>ERZ795052.2758-NODE-2758-length-20524-cov-6.216229_pt1 | contig 20524 bp, 14 predicted proteins | sample MGYA00375136_ERZ795052 | MGnify/ENA primary metagenome ERZ795052 (study PRJEB30181, sample SAMN05720156) | activated sludge metagenome | isolation source: Anaerobic digester | place: Japan | collected 2015-05-26 ... | reverse complement strand
TTTTGCTGGAGGGCGCCACCGCTTACGAGTTCGCGGACCGCCAGGTGCTGCAGCTTGCCGGCGGCCATTTTCTGGTCATTCCCCCCGGCGTGGTGCATCGGGGTCAGCATAATGTGCGCTCGCCCTGCACCATTTGCGGTCTGGCCTTGAGCGCCGCCGCCGCGGGGGCCTGGAAACACACCACGTTCACCCCTGCGGACGTGCAACGGATTCGCTCGGCGTTGGAAAGTTCCAGCCGGACCGTGCACCCGTTCAATCCCTCGCTGCGGTGGCTGGTGCGCCGGCTGATGGACGCCCTGGCCGGTTTTCCCGCCTCCGCCGAATCGCCCACCACGGCCGCCACCCTTCGGACGCTGATCTGCGGGGTCTTGCTGGAGTCCATGGTCCAAATGCTGTCCCCGCCCCGGGCGCCCCAGGCCTCCGTTGCGGCGGCGATTGATTTCTTTCGCCAGCATCTGGACGAACCCATCCACATCCCCGACCTGGTCCGGCATCTCGGGTTCAGCCGCGCCCGCACGTTCGAGCTGTTCAAATCCCAGACCGGCCTGACCCCCAACGACTATCTGCAACGGCTCCGGATTGAAAAAGCGCGCGAACTGCTTCGCGCCACCCGGCGTTCCATCACCGCCATTGCGCTGGAGACTGGCTTCAGCTCCGGCCAGTATTTCTGCACCGTTTTCCGCCGCTACACCGGCCTCTCCCCCGCCGCCTATCGCCAGGCCAATCGCGCCGGCAAGCCCGCACGCCGAACTCCTGCCCCCTGAGGGGGCGAAGGGACAGCGGGATTTCTTGCCCGGCTGCAGAAGATCACCAGGACGGGGGTTGTCCGGGCCCGCACTGCGGTTGTGGGCTTGACGGGCCCTTGGGCGAGGCGCGAATCTGCGGGAGTTATGGACACGAAAATCACCCTGGTTCAAATCGAAAAACCCGAATCCATCAATTTCATTCTTGGCCAGTCGCATTTCATCAAGACCGTCGAGGACCTTCACGAAGCGCTGGTCACCGCCGTGCCCGGCATCAAATTCGGACTGGCGTTTTGCGAATCCTCCGGCAAGTGCCTGGTCCGTTGGACCGGAACCGACCCGGCCATGGTTGACTTGGCGCGGAAGAATGCCCTGGCCATCGGCGCCGGTCACAGTTTCATTCTCTTTCTGGCCGAGGGTTACTTCCCGGTTAATGTGCTCAACGCCGTCAAAGCCGTTCCCGAAGTCTGCCGGGTGTTCTGCGCCACCGCCAACCCGGTGCAAGTCGTGATTGCCGAGACCAGCCAGGGGCGCGGCATCCTGGGCGTGGTGGACGGCTCGGCGCCCAGGGGCATTGAAGGGGAGGCGGACATCGAATGGCGCAAGAAGTTCCTGCGTCAGATCGGCTACAAGCTCTGAAAAAGCGGCGGGGCGGGGCGGCCGCCGCACGGCGCCCCTGGATGAGAGAGTTCATCAGCCGGACTCCGAACCGGGAACCTCAAGTTACTTTTTAACCCCAAATTCCAAGACTAACAGACAAACATGAGCTACGAAACGACCCTTTTTCTTCTGGCTGCGCCGGCCCGGGGAAAGCATCGCAAACTGGCCAACGCCCTCGAGCAGGAACAGGCGCGCAAAGGGGTGACCGATCCTGACTCCGAGCTGAATTTTCTTCTGCGTCATATCGCCTTCGGCAGCGACGGCTCACTTCAGTTTCGCCCCAATAAACGTCGCGGCCTCTGGTCGGATGAGGTGCCGGACGATGAGGGGCTGGTGCTGTCGGTGTGGGGCGGCTGGGAGGAGTCGGAGGAGCTGGCCAGGTGGCTGTGCGCGCATGGGGCCGAAGGACAGGTCATCCTCCACAGCCGGGAAGGCGACGGGGAGGCGTGGGGCCATGAGTTCAGGAACGGCAAGATGCGGGACCTGGCCTTGGTTCCTGTGGGAAAGTGGAAGCGCGTGGCAACAAGGTAGGGCGGGCCAGGAGGGGCGGCCGGCGTAGGTTTCCCAAGAGCCGCGCGATCGCCCCGCTCCAAGCGGCTGATGCCCAGGCCGCCCCCCGCGACCGGCCGCTGCCCATGAGGCTGGCATCCGTCACGGGGGTGAAAACAGGCCGCGATGGGTGGGACCTGGCCGGACGCTTGTCAAGGGAACAGACCTGGGTTATAGGAAATGGCAGTGACATTCGTTTGACGGAAAGGATTCAGTTTTATGCCACACTACGAATACGAGTGCAGAAAGTGCGGCCGCAAATTCAGTGTGACAATGTCAATCGGCGACCATGACAAGAAGAAGGTGCAATGCCCCAAATGCAAGAGTGAGAGTGTGAAGCAGTTGATCGAACCCTTCTTTGTGACGACTTCCAAGAAAAGCTGACGGGTGCCGCTGCCGCCGCGCTCAGGCGTCCAGGGGGCCACGCAGCGAAACCCGATGGTGGCGCAGCGGTCGAGGCCGGGCCAGATTCTGAGGAACTTGGCGGCGAAGTCGGCGGGGCGGGGCCCCCCGTCGGCATACCAGTTTGAGCCAGGGGCGGAAAACCAGGCGCCGCCACGGAGAATGCAGAAGCGGGTGCGGCCGTCGGTGCGCTCGCTTTCGGTCCACTGCCACACTTTGCCGCACAAATCATAACAGCCGAAGGGGGACCGCCCGGCGGGGAAGGCCTTGACGGGCGTGGGGCCGCCCGTGCGGCCGTCGTTGCATCGGCCGGGCTCAAATTGGTCGCCCCAGGGGTACTTCCGCCCGTCCCGTCCCTGGGCCGCGTACTGCCATTCTTCCTCGGTCGGCAACCGTTTCCCGTAATGGGCCGCATACGCCCTGGCATCGTCCAGGTCCACGTAAACGACGGGCAAGTCCGCCAGTTCGGCCGGGGGACGCTTGCCCTGCCAGTGTTTGAGGAAGTTGGCGGGGTGTCGGGGCCGGTAACCGCTGGCACGGAGGAAGTCGGCGAACTGGGCGTTGGTCACCAGGGTTTCATCCATCGCAAAGGCTTTGAACGATACCGTGCGGTGGAAGACCTGGGTTTGAAAGCGGTACGAGTCCGCGAGCCGGTGCCCCTCCGGCGGCGTGGACTCGTAGAACCCGCATTCGCGGACGCGCATTTCGATGCGCAGCTCGAGGGTGGCGGCAGGAATGGCCACCATGCCGGCCGGCACGGTGGTTTGAACTCGGACCCTTGGCGCCGGGACCTGCAAGGTGGCGCGCGCCGGCCGGGCGGTATCGAACGACCCCCTGGATTTCCCCCGTGCCTGATGTTTGAGAAACTCGCCAAAACCCCTGCCCAGCGCCCGCGGGTGCCCCGCCAGAAAACAGCCAATGCCCCGCGGGGGAAGGCTGCCGGACAGCAACACGCCGTCTCCCCGGCGTTCGGCGGCGGCTTTGCCCCCGGAAACCAGGTCAAAATAATCCTGCGGCGATTCGTCAGCCACTCGGAGCAGAGGACCGGCGACCGTATTTTCCGTCCGGTTCACCAGCGTCCAGAGCCGCAGGTTCCCGTCTGCCCACAGGGAAGCGAAGACCCCGGCGCATTCGACGGGCACCAGGGGAGTCCAGGCGCCGCCCACAAACAGGGAGGAGAACCGGCGCTGGATGGGAAGCATCGAGCGCAGAATCGAACGGTCCCGTGCGTTCCAAGGCATCCACGAGCCGAACACGTTTTCCCAGATCATCATGCCGCTGCCGTTCATCCAGGCGGCGTGCAGCTCGCCGGTGTGGTCGGTGTCCCAGCGCCGGATTTGGTGTTGGAGGTGGCGCGGCTCGAACCATTTGTGGCGCAGAACCCCGGGCGCATGGCTGTCGCCGAACCATTGGGCCCAGGAAGCGTGATGATCACACACATTCTCCAGCGGCACGGCCCCTTCGCTCTCCAGAATGACCCCGGGCCGTGCGGCATCCAGTTTCGCGCGGAACCCGGCCGCGCCACGGTTCAGGGTGTCGAGGAAAATGCCATCCACCTCCAGCCTTCGCACGAGTTCAACAAGCGTCTCCAGATCGGGTCCTGCTTCCCGTCGGGTGCCCACGTCCCATGGGTTGTAGTCAAGGTAAACCCGGACGCCGCGGCGATGAAACCGCCGCACGGCATGGCGGACTCCTTCCAGTCCGCCCGGCATGTCGCGGTAGAAGTCAAACTGGTTGCGGGGATCAAAGCCCAGGCGCGGATAGGCGTGCCAGAGCACCACACTGTCGTAGCCGCCGAATTCCCGCACTCCTTCGTCGAGGACGTCGTCCACGCGAAACCGGCCGCGGCGGCGGTCGCAAAATCGCTCATCCCACATCATCAGGAAGCCGCAGGCATAATTGGAGGCGGCCCAGGCAAATTCGGGGCGCCGGTAGAGCTCGTCCCGATAAGCAAGCCGCGCGCGGGTCTCTGTCCGCCATTGTTCCAGCGCCGCCCGGAAGGCCGGCCACTGGGACGGGTCGTCCGGCGCCAGGAACACATTGCCTGACGCATCCGTTTTAAGGGCGGGAACCGCTTCGGCAGGCAGTCGCCATCCGCTCAGCACCGGCAGGAAGGCTGCGCCCGCCTGCAAAAATCGGCGGCGAGTCGTCTTCATCAGGATCGGCCTATTTCCATAACCCAAAGCCACTTGAACGCAAGCGCTGAGTATTCCTTCCCGCTGAACGGCCCGTGGTTTGTTGCCACCCCGCCCCAGGTTGCCGCTGCTTCAATCTTGACTGCGGCGTCCCCGCAGGACAGCATGGGGCCATACTGCGTGAATGCGCATCAGCACAAGTCGGGGGTCTGGCGTTGGGTTTTGCTCCTCGGGGTGGCGGGGGGGCTGGGGCAGCCGGCCCTGGCCGGGGCTGCGACGAATCTAAGCGTTTGGGCGTTTCCGGGTGCAGGTGGCCGGGTCTTAAGGCAGCCGGACACCTTGGGCAACCGCGTGCTGGATTATTCCGGCGCGGGGTTCCGGGGCGGCACGTCGCCGATCCCCGACGTGCCGGTCAAAATCACGATCTCCCCCGTGCCCGGCGACAACGGCGCGAACATCCAGAACGCCATTAATGCTGTCAAGGCGCTCCCGCTGGATGCCAGCGGCTTCCGCGGGGCGGTCCTGCTTGCCGCCGGCGAATACCCCATCTCCAACTCCATCACCATCAACGCCAGCGGCATCGTGCTGCGCGGGGCCGGAAACGGCCCGGACGGAACAATTCTCCGGGCCGCAGGCGCCGGCCAGCGAACGCTGGTTTTGATTACCGGCTCGGGCTCGCCCTCGACCGTCAGCGGCACAACCCACAATATCACCGACCTTTATGTGCCGGTGGGAGCGCGCAGTTTCACCGTGGACAGCACGGCCGGACTGGCGGTGGGGGACCGGGTGTTCGTGCGGCGCATCGCGACGACCAACTGGATTCACGACCTGGGGATGGACCTCCTCTGCTGTCCGCCGGACGTCAATCCCTGGACTCCCAGCGGCTACAACATAGATTTCGACCGCGTCATTACGCGGCTCGAGGGCAATCGCGTTACGTTGGATGCGCCCATCACCTGCGCCATAGACCAGTATTACGGGGGCGGCACCATCCGCAAGTACACCTGGAGCGGGCGCATCCAGAATTGCGGCGTCGAGGACCTCCGCGGCGTTTCGGACTTCAACCCCTCCGTCACCTCCACCACGGGCGCATCCAGCGCTTATTATGCCGACGAAGACCATGGCTGGACGTTCATTCAATTCAACTCGATCGAGCAGGCGTGGGCGCGGCGCGTCACCTCGCAGTATTTCGGTTATTCCTGTGTGGCGCTCCAGAGTGGCGCCAAGTGGGTGACGGTCGCCGATTGCAGTTCCCTGGACCCGGTTTCGATCATTACGGGGGGCCGGCGTTACGCATTTGTGATGGACGATTGCCAGCTTTGCCTCGTGCAGAACTGCTACACGCGCAAGGACCGCCACCAATTTGTCACGCAGTCGCTCACGACCGGGCCCAACGTCTTTGTGGATGGCCTGAGCGACACGGCTTACTCGGATGCCGGCCCCCACCATCGCTGGGGCACCGGCGCCCTGTGGGACAACGTGACCGTCAATGGCAACAGTCTCAACGTCCAGAACCGCGGCAACCTGGGCAGCGGCCATGGGTGGGCGGGCGCCAACGAGGTCGTGTGGAATTCCGACGCGGATGGGGGGTTCGTGGTCCAGAACCCGCCCACGGCGCGGAACTGGCTCATCGGCAGCATCGGTCCGATCAAGAATGGCACGGTGTATGTCGGGCCGCATGACCCGGGCACTTATGATTCGCATGGCCGCAATGTGTTTCCCCAGAGCCTCTACCAGGCGCAACTTCAAGACCGGCTCGCCGCCCCGGCCCTGCAGACGCGTGAATACTGGCTGGGCGACATTGACCAGTTCAATCCCACCAGCCCAACGGGGGATGGGGTGGCCGTGGACGCGGCCTGGCGCGGCGCCGTGCAAGCGGCCGCCGGGACTGCCGCGGTCAATGGCTTTGACGTGGTGACCACGAATCAGTGGGTGCCGTGGACTTTCGCTTTTTCCCTTGCGTCAACCGACCGCGTCGTCGGCGCCACCCTGGCCCTGGCGATGCGCTCGGCAGCCGGCGCCGCAACAAATCCGGTGCTGTATCTTGATTCTCTCGCCAACGGCCGCTCCTTCAGCAGCCTGGGCTGGCTGCCGGTCGGCGCCGGAACCAACACGACGGTCCGGGTGTTGGACCTGGACAGCGAGTTGGGTCTCCTGGCCGACGGCAAATTGAACCTCGCGGTGGCCGATGGCGTGGGCTTGGATTGGGCTCTGCTGGAAATTCAGGTTGCCCCGGCCATGGCGGGCTTCACAAACCTGGTTTCGCCGGTGGCTGATGCCTTCGTTCGCGGTGGAGTCAACGCGACGGTCAACTACGGCACCCACGCGACGCTGGACGTCAAGGCCGACAGTTCGGCCGATACTCGACGCCAGGCATATATCCGCTGGCACCTCCCCCTCACCCCGGCAGCCGTGGTCCACGCTCGCGTACGGCTGACGCCGGTCAGCGTCGGAACCAATGGTTTGGAGCATGGGGTCGCCCGGGCGGCCAGCGACACTTGGAGCGAAACCGGCATCACGTGGAACAACCAGCCGGGCGGCGGTAAACGGTTTGCCTCCTGGATTCCCGCCGCCAACATCCCGGTCGAATTCGTCGTCACCCCGCAAGTGCAAGCCGCCCTGGCGGGTGATGGCCGGTTGTCGCTCGAGTTGTTGTCGCTGATGGATGTCGGCGCCCCCGGCCTGGCCAGTTATGCCTCGCGGGAGGATCCGGACCCCGCGCGACGGCCGCAATTGTTGCTGGTCACGACCAATCCCATCCCGTCCATTTCCAGCTTCGAAGACGTGGCCATCGGCATGGATGCCGCCATCGGCCCGATCCCCTTCACCATTGGGGACGCCCTCTACCCGGCAAGCGCGCTGGCCGTGGGCGCGGCCTCGTCGAATCCCGCCCTGGTCCCGCAGAGCGGCTTGGTCCTGGGCGGGTCCCTCTCCAACCGCACCTTGACAGTCACACCCGCGTCCGGCCAGACCGGCAGCGCCCTCATTACTGTGACGGCAACCAATCCGGCCGGCGGCAGCGTCGCCTCGCGATTCACCCTGACGGTGACCAACACCGGCGGCGCGATGGGGCCGGTGTCGGGTTCCTGGGCATCGGATGCCAGCGGCCGGTGGAGCGATCCGGCCAACTGGGTCGGCGGCCTGGTGGCCACGGGGGCGAACCAGACGGCAACCTTCAGCCTGGATGTAACCGCGGCTCGCTATGTGGACAACGATTCACCCCGAGTCCTCGGCCACCTGACCTTTGGAGACGCCAACCCTCTGAGCCCGGGGGAGTGGGCAATCACCAACCAGCCCATCACCTTGCAGGTCAGCAACGGCGCGCCGCTCATCACCGTGAGCGAAGGGGAGGCGGCGGTGGCCGTGTCCCTGGCGGGCACGCAGGGCTTCACCAAGCAAGGGGAGGGCCGGCTGCTGCTGCCAGGCGCCAACCCCTTCAGCGGGACCGTCAACATCAATGCCGGCGCCTTGTGTGCGGCCCACAGCAATGCCCTGGGGGATGCCGGCGGGCGCACCGTCATTAACAACGGCGCCAGCGCGCGGTTGGAATTGACGGGCAATGTTATCCTGACTGAGCCGCTGACCGTGGCCTGCAAGGGGTCGGCCCTGGGTCCTGTGCCGGCGGTGGTCAACACCGGCGGCACGAACACGCTGGCCGGGGCCCTCACCCTGACGACCGGGGGGAGCTATTGGACCTTCGAAGCGCAAGCCGGCCGGTTGATGGTGACCGGTTCCCCCACCAACAGCACCACCACCAACGTCCGCACCCTTTGGCTGCGGGGAGCCGCGCAAGGCGAGTGGCGAAGCGCCATCGGCGACAGCGCCGCCGCGCTGGCCACGGTCGTGCGCAAGGATGACGCCGGGACCTGGACCCTGGCCGGCGCCAACACCTACTCCGGCAATACGGTGATTAGCAACGGCGCCCTCCTCGTCAACGGGATCATTGCCAGTGGAACGGTGACGGTAGCCGGCGGGACGCTCGGCGGCACGGGCCTCATCAAGGCTCCTGTGACTGTTCTTCCAGGTGCAAGCTTGTCGCCGGGAGGCTCGATCGGGGTGTTGACGATCAGCAATTCGCTCACTCTGGCAGCCGGCAGCACCACGGTGGCGGAGATCAATGCGCAGACGCTGAGTTCTGACCAGGTACGCGGCCTAACCAGCGTCGTTTACCACGGCACTTTGGTGGTGACCAACCTCGCAGGCACCGTCGCGGCCGGCCAAAGTTACCCGTTGTTCATCGCGGGTGCTGCTTCCGGCAACTTCTCCGCCATCTCGCCCCCCGGCCCCGGTCCGGGCCTGGTCTGGAACTTTGACCCCAACACCGGCAGGTTGTCTGCCGGGGTCGTGGCCCCGCCGCGGATTCTCAGCTTCGAATCCGACGTGGAGACCGGGTTCAGAATGTCAGGAACGGGCCCGGCCGGCCAGCCCTACCGGGTGTTGGCCGCGACCAATATCGCCCTGCCGATGAGCGCCTGGACGGTGCTGGCCACCGGCTGGTTCGAGGGCGGAGCCTTCACCTTTGCTGACCCGCCGGCGGCGGGCCGCGCCTTCCGGTGTTACCGGGTTGTCACCCCGTAGAATGAGGCGGCCCGGATGATTCGTTTAATCGTTTTGGACTTGGACCAAACGGTCATGGGCAGCGACCTGACGATTTCGCCACGGGTCAAGACCGCCATCCGCCAGGCGCAAGCGCGCGGGATTGTGCTCACCCTCGCCACGGGGCGCGAAGCCCAACTGGCCGCCCGCTTTGCCCGCGAGTTGAGCATTACGGCGCCGATTATTTGCGCCCAGGGCGGCTGCATTTACGACCCTCAAACCAACCAGGTGTTGCACGAAGTCCGGCTGCCGCGGGCGGTCCTGCCGGTGGTGATCGCGAGTGCCACCCGGCACGGCTGGAACATTCACTTTGAAACGGCGGACCGGCTTTATTTTCCCCCCGAATCCCGCCATCCGGAGGCCATTTTTGAGCTGCTGCGTTATTCCAACTGGGCGCGGGTGGGGGACCTGCTGCAAGACATGCCCGAGGAGCCGCACAAATTCATTGTCACGCTGGACCGGTTGGAGGACCGGGAGCGCGTGCTGCGCGAAATGCGCGAGAGTCTGGGCGGCCAGGTGACGGCCGTGCCGTCGCACCCCCACCTCATCGAGGGCGTGCCGGCGGGGGTCAACAAAGCGCACGGACTGGCCTGGCTGGGTCGGCACTTGGGCATCGGGCGGGAGGAAGCCCTGGCGATCGGAGACAGTGAGTCGGACATTCCCATGCTTGAATGGGCGGGAATTGGCGTGGCCATGGGCAACAGCTCGCCAGCCGTCAAGGCGGTGGCCGACTGGGTCGCGCCGACGCTGGCTGAGGACGGCGCGGCGGTGGCGATTGAAAAATTCGCCCACCGTCGGGAATAAGGTGGTCCACGCGCCTTCCCCAATCATTCCGGGAAAAAAGTCGCCTCCCTCCCCCGGTTCTGGCAGGATAAGTCAAATTGTTTGAAACTTGTCATTGTCCATAATCATTACCGGCCCGGCGGCGTCCGGCGCGTTATCGAGCTGGCAACCCCATGGCTCGTCCGGGGCTTGCGCCCGCCCATCCGCGAAATCGTGCTGGCCGGGGGCGAACCGCCGCCAGCCTGCTGGCAGCGCCATTTTCAAGCGCAGGTGGATCCCGTGCCGGTCCATTGCCGCAGCGAGCCCGCGTTCGGTTACCTGGCCGAGCAAACCGGCCGGACCACCTCGCTCGCCAAACGCATTGCCCTTTTCCTCGAAAGCCTCCTCCAGTCCATGGAGGATGGACCGGTGGTCATTTGGGCCCACAACCAGGGGCTCGGGCGCAACCTCCTCCTCACTCGGGAACTGACCCGGGCCGCCGGCCGTGAGGGGGTGCGCCTTGTGTTCCATCACCACGACTGGTGGTTCGACAACCGCTGGCAGCGCTGGCCCGAAATGCGCCGCCACGGCACCCGCACCCTCCACCAGGCCGCCCGAATCATCTTTCCCCCAAGCCCCCACGTCCGCCACCTCGCCATCAACCATGCCGACGCGAAAGTGCTTGCCCGGCATTTTCACGCCCGCTCCGCCTGGGTTCCCAATCCAGGAACAAAAAACTCCCGGCCTTCCAGACAGGCTCTCGCACGAACCCGCCACTGGCTGCGCCGGGAAATCCGCCACGACGGTCCGGTCTGGTTGATGCCTTGCCGCCTCCTCCGGCGCAAGAACATCGCCGAAGCTCTCCTGCTGACGCGCTGGCTGCGTCCCGAGGCGTGGCTCGTCACGACCGGCGGCGTTACCTCGAGGGAGGAGCAAAACTACGCCGAGCGCCTAAGGGAAGCCGCCCGAGTGCACCGCTGGCCCCTGCGTCTCGCCCTTCTGCACCAACGGGAGGCGCGCGCCCCCAGCCTGGACGAACTGCTTGGCGCCAGCGAAGCCATCCTGTTGACCTCGCTCCAGGAGGGCTTCGGTCTTCCTTACCTCGAGGCTGCCGCGGCGGGCGTGCCCCTCATCGCCCGCGAACTGCCCAACATCGCTCCGGACTTGCGGCAGGCCGGCCTGCGTTTCCCCCAAAGCTACCGCGAGGTGTGGGTTGACTCTGCCCTGTTTGACTGGGACCGCGAAACCCACCGGCAGCGGCGCCTGTTCCAGCAATGGCGGGCCGGCTTGCCGGAACCCTGCCGCCCTCAGGCGGGTCTGCCCCTGCTGCTGGCCGGCGGGTCCCAGCCACGCCCCGTCCCCTTCAGCCGGCTGACTTTGACGGCGCAACTGGAAGTCCTGGCGCATCCCCCCGAAGCCTCGTTTGCCGCCTGCGCGCCGCTCAACCCGTGGCTGCTCTCCTGGCGCCGGCGGGCGGCCTCCCGCACGCTCCGGGTTTCAGCCTGGTCCGCCCGCGCCGACCGCTGGTTCGGCGCAGCCGCCTTCGTCCGCCGCTTCTCAAAAGTGCTTGGAGCCGGCGGCTCCCGTCTGCTAAACAGCTCCGGCGGAGAGCAAGCTCAGGCCGAGTTCATCCGGCAGAAGCTCCGCTCGGAAAACCTTTATCCGCTGACATGGAGACCGCAAACCTGAAACCGCGCGCTGTCATTTTTGATGTCTATGGAACGTTGCTCGAAGTCGGGCCCCCCAGCCACGACGCCGAGACCCTCTGGCATCATCTCTGGCGTGAAATGTTCGGCGTCGCCCCCCGCTTGCGGCGCCTGGACTTCGCCGTGGCCTGCAGCCGGGCGATTTCCCTTCGCCACGACGCCGCCCGCGCGCTCGGCATCACCTGGCCGGAAGTCCACTGGCCCTCGGTGGTGATGGAGGTCGTGCCCGAGCTGGGGCTCCTGCCCCCCGCCCGCCGCGAAGAGTTTATCTACCGCCAGATTCAGACCGGGCACTCGACGCGCCTGGCCCGCGGCGTCGCCGAATTGTTGCCCCGCCTGCGCGGCGCCGGCCTGCTGCTCGGCATCGCCTCCAACGCCCAGGCTTACACGCTCCGCGAACTCCGCCAGCACCTCCAGAATGCAAAGCTTGATTTCGCCCTCTTCCAGCCCGAACTCTGCTTCTGGTCTTTCGAACACGGTTTCAGCAAACCGGATCCCCACGTTTTCCGCATCCTTTCCGCCCGCCTGGAAAACCATCGCATTACCCCCGCCGAAACCCTCATGGTCGGCGACCGCGCGGATAACGACACCGATCCCGCCCGGCGCCACGGCTGGCAAACCTGGCTCCTGACCGCCGCCGACGCCTCGGGCCATGACACCGGCTCCTGGACCCAACTCGCCCGACACCTCCTCTGACCCCGCGACCCCTCCGGGCCTCAGTTAAAGGACACGCGCCGGGCCCGCGCGACGCGCCCCTCAAAATACAGCGCGTTCTTGCCCGCCCAAACGCCGCTGGCGGGGTGGAAGGCCTCGGCATCCCCCAGCAACGGCGTGTTGAGCCGCCCCCCGAATATCGTCTCCACAATCACTTGCGTCTCCGGCAGCCAATCCTGCGGGCGGTCGTACGACGCGCCGTTCAGGAACATGTTCCATTCGTAGCTGGTCTGTTCCTTCTCAAATAGGGTATGGTCGGCCGGGCACTTGAAAACTTGTTTGGGACCCAGATAAGGCGCCAGGGTAATGCTGATGGACTTCAGATTGGTGTTCGCGCTCGGGATTATCGCGCAGTAAGGCAGGCGATGCTCATTGTCTTCCACGTAAAGCTGCAGGGCCAGACCGATCTGGTGGAGGTTGCTGATGCAGGCCGTTGCGTGGGCGCTGCGTTTGGCCCGGCCCAAGGCCGGCAGCAGCAGGCTGGCTAGGAGGGCGATCACGGCGATCACCACCAGCAGCTCCAGGAGCGTGAAGCCCGCGTCCCCCGCCCGCCTTTCACCGCCTGGACTTGAATGCTTCATCATGGGCGGTTCAGGGTTCCTGCGCCGCCGCGACGGTCATCATCAGTTCGCGGATGACCGGCGCGGTGTGGGCGCGGTAATGCACGTCCTGGGCCAGATACCGCGAGGTGGCCTGCCGCAACCGGGCGCGCCCCGCCTCCGACTTGAAATAGGCTCCCAGCGCGGCTTTTTCTTCCGGGGTCATGGTCCGGCGGTAATTGGCCACCCATTCCGCCATGGCGAGGGTGTTGCTGGCTTTCATGTGGTCGGGCGTGTGCCGGACAATAATCTGAAGGCCCTCAATATGACCGGGATTGAAAAAGTCGAGAAAGGCTTTCCGCCGGTTGGCCGGGTCGGCCATCGAACCATAGCGCAACTCAAGAAATCGCGCCACGGGCTGGGGCGCGTCTCGCGCCGCAACCGCCGCCCGCAGGTCCGCGCGCACCTCGGCCGGCGTGTAGCGTCCAAAACGGTACAGCCAATAGCCGGCGGCAATCGCCACGACAATCAGCGCGACGGCTCCTGTCCCTAACAGCATTCGGACACTTTTTTTCATGCTCCGGAATCCACCCGCCACCCGCGCGCCTTGTTCCGCGCGCGCCGGCTCCTGCCCCGCACCCTCGTTTCGCGCTGGCGCCCGCCCGCCGCGATGCCCCCGCTAAAATCCCTTGGGCGGCGGGCCGGCGGGGGCGGTCACGCGGCGATACTTGATTTCGCGCAGCGCGGCGGCGGTTTGCCAGGCGCAAATGCCCAGCGGCTGGGAGAGCTCAATCTCGCCGGGACGAACTGAAATCTTGCGTCCCGTGGTGACGCAGTTGATGAGCTTGTCGTCGTCAATCCATGCTTCAATGCGGCTCTCGGTGACGCGGACGCGAATGCGATACCAGCGCTGCCGCTCGAACTCGCAATACTTCGTCGTTTCATTTTCCGAGGCGTCCAGGCTGTCCAGCGAGGAAATCCCCACCAACGAGCCGCCCCACCCGCCCACCACCAGGCTGCAGCAATTCGTGCCCACCGGCACCGTCAGCCCGCAAAAAAAGTCGGTCCCCATCACGCGCATGGCTTCCAGCGCGATCTCGTAATTCATTTTCGGAAATTCGTTCGTCCAGTTGATGCCCGTAAACGGGTCGCCCATGTTCAACAGGATGAGCCCGGACACCAACTCCACCTCGCCGCGCCCGGCAAATTCCGTCGGCCGCCAGCCCTTCAGGCTGCTGCCGTCGAACATCGCCTGCCATCCCTCCCCATCGGGCGCCACGGCGGGCTTGGCGGCCGCCGCTTTCAAAACCTGGGCAAAAGCCGGCTCCGGCGCTGGCTCCGGCGCTGGCGCAACCTTGGGGGGCGTCGCGGGCGACGGCGCCGCGGGCGGCGGCGGCGCAGTCCGCACGTCCGAGGCGCAGCCTGCGATCAACAGGAAGGCCAGTGCCCCCACAAAGTGACCATGCATGGGATAATCAATTGCCAGGAAATCCGCCCGCCGCAAGCGCGGAATTGACGCCGCCTGGCCGGCGTGGAACAGGCCGTTCGAACCCGGTCATGGGGCGGGACGGAAGCGGCGCGGCCGAATGGCGGGAAAAAGGTTCCCTTCGGCAAGGAGTGGGACGGGACGGCTTATGCCAACGGGCAGGTGCGGTGGGAGCATAATAATAGTTTGCATTAAATCCGCGAATCTGCGATGGTGGTTGCACCAGATGCATTGACCTATGTCACTCGAGTTTGAACTGCAGAGATTTCCGAAGGAAATCACCCTCAAAGACGGCTCCCTCTGCAAGCTGCGTCCGTTGCAGCGGGAGGACGAAAAGGCCTTTCACGAATTCTTCCGCGCGGTGCCCGAGCGGGAGCGAATGTTCATCAAACACCGGGTCGGGGATGCGCAGGTCATTCGGGACTGGTGCCGGAATATTGACCTGGGGCGGAACCTGCCGCTGCTGGCGTTCATAGACGGGAAGATTGCCGGCGACGCCACACTGCACCAGCAACTGGGCGGCTGGAAGCGGCACATCGGCCGGGTGAGTGTCCTGGTGCTGCCCCAATACCGCGGGCGGGGCTTGGCCCGCGCGCTGGTAACCGAAATCGTCGCCATCGCCCGCGGCGTGGGCCTGGAGAAAGTGGAAGCCGAATTCATCGGTGAGCAGACCGCCGCGATCAAAATGTTCGCCCTCCTGGGTTTCAGCAACCTGGTGCGCCTCCCCGAATACGTCAAGGATATGCAGGCGGTCCGCCACGACTACGTCCTCATGGGCTTGAACCTCAAGACGGACGAGGAATACGCCGGGGTCGGTTGAGCCCGTGCGCCTGAGCCGGCGGGCCGCGGATCGCAACTCTGTCCCTCAACAATGCTCCCCCGCCAGCATATCGGCGGCGGGGAGGTTCAGGCGGAACGGATGCAACGGCAGCGGTTCGTCGTGATTGAGAAATTCCTCGCAGAGGCGGAAGAAGTCGGCGCGGCTGGCAACCCGGCGGATGCCGTGCAGGAACCGGCCGCTCGGTTCCACCGCCAGGGCCAGGTAGTTCATGTATTTCTTCATCCGCTGCACCTGCGAACGCTCGGCAATTTGCGGGTCACAGGCGGTGGCATAGAGGTCGTGGACATAGGCCAGCACGTCGCGTCCGGTCGGCAGGGTCGGTGTTTCGCCGCGTTCCTGCTGTCGGATTTGCTCGAAGAGCCAGGGATTCCGAATCGCCGCCCGGCCAATCATCAGCCCTCGCGCGCCGGTGAGGTCGAGGACTTCCCGCGCCTTTTGCGGCGAGTAGATGTTACCGTTGGCCAGGACGGGGCAGCGGACTTCGGCAACAGCCCGGGCGATGTATTCGTAATGGACCTCGCTGTGATAGCCCTCGCGGACCGTTCGGCCATGAACCGTCAGGAGGTCCAGGCGGTGCCGGGCAAAGACCGCCAACAGCTTCTCAAAAACCGCCGGTGAGTCGAAGCCCAGGCGCGTTTTCACGCTGAGGCGGGTGGTCACCGCTTCCCGCAGCGCGCCCAGAATCGCGTCAACCAGGGCCGGATGCCGAAGCAGTCCGCCGCCCGCGCTCTTGCGGTAAACGACCGGGGCGGGACACCCCAGATTCAGGTCCACGGCGGCAATCGGGTATTGCTGCAACTCGCGGGCGGTGCGGACCAAAGCCGGAATGTCGTTGCCGATCATCTGGGCGACGACCGGCCGGCCGGTGGGATTTTGGAGGATGGACTTGAGGACGTGCTTGTTGAGCACCGACCCTGGGTAAACCCGGAAATACTCGGTGAAATAGAGGTCCGCGCCGCCGTAGCGGCGGATCAGCCGCCAAAACCCGAGATCGGTCACGTCTTGCATCGGCGCCAGAGCCAGCAGCGGTCCCGGCCGTGCCAACAGCGCCTCCCATGTCACCGGATTTTCCATGCTGTCGTCAGCCGAATTGCGGATGTTGCAGCAGTTGCTCCCACGTGGCCTTCGATAACGGCGCCTGGCGGTAAACCGCTGTTTCCAGCGGCTCGGCGCTGGTGGACCGCCGGGCCCGTTCGAGCCATCGCCGGTCCAAAGGTTCCCGAACCAGCGCCGGCGAGTTGGCGGCGATGGTCGTCTGTTCTTTCTCGCCGGTCGCGTGACCGACGCCCACAAAAAAACCGGCCAGCAGCAACGTCACCCGCAGCAAGGTGCTCCGCGAATAGGTGGGCAGCGCGCAGGGCCGGTCCGGGTCAAGCAATTGGAAAAGCCGCGCAAACAGCGGGCGGGTCCACATCGCCGGGTTTTTCGCCGGCGAAAACGCGTCGAACATGATGACGTGCGGTTTGGGCCAGGTCGCGGCCTCGGCTTGCTGGACGAGCGAGGGAAAGTCGTGGACGCGGACGCTCCATTCGACGCGCGGACCGCCGGGGTTGAACACGGCATGGTGTTCCCGCACGAGCCGGTGAAGCGGCTCCTCGTAACCCCGGAGGTAGTCGAGATGCTCCACGTGGCGCAGCGCAAACTCCAGCGGCTCGAGCGTGTGGTCAAAGCTCAGCACCCGGATGCGGCCCGGCGCCTCCGCCACCGCCCGCAGAAAGGTGACCGGATTGGCCGCCGCGCCGAGCCCGACATCCCAAACCACGAACTCCTCTTTCGCCTCTCGAAAACGCCGCACCAGGTCCAACTGGCGCACGTAAAGCGCCTCCGCCTCGGCCACGGGCCCGACCACGGGGTGAAAGGTCTCCGCCTCCGCCAGCGAATGCACGCTGTGGGCGCCGCTGACCAGCCGCACAATCCGATAACCGCGGTTGACGCGCGAACCGCTGCTCACTGCGCCACCAACTTCAGCCGCACGGCTTTCACGTTCACCGGCTGCCACCCCTCCTTCACCGCCCGAACCGCAATACTGACCTTGCCGGGCGCGGCGATTTGGAGGGTGCCAAGCTTGACCACTCGGAATTTGCCGTAATCGCCGGTGGAATTGATTGTTCCCTGCACTTTCTGCCCTTGCGCCGAGATTTCCAGTTGGCTCCGGGCCACCGCCGCCGCCTCGACACTCACCTCGAATGTTCCCGGCCGGCTGACCTTCACTTCCCAATCCGCCCAATCCGCCGGGTTGGTCCAGAACCCGAGGTTGTCCCGTTGATGGCCGGACTCATACCGGATGTCGTTCCCATGCAGGTTGGCCTCGCTGGCCGCCAGCACCATCGAGCCGTCATAATCCTGGACCAACGCCGTCGGCTCGACTTCCACGGGGCCCTTGACCTTGACCACGACCGTCGAGGAGACCGGATCGGGCGCCTGGGCCGGAACGTTCAACATCACACCCTCCGCGCAAGGCTCAAACCGCAGGCGCGTCTTCGAAGCCAGCAGATAGGCCTGAGTGACCGGGCTCTTGAGCCCCGGCACCAGCAACCGGCCGTCCGCGGGCCAATTGAAGACGTGCAGGTACAGCGTGGCCCCCGCGCGGGTCACCTGCTTGGTGCACCGGCCCCAGGGGAGCCGTTTGAAGGGACTGGCCGTCGTGGCGTAAATGGCCTCGCCGTTGACGTCCATCCATTTGCCGATCTCCTTGAGGCGTTCAACCGACGGCTCGGGAATCAGCCCCTCGGCGGTCGGCCCGACATTCAACAGGTAATTGCCGCCCTTGCTCGCGATGTCCACCAGGTTCCGGATCAGGGTGGCGGTGCTCTTCCAGTTGTGATCGTAACTCTTGTATCCCCACGTGTCGTTCATCGTCATGCACGTCTCCCAGTCCCGCCCCGGATACCCGGTCGCGGGGATGTATTGCTCGGGCGTCTCGGTATCGCCCCGGTAACCGCCCCCCAGCCGGTTGTTGTGAATGATGCCCGGCTGCAGCCGCAGCAGCGGCAGGAGCTTTTCCGCCCGCTCCTTGTTCATGTCCACCGGTGTGTCCCACCACAGCACCCCCAGGGGTCCGTAATTGCTGAGAATCTCCCGCACCTGAGGCACCGCAACCTTGGCGATGTAATCATCCATGTCGCGTTCCTGGGCCGGATCCCACTTTCCCCCCGCCGCCGAACCGCCGTTCACCCAATCCTGCGCCTGGGAATAGTAAAAGCCCAGCTTCAGGCCGTGCTTCCGGCAGGCCGCCGCCAGTTCCTTCAACGGGTCCCGCCCGAAGGGCGAGGCTTTGGTAATCGTCCAGTCGCTCGCCTGCGAATCGAACATTGCAAATCCGTCGTGGTGTTTCGAGGTGATGACGATGTACTTCATGCCGGCAGCCTTGGCCAGCCGCACCCATTCCTCGGCGTTGTACTTCACCGGGTTGAACTGCCGCGCATACTGGCGGTATTCGGCCACGGGAATCTTGCCCCGGTTCATGATCCATTCACCAATCCCCGGGATTTGTTTGCCGTTGTAGGTCCCGGCGGGAACCGAATAAACACCCCAATGAATGAACATCCCGAACCGCGCCTCGCGCCACCATTTCATCCGGGCATCCCGTTGCTCGGGCGTTTCGTCCGCGTAGGGGTCGGGCTTGATGATGCGGGGCTTGCCCCGGATGTCCAGCGCCACCACGGTGGCATGCGGGTTGGAGGCGGTCGCCGGCAGCGCGATGGTGACCTGGTTGTCGGCGCTCGAAATCTCCAAAGGCTTTTTGCCGTCCAGCAGAAAGGCTTTGACCGGTTTGTTGGCCAGGCCGGGCAGAACCAGTTTGCCGCCCGACGGCCACTCAAACACGTGCAGATAAAGCCGGGTCATTCCCCCGCTCATTGGCTTTTGGGTGCAGCGGCCCCACGCCAGGCTTTCGAACGGGCTGGCCTGGGTGCCGTAGATGGACTCGCTGTTGCCTTTCATCCATTTCCCAATTTCCGCCAGGCGCTCGACACTGGCGTCCGGGAAAAGGCCCTCGGCCGTCGGCCCGATGTTCAACAGGTAATTGCCGCCTTTGCTGGCGCAGTCCACCAGATTTCGAATCAGCGTGGTGGCGCTCTTCCAGTTCTGGTCGTGCTTGTTGTAGCCCCAATGGTTGTTCATCGTCATGCACGATTCCCAATCCACCCCCGGCCCAAATCCCGTGGCCGGAATCTCCTGCTCCGGCGTCCCATAATCGCCAACGGCACCCTCCCCCTTGTCCATGCCGGCCATGCCCGCCCGCCCTTTGCCAACCCGGTTGTTGATGATGATGTCCGGTTGCAGGCTGCGCACGTAATCATACAGGTCCCGGCCCCGCTCGGGCGTCCACGGCGACTCCCATTCGCCGTCAAACCAGAGAATGCCCAGCGGCCCGTAATGGGTGATGAGCTCCTTGAGCTGCCCTTTCATGAAGGCCACATAACGGTCCATGTCCGGCTTGCCGCTGGCCTTGTCATGCCAGGCCCGGCGGGTGCCCCAGTCGGGATGATGCCAGTCCATGATGGAATAATAGAAGCACAGCCGGATGCCCGCCTCGCGGCACGCCTCCGCCAGCTCCTTCAGCGGGTCGTGCTGGAAGGGCGTGGACTTGATGCACCAGTCGGTCAGTTGCGACGGGTAAATCGCAAAACCATCGTGATGCTTCGAAGTGATGACGATGTATTTCATGCCCGCCTCCTTCGCCATCCGCACCCACTCCCGGGCGTTGAACCGGACCGGGTTGAATTGCCGGGCGAATTGCTCGTACTGCGACACCGGCATCTTGGTTTCCTCCATGAACCACTCCCCGTAGTTGGTTTTCCCCTCCCATTCCCCGGCCGGCACGGCGTAAACGCCCCAGTGAATAAACATGCCGAACCGGGCCTCGCGGAACCATTTCATCCGCTGATCCTTTTCCTTTTGCGACTCCGCAGCCAGGGCGGAGCTGGAGACACCCGGCAGGGTTGCGGCCACCAGGCTTGCGACGAGAAGAGTTGCGAGCTGTTTCATAGGTCAAAATTCCGCTAAATGAAATCGTTGCCTAACGCTGCCAGCCCTGCCGTCGCCTGAAAAGCCAAAAACGGCCCGCCCTCCAACCTCCCCCGCGCCCGAAACCAGCAAACCCTCTCGGGGCGGCGACGTCTCGTCGCCGTCATGCCGTCGGCGGTCCTGTTAGGTTAAGCGCATCCCCTGCCAGCCTGGTCACCGAACGGCTGCTCGATTCCGGTTCCCCGGGCCGGCAAATGCTCAACCCTGGAGACGAGACGTCTCCACCCCCAATCCACTATCCGGAGCGGCGACGTCTCGTCGCCCCGCCCCCCCTCGCAACCCAAAACTTTCTGGGACGAGACGTCCCAGCCTGGAGTTTGGCCCTGACTAGACGCGCTGGCATCGCGCGCATTTTTTTGTTGC
>ERZ795052.2752-NODE-2752-length-20540-cov-8.625824_pt1 | contig 20540 bp, 22 predicted proteins | sample MGYA00375136_ERZ795052 | MGnify/ENA primary metagenome ERZ795052 (study PRJEB30181, sample SAMN05720156) | activated sludge metagenome | isolation source: Anaerobic digester | place: Japan | collected 2015-05-26 ... | reverse complement strand
TCAAACATCAATATTGATTACCAATATAATATGTATTGTATAGGGAGCGGGCAAGAGAATCTCACCCGTCGTGGCGCGTTGCGCGCCACTCCTTTTAAAAACCCTCGGTTTTTAATATTTTCCTAAACGGGGAACCCAGGTTCCCCGACCCCTTCCTCAGTTCGATTCTGCTTGCCAACCAATATAAATTTTAAATGTCCCATCAAACATCAATATTGATTACCAATATAATATGTATTGTATAGGGAGCGGGCAAGCAGAATCGAACTGCCGTCTCAACCTTGGCAAGGTTGCATAATAGCCACTATACGATGCCCGCTTGTTTTTATTCTTTTAATGCTCTTGCTAACTCACTCTTGCCATTATTATTTTCATAAAAGTGCCGAGGCCCGGAATCGAACCGGGATCTAATGTTTTTCAGACATTCGCCGTGACCGCCTTGGCTACCTCGGCTTAAATTTCGCCGCTTCTCCAAAGGCGGCAACAAAATTATACTCTGCTATTTTTTATTACTTAAATTGCGTCTTTCTTTTATGATGATATCTTACTAAATTTTAAAAGGTTTTTCAATAGCCGCAATAATACAAAAACTAAAAAAGCGAAAAATATTTTATTTTTTAATAATTTAATATATTTTTTAAATAATTTTCGCTAAATCTCCATTCAAAAAAATAGGGTCCATTTATAATTTCAATCTTATAAAACATTATGTTAAAGGACACCTTGCCCTAAATCAATAAGTTCTTTTTCAATATCTTTAAATTTTTCTAAAAAAATCATTGACCCACAAATTGTAATTTTCATAAAATTAATTTATTTAAATTTATTAAACGTTATTCTATACAACAATCTGTTGCTTTTTTTACTAATTCTTTTAATTTTTCTAAAAACCCGGTTTTGTCTTTATCATTTTTATCTAAGGCCATATCGTCAATTTTTTTAACCTCTCCTACATCAATAATTTTCATATTTAAAGCCCAGAATAAGGAATAAAGCGAATAAGATTTATTAAACATATCGTAGGCTTCTTCTTTTTTTCCAATTCCCAGCTGTTTAGTTCCCACTTCCATTAACCTCATAGAAGCAGCTAATAAATGTTTAGAAATGCACCATACTTCCCCTTCATAATCTTTAACAATCTTTTTCAAAAGTTCTTTTCTTATCTCTCTGACATCTTTAACCAAATCATAATAATTTGTTTTATTGGTTTTTGCGCCAGAAAAAATAAGATGTTCCTCTATGCTTAATAAATTCATAATAGCTATTGATAAATCTTGGTCAGAAGATAAATCTAATTTATCTTCCTTTTTCATTTGGTCTATTTTTTCTACTAATTCATTAAGATTTTTAATTGGATTTTTTGACATATAATTATTCTTTATATTTTATAGTTTTAATACATCGGCTATGAAATAAAGCAATTTTATATACTATATATTAACATCTTATCTTAAATCTTACCACTAATATACTAGCTCTATTTTTATCATACTAATAATTATTAAAATTACCTCTCAATTAAAATATATTCGTTTATTTTAAAATCCCTGCTGAAAAATAAAGCAAGGATATTATATAAAATTTTTGAGCTTCAATATTCATCAAGACTTGTTTGGATAGTCTCCTCCTTTATTTTTTTCTTAGAAGGATAATGATTTCTTAAATAGATTTCTTGATTGAATGGTCCAAAAATATCCACCACTTCTTTGTCTCTATCTAAAAGAACGAGATATTGTTTGTTGTTTTCAAAATAAGATTCTACTTTGCTGCCTTGAAAAGTCGCTGTATTGTATTCTTGGGGAAGTGGCCCCCAACTCTCTACCTTATATTGAATACATCTTCTGTCGTTTATAAATTCTTTGATTTTATAAACGCCAGTTGAACAAAACGCAAAAGCATTTATAAAATCATTCTTGGGCTCATATACATATTCTTCTAAAAGAAAACCATAATTTATGAGTCCAAAGCGATCGTTGGCAAAAAATAAACGCCTTTTATCTTTAATTATTTGGTCATAATCTCGTCCTCCTTGTGAAGATGGCTTTCTAAGTCCCCGGAATACTTTTACCACAATCTCAGACCCGCCATCCACCAAGCAAATTTGGCCAGAAGAGGCCACTCTTAATGCTTTTTCCATACAAGTACCTCCTTGTTTAATTTTAAAATTGCAAAACAAACAAATTAGCTTGTCTTGCGCCATCTAAGTTATAATGTATTTTATTAAATTTGTAAACCCGTTGTATGGGTCCATCCTAAATTATATCCTGCCCAATGTTTATACATTCCATCTTAAATATTTTTATCTAAAAATGGCGCCAATTTATTTATCTTATAAGATTTAATAAAACATTATTGGTTTATTTCGCGAGAATCTTTCCAAAATTCACGGCCAATATTAATAAGTTTAGTGGCGGCATAAATTAAAAAAGCAGCAAAAACTGACCAAGAGATTAGATTAAACAGTTCGGTTATTGAATTTTTTGGTAAAAGCTGCTGAATTTGCTGGTTTAATTGATTAGTAATTAAGGCGTTAAGTTGGTCTTGGGTAGACAAACTAGTTTCTTGATTTGCTGAATTATTAACTACGGATTGGATAAATACCTGAGGAAATTCTTTTTTAGCAGTAAAATAATAATACGACTCTTTAATATCCCAAAAAAATATTCCTAGCCCAATAATAATTAATCCAATGCCTAAAAATTTTTTAATCTCTAATTCCATTGTAAAATTTTTTATTATTTAGGTTTTCAAAACTATAAAATTGTCTTTTAATTAAAACATTTATTTTTGAACCAAATTTTTATTAAACTCATCTAATTGAGCTGCATATTCGGCTTGACTAATTTTACCTTTTGCCAAAAGCTCTTTAAGTCCGGCTAAATAGTTTTCTTGGATTTTTTCAGCCGACAACGCTTGATTGTAAATACGGACTCCGTCAATGAGGCCATTAAAGTAATACGGATTAAAACTTCTTCCAATCTCAAGTTTCTTTGTAGGATTACTTAAAGATCCTATTGTTCCCGACCAACTTCCTACCTTAACTCCATTTACATAAGCCTCTATATAATTTGTCTTTTTTACCCCTACGATATGAGACCAGCCCCAAGCTTGGGACAAAGATAATGCTACACTCTTATAACCAGCACTATCTCTGACAACAAAATAATATTTATCAGCAGGGGAATAAGCTTGCTGGATAGAATAACCTATACTACCCCATCCTCCTTTATTAATTATCCCACGTCCGGTTATGCCCCCTAATGCTTTTGCCCAAACTTCCACCGTGAAATCAGATGTATCAAAATTTAAACTCGCATCATTTCCGCAATCAAGATAATCATCAGTGCCATCAAAAGATATACAATTTCCATCCACACAATTGCTGCTTATCTTTTCTAATCCGTCAGACCCTGTATAAAGGGTGCAATTATTACTGCCCCACGAATCTCTAATTATTGCTCCTTCCTTAGCTGTGCTTAATTCATCAAATTTCCATTGCGCCACATAACTCCCTGCTAAAGTAACAGGAATAGAATTAGCAAAGATTCTAACCTTAGCATCAATTGCTTTATCCACGGCTTTTTGATTATTAAGAACTATCGCCCCGGCTAAAATCCCGATAATAGCAATAACGACCATCATTTCTATTAAAGTAAATCCAAAATTTTTCTGCTTATTTTTTTTCATATTTTATTTTTTATATTTTTATTATAACACTAAAAAAATAAATTTCAAAAATTTATAAAGATGCCTTAACCTCTTTACTATTTTACCCCCAAAAAAAATTACAAATAATTAAAAACTATTTTTATTTATTCAAGCTGTAGTGCTTGTTTTATATTAGAAACAATTTCATTTTCAACCTAATGTGGACTAGACAACCTTTATATATAGTAGTTGACGAAAATATAAAATCTGATATGATGTGATTATGAACAGCTTGTTCGTCAAAATGATAGCTGGAATAACCGGCCTTACTATAGCTGTATATATTCTCGCCCCCGGAGCAACTTATGACCATAATTGGCTAACTCTTATTTTGGCCGGCGCGGCTCTTGGTTTGCTGCTTTATTTTGTAAGACCGCTTTTATATCTAATCACCCTGCCCCTTAGAATTATTACCTTTAATTTATTTTCCTTTGTAATAATTATGCTTTTGGTCTGGATTGTAGATTGCCTTTTTTCTACCCATTTAGAATTTCAAGGACTTAAAAACATATTTTTTGCTTCTCTAATTGTCTGGGCTGTAGACCTATTGCTCGGCAAATTATTAAAACAAAATTAATTATATATGAATCAAGTTTTACTTATTATTCAAGCAGTTGTTTCTGTCTTAATTATTATTGCTATTATCCTCCAACAAAGAGGAACAGCTTTAGGCGCGGCTTTTGGCGGCAGCGGCGAAGCTTATAGCACCAGACGAGGCATCCAAAAAAACCTACTTTGGATTACTATTATTTTAATTATTGCTTTTATCGGCTTGTCTATTGCCAATCTTATTCTTTAATTTCAAAAATAACTTTGAAAAATCTCAAAACTCAAATTTATTTTAATTTATTTTTAATTAAAAATTGTCTTTGTTTTTTATTTACTGATTTTATCTCGTCCTCTAAAAATAATTTAAGGACGGCGTATAGTTTATCTTATGTCTTTTTTCAAAAAAAATTCTGACCAAAATTCTTCCCATAAATTGCCTTCTTTGGGACAATGGACACAATTTTTTAAAATTTTAACACGGAAAGAAAAATGTATTTTTGGAATAGCTGCCTTGTTTTTTACAGCTTCAGCTATTTTTCTATTAATTAATTTTTACCATAAAAATACACAAGTTGTTCCCAAAGACAGCGGCGCTATTAAATATGGAATGGTTGGTCAACCCCAAACCATCAACCCCCTTTATGCTTATTCGTCGGAAATTGACCGAGCTTTAATTGAATTAACATTTTCTTCTTTAATGAGTTATGACCAAGACGGATTTTTAACTCCCGACCTAATAGAAGATTATCGTTTCATTGACAACGGCCGCACCATTGAATTTTCGCTTAAAAAAAACGCAAAATGGATTGATGGAAAGCCGTTAACAATGGACGATGTTGTTTTTACAATCCATTTAGTCCAAGATTCTGACTTTATGAGCCCTTTGAGAGCTAACTGGCAAACCGTAGAAGTAGAAAAAACTTCTGACTATAAAGGATTAATTAAATTCAAACAACCTTATAGTAATGCTTTAGAACTATTAAGCAACTTAAAGATAATGCCTAAACATATTTGGGAAAACGCCACTTTCCAAGCTATGACGAGCAATACCCAATTAAATTTATTCACCCCTATTGGTTCCGGACCTTATAAAGTTATAAAATTAGAACAAAATAATGATAAAAAAATAACTTCAATTGTTTTAAGCGCCAATAAAAATTATTATTCTTCAACCCGAATTCAAAAAATTCAAATTATCTTTTTTGATAATCAAAATGATTTATATAATGCTCTTAAAAAAGGAGCTATAGATATTGGAGAATTAGAAAACTCAAACACTCTTAATTATAATGCTTTGCCAAAAAGCTTAAAACAATATTACTTGCAATCTCCTAATTATTTTGGATTGTTTTTTAATAACAGTCGTGACCCCTTCAAAGATAAAAATCTCCGAGTGGCTTTAACAAAAGCAACAGACAAAAATGAAATTATAAAAGCAGCTATAGATAATCACGGACAAATTGTTGACTCGCCTCTTCTCCCAAACTTTTTTAGTGAAATAGAGCAACCTCAAAATATTATTGCCTACAATTTAGAAGAAGCTCAAGCTGATTTAGACAAAGCAGGTTATCTGCTGCAAGAAAATGGATTAAGACAAAAAACTATTCAAAAAACAAATGGTTTTAAGTTCAGCCAAAACTTAAAAAGCGGCAGCAGCGGCGCTGAGGTAAAAAAACTGCAAGAATGTTTAGCGCAAGACCCCGCCGTTTATCCAAGTGGAGAAATTACTGGCACTTTTGGAGAAAATACCAAAAAAGCAGTTATTGCTTTCCAAGAAAAATATGCTGACGAAATATTAAAGCCTAATGGTTTGACTAAGGGGACGGGCATTGTTTCAAACGCCACCATTAAAAAACTTAACGAAATTTGTTTTGTAATTCCTGCTGAAATCACGCCCTTGTCTTTTACCTTAAAAACAAGCAATTACCCCTCGCTCATCGCTGCTGCTAATTCTATTAAATCACAGTGGGAAAAAATAGGCGTAAATATTGAAGTTCAAGTTTTAGATGCCAGTGAAATAAAAAGAGTAATAAGAGAAAGAGATTTTGACCTTTTAATTTTTGGAGAAAAATTAGGCGCTTTTCCAGACCCTTTACCCTATTGGCATTCTTCGCAAATAATTGACCCTGGTTCTAATTTTTCTCTTTATCAAAACAAAAATTTAGATACGCTTTTAGAAAAACAACGCGCTTACGCCGACCCTTATGACAAAGAAAGAATTAAAACTTTGCAAACAATCCAAAATACGCTTATGGCCGATGCGCCAGCTATTTATTTATATTCAGCTGATATAATTTTAGCAGCGCGCCAAAACATAAAAGGAATTGAGATAAATAGACTTATTGATTCTTCAAAAATATTTTCTAATATTGAAAATTGGTATGTGAACGAAAAAAGAATTTGGAAATAAACTTTTCTTTATTATTAATTTATCAATTAAAAATTATAATAAAAAATGACTGAATTAAATTTAAATAATTACACCCCCGAAATTCGCTATTTGAACGATATGCGCGAGGTTGTCTTTGATACAGACTGGCTAAAACAGCAAAACAATAATCCAGCTTTATATTATATGTACCGAAACCTCAAACGAGACGGCAATTTAAGATATGACATTACTATTATTCCCCCCTTTTTTATGGGCAAAGAATCTGTTAAAACTTTAGGCCATTTTCATAATGATAACTCTAATGAATTATATATTGTCTTAGAGGGCAATGGCTTGTTTATTTTTCAAAAAGGAAAAGATACGGTGGAAGATTTTTATATTGTAGAAGCAAAACAAAATGATTGTATAATTGTGCCAAAAGGATATGCCCACATCACCATCAATCCTTCTTCTACTGAAACTCTTAAAATGGCTAACTGGGTTAAAGATAATGCTGGTTTTGATTACGAAACTGTTAAAAATAAAAAAGGGCTTTGTTATTATTTTACTACACAAGGCTGGATTAAAAATAACCACTATAAAAATATTCCCGAAATTAGGTTTGAGAAACCCTTAAATCAAATTCCCGACAATTTAGATTTTCTAAGATAAATTTACTTTTTATTAAAAACGCAACATAAGTATTAACTATTCTGCATTAAAATCAATTAACTATAAAACTATTAAAAAACATATTAAAAATTATAAAAAATAAAACACAAATAAAAATTTTATGGAAAAAAATAAAACAGAGTCAGAGCCTGAACAATCTGACCAATCTAAAATAAAAAATACATCGTCTTTTGAAAAAACCCAAGAAAAAACTCAGACGAATAAAAAAAATACAAACAAAAGATATTCGTCTTTTCGCCATAATTTTAAACGCAAAGAGATTAGTCTTGCACAATTGCAACCCAAAGCTACAAATCTTCATTCAGCGCAATCTTTCCAATCAGCGAAATCTAATGAAAATTGCCTTAAAATTATACCATTGGGCGGATTGGGAGAAGTGGGACGCAATATGACTATTTTAGAATATCAGCAATCCATTTTAATTATGGATGTTGGTTTTAGAATGCCGGAAGAAGATATGCCGGGCATTGATTATATTATTCCTGATATTTCTTATTTATTGAAAAACGACAAATATAAAAATATTGATGGCGCTTTAATCACTCACGGACATTACGACCATATCGGCGGCATTCCTTATATTATGCATCGCCTTGGCAATCCCCCTATTTTTGCTGCTCCTTTAGCACGAGGAATTATCTTAAAAAGACAAGAAGAATTTCCTGATCACCCTAAATTAGATATTACAGAAGTAAAAGATGGTTCTAAAATAAAATTAGGCGCTTTTGAAATAGAATTTTTTAGGCAAAATCATAATATTCCAGATAATTTAGGATTTTTTATCAAAACCCCAGTAGGCAATCTTATCAATACCTCTGATTTTAAGTTTGATAATTTTCCAGTCAATGAGCTTCCGACTAATTTTGCTAAACTTAAAGAAATTGGACAAAGGGGCATTTTAGTTTTAATGTCTGACTCAACAGGCGCTGAAGAAGATGGTCATTCTCTTTCTGAAAAACAAATTTTTGAAAATATGGAAAAAATTTTTGAAAATGCCTCAGGACGAATGATCATTGCCACTTTTAGTTCTCTCATAAACCGCATTCAACAAGTTATTACTTTATCTGAAAAATACGGACGCAAAGTTGGTATTATTGGACATAGTATGAAAAGCAATGTGGAATTAGCTAAAAAACTCGGCTATCTAAAAACCGAACGGGGCACTATTATAAAAAAAGTGGCTGATGCTAATGCATTGCCAGATAAAAATGTTACTATTTTATGCACTGGCGCGCAGGGAGAAGAAAGTGCCGGCTTAATGAAAATTGTCACCAAACAACACCCTTCTATTACTATTAAGCCGGGTGATACAATGATCTTTTCTTCGTCTGTTATTCCCGGCAATGAACGAACCGTACAAATGATTAAAGATGATTTATTAAGGCAAAAAGCCAATGTCTATCATTATAAAATGATGGATATTCATGCAGGCGGACACGCTCAAAAAGAAGAACTTCGCGAAATGATTTTAATGATGAAGCCAAAATTTTTTATGCCTATCCATGGACAATTTTCAATGTTGGTTGCTAATTCTAAATTAGCCCAAGAATGCGGTATCCCTGAAAATAATGTCTTGCTGGCAGATAATGGCCGAGTTGTAGAAGTATATCCTGAAAAAGCTGTGGTCACCAAAACTGAAGTGCCCTCTGAAATGATTATGGTAGACGGATTGGGAATTGGCGATGTTGGAGAAATTGTCTTGCGCGACCGCCAAATGCTTTCCAAAGATGGAATTTTTGTTATTATTGCCGTTGTTAACCGCAAAACTGGAAAAGTTCAAGATTCGCCAGATATTATTTCTCGCGGATTTGTCTATTTACGCGAATCCAAGGACTTATTATATCAAGCTCGAAAAAAAGTAATTCAGACAATTGAACGCGCTACTGCATCGGGTAAAGTGGTTAATTGGACCTATATAAAAGACAGCGTTAAAAATAATTTAGGAGATTTTCTATTCCAAAAAACAAAAAGAAGGCCAATGATTTTGCCTGTTATTATTGAGGTTTAGTTAATAAAATAAATTAAAATATAAAAACAAAACCGCCTAATTAGCGGTTTTTATTTTACTGCCAAAAAAATAAAATAATATCAATTAGGCATTAATGATTTCAGATATTTCTTTTATTTTTTCTTCCATTAAAAAATGTGTTGGCGCCTCAACTATTAAACGCAAAATCGGTTCGGTGTTGCTTGCTCTCACCAAAAACCACCAATCCTCAAAATCAATTCTTAATCCATCTATCTCCAAAAGTTTAGCTTTTCGCTGATTCTCATATTTTTCTTTAATGACTTTTATTTTTTGTAAGGGGTCGGTCACTGTAAAATTAATTTCATCGGAATGAAAATATTTTTGAAATGGCTCAATTAAAGCGGAAAGAGATTTTTTTGTTTTTTGCATCTCGCTCAAAATAGTAAAGATAACAAAAAATGGGTTTTCGCTATAAAAGGCTTCTTTAGTATAATAATGACCCGAAACTTCGCCGCCAAAAAAGGCCTCTTCTTCTCTCATTTTTTGCTTAATAAAAGAATGTCCTACTTTTGTCATTATGGGCGCGCCTCCCCAACTTTTAATAGTCTCTGGGACAATATTGCTGCAGCGTAAATCATAAACAATTTTTTGTTTTCCTTTTTTTCTTAAAATAATAGCAGATACTAAAGCTAAAATTAAATCAGCCGGAATAATCTGGGATTCCTCATCCAAGAAAAAAATTCTATCACCATCTCCATCAAATGCCACTCCTAAATTTGCTCCGGCAATACGAATAGCGCTTTGCAAATCTCTTAAATTTTCTTTTATTTGAGGATTGGGTTCGTGATTTGGAAAATTGCCATCTAATTCGTCAAAAATATGAATTAAACCAGTCTTGCTTAATATCTGAGGGACTGGCACTCCCGAAACAGCATTGCCTGTGTCTACAACTATAATATAATTAAATTCATTAGGATTTTGTAAAGTGGCCACATAGTCTTGTAAAATATTTATTTCTTTTTTTCCACCCATGACAACTGGGGACTTAAAATTGCCTGCCTTTACTAATTCTTTAATTTGCTGAAGACCGTTGTCTGAACTAATTGGAATGCCGGCTTGGCCTACTAACTTAAAGCCATTGTAATTTTTAGGATTATGGGAAGCTGTAACCATTATTCCCCCATCATAATTGTATTTTGCCACTGCAAAATAAAACATTGGAGAAGAGCAAAGACCAATTTTAATTACTTTGCCTCCTTGTTCAATAATTCCTTTTTCTAAAAAAGCAGCTAAAGATTCGGAAGAAAGCCGGTTGTCCATTCCTACTACAATTTCAGGACTATCTTTTCCTAAAAAAGAAACAAAGGCCCGCCCAATATTATAAGCTGCTTCTTCATTTAATTCGTCCGGGTAAATTCCTCGAATATCGTAAGCTTTAAAAATTTTTTCGTCCATAATTTATTTATATCCAACTTCTGCTTGTAGAGCTGAAACTCTTTGATTGTATTCTAATTGTGTAATTGCCCCTTTAGCTAATAATTTATTTAAACCCGCGTAATAATGGTCTTGAATTTCCACAATGGTTAAAGGTGCGTTATAAATCCGAACTTCATCAATAAGACCGTTAAAATACCATTGGCTAGCAAAAGGAGCTCTACCAATTGTTAAAATTTGATTAGGGTAACTTCTAATAAGAGTACCTGCTGTTTTATTAGAGGTTGCATTTATAATTCCATTTAAATATATTTTTTGCAAACCTGTTGAAGAATCATAAGTACCAACTACATGATACCATACATTTAAAGAAATTGGCGATGAAACAACATAGGCACTACCATTGCAATCAGTAAAACCAACCTTGTGCGCCCAAAATTCTAACCTATCTCCATTATTCCAATTACTACTTAATCCATATTGAAGTCCACAGCCATCAACTATATCGCCCGTAGCTCTCCCCACTATAGTCCTATATTGATTAGTTCCAAAAGCAAAAGTTTTCACCCACGCTTCAACTGTAATTGCATTAGTAATATTAGCAGCAATATTATTTCCGCAATTAAGATAGCTACTGCTCCCGTTAAATAATAAACAGCCATTATTAATACAATTCGCGCTTGTTTGTGGTGTAGTATTATAACTTGTGCAATTTAAATCCGCGCCATAATCGCTCGTATTAACAGCAGTTGCGCCAGTATCATCTAATGTCCATTCAGCTACCAAATTTTCAATTAACCTATTTTTTACTGTCCCGCTAAAAATTTTAACTTTTAATAAATCCGCTTGGCTTTGCACTTGGGATTGAGTAATTCTATTAATAATTATTGAGCTTAAAATTGATATAATAAAAATTGTTACCATCAATTCAATTATGGTAAATCCTAAATTATTTTTATTGTTTCTATTGTTTTTCATTATTTCTATTATATCATAATTTTTAAAAATGAAAATATAAATTGAAAAATAAATTTAAAAACTACTCGTTGCAACGGTATGGCGCAGAAGTCGGCCCCTCGCCTATTTAATCTTTATATTCTACCACTCTTGATATTTATTATTTATTTTTTAAAAACCGCCATATGTGTGTGCACATTACCGCAAAGCCTTGACCGTTAAGAAAATTATTGCTATATTTTAAGTACCTTGTAATAAATGGCCTTCGCAAAAAGCAATGGCTTTATTAAAATAAAGCCCAAAACAATAAAATAAATAAATAAGAATATGTCATTTTACGAAATAAGCCTGCTTTTGTCGCCCAAATTATCTCTAGAAGAAGCTAACGCTTTGGTGAGCACTTTGGAATCATCTCTTCAAAATAATGGCAAAATAGAAGGAGAAAGAAAAATTGAAATGAAAAAACTTGCTTATCTAATTGAAGGATATGAAAACGCGTGGTTTAGTCTTATCAATTTTTATCCTCAAAAAAGCAGTCAAAAAAGCGAAATTTTAACCTCTCTAAAAAAACAATTAAAAGAGGAAAAAAATATAATTAGACATTTAATTGTAAAAAAAGAAAAGGTTAAAATTAAAAAATCAAGTCAGCGCATTGCTGCCGCTCGAGCTAAAACTGAAGCGCAAAAAAAAGAAGCCGAATCTTTAATAAAAGAACCTGTAAAACAAAAAGCTGGTTTTGAAGAAGTTGAAGAAAGACTAAAAGAAATGTTGGGTGAATAAAAATATATTTTTAGATTTAATAAATTTGAATAATAAAAAATAATTAAAAAATATATGAATCTTAACAAAGTTTTCTTATTGGGTCGAGTTGCTACTCCTCCGGAAATAAGAAACACTCCCTCGGGACAAAGTGTTTGCACATTTACTTTAGCCACCAACCGCGTCTGGAAAGACGCCAATGGTCAAAAAAAAGAAGATTCTCAATTTCACCGAATTGTTTTATGGCAACGTTTGGCTCAAATTGCTTCTCAGTTTTTAACCAAAGGTTCTTTGGTTTTAATTGAAGGACGAATTCAAAATCGCAGCTGGGACGATAAAACTGGCGCAAAACGTTATACAACTGAAATTATAGCCGAAGGAATGCAATTGGGTCCCCGCAATACAGGCGGCAACACTGCCTCTGAATTAAATGTCAATCAAGATTCTAAATCTAATAAAAAAGAAATAGTTGAAGAGGAAGATATTCCCATTATTGAAGATGGTGAAGAAATAGATATTAAAGATATCCCCTTCTAAATGAAATTATAATTTAAAAATATTATGTACTGCTATTTTTGCAAAAAAAATATTCAAGAAATAAATTTTTACGATATAAATATATTATCACGATATATTTCTCGGTCAGGAAAAATAAAATCCCAAAAAAAATCTGGGCTGTGTTCTAAGCATCAGCGCGAAACCGCTACAGCTATTAAAAGGGCTCGCTTTATGGGCTTTTTGCCGTTCGTGATAAAATAATTTTAGAAAATAAAAACAAAAAAACCGCTCTCTTAATTTTAGAAAGCGGTTTTAAGTTATAAAATTTAATCTGTCCCAGAAGCTTCTTCTTTTTCTTCTTTAACCGAGCCACTTTTAATTTTTGGCTCAGCTGTCTCTTGTTTAATTATTTCCTCTCTAATTTCATTAAATAGTTTTTTGTCCTGACGCAAATATTCTTTGGCCTTCTCCATACCCTGCCCTAATTTTTCATCTTTATAAATAAAATAAGCGCCTGATTTTTTAATTAAATTATTTTTAACACCTAAATTAATTACTTCCGAAACTTTAGAAATTCCTTCATTATAATAAATATCAAATTCTGCGGTTTTAAATGGCGGAGCTACTTTATTTTTTACTATTTTTGCTTTAATCCGATTGCCAATAATATTATCGCCCTGTTTAATTTGAGCTATTCTCCTTAATTCTATTCTTACTGAACTATAAAACTTTAATGCCAATCCTCCCGGCGTAGTTTCAGGGTTGCCAAATAAAATTCCGATTTTCATTCTTGTTTGATTCAAAAAAATAATTACCGACTTGGTTTTGCTAACAATGCCAGATAATTTTCGCAAGGCTTGAGACATTAACCTTGCTTGAAGTCCTATTTGTAATTCTCCCATTTCTCCAGCCACCTCTGCTTTAGGAACTAAAGCAGCGACTGAATCAACTACAATAACATCTACTTCTCCGCTCCTTACTAAGGTTTCCACAATCTGCAACCCCTGTTCAGCTGAATCGGGTTGAGAAATTAAAAGGTCGTCTACATTTACGCCAATTCTTTTAGCATAATCTGGGTCAAGGGCATGTTCGGCATCAACAAAGGCTGCTACCCCTCCTTTTTTTTGGGCCTCTGCTAAAATACTTAAAGAAAGCGTTGTTTTTCCTGTGCTTTCACCACCATAAATTTCAATAATACGACCGCGCGGAACCCCCATTACCCCTAAAGCTAAATCAATACTTAAAGACCCTGTGGGAATAACATCTACATTTGCTTTTTCTGCGTCTCTCAATTTCATAATCGCGCCCTCGCCAAACTTCTCCCGAATTTCTTCAATCGCTTCGGTTAAATTAATTTTTTCATCTTCTTTATCGTTTTTTTTCTTAGCCATTTTAATGAAAATAAAATATTAAATAATTTTCTAATAATTTTATTATAAGGTATTTTTATTATATCAAACTTATTAAAGGTGTAAAGAAGAAATGTACCATTATAATTCGGCTGGGCGATATAGCATCTTAAATTAGCTTAACACAGCAAAGCTGTGCCAATTATTAAAATCCACCAATAATTGTCAAAAAAATTAAGAATTATTTAATAAATAAAAATTATCTTAAAATTAAAAAACGGTTAGTCCTTTTTTATCTTCAATAAATTATAAAAAATTTGAAAACTATTTTTATTACTTTGGTATTTAATTATCTTTTAAGGGCTTTTACTTCGTTCATGGTTCTGGGCTCTGCCGGCAATTAGCTATTAAAAAAATCGCTCTTGTGAGGATTCTATAATTCTTTTCTATTTAAATTTATCATCCTTCAGGTTGTCCTCGTCTTTACTATAATTATGTGGGCGGTAAGGGACTCGGACCCCTAACCCCTTCGGTGTAAACGAAGTGCTCTGCCAATTGAGCTAACCGCCCTTATATTTTAAGATATTTTTTCGTTATTAATAAAGCCCCTTTTATAGAGGCATTTTAATGTGCCCGAGGGGGGACTTGAACCCCCACGGGATAAACCCCTACGCCCCTCAAACGTAGATGTCTGCCAATTCCATCACTCGGGCACATAATTAAAGGCAACTATTTTTCAATTGAAAATTGTTCTTCTTGAGAATTTGCAAAATTAACATTTTCATCCTCTTGCTCATTATTTCGGGCCATAGTCTTAAGTTTTGCCTTTTTCCCTTTAGCGCGTCGCAAATAATAAAGTTTAGCGCGTCTCGTTTTAGTTTGTTTAACAATTTCTATTTTTTCAATAATTGGAGAATGGATAGGAAAAATTTTTTCAACACCGATTCCATCAATTATTTTTCTAACAGTGATAGTGCTATTTATTCCCCGTCCATGTTTAACAGCTAAAACCTGACCCTCAAAAACTTGAATTCTTTCTTTTGTTTTGCCATCTTTAATTTCTTTAATTCTCTGAAAGACTTTAACAAAATCTCCTTGTTTAATCATAGGTAAATCTTTTTTTAAGTTGCCAGCCACAATTCCATCTTCTTTTTCTAAAACAATGGCGGTTTCTTGTTCCTTTTCATTTTCATTTTGAGAATCTTCATTTTTGGCTTCACCGGTTGCATTGTTTGTCTCCTCTTCTCCTTCAACTTCTTGATTCATATTTAAACTTTCTGAAGTAAGAATTTCAGAAGTTTCTTGATTTTGATTTTCTTTTTGATTTTCTTCTGCCATAATATTTTTATTAGTTTTTTAATAAATAATGATGACTCGCTTTTATTTATCCAATCCGCTATATTTGCGAAATTGGTGGGCGTACCCTGACTCGAACAGGGGGCCTTTACGATGTCAACGTAACGCTCTAACCAACTGAGCTATACGCCCTTTAATAAATTAGAGCCTTTGTAGCGTATTATTATACTATGCGATTTTGTTAATTTAGTCAAACAGCGTCCTTGATTAAATATAATTAAACCGTCGCGAAAACCCTTCTCGCCCTTCATATATTTTTTTAATGCTTTTTTAATTTAAATAAATACTGAGTGTATTAAAACACAAGGCGATGGTGCGCGTGGATGGGCTCGCCTTCAAAAACTTCTGGTGAAGTTTTTTCAGGCCGGGGTTTTCGCCGTCGCGAAAACCCTTCTCGCCCTTCATATATTTTTAATGCTTTTTTAATTCAAATAAATACTGAGTGTATTAAAACACAAGGCGATGGTGCGCGTGGATGGGCTCGCCTTCAAAAACTTCTGGTGAAGTTTTTTCAGGCCGGGGTTTTCGCCGTCGCGAAAACCCTTCTCGCCCTTCATATATTTTTAATGCTTTTTTAATTCAAATAAATACTGAGTGTATTAAAACACAAGGCGATGGTGCGCGTGGATGGGCTCGAACCATCGACCCCGGCTTTATAAGAGCCGTGCTCTAACCAGCTGAGCTACACGCGCAAAAAGGGCTTTTTATTTGTTTTGCCCCCTTTTTATCAAAGATTTAAAATAAACGCAATAACTATTTTTTAGATTTAATAAGGGCGTCAAATTCCTCTTTTTCTAAAGTTTCTTTTTTAATAAGCGTTTCTGCTATTTTTTTTAAGAGCGTCTTGTGACTAATTAAAAGTTTTTCTGTTTCGGTCTCCGCAACTTTTATAATCTTTTCAACTTCTTTATCAATTTGTTCGGCCATCTCTTCAGAATAATTTTTGCTTTCTCCAAATTCTCGGTCAAGAAAAATATCGGACTGCCTCTCACCAAAAACAATTGGACCCAATGAAGACATTCCATAAACCTTAACCATATTTCGAGCAATTTCAGATGCTTTAGCTAAATCATCAGAGGCGCCAGTAGTAATATCTCCAAAAATAACATTTTCTGATAACCGGCCAGCCAATAAAACTTTTATTTCGGCTTCAAATTCTTTTTTGGTTTTCAAAACCGTATCTTCTTTTGGTACTTTTAAGGTATAACCTGCTGCCATTCCTCTTGATATAATTGATATCTTTCTGACCGGCGAAGCTTCAGGAATAAAAGAAGCTATAAGCGCATGACCGGCTTCGTGATAGGCTGTTATTTTCTTTTCTTTAGTAGACATAATATGACTGCGACGTTCTGGACCTAATAAAACTTTTTCAATAGAAACCAATAAATCGTTCTGCCTAATTACTTTAGCTTCTTTTTTAGCAGCCAAAATAGCAGCTTCGTTTACTAAATTTGCCAAATCTGCTCCGGAAAAACCAGGCGTCCTTTCTGCTACTTCTCTTAAATTAACTTTTGAATCTAATGGTTTGTTGCGACAATGGATTTTAAGAATTTCTTCTCTTTCCTGAATGTCCGGCAAGTTAATAACTATTTTCCTATCAAAGCGACCCGGTCTTAATAAAGCTGGGTCTAAAACATCGGGACGATTAGTCGCAGCTAAAACAATAATCTTGTCATTTTGCTCAAACCCATCCATCTCTGTTAATAATTGATTAAGGGTTTGCTCTCTTTCTTCGTGCCCACCCGTAATAGCTGGCCCACGAGTTTTTCCAATACTATCCAGCTCATCAATAAAAACCAAACAAGGTTGCTGTTTTTTTGCTGCCGCAAATAAACTTCTTACCCGACTAGAGCCAACACCGACAAACATTTCCACAAATGATGATCCGGCTACTGAAAAAAATGGCACATCACTTTCTCCAGCCACTGCCCGAGCTAAAAGAGTTTTACCTGTTCCTGCTGGTCCAACTAATAAAACCCCTTTGGGAATTTTTGCTCCCATTTTTAAATATTTTTGCGGATTCTTTAAAAAATCCACTATTTCTTCCAATTCAGCCTTTTCTTCTTTTAGTCCCGCTACATCCTTAAAAGTAATCTTTTCTTTTGGATGGCCTTCGGCGCCAAATAATTTTGCTGGCGCTTTTGTAAAATCAAAAGTTTGAGCTGCTCCAGTTTTCGCTTGCTTAAAAATTGTAAAGAAAAAAACCGCAAATAAGACAAATGGCAAAATTACAAAAATTAAAAGAGGCATTAACCAATCCCATATACTAGCTGAAGATTCAAAAATTACTGATACATCTCGTAATTTTTCTTTGTCGGTCCCGTAATTTAATAATGATTGACTTAAAGGGTCTTTAGAATCTTTAAGCGATTTTGCGATTGATCCATCGCTATAAGTAATGGTGAGCTCATTATTAAGTTCTTTAATCTCCTTGACCTTACCAGCATTAATATCTTGCGCTAATTGAGTAATAGAAATCTCTTTTGGCTCGGTTTGAGAAGTTTGAAAATATGTAAAAAGCAGCCCTAAAATGGAAAAAATCAAAATGATTAAAAATAAATTTTGAAGGAGGCCCCGAAAAGGACTTTTCATAAACCCTAATAAAAAAATTAAATTTAATTATTTTTTAAATGAAGCGACATCCAATGCCTTTGTGGTTGAAAACTTAAAATTTGAAAATCATATTCTTTACCAATCTCTAATTTTTCTTTCATTTTATCCTCTGAGCCAAACTCAGAAATATGAATCAAACCTTGAATTTTTGGACTATCTGAACCAATAAAAGAAGTTTTAATTTGGACAAAAGCTCCAAATGAATTAAATCTTACCACCTCTCCCTTAACTATGTCGCCAGCTTTTAAGTTTAAGTCTTGCCACGGGTCTTTTTTAAGATTTTTAATAGATAAAGAAACTCGCGATTGAGTAATATCAACAATTTGCGCTTTAACTTTTTCCCCTACCTTTACTACTTGAGCCGGGTCCTCAACAAGTTGCCAATCTAATTCAGAAATATGGATTAATCCTTCTAATAATTCATCTTCTATAACATTTTCTAATGTTTCACCCGGTTTGGCAAATTTTATAAAAGCGCCAAAATTAACAACTCCGCTAATTTTGCCTTCTACTATATCTCCCACCTTAATAAATTGTAAAGCTTTATGCATATTGTCGTTTTCTTTAGATTCCTCAGTTAAAATAATCTGACCCGCTCTTTCATCAAAATCTAAAATTTTTACTTTCATCTCTTGACCAATAAAAGTTTGCAATTTTCTCAAAATTTTAGCTTTATCTCCTTCCGGCACCCGCGGATATTTTTCTGGAGATAATTGCGAGGTCGGCAAAAAAGCCGGCACTCCCGAAATCTCTGCAATCAATCCTCCTTTATTCACTTTTGTAATTTTAACCACTAACTCTTTATCTTGCTCTTTAATTTCTTTAATGGTTTTCCAAGCTAATTCTTTTTCCGCCTCGCGAAGAGATAACTCAACATAACCATCTTCATTTTCCGGTTCAATTACTTTTACAGAAACAATGTCGCCTATTTTAATATTTTTTAAAACATTTTTAGCGTTTTGATATTCAGCGCCATAAATAATGCCGGTTTTGCGCGGTCCTAAATCTAAAAAAATAGCTAAGTTTTCAATTGCTAAAACTCGGCCATCCACAATATCACCGGCTCTTAAAATTTGAACAGAATTAATTAATTTTTGTAATGTTTCATTTTGCATATATCCTTTTATAGCATAAACAAATTATATAATCAACCCCTTGCGCTGGTTCATATGATATAAATCATATTGTATAATATAATAAAACTCAGCTTTTTAAAAAATACCTATTAAAAAATAATAAAAAACGTTTTTGCTTAAGCAAAAACGCGCTAATAAAAATAAACAATTAAGAACAATAAAAAGAACAATATTTAAGAATTCTTTTTCAAAATGGTTGCTTGTGTGCCTCCACCAATTGAATAAGTTGCTGTTTTGTTAGTACTTTTAACAACAAGCACATAGGGCTGCTGCCCCCGTGGATTAAAATTAACATATTTTATCGTGAAATCAAATCCCACTACTCCGCCTTTCTCTCTGAAGTAAAAGCGGATGGGAAGATTTTTCTCATGCGCCTCTACAATTTGCGGTAATATCTCTCTTACTTTTTTACTCTCCATAAGGATACCTCCTTACAAAAAAATAAATACAACAAAAATAACAAAAATACAAGAGCTGGACTCCCTTCTATGGTCGCGGTTACCTCCTATGTTCTTCTGTAAATAAATCGTAAGGTGTGGATAAACAGATTGACTTTTGCCAATTTCTTAATTATAATATTGACAACGCCTTTAAAAGCGTTTTTATTATGTATAAAAAACAAAATATAGTCTTTTTCTGCCTAACTTTGGCGATAATAATGTGTGGTGGCTTTATTTTAACTGCCCAAAATCAAAAGACAAATGCTAATAATGGCTTTGAGCAGGTAACTTATACTGTTCAACAGCAGTCTTTGATGGGTCAAAATAATGCCTTGGCAAAAGCTGAAGCAGAAAAAACAAAAAAAATATTGGTTGTTATTACCGCCTATTCTTCTACGGTGGACCAGACTGATGATACCCCTTTTATTACTGCGAATGGCAGTTTTGTAAGAGATGGTATCGTGGCCAATAATATGCTCCCTTTCGGAACAAAAATTAAAATTCCGGAATTATATGGAGATAAAGAATTCGTGGTCGCTGACCGAATGAATTCTTTAAAAAGTGGTTATTATATAGATATCTGGTTCCCATCCTATTTAGAAGCTAAAAGTTTTGGCGTTAAAAAAACCTATATTGAAGTTTCGCAAAGTTAAAATTCTTGTGGACAAAATAACCGGCTCAAAGCCGGTTTTTTGTTAATTGAACATA
>ERZ795052.2747-NODE-2747-length-20571-cov-15.179860_pt1 | contig 20571 bp, 20 predicted proteins | sample MGYA00375136_ERZ795052 | MGnify/ENA primary metagenome ERZ795052 (study PRJEB30181, sample SAMN05720156) | activated sludge metagenome | isolation source: Anaerobic digester | place: Japan | collected 2015-05-26 ... | reverse complement strand
GCCTCCGCATCGGGGGGGAGTACCTGCAAATTTCGAACCCTTCGTTCTGCCTCTGAAAGGGCCATCCCCGGTTTAAGCCCCTCTTCCAGAGCCCGGGGTGAGACATCCAGCAGCACCGCCCTGCCGGCCCGCGGTTCTGCTACCACAAAGGCCTTGTCCCTCAAGGACCGGTCCCGGGTCATAGCCACCGCCGAAGCAAAACCGGTCACATTGATGTGTACAATGGCCGCGGTCTTGCCATTTATGTCCCGCATGGCAGACCCGCCTTTTTTAACAGCGCTGCAAGGCTTTGGCCATTTTGAACTGCCTGGCCCCGCCGGTGGTTATTAAAAAATACAAAAACCCGTTCAGCATGGGTCAATAACAACCTGATGCGATCTACAAAGGCTTGGAGTTCCTGATCGTTATATAGATAGTTATACCGTTCCGCCCCATCTGACCCCCACCAGGTATTCCCGTTGCGGCCATGGAGCCTCAGATATGCAAAGGGGGCGGTTACCACATCTAACACGGGAGGCAAGCCCTTGAGGGATGGCATATCCAGGGATACAAGACAAATATTCCGCTCCCGGAATCCTTCGATGACCCTGTTATTAAACCACTGGCTGTTTCTAAACTCTACAGCTACCGGAAAATCCTTCAGGGTTTTGAGCAACCTGTCTAAATACCGCCGCTGGTCCGCCTCATAATGAAAAGAAAAGGGAAACTGAAGCAGGATGGCTCCCAAGCGACCATTGGCAGCCATGGGCTCCAAGGCATGGCAAAATGTGGCGGCCTCTTCCTGCCATATGGCAGGATTCACCCTATGGGTCAGAGATTCATGGGCCTTTACCGAAAATATAAGCCTGTTCTGGCTTTCTTCCAGTATACGGCGTATCTGAGCCTGTTCAGGCATTTTGTAATAACTGAAATTCAGCTCCACCGCAGGGAAGAGGGTGCTGTAATAGGCGAGATATTCATTGGCTTTTATTCCTTCGGGATATACCGGTCCCACCCATTCGTGGTAGGAATAGCCCGATGTCCCGATCAGTACGGTACCCATACCCATATTATACTTAACAAATGTATAGTTATCAAGGGTAAAAAAAAGACCCTGGCAAGGAACCACGTTTATAGTCCAACAGGCTCCTGGGCTGCCAGGATTCTTTTACAAAGGCTCTACTACTTCTGACCGCCGGTCTTGCTATTCTGCTGAGCGGTATATTTTCTCAAGGTGTTCAGCGTTTCCCGTGCCCGGGCCTGGACCGGACGGATATAATTACCCTCTGCAATTCTGATGATTGTGCGTACTGCGGAAGGATCCTTTATACCGCCGTTCTTCTCAGCAAGTTTTTCGTAAGCCTCCAGGGCTGAAAGAGCTAAGATATTGTCAGGGTTAAGAATGTCAAAACGGGTAACAATCCAGGAGATTGCGGTTGTAACTTCATCATTGTCATTAATGCCGATTTTACCTAAAGATTTTACCGCCTCTGTTAATACCATCGGCTCTGGATCGCTTAAAACCATTTTCACAAGCACATCTTTGGCTTCCTTAGTACCAAGTTCTCCAAGGTATTGTGCAGCCTTGGCACGGACATCGGGATAGTTATTGATTAACCGGCCGACTCCACCTTCCCGGGCCTGATAGACAATACCTTCCAGAGCAAGGTATTCCAGGGTTTTTTGTATTTCCTGATTAGTCCGGCCACCCTTAATAGCGTCTCCAATATACTCCAGGGCTACGAGCTTCATGTCCCGACTGTCGGCTCTGGCCTGTTCGCGGATCACCATCTGCTCAATCGATTCCTGCAGATAGGATTCCTCAACCGAAAGTTCCTTATCATTGGTTTTTGTCTGACCGAATGCTGCTGTTATTGTTAACAGTGACACAATCAGCAATCCACCTATTCGATTCCAAGTTTTCATTGTTTCCTCCTAAGGCCTTTCCTCAATTAACAATATTCCAATTCCCGTTAGTTTTTTCAAGCTCATACAGACGAAGCCGTTGTCCTTTACTGGTAATAGTATATGCTTTTACCCTGTTTTGACCAATAAATTCGATATCATCGACCCGGTCATTTGCCCGGGATGGAACGACCACATATAAAAAATAATCTTCCAGACTTTTTAATACAATTTTTTGATTCTTAAGCCTGCTCGATTCAGAAACGGTCTTTAAAAATTCTGGATTGCTTAATGATTCCCTATAACCGGGGCTTAAGTATTGAACCCAGGCTGTATAATTTTTATCCCGTATAAGCTGGTTCAATTCTTCTATCAGGGCCTGAACTTCACCCTTGGTTGCATCAAAAACTTCCTTGCTTATGCTCGTAGGATCAAAATATGTTTCATCTTTTACTTCAATGGCAGGTTCTGTCTGAACAGTAGCTGTTTCTATTACTGGTTCAATCTCTGATGTGGGTGACGGTTCATGTATAGGCTGCTGTGTTTTTAGAGAAGCGCTCTGCTGAGTTTGACAAGAAAGAGCGGTGATTACAACAAATGTTAGACTGAATAGATACCGCAGGTTATTCTTCATGATGTATATTCTATCTGAGCAAGGCCGACTCGTCAAACCATATATGAAAAATCTTACACTTTAAGGCCCTTGACGGAGCAATTATGCTCTCGTATGCTCTTTTCATTATGTTACGAGCAGTTTTTCCAGGATCCTTTGACCCTCCAACATATGGACATATTAACATTATTGAACGGGCAGTTGAAATATTTGATGAACTGCATATTATAGTCGCGGTAAATCGTGAGAAAAAGTACCTTTTTTCTCCAGAAGAACGGGTCGCCATGATGAGAAACCTGGTTTCTCACTGGTCAAATGTACATGTAGATATGTGGGATTCTCTTATAGTGAACTATCTCAGCAAAGAAAATATAAAAGTTCTTATCAGGGGGGTTCGAGGGGTATCAGACTTTGCATATGAATTCGACCTGTCCATGATGAACAAGGGGCTTAATCCTTCAATTGAAACAATTTTTATGACCACCGATCCAAAGTATTTTATACTCCGATCATCAGCGATCAAAGAACTGGCATCTTTTGGGGGAGATGTCTCAACCATGGTCCCTCCCATAGTTGCAGAAGCTTTGAAAAAAAAGTATGATAGGGCCTCTTTTTAGAATCATCCGGAAATTTGATCTTGACAATCTACGACATTTTGTTTAGATTGTGTCAGACTCTACCGGTACAACGACTTAAGTGAGGTTTTTGATATGGCAGTTCCTAAGTTTAAGACGTCCAAAGCTCGGACCCGGCGCCGGCAATCCATCAATATGAAGCTTGTCGCGCCCACACTCGTTGAGTGCAGCACCTGCGGAAACCGTGTTCTTCCCCATCGGGTTTGTCCGAAATGCGGGTTTTATCGCGGCAAGCAGGTAATCGTTCCCGAGTCCAAAGCCTAATAGGATAAGGAGATTACTAAGATGGATGAATTATTTGAGAAAATGAAGAAGCTGATCGCTGAAAAATTAGAGATCGATGAGGGCAAAATCACCCTGGATGCTTCTTTCCGGCAGGATCTAGGCGCAGACAGTCTGGATACCTATGAGCTTGTGTATGCTATCGAAGAAGAAATGGGTATTTCTATTCCTGATGAGAAGGCAAACGAGTTCGAGACTGTCCGGGACGCCTACGAATTCATTAAATCCCAGCAAAAGTAAGACAGTGAAGGATCGCACCTTTAAGGCGGTCCCCGCTGGGTCAATAACAGTCAATAGCGCCAGAAAACAGGTGCTGCTTGATTTTCAGAAGACCGCAGCAATAAGGTTCAGAAGTCTTGATCTTCTGAACCTTTCTTTCGTTCACCGCTCTGCATCAAATGAATTTCCACAAAAAGTAAATAATGAACGGCTCGAGTTTTTAGGTGATGCAATTCTGGGTGCCTGTACCGCTACACTCTTATATGAAAAACTTACCGAGCAGCCAGAGGGAGAACTTGCAAAAATCAAGTCTGTTGTTGTATCTGAGGATACCCTGGCAGGGATTGCCCGGGAACTTCAGATTGATACTTTACTGATCCTCGGAAAAGGGGAAGAGCTCTCTGGGGGCAGAACAAAAAAAGCAATTTTAGCCGATGCCCTCGAAGCCCTCATCGGCGCCTACTATTTAGACTCTGGGTACAAGGCTGTATTCGAATTTATTAGCAAGTATATTGAGGTTGAAATTGAACGGGTGGTAACCAATCAACACCACCGGGACTATAAGACCCTGCTCCAGGAAAAAAGCCAACACCTGTTTAGAACTTATCCTATTTATACGCTGCTTAAACGGACCGGCCCCGATCATGAACGAATGTTCTGGGTAGAGGTTAACGTTAATGGCGTAACATATGGGCCTGGAATCGGTAAAAATAAAAAAGAAGCAGAGCAGGCTGCGGCAAGGATCGCCTATACCGCAATTACCGACCCCTCGAAGGGGTAATCCGTTAATACGTTACTCAGGTCAATTTCTCATGGAGCCTTTGTGCAATTCGTAAAAGGGTCTCCTTTGTGTTTTGTCCGGGATCATCCAGTACGGTTTCAAACAGTTCCTTTAATATTCTTCCCATAAGCGGCCCCCGCGGAATCCCTAATTGGGCCAAATCTTCTCCATTCACTGCTAAATCTTTTATTGATAGTGCCTTATCTTTTGCTAGTACCCTATGGACCCGATCCACCAAGGATTGATTAAGACCCGCTGGAGGCTCCTTCCCGAAGGTTCCCCAGGTATCGGCTCGGCGCAGGTCCAGGAGATCTTCTAGTGCAGCTTCTCCGACCCGGACAATAAACCGGCGTACTGCAGCATCGGTCCAACTATCATCATAATGAAACATGTGGACACTTATGAGATGACATACCTGGTCGATAACCGCATTGGGGTACTTTAAACGGCTCAAAATATCCCGGGCCATATTAGTCGATACTTCCTCATGTCGGTAAAAGGTCCAGATGCCGAGCTCATCCTTCGCACGAACCGCTGGTTTACCGATGTCGTGAAGAAGGGCTGCAAGCCTTACGACGAGTTTATCCCTGGGGGCGGCGTCACAGGAAAAGAGCAGGTGGTCCAGTACATCAAATTGATGAAAGCCCTTCTGTTCCACATTGCGGCAGGCTTGCAATTCCGGGAGAAAAAGGGACAGCATCCCCGTAGCTTCCATCAATCTGAAGGCTTGTGAGGGCTGTTCAGAGCCAAGAATCTTATCAAGTTCATCCCGAACCCGCTCTATGGCAACCTTTGCGGTTATGGGAAGGGCTAAAGGGATGGCAGCCAGGGTATTTGGCTCAATTGAGAACTGCAACTGGGCTGCAAAACGGATTGCCCGGAGGGGGCGCAAACCATCTTCAGAAAAACGTTCTGCAGCTTCCCCTACACAGCGGATAATTCTTTTTTTTATATCAGCTTGCCCATCATAGGGATCTACGAGGCGCTGTTCGGGCAATTCAAGGGCGAGGGCGTTCATAGAAAAATCACGCCGGGACAGATCCTCTTCTATGGTGTTGGCAAACCGTATCGTATCGGGGCGCCTGCCATCCGAATAGGTCCCTTCGGTTCTAAAGGTGGTTGTCTCGATAGAGAGTCCCCTATACAGGATCGTGACAGTTCCATGTTTAATTCCCGTTGGAATAACCCGGCGGAACATGGCTTGCACTTCTCCAGGCTTTGCATTGGTTGCTAAATCCCAGTCCTTTGCGTCTTTTCCCCGAACAAGATCCCGGACTGCTCCGCCGACCAGGAAAACTTCTTTGTGGTGTTGTTTAAAAATACGCGCTACTTCGAGCACCGCTGGATGGATGTGGAACTTGCCCATATGGGGCCACTATAATACAATGGACCTTTACAGGAAAAGGGGATGAGGAAGCACAGCCTATGGGAAACATAAAACATGCGATTATTTTTATTGGCGGTTCAGGTCCCCAGTATGAATTATGCAAGCCCTTCTTAGATCAACCGGATCTGGTAATCGCCGCCGATTCTGGACTCATCCGCTGTGAACAATTTGGTCTTGCGCCTGATTGGATTGTGGGCGATATGGATTCCCTGGATGACCTTTCAAGGCTCTCGGTTTACCCTCAGGATCGTGTTGTAACCTATCCTGTCGACAAGGACTATACGGACACCGAACTGGCTTTACAGCTAGCCTGGGAAAAGGGATGCACCGATGTGACCCTGATTGGCGGAGGGGGAGGGCGGACGGACCACCTTCTGGCTATTACCGCCCTTTTTGACCGGCCCCAGGCTCCCAGCCGCTGGATCACAGAAACAGAATTGGTGAGCCTTGTGGAGGACCGCATTGAACTGTCAGTTCCCTATAACACCCTGGTATCCCTATTCCCTGCAGGAGAAGGACCCTGGCAGGCTGAAAGCTCGGGCCTGAAGTGGCCCCTTTCCGGGCTTCCCTGGCGCCGTGGTTTTTTTGGGCTTAGTAATCGGGTGGTTCAAGATCCCTGTTCATTGAGGGCTGTCTCAGGACGTTTCCTACTCCTTATACCTCTTGAAGCCTTTAAAAAAGTGTTATAGAAGCTGCGCTGCCTTCTCTGAAAAGGCTTTTTTTAATCGATCCATACTGTCCAGGGGGTGTTCTACCAATACCCGTTTCCCTGCAAACAGTTCTGCGATGCCAATTTCTCTTGGATATCGGGGAATTATGTGATAATGAATGTGTTCAATGGATGCCCCCGCATTAAGCCCCATATTGCAGCCTATATTATACCCAGAAGGATGGTATTGCTCGTCAAGGACCGCGAGGGACAGACTGAGCAACCTGTGCAGGGCAAGCTGTTCATCAACCTGAAATTCCCTGAGATCCGTACAATGGCGGTGAGGAAACACTATAAGATGGCCTGGATTATAGGGATAAAGATTGAGGGATACTGAAAAACCATCCCTGGTAAAAACGGTTAAATCCTGAACCAGATCGCTTCCATCCCGTATGAGGCATAAGATACAGCCCTCAGGCCGTTTCCCTTTGAGATAGGCGATCTTTTCAAAATTAAAAAAATACTCCATGCTGATACAAGAATAAACGACCGGGCTTCAGGAAGCAAGTATGAAATTCAGAAGGGTACTGCCCAAATCGCTTTTTAGTTTATTGATCAAAAGACTCGTCATTTTGCTTTTTATCATGAATTTTGTCCTTATTTTACTGTTTGGTATAGGTAATTATCAGGGCTTTCTTCCAGACACCCAATTATTTTTATTAACCCTCACGATGTATTGCAGTATTTTGCTTGTACTTGCTAGCCTGGGGGCTTTTATTTATTCTGCATTTAAAAAAAGAAAGGGTATTAAAATATATCTTGGCTACGGCCTCATCACAATTTTTGGGAGCCTGCTTTCTTTACTCCTTGCTTTTTTGATACAAGTAACTCAAGGAAATATGTAACGATGAATGATTGTACTAGACTTTTTGCCCTTCGTGGTGCAACTGGTTGTGCTAATACGGAAGAGGAAATACAGAAAAGGGTAAGCGACCTTTACGAGACCCTATTACGTCGCAATAATCTGGATGAGGATCAGATCGTATCGATCCAGTTTACCATAACCCCAGATTTAACTGTCCTTAATCCAGCATCCGCATTACGCAGGGCAGGAAAGGCCCGAAATGTGGCACTTTTTGCTGCTGCAGAGCCGGTAATTGAGGGGATGCTGCCGCAGATCATACGCATTATGATTCATTGTTATCTGCCGGAACAGCATAAACCACAACATGTATATTTACATGGGGCAGAACTGCTGCGGCCCGATTGGGTTCAAGAAAAATAAAAAAAGTATAAAATCCATATTGACCAAAGGAGCGGTTTTCTGTATAGTGCAAACCATCACAGACGCCATCTTAGCTCAGTTGGCTAGAGCGCGTGACTTGTAATCTCGAGGTCCCCGGTTCGACTCCGGGAGATGGCTGTAGAGCAAGCGATGGCGCATTGCATCTAAAAGTATATTACTAGGGGAGATTCCCGAGCGGTCAAAGGGGGCAGACTGTAAATCTGTTGGCTCAGCCTTCGAAGGTTCGAATCCTTCTCTCCCCAGATGTGGGCTGTAAAATAACTTAGGTTGTTTTACAGCCTTTTTTTATACAGGAATACATTTCTATGCAAAAAAATCCCTTTTATCATGACGGGCTGCATTTTACATGTACCCGCTGTTCAGCCTGCTGCCGTTTTGACCCAGGATTTGTGTTTTTATCTGAAACCGATGTAAAGCGCCTGGCAAGTGCCCTTGATATGACCTATACTCAATTTATAGATGTGTATTGCCGTTGGATTCCAGCGGGTGGTGGGTATGAACAGCTATCATTAAAAGAACGGTCTAATTATGACTGCATATTCTGGAAGGATGGCTGTACGGTATATGAAGCTCGGCCGCTTCAGTGCAGAACGTATCCATTCTGGTCTTCCATTGTTTTATCGGAAGAATCATGGAAGGCGGTAAGGGCTGAATGTCCCGGAATTGACCAGGGTGAATGGCATAGCAAAGAAGAAATTGAGGAACAACTAGAGATGAGGGAGAAGGAACCGATAGTGGTACGGAGGCGATAATGAAAATACGTTTTTGGGGAGTCAGAGGATCCATACCATCACCCCAATCGCCAGCCCAAATAAAAAGTAAAATCTCCAGTATTATAGAGCGGATCACCCCCGCGGATCTTGAATCCCCTCAAGCCAGAGAACGATTCCTTTCGGATCTTCCCCCCTGGCTTTTTGGCACCGCAGGGGGTAATACCCCTTGTCTCCAGGTAGAATCGGATGAACAGTACCAGTTTATTCTAGATGCGGGGAGCGGTATCAGGGAACTCGGGATTGCCCTATCAAAGAGCCGCAGAAAGACTAAGGATATCTATCTCTTTTTTTCACACCTTCACTGGGATCATATACAGGGACTGCCTTTTTTCGGTCCTGCCTATGACCCAGGGGTTACGCTTCATTTTTACTCTCCCCACAGCACTATGGAGATGGCCCTAAAACAGCAGATGCATGCCCCCTGTTTCCCTATAACCATAGATTCCATGAATGCAAAAAAGTACTTCCATATTCTCACCGAACCGGTACACATTGGTGATATGCATGTTTATTATAAACAGATGAATCATCCCGGTTCTTCCTATTCCTATATGCTGACCGATGGAAAAAAGCGGTTTATCTATGCCACCGATACAGAATTATCCCCCAATGATTTTCAGCGGAATGATGAAAACGCTGCTTTTTTTGGCGGTGCCGATGTGTTAGTGATAGATGCCCAGTATACCCTCGGTGAAGCGATAGAAAAATACAATTGGGGGCATAGCGCATTTTCTCTGGCGGTGGATTTTGCCTCTAATTGGGGCATTTCAAAGCTCATACTTTTTCATCACGATCCAACCTATGACGATAAAAAATTGTTTAATATTTTACAATCCGCCCGCTGGTATACAGAACATTCAGCAATTAAGGGGTTGGAAGTTCTACTTGCTACAGAAGGGATGGAAATTGTACTGTAAACGATGCAAAACAAAGAACCGGTACTTGAACTAAATTTGAATGAAATCCTCACCATATTTCCCCGATTAAAAGCTCTGGAGGATAAGCTTTCCGAACCAGAACGGGATATCCTGTCTAAGATGGAAGGTCTTTTATACGAATATCTTTCTATTGATGAACTGGAAACCCTTTTAAAAAGGATCTGAAATGCTTAAAAAAAATTGTTTGCTGGGAGCTCTTATTATCACCCTGATGGTTGCTCCCCTCTTTCCGGAACCATTTCCAAGTACAACCTCACTTTCTCTACCAGGCGCATACAATCTCTGGTCAGCCTCTTCTGAGGATGCACGCCAGGTGCTCGTAAATCCCGCTGGAGCTGCAGTATTAGAACTGCCTCAATATACCCTGGCTTTAGGGGGACTTTTCCCTAAAACAACATACTCTGAGATGGGGGCTGTGACTTATATTTCAGGAGCAGCGGTCTATCCGCTATCTTTTGGAGTTCTATGGGGCGGAATAGAAGGGCATGCAAGCCCCAAATTAATACCAGAAATGAAAAGCGATGAGGGAATGAGCCTTTCCACTGGTATATCAAAAAGGCTGGGGGATACCTTTTATGCTGGTCTGGGGCTTACTGCTTTTGCATGGGGGATGGGATTTTCTTTAGGATTCCAACAGGATTTTCCCAATTTAGGAGCGGGAGGGAGCAGCCTCTTTGGCAGCATAATAAATGTAGGTAATGGAACCGAAACCCCCTATCCATTTACTATTGTTACGGGTTGGAAAACCCTGCTGTTTACCAATCCTGTTGAAATTGCTGGAGCCCTGCAGTTGGCAAGCCCCGCTTTCCAGGAGTTTTTGATACAGCCCTCGGGAACGATAACCTTGGGAAACATCCTTACCCTATCTCTAAACTGGAATCTTGCGCTGTTTAATGGAGAAATGAACTCTCTCTTTCCGGCTATATCGTTAGCATTGAAATGGAGCGAACAGGGGTTCATCCCTCGCTTTAGGGTTCAGCCTGTCTGGTCCCAGGGAATAGGTATTGAAACTGCGGTCACATTGAGCAGGGGTGAGAAGGATCGGCAGGGGCCCGCCATCGAGTTAGCAAAACCCCTGGAGATGGTGTACTCTGCAAAGACTCGGCCCTTCATCAATCTGGATATCCTTATTAAGGACGACGGACCCATAAAAACCTGGGAGCTTTCAATTCAGGATGAACAGGGGCTGAGCAGATTTACTAAGTCGGATCCTCAACCGAAAAACACAGCATTGGTACGGGTTCCCATTTCAATTCCCCTGGATACTACCTGGCCCGATGGAGAATACCGCCTATTCATTTCGGCTCAAGATATTCATGGAAATGAAAGTACGAGAACCTTGTCCTTTAATGTGGACTCCACACCCCCGCAGGCAACCCTTATTGCAGACACAATTTTCAGTCCGAATGGGGATGGTGTCAGGGACCTTTTAAAAATTTTACAAAGTGGAACGAAGGAAGACCTCTGGACAGGTACTATACAAAACAAAGAAGGGATTCCTGTCAGGACCTATAGTTGGGAAGCCATGTCGCCGCCAGAATTTGTCTGGGATGGCCGGGATAATACCGGTACCGTGGTGTCCGATGGGACCTATACCTATACACTCAGCTCTATAGACATGGGGGGGAACAGTTTTACAACAACCACGGGACCCATCTATGTGGATGCCAAGCCGCGGAGGCTCCAGATTTCACTTTCCAGTGGGGCCATGTCCACCGAACCAAGTTCACCCTTTGGGACCATACAGGCACGGTTTTCTGATTACATCCTAGAGGGGCTCACCAACTGGACGATTAAGGTGGTTAATGCCCATGGGGACAGCTTCAGAAGCTGGCTGGGGTCCCGGGATCGTCTGGATCAATTCCCGTCCATTCTGCAGTTCAATGGACTGAGCGATCAGAAAGAACCGATTCCGGATGGTACCTATCGATTCGAAGTTTCGATGGAATATACCAATGGGGATACACTCATTCAAAGAAGCCCCTTTTTCACCGTCCAATCTCAAAAGCCCGCCGGGCTGGTCAGGGCTTCCCGTTCAAGTCTGTCATTTAACAATAATGAGGGCATCACTCTGTATCATGACCTTTCGCCGGAGGCTGAATGGCGTGGTTTTATCAGAGATGCGAACCAGCATATTATAAAAAGCTTTAACCTTGGACGGAATACCGAAGCGGTAGTTCCGTGGCAGGGGGATACCGATTCGGGGCAGCTTGCGGAAGCCGGCACCTATTCGTATGTTGCTGAAGGAATTAATTCGGTAGGGCTTACAGGCCGTACAAACCCGATCCGTATTACGGTAGAACCCCTTCAGAAGGGAACACTACTACTACAAGCCAGTACACAGCTATTATCCAGCCGTTCGGGTGAGGGCAGGGTCCTTTTTACACCCCGGTATCAGGATATTGGGACCATCACCAATTATCAGTTTACCATTCGTAATACCCAAAGCGGCGCGGTTGTGAAGGAAGATACTGGTACCCTTCCGGGAACCTTTAACTGGGACGGCAGGGACAGTCTGGGCATACTGAGTCCCGATGGCAGCTATCAGGCACAGCTTCGGCTTGCTCTGGCAAAGGGCAGTATTCTGAGCGCTACAAGCCAGCCCATCATCCTTGACGCAACACCACCACAGGCAAAGGTGACCGCAGAACCGGTGATATTCTCTCCCAATGGAGATGGAAAACAGGATGCTGCAACTTTTACAATAGGAGCTGATGGTGGAAATCAATGGACCGGCTCTGTTATTACATCGGATGGTAGGGTTATTAAATGTTTTAACTGGAAGGGGAATCCTCCAGCCAGCATTATCTGGGACGGAACGGATGATGGCAATAGCCATGCACCGGATGGAACTTACCGTTTCAGGCTTGAAGGGCTTGATCTGGCGGGCAATCGGACTGTGGTGGAATCTAACCCAGTTACTCTCGATGCCCGCAGGCCCGCAGCAACTATCACCAGCGACCTTACTGCTTTTTCTCCAAATAAGGACGGCTTTGCAGATTCGGTAAAAATCCGGCTTGTATCGGCATTTACCGATGGGCTTGCTCATTTTATAGTGGAAATTCGGGATCGGAATGGGACCAGAGTGCGCCGCCTTACGGAGGGCACCCACCTCGATCAGAGCGCCCAATTCCTCTGGGACGGTTCTCTTGATGACGGGCTTACTATCGCCCTCGATGGGGAATATACTCCCTGGGCTCAGCTTGAATATGCGAAGGGGGACCAGATTACCCTCTCTGGGAAAGCTATTCGTCTGGATAGAACTCCGCCGAATATTTCTATCAGCCTAGGCCCGCAGCCCTTCTCCCCCGATGGGGATGGTGTAAACGATGTGCTGTCAATTACACTTTCTGCCGAAGACGCCAGTGAAATAAACGGCTGGAAACTCAGCATTTTGGATCCTGCGGGAAGCATCTTTACCAGTTTCTCCGGTAAAACTCTTCCTCCCGAACCAATTCTCTGGGATGGCTACAATTTGAACAATGAATTGATTGAAGCTGCCCAGGAATATTCGTATATTGTACAGGTACGGGATGTTTTAGGAAATATGGCAACTAAAACGGGTTCCCTTTCCACCGACGTGTTTGTCATAAAGGATGGGGATAGACTGAAAATCCGCATATCTTCAATTGTTTTCCCACCAAATTCTTCTAATTTGTTCGGAATGGACAACGAAACGAACCAGCGTAACCAGGCCATACTTGACCGTCTTGGGGTGGTTCTGAAAAAATACGCATCCTATCGGATTCGTATCGAAGGCCACGGGGTCAACCTATCAGGTACTGAACGGGAAGAACGGACCGAACTGGAAGCCCTGTCGTTAGAACGGGCCCGGGCAGTTATGGCAGCCCTGGTTGAACGGGGTATTGAAAAAAACCGTATTGAAGCAAAGGGACTTGGAGGACGGGAACCTCTGGTGCCCCACACCGATGAGGCAAACCGCTGGAAGAATCGGCGGGTGGAATTTATATTGATGAGGTGAGCATGCCAAGGTTTTTACAACTGTTGTTTCGAATAGCAGCCTGGATTGTGGGCAGCATCTTGGTGATCATTATCACAGGACTTTCTCTATTTGCCTATGTAAATTCAGCCCCTGCCTGGTCAAACATTAAACCAGAGCTTGAGCGGGGCATTGAAAAAGAGGAAGATGGGTCTATATTGATAGAAATTTATCAGGGAGAATCGGCCCAGAGTGTGGGCAAACGACTGGCTGCAGCAGGTATAATCCGTTCATCCTTCGCATGGAACCTGGTAAACCGAATAGCCAAAGAGCCAATCAAAGCCGGATTTTTTATTATCAAAGGTCCCGAGACGCTTCTGACACTGTATCAACGTTTCGCCAAGGGACAGCAGTTGCAAATTCGCGTTACTATCCCTGAAGGGGCAACCCTTTCAAAAATCAGTCAAATTCTGGAACGATCTGGAATCTGTGAGAGCCGGGATTTCATGCTTGCAGCAACAAGCCGTGAATTACTGGAAAAGTATCAAATTCCCAGTTCTTCATTCGAAGGATATCTATTCCCAGATACGTACCTGTTTCCTAAGGGGTTTAATCCTGAAAAAATAATTTCCCTCATGACAGAAAATTTTTTTAATAAACTGAAACAGATAGCCCCCGAATCACAGAATATGTTGCCAAAGGATTTACATGAAAAGGTTATTCTTGCCTCAATTATCGAACGGGAATACCGGGTTGATGATGAGGCACCTCTGATGGCAAGTGTATTTTATAATAGGCTTAAAATCGGGATGGCGCTCCAATCCTGCGCAACCGTAGAATATGTCATTACAGAAATACAAGGGAAGCCCCACCCAGAAGTACTCTATTTTAAGGATATTGCCATACAAAATCCCTTTAATACCTATGTCAGAGCAGGATTGCCACCAGGACCAATTTCTAATCCAGGACTTGTGGCGTTACGGGCTGTATTTTACCCAGCCCAGACTAATTTTCTTTATTTTCGCCTCGTTGACCCCAATGAAGGTCGCCACCGTTTCTCGAAAACCCTGGATGAACATATTAAGGCAGGCGTAATCTATGTAAAAGGGAGTGCGGGCAGTAAATGAGCCGTATTACTGAAGAAACCATTCAGGAAATACAGCGCAGGGCCGATGCGCTTACCATTATCGGGGACTATGTACGCCTCGAGAAAAAAGGAGGGCGCTATTGGGGGCTCTGTCCTTTTCATAATGAAAAAACCCCGTCCTTCTCAGTCGACCCGGATAAGAACTTTTTTTATTGTTTCGGCTGTCATAAGGGAGGAGGTATCATTTCCTTTATAATGGAACTGGAAAAACTTTCCTACCCGGAAACCCTGGAATTTCTTGCAAAAAAACTTAACATTCCCGTTATATATGAAGCTGGTTCCCCTGATCCTGAAGAAACCAATCGAACAAAGCAACGGGAAGATTTGGCAGAGTTATACCGCCGGGTTGCCATCAGTTTTCATCACCTTCTCACCGCTACCGAGGCGGGCAAAAAAGCCCTTGCCTATGTTTATGAACGGGGTATTTCAGATGAAATGATACGCAAATTTCGGCTGGGATATGCCCCAGCTGACCGGCAATGGCTTTTTAATTTTTTGCTAAAAAAAGGCTATTCTGAGGAGTTTCTTGGTAAAAGCGGGCTCTTTTCTCGTCAGAATACACGGATATCATTTTTTGCTGATCGGCTCATGTTCCCTATATCAGATAAAAAGGGACAAACAGTTGCCTTTGGAGGTCGATTATTACAGGGTGATGGTCCCAAATACCTAAACTCCGCCGAATCGAACCTCTATAAAAAAAGAGAAACCCTCTATGCCATAGAAATAGCCCTGCCGCAGATCCGGCAATCCGAAGAAGTACATATTTGTGAAGGCTATATGGATGTTATTGCCCTCCATCAGGCGGGAATAGGGACCGCTGTAGCCCCCCTGGGCACCGCCTTTACGGACGAACAAGCCCGTTTACTCAGACAATGGGCAAAGACGGCGTACCTTGTATTTGACAACGATCCAGCAGGACAGGCCGCAACAATCAAGGGAATTTTGACCTGTCGCCGTAATGGGCTGACCTGCAGAATCATCAGTATGGAAAAAACGGGAGAAAAGGGGATTATTTTCAAAGATCCTGCAGATATTTTAAAAGAAGATGGCCCAGGGGCGTTGCAAAAATATGTAAAATGTTTTATAAATGACTTCGATTATCTTGTGGGTCGAGCTCGAGCCCTATTCGATATTACTCATACAGAAGGCCTTGCTCAAGCAGTGGCCTTCTTTTTTCCGTATCTGGAAACTTTGGATTCAGAAGTTTCCAGAGATGGATGTATGGGTTCCATTGCTGACACTTTTGGGATCGACCGGACGGCAGTTCTGCGGGATTTTGAAACCTATTCTAAAAAGACTGCTGCGGACAAACAACGCAGTCTTGATCGTTTAGAACAGCAAAAGCCTGCGGAGATCCGCAGTAAAGCTCCGATCCGCATGAATGATGAACTGTTTCTGTTGATGACCATAATTTCAAACCGTAACCTCTATCCTCGGTTACGATCATCCTTGTCTATAGAGGAGGTTGAAGATCCACGGGCAAAGGAACTATTTATTGCCTTGGAAGAATGTTACAGGAATGAAATACAGGATGTTGATGGACTATTAAATCAGATACAGGATGATGAACTCCGGAATTTTGTTTTAGAAAAGACTTCCTCAAAGGCCTTTTCTCAGAACCCGGAGCAGCTTGTATTAGACGGAATTAAAAGAATTCGTGAAAAACGCCTTGAGCGGCGCCGGGCAGAGATTATACTTAAGCTCAGGTCCGCACGGACAGGGGGGCTTCAATCTGAACAGCAGATAGAAGAACTCCTGTCCGAAAAAGTTCATATAGATGCCGAGTTACGTCGGCTTAAGGAAGACCAGGAATGACGGAATTGCAGCTTGACCCCGCAGTTGCGAAGCTGATCGAATACGCTAAAGAAAAAAAGAGCCTCTCCTACGACGAACTTTCGGATTTTTTGCCGGAACACATCGTTAATTCGGAAAAAATTGAAGAAGTATTGGCTCTTCTGGAAGAAAACAACATCCAGCTTATCGAAGAAGAAAATTTATCCGAAGAAGAGGAAGTCGAAGAACAAAAGACTTCAGAAACAGAAAAAAAACGACTTGTATATAATGACAAAGAATCTTCTGTTGATGATCCAATACGACTCTATTTGCGTGAAATTGGAAAGGAAAATCTTCTTACCGCAGAACAGGAAGTGGAGCTTTCCAAACAGATGGAAGAAGGGGAAAATATCATAAAACGGGTCGTTAAAAAATCCGGAATGATAATTCCCGAATACTATGCAATAGCCCAGCGAGCCTTTTCTAAGAAGGACCCGCGGGAAATGAACCTTTCTAAAAAAGAAATTACTGAATATATGGCCGAACGCCGCCGGCTGAATCAATATTACCGGGATACCCTGAAACAGGTAGGTCCCGATTTAAAACAATACATGGATATGAAGCGGCATATTCTCGCCAGAGGCGGGGATATTTTTGATAACAGCGAACTGGCAGCGCTTCGTCAGAAAATTATTCCTATTCTCGCTGAGGCTGAAATACATCCAGAAGAAATCAGTAGTTTTTCTGAAAAATTTGTTCAAGCCGCAAAAAAAATAAAAAAATATAAAAAGGAACAGGAACGAATCGAAAAACGGCTCAGGGTTGGATCTGTTAAAGAATTACGTTCCCTGGGTCGAAGTTTGACCATTAAAGAAGAACGGGAACGGAAAGAAGAAGAGCTCGGACTCTCATCTGATGAAATTAAGGAATTAATTCGGCATATCCAGGTAACAGAAAAGAAAATGCACCAGCTGGAAGCTGAATTTGAAGAGCCCATTGAAAACATAAATAAAATGGCCAAGGAAATTAACCGTGGCCGGATTATGATGAAGAGCGCCAAGGATCGGCTGATAAAGGCGAATCTTCGGCTCGTTGTATCGATTGCAAAGAAATATACTAACAGGGGCCTCCATTTCTTTGATCTTGTTCAGGAAGGAAATATTGGGCTCATTAAGGCAGTAGAGAAATTCGAGTACCGCAAGGGATATAAGTTTTCTACTTATGCTACCTGGTGGATTCGACAGGCTATCACTCGTTCTATTTCCGATCAGGCACGTACTATTCGGGTACCTGTACACATGATAGAACAGATCAATAAGGTAGTACGGGAGTCCCGTCAGCTTATGCAGGTTCTTGGACGGGAACCTACGGATGAAGAAATTGCAGAACGGCTTGGATGGACCGCCCAAAGGGTAAAATCGGTTAAAAATGTGGCCAGAGAGCCAATTTCTCTGGAAACTCCTATCGGTGAAGAGGAAGATTCTCTCCTTGGCGACTTTATCGAAGACAAGGATGTTGAAAATCCTGCGAACCAGACCGCATTTACCTTATTGCAGGAACAGCTGCGTACTGTATTACAAACCCTTCCTCCCCGTGAACAGGAGGTCTTAAAAATGCGGTTTGGACTCGATGATGGATATTCACTCACCTTGGAAGAGGTGGGTTTGTATTTTAACGTAACACGGGAACGAATCCGGCAGATAGAAGCTAAAGCATTGAGGCGACTGCGACACCCGAAGCGAAGCCGCAAGCTTAAGGATTATCTGGATCACTAATAGAGGGGAATAGCATGGTAATGGATGAAGTATTTGGAAAACTGCGGACACTGCAAGATATCCTTTCTCAAAAAATTGAACTGGAACATGAAATTCAGGAAATTCCTAAAATTCTCACCACCCAGGAAGATGTTCTTGCGCGGCTGAAGAAATCTTTTATTGAAAAGAATCAGGTATACGATCGGGTTAAAGCCAATGTAGCCCAGTTCAAAACCCTGTTAGCCGAAGCAGAGGCTAATCGAGAACGGGCTGAACGTAACATGGATACGATTTCAACCCAGAGAGAATATGAAGCCCTTGATAAAGAAATTAAGGATGCGACTGAAAAGGAACAGCAATATCGAAAGGATCTGCAACGGGAAGAAAAACAGCTCTCTGTTCTGGCAGAAGAATTACAGTCCGATGCTTCCATGATTGAAGCTGCAGAAAAAGAATTGGCTGAACGTCGCGCTGGTATTGAAGCTGAAATTGCAGAAAAAAAAGCTCAAATAGCAGCCCTCATCGAAGAAGAACAGAATCTTACCCCTGGACTTGATCCGGAAGTATATTTTAAATTTGAACGGATTATCCGTAATAAAATGGGCCTTGGTATTGTTCCAATAAAGGGTGGTGTGTGCAATGGGTGCCACATGATTCTGCCTGCTCAGTTTGCAAACCAGGTTCGGATGGGTGAAGAAATCGTCTTCTGTCCCTATTGCTCCCGTATTCTTTATTTCGAGGAATCCGAACAGGGTGAACAGGACTTCTTTAATGACGAAGATTCTGGAAGCCTTTCTGACCTCGATGATCTTGACCTTGATGAGGAAGAAGAGGACGAAGAAGAAGAGGACGAAGAAGACGATAAAGTTGATATGGAGTATGACGAATAAATAGTTATAACGATGGATCCGATTGCCGCTTATGACATGTGGTTTACATATTATAAGAGGAAAGTCCGGGCTCCTCAGGGCATGATGCCGGGTAACACCCGGGCTTTGAAGAGATGAAAGTCTTTTCAGAGACAGACAGTGCAACAGAAAGTATACCGCTTTATTGCAAAATCATGGGATTTTGCAGTTTAGTAAGGGTGAAAGGGTGGGGTAAGAGCCCACCGCATACCTGGTAACAGGTATGGCACGGCAAACCTCATCAGGAGCAAAGTTGAGCAGCGGAGTGAAGGGCCCCTTCGTTAATCCGCGGGTTAACTGCGTCGACAGTGTTGGCAACAATACTGCTAGATAGATGGCAATCCTACGGTTCCGGATACCGGAGCCGTTAGACAGAACCCGGCTTATGGATCCATCGTTTTTTTTACGTTGACTTTTTATTCAAAAACAGGTTATATCATAACCACCATGTTTTCTCGCTCCCGTTCATCCTATGCATCAGAAATACTCAAAAAGCGGGCCATAAAGCTGGCTGTCTTCTTGGGATTATTACTTATAGTGTCAATTTCTCTCTTTTTTATTGTTCGTCAAAATCGGATCGAGAAAGCAAATAGCGTAAATCATCTGCTTACCCTATGGAATAATGGCCAGTATGAAGAACTGCTGGGAGAAGTAAAAATCAATTTGCAGAAAAAACCTTTCGACACCTTCTTGCTAATGCTTTACGGGTTTGCGTCTTTTCAGGTAGCAGAAGCCCAAACTGCGCCTCAGGATGCTCAGGTTTATTATGATGAATGTATTGCAGCCCTGCGGAAGGTGCTCCTCCATGATTCTAACCTTAAAGATGGCAGAATACCCTATGTTTTAGGGAAGGCCTATTTTAAAAGCGGTCCTTCATTTGCTGATTCAGCCATACTTTACCTGGAAAAAGCAAAGAATCTGGGGTTTTCATCCCCCGATCTTAATGAATATCTGGGCCTGGCCTATGCATCTGTTAATGATTATAGAAACAGTGTAGCCGCATTCTCGGAAATCTTACAGCCTGATACACCAGCTTCGGATCTCTTGCTTCTGGCAATTGCGAAATCCTATATTGGTCTTGAAGAATATGATAATGCAAAGGCATACCTATATAGATGCATAGAGAATACCAAGGATGATGAGCTTAAATCCAGTGCTCGACTCCTGTTAGCTCCTTTGCTTGTTATAGAGGGGAAACAACAGGAAGCTATCGATCAGTACCTTGCAATTATTGCTGATAATGATCAAAATGCAGAAGCCCACTTTAAGCTTGGAGAACTCTATTATAGTTCAGGGGATAGCATAAAAGCACGATCAGAATGGCGTAAAACGCTCAAAATAGATCCTAACCACGGGCCGGCTCGAAATCGGCTCAGTATGTAAACCGGAGGATGTTTATGGCTCGCGGAAATTTGTTTGACAATCTTTCCTCTGATATTGGAATAGATTTAGGAACCTGTAATACCCTTATTTATGTACGAGGGAAAGGCATCGTTATAAATGAACCCTCGGTAGTTGCTGTAGAAAGGGGTACTAAAAAGGTCGTTGCCGTTGGATCTGATGCTAAACGGATGTTATGGAA
>ERZ795052.2746-NODE-2746-length-20577-cov-50.522756_pt1 | contig 20577 bp, 16 predicted proteins | sample MGYA00375136_ERZ795052 | MGnify/ENA primary metagenome ERZ795052 (study PRJEB30181, sample SAMN05720156) | activated sludge metagenome | isolation source: Anaerobic digester | place: Japan | collected 2015-05-26 ... | reverse complement strand
GCAGCACCTATTTCTGGCAGGTGGTAGAGGTTAACGAGGCCGACGCCACAACCGCCTGGGCCGGCGACCTCTGGAGTTTCTCGACCCAGGAATATGCCCTGATCGACGGGTTCGAGACGTACAACGACGACCTCGAAGCCGGCACGACCATCTTCGACACCTGGCTGGACGGCTGGATCAACAACACCGGCTCGACGGTCGGCTATTTCCAGGCGCCGTTCGCGGAAAAGGTGGTCGTCCGCACCGGCACGCAATCGATGCCGCTGGCGTATGACAACACGAAGTCGCCGTTCTACTCGGAAGCCGAGCGCGAGTTCGAGACCGCGCAGGACTGGACGGGCAACGGCGCCGATCGGCTGGTGCTCTATGTGCGTGGCAACCCGCCGGCCTTCAAGGAAGCCGCGGATGGCAGCGTGATTATGAGCGCCATCGGTACCGACATCTGGGACACGTCGGACCAGTTCCGTTACGCCTACAAGAACCTCAGCGGCAACGGCTCGATCACGGTCCGCGTCGACAGCCTGATCCGCAGCAATGAGTGGGCGAAGGCCGGCGTGATGATCCGCGAGACGCTGGAGCCCGGCTCCAAGCACGCCTTCATGGCGTTGACGCCGGAGCCGGCGCACGGGGGTTCATTCCAGCGTCGTCCGGTGGCCGGCCAGGCCAGCGCCAATACGGACGTGGCCAATATCTCGCTTCCGCACTGGGTGCGTCTGACGCGGACGGGCAATACCTTCACCGCCCATTACTCGGCGGACGGCGTGACCTGGACCGCGGTGGTGGTCAGCCCGGCGGTTGAGATCACGATGGCCAGCAACGTGTACATCGGTCTGGCGGTATGCAGCCATGACGCGGGCATCATGACGGCGGCCGAGTTCTCGAATGTTTCGATGACCGGCAACGTGACGGGTGCCTGGCAGACGGCGGAAATCGGCGTCGCCCAGCCTGTGGGCAATGCTACGGCCGAGCCGATGTACGTGCGGATCGAGGACAGCGCGGGCAAGAGCGCGACGGTGGTGAATGCGGATGCGTCGATCAACCAGCGTGCGACGTGGCAGGAATGGTCGATCCCGTACAGCGAGCTGTCGGGCGTGAACCTGGGCCGGGTCAAGAAGATGGTGATCGGTGTCGGCAGCAAGACCAGCCCGAAGGCCGGTGGGGCCGGCACGGTTTATGTCGACGATATCGGCTTCGGCCGACCGGCTCAGTAGCGTTTCAAGAATGGCAGAGTATCTGCTGTAGTTGGAGGTATCACAAGGGGGCCTGTCCCGACGGGTATCGGGACAGGCCCTCGTTCCGACCGCAACCCCATCAACAAAACATTCGCTTAGATTGCGTCTGTGTGATCGATTCATGCAAGCAAACGCTTCTTTGAAGGAGGAATACAGATGTCAGCGAAGAAATGGTGTTACGCGGGCGTATGGGTTCTGCTGAGTGTGAGCGTGGCGGTTGGAGCCCCACCGGCGGTGCATCCTGTGACGGGAGAGCCGCTGGTGATCGAGTGTCTCTGGGGCACGCCGGAGGCCATCGACGGAGATCTGAGTGACTGGAATCTGGCGGCGATGACGCCGGCCGTGCTCGACGCGTCCGCCCAGATCTACACGGGACAGAGCAGTTGGACCGGTCCGGCGGACTGCAGCGGACAGTTCTACCTGCTCTGGGATGACACGTACATCTACGTCGCCCTGGTGGCCAAAGACGACAGGCTGTCCATGAGCAAGACCAACGGCGATATCTGGAACGCCGACTGCGCGGAGATCTTCTTCGGCACGACCGAGTGGGGGACTTCCGCGTCAGACCACACCCAGCATTACCAGTATGGCTTCAACGCCAACAACCAGACATGGAACTGGTGCAACATGGACAGCGCCGGTCAGAGCGCGATCGACTACATGCAGTGTGCCTCATCCCGAACCGCGGATGGATACATTTGCGAAGTCGCGATCGAACACGCTCGGATCGCCGCTCTGGACTTTACCGTAGGAAACACCATCAGTTTCCACCCCTGCATCGACGATACCGAAGCGACGGATCGGGAACTCCAGATTACCTGGACCGGCCGGGAAGCGCATGACCAGAGTCAAGGATTCGGACACCTGATTCTCTCGGACAAGCGCGCCATCGCAAAGGAACTCAGCCGCGACCCGATTCCGGCCAACGGCGCCGTGGATGTGCCGATCGACACAATGCTGTCCTGGACGCAGGGCGCGTTTGCCGTCAGCCACGATGTCTATTTCGGCATGGTGTTCGACGACGTCAACGATGCTTCGCGGGCCGATCCGCGGGGTGTGCTGGCCAGCCAGGCTCAGACGACGACCAGTTACGATCCGCCCGGCCGGCTTGCGTATGGCCAGACCTATTACTGGCGTGTCGATGAGGTCAACGGGGCTCCCGACTTCACAATTCACAAAGGCATGATCTGGAGCTTCACCACCGAACCGGTCGGCTATCCGATTGCGAATATCATCGCCACCAGCAACGGAACGTCGGATGAGATCTCCACGCCACAACGGACGGTGGACGGCTCCGGCATAAACGACAAGGGCGAAGCCTCGATCAAGGCCGCCGACATGTGGCTGGCGGATCCGCCTGCCGATGGGAGTACTCTCTACATCCAGTACGAATTCGACGGCGTGTACAAACTCCACGAGATGCTCGTCTGGAACTACAACGTCCAGTTCGAGCCGATCCTCGGGTTCGGGCTCAAGAACGTTACCGTCGAGTACTCCGAGAACGGGACTGACTGGATGACCCTCGGCGACGTAGAGGTTGCCAGGGGTACGGCGACCAGCACCTACAAGGCCAATACGACCGTCGATTTCGGCGGCGTTCCCGCCCGGTACGTCCGCCTGAATGTCAACAGCGGATGGGGCATGCTGGGGCAGTTCGGTCTGAGCGAAGTCCGCTTTCTGTACATCCCGGCCCAAGCGAGGGAACCCCGACCGGCCGACGGGGCGGTGGAGGTCGATCCGGACACGATCCTGAGCTGGCGCGCCGGTCGAAACGCCGTTTCTCATGAGGTTTATCTGGGAACGGACCCACAGTCGCTCACGCTGGTCGGCACAGCTGACGAGGCCGCCTTTGCGCCGGGGAATCTCGTGTTCGGAAACACCTATTATTGGCAGATCGTGGAGGTCAACGAGGCCGACGCGGTCCCCGCCTGGGCGGGTAGCGTCTGGAGCTTCTCCACCCGGGAATATGCGTGGATCGACGGGTTCGAGACGTACAACGACGATCTCGACGCCAAGACGACGATCTTCGACACCTGGCTGGACGGCTGGATCAACAACACGGGCTCGACAGTCGGTTACTTCAACGCTCCGTTTGCCGAGAAGACCATCATCCATAGCGGCAAGCAGTCGATGCCTCTGGCGTATGACAACACGAAATCACCGTTCTACTCCGAGGCCGAGCGCGAGTTCCAGACCGTCCAGAACTGGACGGGCAACGGCGCCGATACGCTGGTGCTGTACGTGCGCGGCAACGCTCCTGATTTCGTGGAGACCGCCGGCGGCCAGATCATCATGAGCGCGGTCGGCACGGACATCTGGAACAACACGGACCAGTTCCGTTACGCCTACAAGAGCCTCAGCGGCAACGGCTCGATCACGGTCCGCGTCGACAGTCTGGTCCGCAGCAACGAGTGGGCCAAGGCGGGCGTGATGATCCGCGAGACGCTGGAGCCCGGCTCCAAGCACGCGTTCGTGGCTCTGACGCCGGAACCGTCGCATGGCCTTTCGTTCCAGCGTCGTCCGGTGGCCGGCCAGGCCAGCGCCAATACGGACGTGGCCAACATCCCGCTTCCGCACTGGGTGAAGTTGACCCGCACAGGCAACGTCTTTACCGCCCAGCAGTCGGCGGACGGCGTCACCTGGACGGACATCGTGGTCAGCCCGGCGCTGACGATCGAAATGGCCGCCAACGTGTATATCGGCCTGGCGGTGTGCAGCCACGACGGGGCGATCGTCACGGCGGCGGAGTTCTCGAACCTGTCGACGACCGGCAACGTGACGGGCGCCTGGCAGACGGCGGAGATCGGCGTCGCGCAGCCGAAGGGCAATGCCGCCGATACGATGTACGTCCGGATCGAGGACAGTGCCGGCAAGAGCGCAACGGTCGTGAATGCCGATGGGGCCGTCACCGTGCGTGCGACGTGGCAGGAATGGTTGATTCCGTACAGCGCGCTGTCGGGCGTGAATCTGGGCCGCGTCGAGAAGATGGTGATCGGTGTGGGCAGCAAGACCAGCCCGAAGGCCGGCGGAACCGGCACCGTCTATATCGACGACATCGGCTACGGACGGTCCGTCGCTCCGTAACGTTTGCCCGTCGGGGCGACAAGGTATAGCCGAGCTTGAGAGCGCCGCGAGACGGCCTGTCCCGAAGGGCATCGGGACAGGCCCTCGCTGCCACCACGACTCCAGCGGCCGCAGGGTATCGGAGTAGGTTTGCGGCACAAAGGGACAAGGGTGACAGACGTGGTCACGGTGCCGGTGGAGACCAAGGCGGAGCAGTAGAGGGGGCAAAGGCCGACACAAAACCAACAAGTCACATACACACGGCTAACTCGCAGGCCATATATGAGACCGCACTGGTCACGTGCGACGTGTGTGAAGCAGGACAACCGGTTGGATCTGTTGAGATGGAGAAAGGCATGAGAAGGCTCGTACTGTTGTTGATGGCCGTTCTGGCATGGCGGGTCCAAGCGGCGGTGCCCGAACCGAAAGGCGCGTGGGAATTCAACCCGCCGGACCCCAATCGGGCGACGATCGGACTGCCCCTGGAACTCGTCGGCTCGGTCCGGAAGGTGGCAGGCATAAACCCTGCCGACGGCGCGATTCAGATTGGCGAGGGCAGCTACTATATCTGCACACATGGCATCGGTCCCAACGGCGGGGGCGCCAAGGTGAACCAATGGACGCTGCTCATTGACTTCAGCTACCCGGCCAGCAGTCGGTCCGATCCGCCCAACGGCTACAACGACCTGTTTCAGACGAATCCGACCAATGTCGACGATGCCGATTGGACGATCAATTCGGCCGGCGCGATCGGTATCGGTGCCGTGGGCTACTCGAGCGCATACGGTTACACCACTCAGGCCGATACCTGGTATCGCCTGGTCGTGGTGGTCGAAAACGGTGTCCGGCATGACGTCTATGTCGACGGCGTGGAAATCTTCAAGGGCAACCAGCAAGGCATCGACGGCCGGTTCAGTCTGGCCGAGGCAATCCTGCTGTTCTGCGCCGGCAACAACCAGGACCGCGATGACGCTCCGATCAACGTGTCGGCGGTAGCCATCTGGGACAAGCCCCTCAGCGCCGCCGACATCTTCGCTCTGGGCCAGGCCGGCGACAAGTTCTTCACGCAGAAGCAGGCCTGGAATCCGATGCCGACCGACGGGTCAGACGACGTGCCTGTTACCACCGATCTGTCGTGGTCTTCCGGCGAATACGCGGCCACGCACACGGTCTATTTCGGCTCGTCCTCGCAGGACGTCGAGGCGGGGGCCCCCACGGCGCGGATCGCCGAGGGGCTGGCCCGTGATGTCACCCGCGTGGAGATCGACCGCCTGGATTTCGGCCGGACGTATTACTGGCGTGTGGACGAGGTGAACGGCGCTCCCGATCGCACGGTGTTCCCAGGCACCGTGTGGAGTTTCACCGCCGAGCCCTTCGCTTACCCGATTGAGGACGTCGTCGCCACGAGCAACGGCATCTCCGACGCGGTGGCGACACCGCAGAAGACCGTTGATGGATCGGGCATCAATGCCGACGATCAGTCGTCGCTCAACAGCGCCGATATGTGGCTGGCCAGTCCGCCGGCGGATGAACCTCTCTACATCCAGTTTGAATTCGACCGTGTTTACAAGCTCCACCAAATGCTGGTCTGGAATTACAACGTCCAGTTCGAGATGGTGCTTGGTTTCGGCGTCAAGTATGTCACCGTGGCGTACTCGGAGAACGAGGCCGACTGGACCACGCTGGGCGAGGTTCAGTTCGCCAGAGGCACGGCATCGACCACGTACACAGCCAATACGGTTGTCGATCTGGGTGGGGTTGCCGCCCGGTACGTGCGTCTGACCATCAACAGCGGCTGGGGTGTGCTGGGGCAGTACGGCCTCAGTGAGGTTCGTTTCCTGTACATTCCGGCGCAGGCCCGCGAGCCGCACCCGGCCGACGGGGCGACGGACGTCGATCCGTCGATCAGCCTGAGCTGGAGAGCGGGCCGAGAAGCCGTCGTTCACGAAGTCTATCTCGGAACCGATCCGGGCGATCTTCCGCTGGCCGATACCGTCGTCGCCGCGAATTACACTCCCGATGATCTGGAGTTTGGCCGCACCTACTATTGGCAAGTTGTGGAGGTCAACGAAGCCGATGCCACCCCGGCGTGGCCCGGTGACGTCTGGAGTTTCTCGACGCAGGAATACGCGTTGGTGGACGGATTTGAAACGTACGACGACGACATCGACGCCGGCACAACGATCTTCGACACCTGGCTGGACGGCTGGGTCAACGGCAGCCGCTCAACCGTCGGCTATCTCGAAGCCCCGTTTGCCGAGCGGACCATCGTGCACAGCGGTGTTCAGTCGATGCCGCTTCAGTATGACAACAGCGTTTCGCCGTTTTACTCCGAGGCGGAGCGCGAGTTCGAGACCTCGCAAGATTGGACGCGCAACGGCGCCGACACGCTCGTGCTGTATGTGCAAGGCAGCGCATCCAACTCGGCCGAGCCGATGTACGTGCGGGTCGAAGACAGCGCCGGCAAGAGCGCGACGGTTGTGAATGCCGACACCGCCATCACGCAGCGTGCGACGTGGCAGGAATGGAGAATTCCGTACAGCGATCTGAGCGGCGTGAACCTGGGCCGCGTCGAGAGGATGGTGATCGGCGTCGGAAGCAAGACCAGTCCGAAGACCGGCGGAACCGGCACCGTCTATATCGATGACGTCGGGTACGGCCGACCCGCAGCGCCGTAGCGTTCCGAAAACAGCAGCACACCCGCTGCTTCAGAGGCATCACACAGGGCCTGTCCCGATACGACGGGGCAGGCCCTTTCTGCCCTCATCCTCTGCCCGACAGGGCATTTTCCAAACCGTCCCTCCGTCGATAACGTCCGAATTTGTTGCGGCTATCTCTCTTGGGACAGCCTTTATAGGGCCCAGTACTGCAAATTCCAACACCCGGCGCCTGTTGCGGGGAACAGGCACGAAGTTGCGTCGGCCATTCGCTAAACCCGCCGGTCGGCCAAGCCGATACTGACGGTGCAGTCGGACCACCGGGCTGTTGTGGGAGTCCGTACGATGCCGGTCGGAGACGGCACAATACACAGGATGGAGGATGGGTCCTAACCGAATTGGCCTTTGATGGCTGGGGTCGAGAGACTCTCAGTCGGGCGGGAGGGTGTGCTATCGTATTTGATGTGACATTGAAGGACTATCTCAAAGAGATAGACGAGGCATCGCTGTTGACCTGGGAAGAGGAGTACGAACTCGGCACGAAGGTCATGCAAGACAACGATCCCTGGGCTCGTGAAATGCTGGTTCGCAGCAACCTGAGGCTGGTGGTGAACATCGCCAAGAAGTATGCCGGTCGTGGCATGAGCTTGGGGGATCTGATCGAAGAGGGCAATCTGGGCCTGATCAAGGCGGTGGATTACTTCGATCCGGAGCGAGGCACGCGGTTCAGCACATACGCCGCGTGGTGGATCAAGCAGAGCATCAAACGCGCCCTGTTGGAGAACATCCAGCCGGTGCATGTCCCAACGTACATGGTCACTCTGATCAACCAGTGGCGTCACACGGCTTCGGAGGCGGAGAGCCGCATGGGACGCAAGCTGACCGTCGAGGAGATGGCCAGTCTGATGCACCTTCCGCTGCGCAAGGCCAAAGTGATCCACCGCATCGTTGAGGTGCTGGGTGCGGCCGGTGACAGTCTGAGCGGTGACGATCAGGACGAGAATCATGCTCTGGAATCGACGCTCGAAGACGAACATGCCGGCCGGCCTGAGGACCCGCTCGTGGAGCACGAGGAAAAGGCCAAGGCCATGCGACTGCTCGACCAGATCGATCCGCGCGAGGCCGACGTGCTGCGGCTCCATTATGGTCTGGGCGGACGACGGCCCCTGACTCTGAAAGAGATCGGCAAGAAGATGGGCCTGACGCGCGAGCGGATTCGGCAGATTCGACGCGATGCCCTGATCCGGCTCTACGAATGCATGGAAGCCGAATGAGATCCAGCCGGATTGGGGTTTACTCCTCGCCGCAAGGGATGTACCATCGGGTCATGGCGCCGTCGGACGTTGCGGCCGCGCGATCGTGACCGCGACGAATCGGGTCGGCGGGCCGAACGGAATCTGTTCTTTGGATGGCGAGGAACGCATGGAATTGGCGCGGTACATCCGTGACATCCCGGACTGGCCCAAGCCGGGAATCCTGTTTCGTGACATCACGCCGTTGCTGGCCAATCCGCACGCGCTGCGCGCTGCGGTTGACGCCATGTGCGCGCCGTACAAGAGTGCGGGGATCGCCCATGTGGCGGCGGTCGAGGCTCGGGGGTTCATCTTCGGTACCGCCGTGGCGGCCCGGCTCAATGCCGGCTTCGTTCCGATCCGCAAGAAGGGCAAGCTGCCCTTCGAGACCGAGCGCATCACCTATGATCTTGAGTATGGCACGGATACGCTGGAGATCCATCGCGACGCCGTCCCCGCCGGCGCCAAAGTGCTGATGGTTGACGATCTGCTCGCCACCGGCGGAACGATGAAGGCGGCCTGCGATCTCATCGAGAAGGTCCAGGGCCACATCGTCGGCATCACCTGCCTGATCGAGCTGACCGAACTCCAGGGCCGCCAGCGACTTGCTCCCCACCCCATCCACACCGTGATCTCATACTGACTCGCCGGCAGGCGGATTGTCTTGCGCTCGGGTGGCCCGCCGGGCGATGACGATGCGGTCGTTGTTCTGATTGTCTTTTTCGACGGTGATGCTGGAGAACAGGGCGGTTCGATCGAGCAACTCTCGAACGGCGGGGCCTTGGGCGTAGCCGATCTCCAACAACAGCGCGCCATCCGGCTTGAGGAACCGGTCGATCTTCTCGACGATGCGACGGTAGACATCCAGGCCATCCTCGCCGGCCAGGAGGGCGGTCTGGGGCTCGTAGTCCTTCACGTTCTTGTCGAGGGCTTCGTATTCGGCGGCGCTGACGTAAGGTGGGTTGCACACGATCAGGTCCCACTGCGTCACGTCCAGATGCGGCACGAGGGGGTCGAACAGATCGCCGCACAGCAGCTCCACTCGCTCCTGGAGGCCGTGCTTCTCCACGTTGCGGGCGGCCACCGCCAGCGCCTTGTCCGAGATGTCTGTCGCCACCACGCGGGCATTCGCGTGGTTCCTGGCGATGGCGATGGCGATGCAGCCGCAGCCGGTGCACAGATCGCAGACGTGCTGCTCGCCCTCCCGCGTACGCAGGAACTCGATCGCCCGCTGCACAAGCAGTTCCGTCTCGGGTCGCGGGATCAGGCAGTCGGCGGAGACCTCCATCTCGAGCGAATAGAATTCCGTTCGACCGATCAGATAGGCCACAGGCTCATGAAGGCCCGCCCGCTTGACCAGATCGTGCAACTGGTCGAGCGCGTCCTTCGCGACCACTCGGTCAAACTGTGTGTACAGTTCGATGCGCTTGAGCCCCAGCACGTGGCTCAGCAGCATCTCGGCGCTGAGTCGCGGCGCATCGACTTCGTTCTTCGTCAGGTACTCGGTGATCCACGTCAGCAGCTTCTGGATCGTCCACGGGGTCATGCGTGCGGCCTCGCGACCAGCAGGTTGTCCTCGCGGGTGACGCGAATGGCGAAGTCGTACCGGTTGACGTCGAGCGCCATCTCGCAGTCTTGGGGGTGGAAGTGCGGCTGGGCGGGGTCGTAGAATTTGCCGACCTGGCCGCTGGCCTTCACGAGCTGCCGCAGGGCGTCCGGGTTCGGTTCGCGGCCCTCCAGCAGGTTCCGCAGGTACAACGCGCACAGCTCGTCCTCGTCGGTCCGCATCCGTGCATTCCAGCCCATCGCGACGATCGTCACCAGCGCAGGTCGATCCCGCAGAATCGCGCGGGCAGTGGCCTTGGCGACGACGAAGGACGCCGCGTAGACGGCCGAGGCTCCCGTCGCAGCTGTGACGCCTGTGGTGCCCGCGCGTGTCGATTGAATGATGACCTTGCCTTCGAGGTCCGCGCCGGCCATCTCGAAAGGGGAGTTGCCGAAGTCGAATTCCTCGGGCTTGACGCCATTGACCTCGCCCACGCACAGATCGCCTATACCTTGCGCCTTGAGCGCCAGCGCCTCGGGCGGCTCCGCCACCATGATGATCTTGGTCGCGCCACGTGAGAACGCGACCGCCGCTGTGGTGAAGGCTCTGAACACGTCCACGATCACCACCGTCCCCCGCGCCCGTCTGGCACCTTCGAGCAAACTCTCAACCTTGATTTCCATAAAGACCCTATCCTGATCCCCACATCGGGCCAGAGCATACCGCACCCCACCCCACAAACAAAGCGAATTCAGCTACTTGGCGTGTCTCGCCCACGATCGGCGGTCTTCTTCCTGCGTGGTTCTGCGTGCGAGGCACACCCCGCGCGATAGTACCGACGCTGCGAACGCACGAACAGTCAGGCGCGCCAGGGGCGGGGGCGGGTGGCGGCGTGGGCGATGGCGTCCCTGGCGATGATGGCGTTCTCGCGGATCTGGAAGTCGAACATGCCGACGCAGATGAAGTCGGCGCCGTTGTCGAAGGCGTACTTGAAGCCGTCGCTCGGGTGAATCGCGCCGGCGGCCAGCACCTTGAATGCGATCCACGGTCTCGTGACATTCCGCATGAAGTCGATGGTCTTCTCGGGGGTGATCGACCAGATGTTGTCGTGGTCCTGCGCGCCGCCGCTATCGACATTGAACTCGACCCTCTGCTCCTTGGGCGTCGCGGACCAGTAGTTGCCGTGGTGCAGCGTCTTCATGTAGAAGTCGGGCTGGATGCCCGCCTTCTCGACCGCGATCGGCACTTCGATGGAGTGACCTCCAATGCCGGCGATGGCGCCCTGCGACTTGATGAACGCGACCGCCTCGCCGAGCAGATCGATGCGTCCGCCCTTGACGAAGCTGTCGCCGACGCCACCCTGGACGTAGGCGCCGACGGCGCCGCTGTCGAGGGCCTGCTTGATGTTGGTGGTCAGGTCGTTGACCTTCGGATGGACCTGGGCGATCCACTGCATCTTTCCGCCGCGTTCCTGCCAGTGCTTCTTCATGTAGCCCGAGCCGCTGCCGATGATCGTGTTGATGCCGGACTCTTCGGCCAGGCGCAGGGTCTGGAGTATCTTCTCCTCCGTGGCGTAGGCTTTGAACAGGTCGCGCAGGTACTTCAGGTCCCGGCTGTGCGACCAGCCGCTGAACTGGTTTTCGCCGATGATGAGCCGGCTGATCGTCAGATTGCCGATCCGGCCCGTGGGTATGCTCCCATTCCACATCTTCGACCTCCATCAACAGCATACTTCCGGCATCCACCGATCCGATGCCGGCGCCATCTTACCACAAATCTGCGCCAACGGCCCGGAGAAAGTGTGTCTGTGGTGCGCCCGCGAGGGCACATCGGAACCGTTGCGATGACAACCCGCCTCGGCGGGTCACTGCGAACGAGTCTCAGATGTAGACTTTGTCCATCATGCGGGGGAAGGGGATGCACTGGCGGATGTGCCGTTCGCCCGCGATCCAGGCCAGGGTGCGTTCGACGCCGAGGCCGAAGCCGCCGTGGGGGACCGAGCCGTACCTGCGCAGGTCGAGGTACCAACTGTAGGTCTCGGGGTTGAGCCCCTGCTCGTGAATCCGCGCCAGCAGACGGTCGTAGTCGTCTTCGCGCACCGAGCCGCCAATGATCTCGCCGAAGCCCGCCGGAGCGAGCATGTCGAAATTCTCCACGACCCGATCATCGGCGCGGTCAGTCTTCATGTAAAACGCCTTGGCCTCCCGCGGATAGTGCGTCACGAAGACGGGCTTGTCATGCATCCGCGAGATGATCGTCTCGTCGGAGCCGCCCAGGTCCTTGCCCCAGGCGAACTCGGCGGCCAGTCGAGCATGCTTGGGATTGTTCTCGATCTTCGTCTCCGTCTCGGCCAGCTCGCTTCGCAGGTCGATCAGTTCGGCGGCGATCTTGTCCTTCTGCCACTGTTTGATCTGTCCGCCTTGCTGCTGCTCCAGTTCCGCGATGCGTGTTTCTATCCGGGCCTTCTCGCTCTGAAGGTCGTGCAGGTCCTGCGCCATGAACTCCGCCGTCCTGGGGCCTTTGAGGATTTCGACGGCTTCGCTGTATGTCAACCGATAGAAGGGCGGCTTGATCTGCTCCAGCATCGGGATGTCGGCTCCGAGCGTCTGGAGCTCGCTGCGGTTGTCCTCCAGCACGCGGCGGACGATGTAAGAAACGAAGTTCTCTGCCAGTTCCAGCAATCCGGGAAGGTCGATGAAGGCGACTTCCGGCTCGACCATCCAGAATTCGGTCAGGTGCCGGCGGGTCTTGCTCTTCTCGGCGCGGAAGGTAGGCCCGAAGCAGTAGACGCGTCCGAAACTCATTGCGGCCGATTCGAGATAGAGCTGGCCCGTCTGCGTCAGGTGCAGGGGGCTGCCGAAGTAGTCCACCTCGAACAGCGAGGTCTGGTCCTCGCCGACGACCGTGGTGAAGATAGGCGTGTCCACGAGGGTGAAACCGTGGTCGTTGAAGAACCGCCGGATCGCATCGACCACGGTATGGCGGACCTTGCCCAGGCACCACGGGCGTTGCGAACGAAAGTGCAGATGACGGTGACGCATCAGGAAGTCGACACCGTGGGCCTTGGGCGTGATGGGATAGCCTTGGGCCGGTGCGATGATCCGGGCGTCAGTCACCGCAAGTTCATAGCCGCCGACGCTGCGTTCGTCGGCGCGGACCGTTCCGGTGAGGCTCAGCGACGACTCCTGGCCCAGGTGTTTGATCTGCTCGAACAGCTCTTCCGGCACGTTGGCCTTCTCGACGGTACACTGGCACAGGCCGGTCCCGTCCCGCAGGATCACGAACTGAATCTTGCCGCTGGCCCGGCTGTTGTACACCCAACCGTGCAGGGTGACCTCCTGGCCGACATGATGTTTCAACTCGTTGACGTACACGCTGGGGCTACCGCTCATTTGTTTCTCCTCTCGCCGTTCGTTCGTGCCGACCGATCCGCCGGCCCTGTTGTTCGGCTTTGTCGTGCAGCAGACTATACATCGGTTCCCCGTTTTCGGAAAGGGCCCACTTGCGAGTTCCGCGGTTGAATCATCCCCGGCCGGCTGGTACCATGGGCCACCATGCAAGAACAGGACAAATCCGCCGTAGGTCTGATCCAGATGGCGATGACGCCCGATCCGGACGACAACCTGGCGCGGGCCGCCGGGCTGGTCGAGCGGGCGGCACGCGACGGCGCCAAGGTTATCTGTCTGCCCGAGCTGTTCCGGTCGCAGTATTTCTGCCAGCGGGAGGACGTGGCCCTGTTCGACCTGGCCGAACCGGTCCCCGGGCCGTCTACTGAGGTGCTGGGCAAGATCGCCAGGTCGCGGCAGGTCACGGTCATCGCGTCTCTGTTCGAGCGTCGTGCGGCGGGGCTCTACCACAACAGTGTGGTCGTGATCGGTGTCCAGGGGCAGATTGCAGGACTCTATCGCAAGATGCACATCCCCGACGATCCGGGCTACTACGAGAAGTTCTACTTCACGCCGGGCGACCTCGGGTTCAAGGCCTTCGACACGCCCGTCGGTCGCATCGGGACGCTGATCTGCTGGGACCAGTGGTACCCGGAAGCCGCCAGGCTCACCGCCTTGCAGGGCGCCGAGATCCTCTTCTACCCGACCGCCATCGGCTGGCACCCGCACGAGAAGGCCACGTTCGGTGCATCGCAGCAGGACGCTTGGCGCACGATCCAGCGAGCCCACGCCATCGCCAACGGCGTTTACGTCGCTGCGGTCAATCGTATCGGACTGGAGAAGTCGGGTGCGGATGCGGCCGGCATCGAGTTCTGGGGCGGCACGTTTCTCTGCGATCCGTTCGGTGTGGTCGTCGCCGAAGCGGGTCCGGCGGCCGAGGAGGTGTTGATCGCGGAAGTGGACCGGACGCGGATCGAGGATGTGCGGCGGAACTGGCCGTTCCTGCGGGACCGCCGGATCGACGCTTACGGCCGCATCACCGAGAGGTTCACCGACGAGGCATGAAGACGCAGGACCACGACACGCCGGCCGCAAGCGGGTTCGCCATGCCCGCGGAATGGGAGAAGCATGAAGCGACCTGGCTCGGCTGGCCGCACAATCGCACTGACTGGCCGGGCAAGATCGCGCCGATCCACTGGGTCTATGGCGAGATCGTCCGCAAGATCGCTCCGGGCGAGATCGTTCGCATCCTCGTCAACTCCGAGCAGCACGAAAAGCAGGTCCGCCGCATTCTGGCGCGGGTGGGCGTGGACCTCTCTCGCATCGAATTCTTCCGCTTCCCGACCAATCGCGGCTGGACGCGCGACTTCGGCCCGATCTTCGTTCGCCGCAATGAGCCGCCGCGGGAGGTGGCGGTGGTGCGGTTTGGCTTCAACGCCTGGGCCAAGTATCCCGATTGGGACCTCGATTGCCGGATCGCCGAGCGGGTGGCGAAGGCGATGGGTCGCAGGGTTTTCCACGTTCAGCACCAGGGCGAAGACGTCGTGCTCGAAGGCGGGGCGATCGACATCAACGGCTGCGGCACGCTGCTGACTACCGAGGAGTGTCTGCTCGACGACAGGGTGCAGGTTCGCAACCCGAAGCTCGGCCGCAGCGACATCGAGCAGGTCTGCCGCGACTATCTCGGCGCCGGTCACGTGCTCTGGCTGGCGCGCGGAATCGTGGGCGACGACACGCACGGCCACGTGGACGATCTATGTCGGTTCGTCTCGCCGGGGACGGTGGTGCTGTGTCAGGAGCCGAACGCGGCCGACGAGAACCATCGGATCCTCGAAGAGAACCGCGAGCGGCTCGAGGGGTACCGGCTGGCGGACGGCTCGCGCATCGAGATCGTGCGCCTGCCGATGCCCGAGCCGCTGTATCTGGACGGCCAGCGACTGCCTGCCAGCTACGCGAATTTCTACATCGCCAACAGTGCGGTCCTGGTGCCCACGTTCAACGATCCGAACGACCGTACAGCCCTGGGCATTCTCGCCGAGCTGTTCGCCGACCGGCCGGTCGTGGGCATCCACGCGGTCGATCTGGTCTGGGGCCTCGGCACGCTCCACTGCCTGACCCAGCAGGAACCCGCCGTCTGACGTTCGACGACCGCCAGTTCGCCGTCCCCAAACGCCAAGGCGTTTGAGGCTGCCACCCGACGCTGCCACACGGCTCTGTGAATCATGACGTTGGGATGGTTGGCATAGTGATTGTCCATCGGTATAATCGGCTGTCATGACGAATCCGGAAATGTGCATGAACGCGCGGGAAATCCAGATCGAAATCTTCAGGAAGATGACACCCGAGCAGAAGCTCACGCTGTCGATGAGTCTGTACTGGTCGGCCCGCCGGCTCAAGGCCTCCTGGCTGCGTCAACAGCACCCGGACTGGACCGAGGAGCAGGTCCAGAACAAAGTCACGGAGATCTTCAAGAATGCCCGAACCTGACCTGTTCCTCGCTCTTGTCGAACCACTCAACCGCGCCGCGATTCGGTGTACATCCACCTTGACTTCACATCAGCATGCGACGGGGAGAACGAAACGTGCAAAGCAAGTCTGAAGGTACCTGCGAACTGTGTGGACACGCCGTTGCGATGCGGCAAAAGGCGCATATCGTTGCAGAAGGCAGAAAGAATGGGCCCAATCTGCTCATGCTGTGTCCTACGTGTCACATCATGTTTGACACCCATGTAAAGCCCAAAGTTTTCAAAGCCCTCTGCGAAGCAGGTGTTACAAATCTCCCCAGGTCTTGGACGAAGTCGATCTACGAGCAAGCGGCGGAAGCATCTGCAAGGGCCTTAAGACGGAAGAAAGGGAAAATATCGTGACATACTGGAGATTGATCTTTATCGCTTCGCTGGTGGTCGCCTCTGGGACCGCGTCAACTGGGGCCGTGCGGTGGGACATGGATGCGCTGTCGGTGGCGCCGCGGGTGTGGGCCGATCCCAATCGCAGCGCCGAGGGGGTCAAGGCGATCTTCTACGAAGGGCTTCCCTGGAAGGGGCAGCCGACGCGGGTGTTTGCGTACTATGGGCTGCCGGAGGTCCAAGAGGGTGAGAAGGTTCCGGCGATGGTGCTGGTGCACGGGGGCGGGGGTTCGGCGTTCATTCCGTGGGTTCGCCTGTGGGTTGAGCGAGGCTACGCCGCGATTGCGATGGACACCTGCGGCTGCATCAGCAGCGGCGGATACCGGGACCATCCGCGTCACGAGCGGGGCGGCCCGCCCGGCTGGGGCGGGTTCGATCAGCTCGACTGGCCCATCGAGGACCAGTGGACGTACCACGCGGTCGCCGATGTGATCCTGGCCCACTCGCTGATCCGCTCGACGCCCGAGGTGGACCCCGAGCGGACGGGCGTCACGGGGATCTCGTGGGGCGGGTACCTGACCTGCATCGTTGCGGGTGTGGACAGCCGGTTCAAGTTCGCCGCGCCGGTCTATGGTTGCGGCTTTCTGGGCGACAACTCGGTCTGGTTGAGCATCTTCGAGAGCCTGGGCCCCGAGAAGGCCAAGCTCTGGCTCAAACAATGGGACCCGTCGCAATACCTGGGCGATGTGCGGATGCCGATGCTGTGGGTCACCGGCACGAACGACTTCGCCTATCCGATGGATTCGCTCCAGAAATCGTATCGCCGGCCGCAATCGGCAAGGACGCTGTGCCTGCGTGTTCGAATGCCGCACGGACACGGCGGCGCCGGCGAGAATCCCGAGGAGATTCGCGCGATGGCCGACGCCATCCTCAAAGGTGGTGCGCCTCTGGCTCAGGTCACCAGCACCGGCCGGCACGGTCGCGACGTATGGGTGACGTTCAGCAGCCGAGTCCCCATCGTCAAAGCGGAGCTGAACTACACGACCGACAGCGGCAAGTGGCAGGACCGCAACTGGCAGACCGTCGAAGCGACGCTCGATGCCGACGCAGCCAAGGCCTCCGCCACCTTGCCCGAAGGCGTCACGGTCTACTACCTCAACCTGATCGACGAGCGGGACCTGGTGGTCAGCAGCGAGCACGAAGAAATGACGCCTGTATCCCCGTAGGGGCGAGTCATTATTCGCCCTTGCCTGGGACGCCGGCGTGGCGTCACGTGTCCTTGGGCATGATCGCCCAGGCAATGAGGTAGGTCAGGCCGACCGGGACGATGGCGGTGGCGAAGCAGAGGAATACGACGATCAGCCGGACCAGGGTCGGGTCGATGTCGTAGGTCTCGCCGATCCCGCCGCAAACCCCAAAAATCTTCTTGTCCGTCCTGGAAAGATGCAGTCGTTTCATCCGTACCCTTTCGCGTTTGTCGATTGCCTGTCCACAAACCTATACGTCGTTGACGTCCTCCGGTTTCATTCTTCTCGATTTGCTCGCTGCACGCAGAAACGGCAACTTCCGAGGCTGAGGGTCAGATAATCTACCACGCTCAGACATGCTTCTGCCCGGCAATTTCCGAACCTGGTGGTTTTCTTCTGCCTCGATGGTTTTGTGCTAATTGAACGCAGTGTCTTTGCCGATAGCGCGCGTAGCAGGGAGGCGATTCTTCTTTGAGACGTTTGGTGAAATCCGTTCAATGCCTGCTGTTGAGAGGAAGAGCTATGGTTCGCCGCGATACCGAGAGAATCGACTGCCCTGAACTCAATGATGAAATTCTGCGAGAGATGTACGTCGAGTACAACGCACCATGCGACCGGCTTGTCAGCGATCCGGAATGTCTCTCGGCCTTTGCCGAGGACTACGCGCAGAGAACAGGCCAACAGGTCGAAGCCGCGTGCATCTCTCACCGCCTGCTCACCCTTCGCAAGCTCGGCGAAGCCAAAGGCGGCCTGCCCAGACTCAGACGTGCATAGAATGGTAGCAACTGATTGGTTTGGCGATCCCCGATAGGAGAGTAGAATGATCCCGATATATGAACAAGGAGCAGGCCACGGTATAGACCATTGCCTTCAGTCTTTCCTGGTGCGATTTGAACAGATCTGCCAGGAGCACCTACATGAGGAACGGGCGCGGGCGTTCGCGTTTGTCTTCTACGATTTTCGCGACGAAGAACTCCGTCGCATCCTGAGAGACCAAGGTGTCTTCGCCGAGCTTGACAGGTTGTCCGGCACGAATCTCAGTCTGTTCTACCTTCATGCCGGCAGAAGACGAACAGTTGAGCGATTCAATGGCGAATTTCTGGATCGGTTGGGACTTGACAGGGATGTTCGCCTACCTTGTGTTGTCTTCTTCCGTGTAAAGGAAGACAAGATTGAAGATGTCATTGTGGCGCAGTTGGAGAACGCCAACCTGATACATGGATTTCGCGAGCTATATGGGGTCATTGAGCGCTATATCAACGAAAACCTGAGCCATGCGGACGCCCAGCCGAGGTACTTGCGTTTGGCCAGAAGCGGCGCACGGTTCATCGGTATCGAATTTTTCAGGGCATTCCTGAGGTCGGTACTCGATAGTGTAGTGTGAAGGCCAATTCCTGTCCGGTGTCTATTGGAGGCCTTGCACAACAGGTTCCGTGCTTATTCCGCTGGTCAGCGGATGGGGATGATTTCACGCTTGGGGCGTTCGCCCACGCCATACCCAACAACCGACTCACCATCCCCAAGCTGGCGCCTGAGGATGGAACACCACTGACAGGATGGCCATGTGGGAATCCGTTAGAGGTCCAGTCTGTCGCGGAGGTAGGTGCGGAGCTGGTCGGTGGCGACGCGGATCTGGGCCATTGAGTCGCGCTCGCGGACGGTGACGGTCTGGTCCTCCAGCGTCTGGCCGTCGACGGTGATGCAGAAGGGCGTGCCCGCCTCATCCTGGCGGCGGTAGCGGCGGCCGACGGCGCCTTTCTCGTCATAGAAGCAGGTGAAATACCGCTTCAGGTCCTTGGCGATGTTGTGGGCGATCTCGGGCATGCCGTCCTTCTTGACCAGCGGGAAGACCGCGGCCTTGGTCGGCGCCAGGCTCGGATGGAAGCGCAACAGATTGCGGGTCTCGCCGTTGACCTCTTCTTCATCGTAGGCGTCAACCAGGAAGGCCAGCGTGCTGCGGTCCATGCCCGCGCTGGGCTCGATCACGTAGGGGATGTATCGTTGCTGCTTCTGGTCGTCAAAGAACGACAGCGGACCCTTTTGGTAGTCCTCGGCTTCGTCGGCCAGCTTGACCTTCGTCAGGTCGCGGCCGTTCTCAAACCAGCTCGCGGTGCTGCGCATGCCGCGCTGGTGCTGGCGCAGGTCGTAATCGGTGCGGTTGGCGATGCCTTCGAGCTCCTGCCAGTCGCCCGAGCCGAAGGGGAACCGGTACTCGATGTCGACACAGGCCTTGGCGTAGTGGGCCAGTTCATCGGGGTCGTGGTCGCGGAAGCGCAGATTCTCCTTCTTGATCCCATGGTCGGTGTACCATGCGAAGCGAGCGGCCTTCCACTTCTCGTACCATTCCTCGTCCGTGCCCGGCTCGCAGAAGAACTCGATCTCGGCCTGCTCGAATTCGCGGGTGCGGAAGATGAACGCCTTGGTGGTCACTTCGTTGCGGAAGCTCTTGCCGATCTGGGCGATTCCGAAGGGCACCTTGACGCGCGTGGAGTCCAGCACGTTGCGGAAGTTGGCAAAAATGCCCTGGGCGGTTTCCGGCCGCAGGTACATCGTCATCGAATCCTCCGCGTTGGCGCCCATCTGTGTCTCGAACATCAGTTTGAACGGCATCGGCGCGGTGAACTGGCCGACGGCGCCGCAGTTCGGGCAGACCTTGCGGCTCAGGTCATGCTCCTGCGCGGCGGCGGTGTCGATCGAGATGTGCTCCGTGTGCTCGTCGGGTCGCCCGCCGTCTTTGTCCTTCAGATGGTCGACACGCGTGCGCGTATTGCACTTCTTGCACTCGCTGATCAGGTCGGCGAACTTGTCGGCGTGGCCGGAGGCCTTCCACACCAGCGGGTGCATCAGAATGCTGCAGTCGAGGCCCACGACGTCGTCGCGCATCTGAACGACGTGCTTCCACCAGGCCCGCTTGACGTTGTTCTTCAGCTCGACGCCCAAGGGCCCGTAGTCATAGCAACTGGCCAGCCCGCCGTAGATTTCGCTGGACTGAAAGATGAAGCCCCGTCTCTTGCACAGCGACACGATGTCGTCGAGTTTCGCCAGTTTTGCCATATCTTTCACTCTCCAGGTGTTCTCGTTGCGGTGCCCGTCATGCCCGTTTGCGGCGGGCACGGGCTCTTGGCCCGCCTGCGGCGAAACGGGCAGAACCATATATTATAGGAGCCCACACCGGAATTACAAGCGCCGAGAGCCGCCATGCGCAGGGCAATCGCAAAGTCATGCCGTGAGGACCTTCAGGAGGTAGTCTTCATCCCAACCGGCTCGCAGGCGTTTGACTTTGATGCCCACTTTCTCGGTGGTCTCTC
>ERZ795052.2735-NODE-2735-length-20623-cov-13.302849_pt1 | contig 20623 bp, 15 predicted proteins | sample MGYA00375136_ERZ795052 | MGnify/ENA primary metagenome ERZ795052 (study PRJEB30181, sample SAMN05720156) | activated sludge metagenome | isolation source: Anaerobic digester | place: Japan | collected 2015-05-26 ... | reverse complement strand
TCAAGATAGTTGCTCCTTTCATGGCGTTACAGATGGGGTGAAATTGACGGTTACGGTAAAACCCATACGGGCAAAAATCCGTTTTTCTTTCCGCAACTGCATCTTGATGCCTCCTCTGGCATTCAAGATAGTTGCTCCTTTCATGGCGTTACAGATGGGGTGAAATTGACAGTTACCATTTTGAAGAACCGTCTCGATGTACCTCAGAACACGAAGTAACTGCCATCAAATGGGCCTTCGCGGTTACACCATAGCAATTATTTTAAGCTCTCTTCTATAACTCTTATATCATCTTCGGATAAACCATAAATCCTATAAAAAATCTCATTAATCCTTTTTTCCTCTACATCTATTTGCATATCTATTAGTTTTTTTTCTTGATCTGTTTTAACACTGCTTTTAGTTTTCAAAAGATTAATGATTTTATCAACAGACTTGACGACTATATATTCGTCATTTTTGTTATTAGCGTCCATTAAAGGAATTTCCAATAAAGGAGCTTTATCAATTTGTAATTGGTCACCTTGTTTCTTTCCTTTATAATAAAGCCAAAAGTGAACTACTTTAGAATTTAGCAAACCTGTTAGATATTTAAGATTTTTATTTTCAGGTTTAATCACAAAATAGGTTTGTGAGACATAACAAGGGAAGTCTGTAAAAGTGAAAGTCGGAACACTTGTTTTCCTTAATGATATAATTTTTTCACCTTCAAAAAACTTCTTATCTCTTGCTCTATGTAAACCATAAGGCTTAAAGTCTGAAGTAATAATCTTTTTAAATTTGTCCAGATGAGCCTTAATGTTGGGATATTTCTTTATATTTTCTCGCGCTTCCTTATCTGTGTATATAACGAAATATTTATTGTCAGGATTGCCGTAATATCTTTGAAGTTCATTTGTCGTATAATACGGTTTAACAATAGTTTCTTCAGCTTTGCTTAAATTAAGTGCCTTAAACTCTGATTCAGAAATAACAAATATCCCATCACCTTTTTTGATACTATCATTCTTTAATATGGCAAGATGACTAGCAATGACAAAATCTTGCGGTGGCACTATTCCTTGTGCGACATCATTATTATTGAGAAAATATGCTTTATCATTTTTAATTCTATTGAGAATATCAGAATAAATTGAATTTACAAAAGTAAAAGTCTTATCTTTATATTCATTTCTACTGAGCGAGGTTTTAAAATACTCAAAACTCTTTTTGTAATTTTGGTTATTATTAAGTATAAAATCTTTTAAATCATTAGGACTAATATTCTTATCAAGAACTTTTATATAATTAATACTATGATTAGCTTTCTTTGAACTCTTCGTAATAACATATATCATGGTTTGAATGGACGCAGTTTGAAATACTTTAAAATCAGAAAAATCGATAAACTTTTGTATTGAAGTTTCTAATAATATTTTGTTCCTTAAAATACTGGCACCTGCATTAGTGATCCAGTTATTTGTTGCAATAAAACTATGGTATCCGTTTTCTTTGAGTAGGTCTATACTACGGCAGGCAAACAAATACCATAAATCCATTTTTCCTTCATAATATTTCTTTAAATTTGATTCTTTAACTAAATGGAATTGCTTTGTATCCGTATATTCCTTCAAATATGGTGGATTTCCAATTATTACATCAAAACCACCATTAGATACTATATCGCTAAATTCTTGTTCCCAATCAAAGGGATTGATTTTTTGTAGCTCAACTAAACCGATTTCATCATTATTGTTTAATATTTCACTGCCGATTAATGAATTTCCGCATTTTATATTCAGATGTAGATCAGGCAATATTCTTTCCTGGAATAATTCTCTTTGCTGAACTTCCTGGCCTTCATATTCCAAAACTTTAAGTAATAATGAAAGTTTAGTAACTTCAACTGCGTTTTTATCAATATCAACCCCAAAAATATTATTCAATAATATCTTTTTTCTTTCCTTTAGGGTTAGTTGTACACCATTTTTACTATCAAAAATTTTAGGATTATTACCTTTTTTCCAATTTTCAGGTTCATTTGAGATATAATAATTCAAATGCCAATCAAGCAAGTATTGATAAGCAGCAATTAAAAAGCTTCCTGAGCCACAGGCAGGATCGAGAATTTTTATCTTTTCAACTTGAGCAGGGGTTTTATCTTTAATAATTTCACCAATTGTATTTTTTACAATATACTCAACAATATAATCAGGAGTATAATAAACGCCGCCAGCCCTTTTAACCTCTGGCTTAAAATCAATTCTTGCTCTATGTGTATTTGAAAGGGTAATCACTTTTCCTAAAAATCGTTCGTAAACATTCCCCAAAACATCACTTGAAATTACAGATAATTCATAGGGACAATTTGGATAATAAAGATTTTTAATTATATCTTTCAAGACTATATCATCAATATTTAATTTTGGTGTAATTTGGTCAGGTGACTCATCTCTATTTGTTTCATTTTTAAAATGGAATAAGCCTGAATTATACTTATCATCTGCTCTATTAAAAATCTTAATAAGATTAGAATAAATATTTTCATTATGAGTAATGTTCTTTAGTTCACCATAGTTTTCTATACCTCTGTCTTCACAGATTCTTAAAAAAATAATTCTATCAATAATCATTTGAACAGAAAAATTAAGTTCTGCTTCGGTTAGGTTCTTATTTCTCCTGGCAATATTTTCCGCTAACAATGTACGCCAATTTTCAATTGAGTCTAAAAAATCATCATCTATCGAAGCTGTACCTTTAATCTGTTTGGTTTCATAATCATTTAATGAACCCCGAAGAACCGCTTCTTTTGAAATGAAACTATAAATTTCATCCCATTTTTCAATATACTGATCGTATGTATAGTACTTAACTCTTGCAACTCCAGAACTATCATTAGCATTAGGTTTAATTCTGCAATCATATATAGCAAGTTCCTCAAAATCGGTTAGTATACTAATTGGCATTTTTGCCGTCCAACCATATCTTCGTAACTGAAATGATGGGTTTATATCATTTTTAATGTCTATACCTGGTTTCTTTGCTTCTAAATAAAAAAGTGGTTTTCCATAGTTAAAACTATAATCAGGAGCTTTTAAATTGGTGCCAATTTTCAAACTTGCTTCGTGCTTAACTTCCTTGAAAGGATCGGCCAACTTTTGGTTATTATTGACATCCCAACCAAGACATTCAAATAACGGATTTATTAATTCAATTCTAGTTTCTGTTTCATTCCAACTAGATTTAATAGAACTTTTATTTTTTTCAAAAAAATCAACTAATTCTTTTATAGTTTTCATTTAAAAACCTCTTCATTTTTAATAGTAGGGACCGACATATCGTGATTACGTTGCTTTTTGTTAAAAATCGGCTCTAATCCAGTTTTATTGTTTTTTCACATTAAACGACTCAACCAACAGTAATGATTCCAATCATAATTCTCGTTTAATTGAACTGTCAAGAGTTTATTTAGCCAAATTTGAACAATATAATAAATTATCTACTTTATTCTAATACAGGAACTGTTTTTTAAATATCTTTTTACATAAATCTGTAAACAACAAATGTTACGGGAAATATAAACCCCTAACAGCCCAGACTTTATCAGCCCATATAATGTAGAAAGTATTAAGTTGGTTTCATAAGCTGACGTTGAATATTTTTAGTTTCCGAACATAGCGGAATAGTCAAGAGGATGCTGGTGTTAGCTTTTCCGGGGGCGTTGCGGGGGTGTCCCCCGCAGAGGGGGTAGCGGAGGCTGCCAGCGGGCCGGAAGTGGTGGTGCCGGTCTGGTACTGGCCACGGTGCGACCCTGGAGTACCAGGCATTGATAGGCCGGGTGCACCGGGCCCGCTGGCGGCCGGAGCGAGGGGGGAGACTTCCCCCTGCCCGCTGGCAGATGGAGCGAGGGGGAGACTTCCCCCTGCCCTCCCCCCTGCCTCTTGGCAGCCATCACGGCTGCCATCACTGGCGGCCTTGGGATGGCAGCCAGTGGGGGCGCGGTTGGGGCTTCTAGGCTAAGCACTGTTCAGGTTGTTTTGTCCTGCTCCCGTATCTGGACCCGGCGGATTTTGCCGCTGATGGTTTTGGGGAGTTCGGTGACAAACTCGATGACCCGGGGGTACTTGTAGGGGGCGGTGGTTTTCTTGACATGCTCCTGCAATTCCCCTTTCAGTTCATCGCTGGCGGTCCAGCCCTTGGCCCAGCCGGTATCGGCCACGGTGAGGTGGAGGCCTCCCTTTTAGCGGTTACGATGTGGCCCAGAGGATAGGTAAAGTCATGGCGGACCATTTTTGGCATGCCGGTGGTGCCGGAGGTAAAATAGAGGAGCATGATGTCGGTGTTTTGTGTTGCATCCTGCCCGGTGGGCCGTGAAAAGTGGGGAGAAGCGGCAGCCACAGCCAGGTTAAAGTCCTGCCACTCCAGGCGGCGGCCCTCGCAGGTTACGGGCTTCCCCTGGGCGGGGGCGCTTGCGGCATCGCGATGAACGGAGCGGACATAGGCCCGGTACCGAAGGCTCGGTGAGGCGGGTACCGCTTCATCAACATGGGTCATGACCGCATCATCATCCACACAGATGATACCGGCAATATCGGCGGCCTTGCAGCGGTAGACGATGTCTTTGGTGGTCAGCAGGTGGGTCGCCGGGATGGCTGTTCAGCCCCAGGGGCCGTTGTTCCGACTCGGCCGAAATCTGCACCAGAAAGGGCTCGGCCTTGCGGTGCTGAAAGTTGTAAGCCAGGCTCCAGTACTTGAAGGGCTGCGGCGCTCCACCTCAGGTCCCTTTTCGTGGCGGGTAATGGAATAGGTATGAAGCCGGGGAGCCTGACCGGTGATAAGTTTTGTCAGGTCCACTGAAAAAAGATTTGCCAGTTCATAGAGGCTCCCCACAGGAAAATCCGCGGCACTGTCTCCCATTCCTTATAGGTCTGTACCGGGACGCCGAGCTTCTGAGCCACCGACTCAGCAGAAAGACCGTTGATGTCCCGCAGGGACTTAACCCGCCGGGCTATTTCCTGAACTTTTTCCTTCATAGGCTCACTCCTATTATTGTTTCTTTCTATTGTATAGTTCCCCGGAGGGTCCGGGCGAGCTCTTTCCACACCACCTTGTCGGCCTCGCTCAGGGCGGCAAACTGGTCCTGTTTCCCATAGGCAGAGAGGTCGATGAAGCGGTTCACCCGTTCAAGGAGGGTCGTAAATTTCGCCTCCTGAAAGTCCCTGAGCCAGACTGGTATTTTTTTTGTTCTCCGCAGAAGCGCTTCGTAATGGGGGGCGCAGAGCCCTTCGGAGGCGGAAAATTTTTTCCGCAGTTCCAGCTCTTCCGGGCTCTGTCCCCCCGATTCTGCGAGGAAACTCAGGTATTCGACCTCTATCCGCTCCTCCTCTACGCAGATAGGGCAGCGTTCCCTTGGTTTCCAGGGCTTGTTTTTCCGGAAGGATTCTATCCGGTCTTCCAGTATGTCCCGGCCCAGGATCGCCACCGCAAGACCGTCCCGGAACGTACTGAGATTTTTTGAGTGTTCCCGGCAGAAGCCCCCTGCAGCCCGATGGGCTGCCCGGAAGGGCCGGTCCGAGATATGTTCAAAAAGCATGTTGTCCAGGTACCGCCAGGTCCGATCGTTCACGATACGGCAGAGGGGGCAGCCCTCCTGTTCGCAGGCCTTTTCCAGTTCAAAAAAATTGATGTGTTTATCGATTGCCATCGGGGACTCCTAGGGTCTTGTTTCTACGCTGCCATCGGCATGGCCGATAAAGACCACTGGATGCTTCCGGGTAAAGAGGCCGTTTTCCACAACTCCGGGGATCTCGTTAATCCGGCCCTCCAGTTCTGCGGGATCAATCGGTGCGCGGAAACGGATATCCAGAATAAGATTCGCGTGTTCGGTGATCACCGGTCCGGCTTTGCGGACCGCCTCCCGGAGCTGCACCTCCGCACCGAGGGCTTCCAGGGCCCGCTGCACCGGGAGCCGGGCCTCCGGGATGACTTCCACCGGTACCGGAAATTTAAGACCCAGGTTCTGAACCACCTTGGATTCATCAACCACAATCGCATAGGATTTGGACGCATAGGCCACTATTTTTTCCACCAGGAGGGCTCCACCGCCCCCCTTGGTGCAGTAGTTTCGAGGGTCCACCTCATCGGCTCCGTCTATGGTCAGGTCCAGTTCACCGCCGATTTCCCGGGAATTCAGGGTATAGAGGGGGATGCCCCACTGTTCGCAGGCGATCACGGTCTGAAAACTTGTCGGAACCGCGAGTATGTTGTGCAGTTTTCCCTGCTGCAATAATTCGCCAATATAATGCACCGCTGGTATGGCGGTGGAGCCCGTCCCAAGGCCAAGTTTCATGCCGCTCCGCACCAGGGCATCCACTGCGCTCCGGGCCACCAGTTGTTTTATTTCTTTTTGATCCATCATGAAAGCCTCCCCAAATAACCTAATTTTGCACTATACTGTACATTGTGAATACGTGCAACGACGATTTTCTGCTTGAGTCAACCACCTATTATGATGTCCTGGAACAGATGCAGGATGGGATATTTATAGTAGACCGGGATTTTACCATCCGGTACTGGAATCCTGCTGCGGAACAGATTCTGGGCTACCCTGCAAGGGAAGTCTGCGGCTGGGCCTGCTCTACCCTGGGCCCCCTCTGCAAACGGGATGCCTCCGGTAATCCCCTCTGCGGAGAAGGCGTCTGCCCCCTGGCCCTTTCGGTAAAAGGGGGATTTACGGGCCGCTATCCCAGCTATGTATTTATGAGGAGTGCCGATGGCCGCGAGATCCCCCTTTCACTCTCGGTCAGTTCCCTGCGGGATAAAACAGGCCAGGTGGTAGGCGGCATCGGGATGTTCCGGGACATGACCGAAGAGTATGGTCAGCTTAGGCTGGTCAGCGAAATACAGAGGACCATGGTAACCATAGAACCCTTTGCGGTGGGACACCTGCGGATCAGTACCCTGTTCCATCCCCTGGAAGTAACCGGCGGGGATTATGTGGAAGCATTTAAAACCGACACGGGGCTCCTCGTGGCCTCCAGCGCCGATGCCACTGGCCATGGGGTGTCGGCGGCCCTCTTTGCCATGATTTATAAAACCCTGTTCCATGGCAGCCTTAAAAACACCTACTCCCCTGCCAAGATGCTGGAACTCATCAACCGGGACTTTATTCAGACAAGTATGGTTGAAGGTTATTACTTAACCGCATCCATCATCGTGATGGACCCGAACAAACGAACCGGCTACTTTGCAAGCGCAGGACACCCCATGGCTTTAATTTTTAGAAAACGACACGGTGTGCTCGTGCCGGAGCCGATCCGGGAACGGTCATTTATGATTGGCATGGTTGAAAACTGCAAATACCAGGAGATACCCTTCAGCCTTGATCCGGGGGATATACTTTTTCTAGCCTCAGATGGGGTCTATGAAGCGGAGGATGCCAACGGAGTACCCTTTGAGATCGAAGGAGTAACCGCCTTTTTTGCCGACTGGAACACCGAGCAGGATCGCAACCTGGAGGATTTGTATCTTGTGCTTAAGGCGCGGAATCCTCTGGGCCAGCTTGCCGATGATGTAAGTGCCCTGATGATTGAGTCCGATGCTTTGTAAGGGATATTGTAAAGGCTTTTGTAAGGGCCGCCGCTACTACCGCGAAATAATCCCGGCAGCGGTAAAGGCGAGCCATTGCAGTTTTAATCCGGATACTCCTGACCGGTAAAGAGCGCAAACTGTAATTTGGCCTGACGCAGGAGCATATCGTATCCATTCAGGGTTTTACAGCCCGCCCTGGCTGCCCGTTTCAGCAGTTTGGTTTCCTCTGGCTTATAGATGAGGTCCATCACCACTTCCTTGCCCCGGAATTTATATAATTCGATGGGGTCCTCATCGATATTAGGCTCCATACCCACCGAGGTTGTCTGGATGATGATATCCCGGTAGTGATCAATAAGCTCGATACCCCGTGCATCCAGGCCGGCCCAGGCAAAATTCAGGGGCTCAGCGATCTCCTTGGCCCGCAGGGGAGTTCTGTTTATTATAAGAGCCCGGCCCTTAAGTCGATGAATTTCATGGGCCACCGCCTTCGCCACCCCTCCTGCGCCAATAATGGTTACCCGTTTATACCACAGATTTTGTTTACCTATAAAAGTAAGCAACGAATCGGAAAAGCCCCGGGCATCCGTATTATAGCCAGCCCAGCCCTGGGACGTGCGGACCAGGGTGTTGCAGGAACCAATCCGGTCCACCTCAGGAGACCTTTGGGAACAGTAGGGAAGAACCCCTTCCTTGTGGGGAATGGTGACCGAGAGCCCCTGTATCTGCAGGGTATCCGCAAGACTGAAAAAATCTGGCAGATTTTCGACAGTGAAGGGAATATAGACCCCATCCATTTTAAGCTGGCTGTAACCTTTATTATGAATTTGCGGGCTGGAAGTTGCAGTAAGGGGGTAACCTATAATCCCAAAGACCTTTGTATCTTTAGTAAGGGAGCGGAATCGATAGGTATCCACCAGGGTTTTAGGATCCAACTGGCCGGGACCTGCAACCTGGATATCAGCATCGCTGGCTTCTCCTGCCAGGGGGCTTGTAAAGGTAAGATGGGAACCGAGCCGCTCTGCCAGGATACGGGTGTTTGCCCCAAGGGGGCCCATGGCGATAAGGATTTTATCCATGTCCTTGGTCGCTTCGCCCACCTTGTACAGCCGAGCCACATCGTCGTAATTCTTGGGCATGACGGCTACCTTGGCAATTTCATCGCCGGTTCTGCGGAGGTTCCACAGTTTCTGCTCAAGGTTTGCATCGACCCCGTTAAAATTATGATAGGAACGGATGATTTTTGTACCAAAGGTTCGGGCTGCTTCTTCCAGACTGGGTACGTCCAGATCTTCTTCCAGATCCACATAGGCAAAGTTTCGCCGCCTGTCCGTATCTGCGAAGGCAAGCCCAGCGGCTAAAAGAACAATGCGGGCCCCTTCTCCTTCGATAAAGTGACCACCATCAATTTTACGGCGTACCGTAAGAATGGTGGGGATCCCCGCCAAAGCGGGAAAACGGCGTATATAAAACCGTTCATCCGGATCCAGAAAATCGACTCGAAGCTCAGCCACATCAATATAGGGGCGGTACCGATCGACCAGTTCCAGATCCTTTAATATGGTCCTGCCGGTTAGACATAAACAAACCTTTGCCACCGAGTGCTCCTTTTATTCGAAGCTCTTTTAAAACTCAGGGAGTTTTGAAAGAGCAACCTTAATAATCTGGGCGGTACACAAAGAGAGCCTGCACCACCTGTTGTTCAGAAAAGCTTACCCGCAACCTGAGGGGCCAGCCGCGGCTTGGGAGCCTGAACACAAGGTACGATTCCTCCTGAATAAGGGGTTCACCCAGAATCGCGAGAACCGCTTCCTTTTTGTCCCCCTTCTTTATGCCATAACCCTGAGAAAGACCAATCTGCCACACCCGATTCTGGTACCAGTAGAGGTCAATACCATCATAACTAAAGACCACATCGTCCTGCCAGCTTTCAGGGCCCCGAACTGAATAGACCGCCAGGGGACTGCCAAACTGGGTGATAATACTCTGCAGGGTTGCACCGACAAGCCAGGAGGGATCCTGCAGAAGGTCCTGACCGGCCGCTGCAGGGGCCGTCTGGGCAAAGCCGCCAGAAAGGCCGCTAAAAAAGAGGAAAGCTGTTACGAGCATTCTTACAAGCGGGCGCTTTTTCATACCCCCTACTCTACCGGCCCACGGGGCTTATCGCAATAGGTTTGCAACTTTTCCTTTACAATCGAGTCAAAAAAGAGCACTATTATATATAGGTGTAATTAACCTTTAAGGAATTCGATATGGTACGACTGGAACGCAGGACACTGACCGATCTGGTACAGAAATCGGCAGAAAAATTTGGAAAAAAAACCGCCTTTTCTCTCTTTTCAGAGGGAACGCTCACCAATATCACCAGCTATGAGGAATTTGGGAAACGCAGTTTAGGAATTGCAAGCATTTTAGAACGATTAGGTCTGCAGAAGGGGGACCGGGTCATGCTCCTTGCAGAAAACCGACCCGAATGGCCGATTGCCTACTTCGGCATCTCCCTGGCAGGTACCATTATCGTACCGATTCTCACTGATTTTATCGCTGAACATGTGGGAACCGTGGCTAAGCATGCGGAAATTGCCGCCATCTGTGGGACAGAAAAGACTATTGCAAAAATTAAGGCCGCCGGTATTTCCGATGAAATCCCCTTGCTGCATATCGACGAAATGGATACCCAGGGCATTATGGTTACTATTAAGGGCCAGAAGGTTAAGATGGAATACAAGCCTGTTACCCCCTATAGGGCTCAGGAAGATGAGACCGCAACCATAATATACACCTCCGGCACTACCGGCAGCAGTAAAGGGGTAATGCTCAGCCATCGCAACCTGGTATTCGAAGCCCAGGCTTGCAGAAGCATCATTAAAATCTATCCCCGGGACCGATTCCTGTCGGTCCTGCCACTGGCTCATACCTATGAATGTACGATCGGCATGATCATCGCTGTTCTGAACGGGGCAAGTACAACCTATCTGGGCAAGGCCCCCACACCGGCCATACTGATGCCCGCCCTTGAATTGGTTCGGCCAACAATCATGCTCACGGTCCCCCTTATAATAGAAAAAACCTATCGCAGTAAAATAAAACCATCCCTTGAAGCCCACCCCCTCTATAAGCTGCCCCTTACCCGATCCCTTGCAATTAAGGTTGCAGGAAATAAGTTGATGGGGTCCTTCGGCGGTGCGATACGGTTTTTCGGTATCGGTGGTGCTGCACTTGCCCCTGATGTGGAAGAATTCCTTAAAAAAGCCGGTTTTCCCTATGCGATTGGGTATGGGCTCACGGAAACAGCACCGCTTTTAGCCGGAGCCCCGCCCTTTAAGTCGGTACTCAGATCCACCGGGCCTGCTTTAAAAGGTGTAGATCTGAGGATAGTTGACCAGAACGGCCAGGTTGTCGGTGGTGTTGGGGCCCTTAAAAATGCACCTGAACATGCGGAAGGGGAAATTCAGGCCCGGGGACCTAACATAATGCAGGGATATTATAAGGACCCGGAAAAAACCGCCGAAGTTTTTACCAGCGATGGATGGTTTAAAACAGGAGATCTGGGGAGCATGGACAAAAAGGGCTGGCTTTTTATACGGGGCCGGCTTAAGGCGATGATCCTCGGACCTTCTGGGGAAAATATCTATCCTGAAGAGATCGAAAGCATTTTGAATGCCTCTGGATTTATAGAAGATTCACTGGTGTATGCCACAGAAAAGGGAGAATTGGTAGCCCTGGTGGTGCTCAACGAAAAGGCGAAAACCATGTTCGCCGCTGCCTCGGATATGATTCAGGAAACGAGAGAGAACGTCGGAGAGGCGATGCACAACCTGGGGCAAGCCACACAGCATGCAGCCCAGAATACCCTGCAGGGGGCCCAGCATCTGTTACAGGACCTTAAAAATGCAACTAATAAACGGCTGGCAGGTTTTTCCCGAATTCACCGGATAGAGATTCAGGATGAACCCTTTGAAAAAACCGCCACACAAAAAATCAAGCGGTTCCTCTATCCAAAAAAGAAATTGTAGCCTATGACCTCCAGACCGCTGGAAGAACGATTTGCCATGAAAGCCACCCTTCGGGTGGCCCGCAGGGTAGACGGCGTGTTTTCTGGCCTGCAAAACATACCCTTTCTGCGGTCGGAGGATAAAACAGAATTCAGATACTTTAAAAGGCTGTTTCTGTCAGCCCTGGAAAAAATAGATCAGCGCATAGTCGGCGGTGAAATAGTTCCCTGGTCAAGAACCGAAATTGCCGCACTCTATGAACAGATACAATACTGCCCACCCTGTCATAACATTCAGAAACCGATGGAACACTGCCTATTGGTTCACCGGAGGACCCTGCATATTGGTGTTTTTATCGGCTCCTTTGATCCCTTTCAGATGACCCACCTGGAGACGGCGCTCCGTTTTCTGGCAAAGTCGAATCCACCAGCGGACATTGTCTTTGTGATTCCCGAAGGAGCCTATTCTTCCATTAAACCCGGCAGATCCGATTATGATTACCGATTTGATATTCTTAGAAGACAAATAGAAGATCCATTCCGACCCTTTATTCTTCCAATAAACATCGGCAGAAAAGCAGATACTATAGAAATAATAAGCCGCCTTATCCAACTGCTTTGCGGATACAAATTAGAGATAACCCATATTATTGGCTCCGATGTATTCCCCTTTGCAGCCCAATGGTATCATAAGGACCTCGCAATATGGGAACCTATCGCAAAGCAGCATAATGTCGAAATCCAATTCAGGGTTTTTGTGGTAAAACGCAGTGATGAACATGATATACAGGAATTGGTTAACAAAACCAGAGCGATGGGAATTCCCGTACAGGTGGATCCGAAACCAATAGGGACCCCCTCCTCTACCCATGTACGGGAACATGGGGTCTTTACCATCATCTTCCCTACCCTGGATGTTATCGAAAAGCTGGAGGTGGTATTCCGCTACGGGATGCATCGCCACTGGCTTACCGGCGATGCCCGGCCCGATTATGAAATTTAATTCGGACTGACCTCTTCCCTCAGAAGTTCCCGGTTCAAAACAGAAAGGATTAACACGGTTCCTTTCGGAACCTGATAGGGTACTGTAAAGGCCCCGCCTGGATGATTTACGGTGATAATTCTGCGCCGTTCACCGGTGGGGAGGAGCGCATCGAGCTTTACTTCCAGCGGATAGGGATATTCGGGAAGCGTTTTATTAAAAAGTCCAAATACTTCATCTTCAGGCACCTTTGCCGGAGCTGCAACCACAAGGTCCAGACGAGTGTTAGCGGATACTACAGTCTGACCTGCGGGCAGCTGGGACACCACCGTACCGGGAGTTTCCCGATTTTGAGCAGGACGTACTGAGAAGACAAACCATACACCGGATTGGCGGATCCGGTCTAAAGCATCCTGAACAGGAAGCCCTACCAGATCGGGGACCTTAATCATCGCATTTTCCGGGCCCCGGCTTACTACAAACTCTAACCGTATAGGACCATCTATATCCGTGCCAGGTTCGGGTTTCTGTTCCAGAATCGTACCCGCAGGCTGAGTAGAGTAGGCATATAACAGGGGCTCCCGAAGACTAACCAGTGATTTTGTGGATGAAGAAAAGAGGGTCTGCAGGTGCATCTTCACATCATCGATATTCTGGCCGATATAGTTTTCTACCTTATCCACGACCATTCCCCGGCTTACCACAAGCTTAATTCTCCGGCCTGCCTTAACGATAGTCCCTGGACCGGGGTCCTGCTCCAGAATGGTTCCCTTATCGGCGGCATTGTTGGAATAGCGGAGCTGAATTTTAGGATAGAGCTCCTTGGCCTGCATTTCCAGGAGGGCAGCGGTCAATTCCTTGCCAACCACATTAGGAACCATGGTCTGTTCGGCCCCCCGGATAGTCAGCATAAAGACCGTTACCGCAATCAGCGATATAAACACCAGCAAGGCTATGGTGGCGGAAATAAAAAAGCGAAGATGGTTGCCCACATAGGTTTCGATTGCATCAAAATCGATATCGATATCAAATCGATTAAAAAGCCGCATCCTGTTAACCCCTTATTCCAGTTTGGAACCAATGAATTGTTTTGCGCCATTCAGGAAAGAAGCCCAGTCCAGGACTTTCTTTGTGGCATACTGGAGACGCTGGACCGCAAGGAGGCCCTCCCCTGTTTGTACCAGTATACCCGCCGTTTTGTCTATGCCTATTACAGTTCCAGGCTGTGAGGATTTTGAAAGCGAGAGATTGAGTTCCGTATCGGGCTTCATGATTGGAAATGCTTCTATAATATAGAGCACCTGGCCGGCATGATGGGTAGCGCAGAGGGGCCAGGGAGTGTAGGCCCGTATTTTTGCATCGATATCGAGTGCAGAGGCGGACCAGTCAATCCATCCATCGTCCTTTGAGATGATGGAACAGTAGCTTGCCTCCCCATCATTCTGTGGAATACCCTGCAGGGTCCCCTGTACAAAGCCCCGCAGGGCTGGCAGCAACAGTTCAGCCCCACGGCGGGCGGCCCACTGGCTTAAGGATTCGGTGGTTTCCCGGCCCGAAAGCTCTATCCGGTCCTGCATAAGGATATGCCCCGCATCCATTTCGAGGGCCAGGGTCTGAATCGTGATCCCCGTCTCCCGATCCCGGTTCAGAATAGCCGCAGGGATAGGAGTGGCGCCCCGGTATTTTGGCAGCAGGGACGGATGCACATTAAGGCCCCCCTTTGGAAAGAGGGCGAGGAATTTGGGGCCAAAAATCTTTCCGTATGCAAAGGACACAAGGATATCCGGTTTAAGCTCCTGGAGCTGCGAACGAACTGAGGCATCGAGTTTTTCAGGCTTTACTATTAAAAAGGGCTCATGCCCCTTTTCCCTCAGGGTATCCTGCAATTGGGCTGCCCGGGCTCCCACTTCGGTAGGCTCCAGACTTCCCTTTCGGCCCTTCCTGCTGTCGGGGTTAGTCAGCACCGCCACAAGCTCTATATCCCTCCCCGCAAGCTGTTCTGCTGCAAGGGCTTCCAATGAGGGAACTGCGATGGCGGGACTGCCGGCAAAAACTACACGCATCACTATGCCCGCATTTTTTTATCATAGAGGGTTAAGAGCCGATTCCGTTTTGGCTCCGAAAGCCGGTCTATAAAAAGCACCCCTTCCAGATGGTCGTATTCATGCTGAATTACCCGGGCAAGGAGGCCCTCAGCATCCAACGTAAAGGGTCTGCCCCGTTCATTCCAGGCCTGAACGGTAACCTTTTCAGGCCGCGTCACATCCGCATACAGCCCCGGAATAGAGAGACAGCCCTCTTCATACTGGGAAATTTCAGGGGAAGTTCCAATAATAGTTGGGTTGATGAACACCCGGGGGCTATCTCCATCAATCTGAACCACAAAAATTCGCTGCAAAAGTCCTACCTGGGGACCTGCAAGCCCGATGCCCCTGCCCCGGTGCATGGTTTCAATCATTTCCTGGGCCAGGACTTTTACCTGGGCGTCTATATCCTGAATTGGTAACGCCTTCTGGCGCAATACCTCATTGCCAAGTGTAATTATTTCCATATAACTATATTACTTAAAAACACCCCGGCCGACAAGGCGCTGTACCAGGGAGGACCATGGTGGCAGAGCCATGCAGGCTGCTGCGTAAACGCAACCACCTAGGGTTCACTCAGAATGGTGATCCTGCGGTGCAGGGAAGCCCCCGTTTCATCTACCAAAGTCAGGATATGGGCCCCCGGGCTGGGGCGGAGCTCAATCTGATGGTTACCTCGGGTGGATCCAATATACTGGTCATCCAGGTGCCAGAAAATCACAGAAGCGGATCTTCGGTGTGTGGCGGTGCATACCAGCTGCCCTGGCCTGCCATCCAATTCTACAGGGATATAAATGGCACTGTTTGCTTCCGGGCTCACCAGAGCCATTTCATGAGATATCACACTTTTCTGTGTGCTTTGCAGGTCCGCCGCTGCCGGAGGCAAGCCCTGATAGGTTAAATTCCAGAGTTTGTAAAAGTATTCCTCCGCGGGGGGCAGGACAAATCGTTTTTCATACCGTACCTGCCCGGTGTACCCTGGTGTAAGTGTTACCCGATGGGCACCATCCTCAGAAACCGGGACCGTCATACAGTAGTGACAGCTTTCCTTCCTCGGCGCCAGACGGGGAATATAAACCAGGCTGGTATCTTTACAGTTTGCACTGACCGGCAGGCCCGAGTGGGCACAAACCTCCACAGCGGTCAGATCAGCATCTGGTCTGGGAAACCAGCTTGTTTCAGGGAGGGCGGAAAAAAGTTCCCACATGACGGGAGCGGCTGTAAGGGACCCCTGCAGTTCGGCCCGTCCTTCCCCCGAAGCATTTCCAATCCATACCCCTACGGTATATTCAGGGGTGGTGCCGATAGACCAGGCATCCCGAAAACCGAAACTGGTTCCAGTTTTCCAGGCGACCCTCCGGGAACTGGTAAAAAGCTCCCAGGCACCATCCTCACCTGGGCGGTTCACCAGAGAAAGGGCTTCCAGGGTCAGCCAGGCCGCACCGCGGGAAATGGGTGAAACAGCTGCCGAAGGGCCGGTCATTTTATGTAAAGGCTTTGTTCCAGGCTGATTCACATATGTGGCTGGAAAAAACTGCTGCTGTCTGTTTTCCTCCAGGGCCTGCCGCGCCAGGCCTGCATACACCGATGCGGCATCCCAGAGGCTCACCTCTGCACCGCCCAGAACCAGAGGAAGGCCGTATTCATCACCGGGACGAAAGAGGGTAGTAAAGCCAAGTTGTCTCAGGAGCCGTGCAAAACGGTCCACCCCAAACATACGAAGTTCCCTGACTGCAGGAATATTAAGAGAACGGGCCAGCGCCTGATCTGCCGGAATTGCTCCCAGATAGCTTTTATTAAAATTTTCCGGGTTGTAGCTCCCAATGCGGGTAGGTATGTCGCTGACCAGCTCGGTCGGGAGGAGTTCACCAGAGTCGAGCATTGCTGCATACAGAAAGGGTTTTAAAATACTGCCTGAACTTCTCGGAGCTCCAATAATGTCCACTGCACGGCCGTATGCAACCCTTTCGTCGTTTGCAAATACGTTCCCCACATAGGCAAGGACATTTCCCGTCTTTGTTTCAAGGATAAGACAGGCGCCGTTCATCACCGCATTTCGGGAAAATTGATGGATATAACGCTCAAGTATTTCAGCAGCCCGGCGTTGTAATCCCCCATCCAAGGTACTGGTGATGAGCGGACTTCCAGTTTCTTTCACAGCCCGCACGAGGAGATGGGGAGCGAGCCGCGGCAGGTCCTTTGGCGGTCCTGGAAGGGGTTCCTGCAGGGCTAGAAAGTAGGTTTCCCGGTCCACATACTGTAACTGGTAGAGCCGTTTTAATAGACCATCCCGTTTCTCCAGTAAACGGGAACGGTTTGCCCCGGGGTGAACCAGGCCTGGATTATTCGGCAGGACCGCCAAAGTAGCGGCTTCAGCCCACGACAGATTTTGAGAACCATGGGCAAACCAGCGCCATGAAGCGGCTTCCAGGCCCACCACGTTTCCGCCAAAGGGAGCATGGGCGCTGTAGAGAGCCAGTATGTCTTTCTTTGAATAGGAACATTCCAGCCTGATAGCCAGGATTACTTCTATCAATTTTTCTAGAAAGGTGCGGTTCCGGTTTTCCCGAAATAGACGGACGGTCTGCATCGTAAGGGTAGATCCGCCTGAAATTATACGACCGCTGCGAACATTTTGAACCGCAGCGCGAAAAAGCGAGAAAGGGTCTACACCCGGATGCAGATAAAAGCGCCTGTCTTCATACACCTGGAGGGCTGTACTGAATTTTGTATTTACCGGTCCAGCAGCGGGCAAGCGCCATTGTCCATCGGAGGCAACCTGTGCCCCAAGAAGTTCCCCCCGGTGATCATACAGGACCGGTGAATAGGGAACCTTAAAAAGGGGATCCGGAAGGGAAATAAAAAATATGAGAAGTATCGAAGCGATCGCCGCCCCGGTTAGGATATAAAAACCAGGGCGGTGATGTACTTTTATGATCATGGAATGAGGTTTTTTCTCCCGCTTGGGGTCTGATTTGTTTTTTCCAGCTGCCCCGATGGCTGATCCTTAATGCTTCGCCCGGGTTCTACGGCTCGAATACTTTCATCATACATGGCATAGGCCTGAATAGCGGGAATAAAATATAGGCCCCCATAGGTACGATTCACATGGAAACTGATGGTCTTACTCTCACCGGCTTTTAAATCCATATAAGAAAGTACCCGGTCATCCCGTATGTCCTGGTAACGGATGGGATTTATGGTTTGCTCAACATCCGCATCAGAGACCCTTGCAAGCCGATAGTTCATCAGTTCCCAGGCCGCAGGCAGCGGATGCACCAGCGCAAGCTCCTGAAGATCTCGACCGGTGGTATTCCTGAGGGTAACCGATACTTCCATATCAGATCCGAGAGGCAGCAGCGAAGGATCGATAAACTTTCCTTCCAGGGTTTTATAGGACACCGAAAGTGAAAGCCCCTGCCTTATAACCGGTTCAAGACCTTCTTCGGGAACACCCCGGGCAACAAGTCGGACATACATATTCTGTTTAGATGTATTTTTTACTTCCAGGGGGCCAGATTCGGAGGCATTGGTTGCAAGGACAAGGGTCTCCAGGGGAGTTTTGAAACTGCGACTTCGGCTTATTCCCTGGAACGAACACTCTACCGACATGCTTTCGGTACTGCTTGTTTTTCCCACCAGGGGCAGCAGGGCGATTAAACCGTAGGCAGTCTCCTGGGTAGAAAGCCACTCTTTAGATGAAAGGGTTTCTGCAATTTCATTGAGTAAACTTGAGGCCCGGCCATAATCCTCAGTAATCACCAGACTCTCCAGAATCATCGCCTTGTCCCGGAAAGTAGAACCATAGGTGCCCGACAAATCCCGATACCTTGGCACGTCGAGGTTCAGATTACGGATCATATTCCGTGCAATATCACGCTGGCCCGCATACCAGTAGGCTGCAGCCAGGCGCCAGACAACGGGATCACGGAGATTAACACTTTCCCTAAGGCGGTTCATAGAACCCAGATCGCTCTGGCCAGCAAGGGCAAGGGTATAAAGCCGATAGGCCTGTTCCAACTGCTGGTTATAATCTGCACTAGACCATCCTATGGCCTTTTTCCTTTGATAGGCCGCCCATTTTTGCAGCACATAATCAGGGACCTGGTAACCCGCGCGGCGGGCTTCTACCAGGAAATGCCCCGCATAGTTGGTACCCCACTCATTAGCCTGGCCTTCTCCAGGCCAATAGGAGAATCCGCCGTCAGGGGTCTGGAAGGTCACTATTCGTTCAATTCCGGCAATTACATTGCTCCGGATTTCAGCCTGCTTCTGGCTGTCCAAGGATAATACCTGATCCAGATAGAGCTGGGGAAATACGGAACTGGTGGTCTGTTCGATGCAACCATGGGGATATTGAATGAGGAAAGAGAGTCGATCATTCAGATTGATGGGCGGAATCCGGGATAGTTCCAGATTCACCAGATTAGTGCCGGCCATTCCCGGGAGCTTAATTACCTCTTTCCAGGATTCTCCACTTTTGAGCATTTTTGTCCAGGTCTGTGTAACCGGCATGGCGGTAGAGCGGACCATGAGATCCACCTGATGACTTGCAAGAGGCAGCCCCGCTGCTTCTGCGGTAATGGTACAAGAGAGGGCTCCCGGGACTTCGCCCGCAGCAAGCTGAAAATACACCACCGAATCACTTGAACCCGTCAGGCTTATCTTCTGTTCCGCTTCACCTTTAAGCGTTCCGTTTCCATTTACTTTACAGCGAACCGTTACAGGGGCCGTACCAGTAGTATAATTAAAGACCGACACAGGGATACCAATTTCATCTCCGGGGGAAAGGAAACGGGGCAGGGTTCCCAGCACCATCAGATCTCCCTTAACTGGAACCGATCGTTCCGTAACGCCGTAGGCACCATTATTACCAGCCACGACCATAATCCTCAGGGCACCTACATACTGGGGAATATCAAAGGTCTCAGTCCGGCTTTCTCCGGCTTTTAAGGTTACGGGACCAAAATACTGCACCACCGGTTTAAAGCGCTGCACTTTCCTGTTACCACTTCCGAAACCATCATCACCACCACCGATGGCCAGCAGGGTCTGGAGCGTCCCCGAATAGGCGCCAATTACCGCATCATAGAGGTCCCAGGATTGCAGCAGCGATGCTTCCTTTTTATAAAAGACCGATCGGGGATCGGGCATAGCATAGCGGGTTAACCCAAGCAGCCCCTCATCGACTACAACCGCTGTATAGGTCATGGGCCGCCCATTGGTTTCTTTTACGGTAAATGAAACCCTGCTCATGGGTTTCCAGGTATCGGCGGAACTGATCTGGGGTTGTAGCGCCGTATCCGGATCTTCCACCAGGAGAGGCAGCACTCCGTACAATCGGATGGGAAGATCGTTCATGGTCTGCAGATGTTCCTGAAGCAGTGTTACATGGAGGTACACGTTCGGCGCCATATAAGATTCAGCGGGAAGTTCATAGGTAGTGGTATCCTTGGAACAACGAATCAGATCCTGTTTTATGATCTTCCCACCCTTTTCCAGTACGAGGAGAGCGGAAGCCCTTTCGTTAGAGGGGAAGCTCACTTTAATTTTGTCCCCCACCTTGTAAGCAGGTTTATCACCCGTAAGGGTCAACATCGCTGCAGCCCCCTGTCCATCAGCCTGAGCCCTGCCTGCCCAGCCTGGCCAATCTATATAGACAACCTTTGCAGAGCCATGACCGCCACGGGTATCCTGGACAGATATGAGGTAGCGCCCCCACTCGGGATACTTAACCATGAATTTCCAGGTTCCCCTGCCGCCTGAAATGGTCACATCATTCGTTACCAGGGGAAGCCTGGACAAAGCTTCCTGGAAACTTGCGGGCTCCTCAGCCCCCTTTTCCCACCACCAGCGCCATTGCAGTTTGTACACCGAACAGCGGAGGGTAACCCGATCTTTTACAAGATTCCCATCCTTATCTAAGAGGACAATATCTACAGGATGTTCCGTATCGGTCAAAAGCATACCCCGATTTACGTCCCCCTTGGGGAG
>ERZ795052.2732-NODE-2732-length-20635-cov-7.988727_pt1 | contig 20635 bp, 20 predicted proteins | sample MGYA00375136_ERZ795052 | MGnify/ENA primary metagenome ERZ795052 (study PRJEB30181, sample SAMN05720156) | activated sludge metagenome | isolation source: Anaerobic digester | place: Japan | collected 2015-05-26 ... | reverse complement strand
GGCCGGAAGTAATTATTGATTTAAGTCTTAAAAAACAGGGGATGAAAATAGTTAAGGAAAGGCAAAAAATAACCGTTCCTGAATTAGCAGCTGAACTTCACCTCCTTCAGGACGATCTTAGAATATTAGCTAAAGGTTGGATGGCTGGCGGCGGCGGTTCAAAAATGAATTTCGACCTTACTCCTCCGGGGGAGTTTACTTGGATAGCTGACTAAATATTTTTTTTAACAATTTTCTCCGGCGACTGTTTTCAGGAATAAAAAGGTCCCTAATTTTATACCACTTCAATAAAAAACGATAACCGGTTGATCTTTTAATTTGTCCTAATTCTATGGGAGTATTAAAGTTATTTATATTTCTCGAAGCTAATTCATTCTCCCAAAATCCAACAGCGTTAATTAATCCCAATCCTCCAACAGAATCATCAAAGGTAAAACATGAAAGAATGTCACGGTCAAATTTTTTGGAGCCTTCTAAAAACATCTCTACTGGCAAAGAGGCATCAAGATAGCGAAAATGAAGATCAAAAAAATACTTTTTAAAAATACCGGTATAATCCCCGATAAAATCTAAAACCCCTTTTTCCAATAAACCAGCGGCAATTTTCTCCTGATAAGAAGGTAACTGATCTTCAAAAACAGGCTGAACTAAATCATTTTTATCTAAACAAAAATCAATACAGGCAGGATGAGATTCAGACATAATTATTTCCCGAGCGACACCGGTAATTGCCGGAGTAAAATCATAAAAAGTTTTAATTTTAAATGACGCTTTAGCGGCTAATTCGGCTGCTTCTTCTTGGTTAACATGAATAAAATAACTTTCAGTTGTCAGTCCAGTTAATTTTTTAATAAAAAAGAGCGGCCGGCTACTATAGCCAATATCAAAAATGGCATCATATTTTCCGATATTATCGGTAAAATATCGCTTTAACAAATCAGAATATTGTCTCTGTTTACCAGAATCGATATGTTTCATAATTACTTTTAAAACCTTGGTTGGATTATTAATATTTTTTCTATAATTAATCTTATTTCGCTTCAAATCAGTCATAAGTTCAGAATAATTTCCTATAATTGGCCGACTGTAATTTAAAATTGACTCTAATTTAGTGATGTTAAATAAATAAAAGAAATCGATTTTATCGGTAAAAAAGAGGGGTATCAAAACTCTCCGATTAATGTATAAATAATTAGTTTTAATTTTGGAATGGTATACTTTATTTAAAATTTCCCAGCCTTTCATGGCTAAATAGCCATCCCTGGCCATAAATTGAATTGTCTCTGTTTTTCTTGTTTCAATAACGTTTTCCATCAGCCATTTATCAACAGCCAGCAGATGCATTCCCAGGGGATAATAACCCACAAAATATGGGTCGGCATTGAAATCAGAATTTCGATTGAACGGCCTGAAGGGATTATCGAAATATTTGTTAGCCGCCAAGGCCAGCATGCACCTTATCCCCAAGAAAAACAAGGCATGAATTGTTCTCACCCATAGACCTTTGTTTTGAATAAATAAAGCACCGCAGTCACTGGTAGACAAACTGCTGACTTCATTTTTAAAAACAGCAGTCGGGCTGGGATAAAAGAAACCGGCAAAATTATTTCTCTCAGCTGATTTAATGTCACTAAAATAATCATTACCTATATGTAAGATTGCCGATGGCTGGCATTTTAATTGGTTAACAACATATCCAAATAAATGACCGGTATGTTTGGTTAATTTTACTTCGGATGATAAAAATACCCGCTCAAAGCGGGTATAGCCGTTTTTAGTTAATATTTTTTTAATTACTCTCCGCGGCAAATAAGTATCTGAAATGCAAATTATCTTCTTATTAAGATAAACTGCTAAATTATAAATTTCCAAAACACTTTTCCGGGCGGTACAAAACTCCAATTCCAAATTTATTTCTTTTCGCTTGATTACGTCCAAAACGGTTTTGGATATTTGATAGTTCTTTTCAATATATAAATAGATTTCATCCAAAGTTATCTCTTCCTTCGAACCGTTCCGCCATTTTTCCTGCCTGACCGCTGATTCAGCCCGAAGCCGAAGATCATGAAAATTGATAATCGTTTTTTGATTTAATTTTTGAAAATCCCTATCGAGCAATTTAAACAAATCATGAGGCTCCCAAAAGGGCCTGACAACTAACGTATCAAATAAGTCAAAACTAATATACCTGTATTTGGAAGAGGCAACTTTTCGTTTTAATAATTCGTATTGAGGGTTAATTTCTGTCTGCAGTTTATAAAAATAATTATCATTATCATTAAAATTAAGTATTTTTTTCTGCTTTAATTTTACTTTTAAATATGAAATTAACGACGTCTTGTCAGTTGGAGACAATCTGGAATGTTGAATGGAATTGCGCCACATCCGGGCATAAAGTGATAACCAGCCGTTAAAATCATTTTGGTAAATTTTTGCTAAACCTATTTCTTTCAAAAATTGATGGATAAAAGAAAAACACGTCTGAATATCCTTAATATATTTCTTTAGTTGGGCGGCATTTTTATGACTACCAGTAACTGAGTCAGCCGACTTAAAATAGGCATAATAATCATTAACCGTTAAAAAGCAGGCCTGATCAGCCAAGGCAAACAAAACAGTGGAGAAGGCAATATCCTCGAGCATGACCAAATGTTCTTTTTGCTTCTCTAAATAGGGTAGAGCCCGAGTCCACAAACGCCTGGTATAAAGTTTGCTAATTATCAGCGACCAGGCAAAATTTAAACCCCTTTGGGCAAAATATAGAGACAATAAGGCCCGATTCTGGTTAGAAATAACTTGATCGGCCGGCAAATCGCTGATATTAAAAATTACTTTTCTTTTGTTCTCTTCTAAGAAGAAATTGCCGAAAGTAATATCGGCATTGGTTTTAATCGCATTGTCGACTAACCGTCTAATATAATCGATTGAATAAAAATAATCATCGCTGTCAACAAAAGTAATTAACTCTCCTCTAGATTTTTTATAACCGGTAATTCTGGCTTGAAACAAGCCTAAATTTTTTTCATGTTCGACGTAAATAATTCTGTTATCTTGACTTTGATAACGTTTCATTATCGATTGAAATTTTGGTTTGGAGCCATCGTTCACTAAAATAATTTCTATCCGGCGATATGTCTGCTCTAAAATACTTTTAAGACAGCGGTCAAGTAATTTTTCTTTGGGATTATAAGCATAGATGATAACCGAAACTAAGGGTTGGTTCATATTTTTATCGACAAATCTTCATCAAATAAGGTAAGGTTTTGGTTGTAAAATGGGTCATTTATTAGTATTGTACCATATTTTTTAACCATCAGCCGTTGTTCTTTTTTAAATTCCTTTATATTCCTGGTTAATTTTTCTGGTTTTCCTACCGAAATTGACTCATAATGATATAGTCGAGAATATGGGGTATAAACATTTAAATAACCTTTAGCCCCCAATTTTAGACAGAAATCAACGTCATTAAAGGCTATTCGAAATTTTTCGTCTAGTCCCCCAACCTCAAAGAATTTTTCCTTTTTAACCATTAAGCAAGCACCGGTTACAGCTGAGTAGTTCCTAATAATATCTTTAGAGTTTAATAATGAATTTCTTAGAGGCACATCGGGAAAATACTTTAGAACATGACCGGCAACTCCCTTTTTCCTTCTATTGTGTTCGCCAATAATGCCAAGAACAACTCCGGCGTGCTGAATTGTTTTATTTGGATATAATAATTTCACTCCAACCGCCCCAACTTCTTTTCTTTGGGCGTGTTCCAGCATATTTTCAATCCAGTCAGGAGTCACCACTTCAGTATCATTATTCAAAAATAGATAATACTGGCCTTTACTTTTGGCGGCGCCCCAATTGCAAACCGCCGAAAAATTAAAAGGTTTATTCCATGTTAATATTTGAGTCTCTTCATGTTCCCTTTTTATTGTTTCGTAAAAACGCCAGACTTTTTTATCATTTGATCCAGTATCAATAATTACCAACTCATAATTGGGGTATTTGGTTTTTTCTAAAACCGATTTAAGACATTTTTTAACATATTTATACTGATTTTTAGTGGGAAGAATAATGCTTACCAATGGTTGACGATGAAGATCATATCGAACTCGAAAAGTCCCCGAAACAAGGCCATCGGTCACTTGACCTTTTATTTTTCTTCTTTTTAATGCTTCCGTTAAGGCTCGAATCGAGGCTTGATCAGCGTAACTTTTAGCTTCATAAACCGCGGCTGTTGAACCTGGGGTTTTCCGCCATGAATATAATATCTTAGGTAAATGGGCAATATTTTCAGTTAATTCCGTCACTCTCAAAAAAAGATCGTAATCCTGTGAACCCTCAAAGCCGGGACGAAAGCCGCCAATCTGCTTCACTAAACTACGTCTGATAGCAGTTAGATGGCATAAATAATTAACCGACAAAAACATATCTGGAGACCAATCGGGTTTAAAAAAAGGATCAACATGTCGGCCGTTTTCCTCAATTTTGTCTTCGTCGGTATAAATTAAATCGAGATGACGATCTTTGTTTAGCAATTTAACTATCTCAAAAAGAGCATTAGGAAACAATTCATCGTCATGATCTAATAAACATATAAATTCTCCCTTACTGATGGCTAAAGCTGAATTAGAGCATAATGAAATATGGCCGTTTGTTTCCCTAAAAACATACTTTATTCTTGGATCGTGTTGAGCATAGGCCAGAATAGTTTCTCTGACCGATTGATCGGTTGAACAATCATCAGCCAAACACAGCTCCCAATGCTGATAACTCTGTTTTAGAACCGAATCCAAACATTTTTCCAAATATAAAATATTACTGTTATAAGTAGGGATAATAATACTAATTAAAGGCTGAAATTGAAAAATTGTCTTTTTTTCTCTAGTTAATTTTGTCGTTGATGGATAATGTTTCTTTAACCATATCTGATAATCGTCATTTATTTTATTAATATTATTAAGAACTTTTGACCTATAAAACAGTTTATTAGACACTGAATTAAATAAACCTTCTTCATTAATAGTCTTAAAATACTTTAAGAGATACTTTCGGGGATTTTTCCTTAAATTATGGTAAATTTGGGTAATTTTAAAATAATTGATTCTGATCATAATTAGGCTTATTCTATAATATCTAATATTATAACCCCAATACAACTATGACTATTTCCGCTATTATCGCTACTTTCAATGGTCTCGAACTTTTGCAAAAGTCTCTACCCAAGCTTCTCAAGGCTGTTCATGATATTGATTATGAAATTATCGTTGTCGACAACGGTTCAACTGATAACACCTGCCAATATCTAAATAATCTTAATTGTCATCAAATCCATTATTTACAGTTAGCCAAGAATTATGGTTTTGCCGGTGCCTCGGACCGAGGAGCCGAAATTGCTCGGGGTAAATATCTTTTTTTCATTAATAATGATTGTTACCTCCAAACCAATACCATTCAAAAGATGATTAACTATCTAGAAAAAAACAAAAAGATAGCAGCGGTCTCGCCCAAAATTATTGGCCGTTACCATCAAATACAAAATTTGGGTTATCTTGTCGATTTAAAAAAAGCAAGGGCTAAAGTTTTAACTGATGAAAAAGATCCAATTTTAGCCAATCCGCAACAATTCAATCAAAATATTTTTCAAACTGGTTATTTCTTTGGACTTCCAGCTACTTGTTTATTAATCCGCCGTAATATCTATCAAAAAATAGGTGGATTTGACCGACGATTTCATTCATATTTAGAAGATGTCGATTTATGTCTACGATTAGCCAAAAACAATTACCCCGTCCACACCTTGCTTGATTCAGTTTGTGTTCATGATCATTTGGCTACAGCCCGTAAAATGGGCCGATATAAACCCCGCCACGACTTTCAAAACTGGATAAGAATAATTATAAAAAATTATCCGATCAAGTTTATTCGGCAAAATTTTCTTTCACTTTTAATTGAGCGGATAAGAAACTTAAACGGTATTCTTAAAAACCATTATTGCTAAAACAACCATAATATACGGTGTAATATCAGCAGAAAATGAAGTGTTTATTTGTGTAAGAAATAAAAAAGATTGCTTATTTCTTTTTCTTAAGAACTATCCTGCCTTCCAGTACATCTTTGTTTAAAGTCGCATCTTCCCGTTTAAGCATAATTTCTTGATAGCCGACATGTACACCATTTTCATCAACGACTTCAACGAGACGAGTATAGTATGACGTATCATAGCAATCCCCATTCTTCAGAAGCTGTTCTGCTTCATAGGCAGTGTTCACGCGCCTCTTATATTCATCTTTAATATCCTGAAATACTCCACTTATTCCAATGTCCATTTCTTGCGTCTCGTGGGCAGCGAACGTTAATGCTTCAACCGTTGCGGCATAAAGCCAGTATCTAAGTTCTCGAGTCCATTCGCCATTTTTTACCTTTATCTGTGGAACTCGTTGAATAAATCTAGTAAATGCGTAGTTGAACTCTCCAAGATATGCGCCTTGGTATCCATATTTTTCACCCACTTCGTAAATCGCCAGAGCAAGATTAGATTCGGAACTCCCTTTAATTTCCCTGTATCCCGATAAATAGTCCGCCAATGAATGTGCAACATTAAGAAAAATGGATTTGTATACTTCAATCAAAGACAGATTGTCGTTTATTTTCCCAGCTGCTTCTCTTGCTAAAATCTCTACGACTTTATCAAGAATTTCCCTGTCTGTTGACTTTCCATTAGTTTTTTTACTAGGAACGTATGGCATCTATTTTTCCTCCTTCGTAGCACATTTATTTCGTTTGGTCAAAAAACTTTTCCTTTATCAGGAAATCATTAATGATAAATATTTCTGCGGCGATCCTAATATAATCCATTCCTGGTTTCATATGCTGATTATATCGTGTTTCTTCAAAAACGCTCTTCCAGAACCGGTAGAAACACTACTCTTATTATGTCGATCACCTTTTTTCTAGTTAGTCGATTTCGTCCAGGTAAAGAGCGCCAACTCGCTCAAAGTTATTCTTATAATCTTTTAAAACTTGCTCGATAAGTCCCTTTGGTCTAACATCTAGTTTTTCAATATCGTTGAGGTCTACTATGCCACCCACCATACTATTTATCCTTTTTCGGCTTACTAATGGTTTTCTTCAAAAACTCTTGCAGGGAGCTCTCTTTAATTCTCCACCAGCCGACCTTTGATGCTTTTAATCGGCCAGCCGAAAATCTTCCGAGCCAGAGGGATTAAAAGCAGTTTCCAAAGCAAGGGCCACATCCGAACCTGCCAAAATGGGCATAAATAAAGGGAAAAAGCGGTTTTTACCGCTCTCAATCCACAATGGCGGAGGGGGTGGGATTTGAACCCACGAGTCCCTTGCGGAACATGCGCTTTCCAGGCGCACGCCATGGACCAACTAGGCGACCCCTCCAGTCTTTGCCACATTATACCTAAAAATGCTAAAATAATAACTAAGGAGGTGGAAAATGGCTAAGCTGTTTTTGATAGTTATTGGTCTAGGGTTGATGCTGGTAGGTATCCTTGATTTAATTCCAAGTCTTGAATGGTTTCAGCAGCCTCTTTGGTTAGCGTGGATAGAAATCATTCTTGGAATTACCTTGGTTCTGACTTCAAATCCTAATCAATAACAGTATAATAATAGAATGAAAAGAGTTATTTGGGGAATAATAATTATTATTCTTGGGGGAGTATTTTTTAGGCCGCGTCAAGTTTTAGCAATAACTCCTTTACCTCAGCGATATTTCAATGAAAACGTTATTCTAATTGATCAAACCATCGACAATAACGTTATAACTGCTGGAGGAACAGTTACTATCGATAAAGATACTATTATTAAGGGGGATTTAATAACTATTGGAGGTGATATTAAAATTGATGGCGAAGTCAGCGGTAATTTAATTGCTATTGGAGGTAAAATAACCATTTCTTCAACTGCTAAAATTAGCGGTTACACAATTGCCTTAGGCGGAGAAACTAGTATTAGTCCAGAGGCAACTCTAGAGGGTGAACAACTTATTAACCAATTTAATCAAATTAAACAGAAAAGCCAAATTTCCAGAGCTATTCGGAATGTACTTGATTTAGGTGGATTTTTAGCCAATATAGTTAGTTTAATTATCTTAGTCCGGCTCTCGTCAAACAAATTTAATCGAGTTTGGAAAGAAAAAACCCTAACCTGGGGTAAACTTATTCTTAGAGGATTATGGATTTTAATTATTCCCCCGATTATTATTGGCCTAGCCATAAGCTCTTTTATTGGCCTGCCGGCTGGTATGGTCGGTCTCATGGTTTATCTAATCAGCCTTTATTTAGCCCAACTAATGGCTGCCTGGGCTTTGGGTAAAGCTTTAACAGACAATAAAATTATCCGTAGCCATAATGAATATCTTCTAGCAATTGTTGGCCTAACCCTTATAACCGCCCTAAAACATATTCCTTTTGTCGGACCCATAACCATTATTTTCGCTGAATTGTGGGGGTTAGGATTTTTATGGTTAAAGTATCGGTAGTTATTCCGGCCTACAACGAGGAAAAATTAATTGAAAGATGTCTCAAATCCCTATCTCATCAGACCATGAATCGGTCGAACTATGAAGTAATCGTAGTCAATAATAATTCCAGTGATAAAACAGCTCAGATTGCTCAAAAATATGCTGATAAAGTCATTTTGGAAAAAAGAAAAGGAGTTTTATTTGCTCGACAAACGGGATTAATAAAGGCCAAAAGTCAAATTATTCTTCGAACTGATGCTGACGGCTACGTCCCCAACAATTGGGTAAAACGAGGTTATCAAAATCTGGTTAAAAATCCCGATTACGTTGCCTTTTCCGGCTTTTACTTACCTGACAACGAAAAAAAAACTTTAAAATTAATTTCTCAATTTGCTATTAATTTTAGAAAACTGCTTTACTCCCTGGGCGGTAAAACCGAATGGTTAACCGGCTCTTGTTCTGCTATTCGCAAAGAGGCTTTCTTAAAAATCGGCGGCTATGACTTTAAAGCCGATCCGGTCATTGAGGATCAACAAGGCATCGGCCACCGCCTTGCCAAATTAGGTAAAATTGGTTTCGACGCTAATTGGTGGGTTTGGTATTCACCCCGAAGATTTAATCACGCCGTTAATAATAAAATCGACCTTTTCAATGACTATCTGCTCTACCAAACACTTAATAATTTATATTATTTTATTTTTAAAAGGAATCCTAAAAAGGTGTTGGGTAAATGGCAGGATATTAGGGAATAGGGTATAAAATTAGTAAAAGATATTATATGTCTTGGCATGACTGTCCTTTTAATAAAATCAATGATCCTTTCCCGGGAGAATGCGGCCGGTATATTGACGTTAATCAAGACAATTTCTGTGACCACAGCCAAATAAGCAAAAATAGCTTCGGTTTCAACTATTTGATCGCCATTGTCACTGTCCTGGTCATTCTTTATATTTTTTCAGTTAAATATCTGAAAAATTATAAAAAAATTTGGAATTGGGTTCTGTTAATCAGCTTCACCTTGACTGCTATTACCGGCTGGTTCTGGCACTTTTTACATTTACCGGCCGGGGTCATTACTTTAGTAATTAGCCTCTTTCACTGCCTGTGGCATTGGTCATATTTCTTCAGCCGCCAGCCCCGCCCGCTGTCTTAAAAGAGAAATAAATCGGGCTACTGCTTCCTTGTCATCAGCCGGAATTGGTAAATCTTTCCCTGCCTTCAAAAACAGCTCTTTTTGTTCATCCGAAACGTCAGCCGGGAAATTATATAGAAGCAGAGGCTGAGATAAATCAAACTCATTCCCAGGAAGATAACCATAAACCTCGGTTAGTCTGGCCGCCAAGAACTGGGCAAAATCTTGGGTAGGAAGAAACAAACAAGGGACTGTTTCGATCACCGTTTTCATAAAATCCGCCGGAGCAATGCCCGCCCCGGCCAGTTTAACCTCCTCTCCTCTTCTGACATAGGTCGGCCAGTATTTCCGCTGATACTGAATAAACTCCTTCAATTGATCCAGGCTCAAACGGGGATCCTTCTCCGCCGCGGGGACAGCAAAGGGAATAGTAGCGGCATTAGGATCGGTCAAACCAACATCACTTCCGCCCCATTTGACCGAATCGCCTCCCGTCAACAGCCTAAAATAGGCATATTCTTTCATAGATAGGGTAATGTCGGTTAGAGTATTATGTAAAATTTCTCTAGCTAAACGCTTGCCAATTTTATCAGTCCCTTCAATCACTTCTATTTCCCAGGTTTCGGGAGTAGGAGAAACGGCAAAACCGATGCCGTCCAGGGAAAATCTCTCCGGATTACCGTTCCAAACTGCCCCTTTAGCTGCAAGATAAGGCAAAAGTAGTTTCTCAATCGTCGCTCGATACCACTCCCGGCCGTTGGCCGCTCCCTCCATGGTACACTTGGAAAATTTTTGATCATTGACAAAAGACACCAATCCCTCCTGTCTCATCACCGCCGTTAAATCATTAACTATCTCCTTGAGATGAATCAAAGCTTTCTCATTCTTTTCCGACAAAGGCAATTTAAACTCCATTAATTTGATTGAACTGCCTTCTTTCGAGGGGATCAGCCAGCCCCGGCCGTTTTCCGAAGCCATAATAATATTGCCGGCTGTATTTTTCTCCTTAGCCAGATGATAAGCCATTTGTTCCGATGTTAAGGCTGAAATAATAAAAAATGAACCCAACCTTTCAATCTGCATCTTAATCGCTGCCTCCAGCTCCGGGCAGAAAGTGTGTTGCGGATCGTAGCCGTCCCGATGAAGGGAAAGACAGCCATTAAAATCCCAGGCTGACAGGGCTACAAACTCCTTCTTACCGGTATCTAATTCCCTTCGCTTCTGGGAGTAAAAAGGGCTGATGGGATTAGTTACCCAAGCTTGGGTATCGAATAAATACTCTAAAGTCTTCCGGTCGAAACCGCTGTATTTCACCCAGTCCGTCAAAACCTTCTCCCGAATACCGATAGCTCTCTCTTCGGCATCGGCCCAGGCGGTAATTTCATACCTGCCTAATTGGCCGACATTTTCCGGCCGGGGTCCAACTTCTAGTTTACCTTCTCTTTCAACCATCACCGTTCCTCCTTCAAAATCTTTAACAGTTCCCCAAAGCCCAAGGTACCTTGTCCCGCCAATTTTTCTATTTTTTGAGAAGCAACATAATCCTTTTTCATTTTTTTTCTAATTACTAAAAACCGAGGGGAAATCTCGAAAAATGAGCAATTCGCTAAAGACTGTTAAGTCTGATTTAAAAATTTGATTTCTATTTGGTGGTGTTAGAAAAAAGAAACCACAACACTGTGAGTACGATAGGGGGTAAAACCCGCTTAACTTTGTCTCCTAAACAACACCAAACAAAAATCAAAATCCATCCAGTTTTTAATGGCCGAGGGGAATCTCGAAAAATGAGCAATTCGCTAAAGACTGTTAAGTCTTAAGTCTGTCAAAACAAAATTAGTGTAACACACCATACACTATATGTCAATACTATAAGTAATGCTATAATAAACCGCCAATGAAGCTAATTTATTTAAATCTTCGGTTCCCGATTGGGGAATTAGAGAAAATCCGCGATCGGTTTATAGTTTATCTTAATTCGGGCAAGTTAAGAAAAACTACCCTATATTACCCCAAGGAAGAACGACACCACTGCCAAGTAATCGCCATCGGCGGCAGTAATTGTGACTCAGCCAAAGTAGTCTGGCACCATGGCAAAATTGAACTTAAAGAAATTAAAAACGACAAAATTCCCAAATTTACGGACAAAAACATATTCCTGTCCTATCTAGCCGACAAAATTAAAAATGATACCGACCTACTGATTCTGAATCTCGCCCAGGAAATCGAACCGATTATCCGGGAAAATAGAATCGACGGCATTTTAAAACAAGCGTCGAAAGAGCATCGGTTTGACGGCTTGGTCGGGGAAATAATCGGCCAAACTATCGAAAATTACCTCGGCCAAAAAGGCAGAAAAATCGAAGTGGTAGTAGTCAATGATGTAGTTGGATTGGCGTTAAATAAGGCGAAAAACGAAAACTGGCGCCACTTTCTGGCCGGGGTCTTAGGAACAGGTATGAATCTGGGCCTTTACGAAAATGAAAAGGTAATCATTAATTCGGAGGCGGGAGATTTCAACTCTCTCCAGCTGACGGAGACCGGTAAACTGATCGACCGCGAATCGGCCAGCCCCGGCCGGCACTTAATCGAAAAAGAAGCGGCCGGGGGATATCTTTTCCAGCACTTCAACCTAATTTGCCAAAAAATGGCAATTGAAGGCAGAGTTGAAAATACGGAAGCTATGGGTAAAATGGCCCAAGAGGCCGGCTGGCGGGGAGAAATCGCCAGACAATTATTCGAAAGATCGGCCCAGCTCTGGGCGGCTCAAATCGCCGGCGCCGCTCGACAAAAAGGAGAAGGAAAAATAAAAGTGCTGATGGAAGGAAGCCTATTTTGGAAGGGATACAATTACCAAAATTACGTCAAAAAATATCTAGCAATTTTGGGTATAAATCCCCACGAAATCGACTTTTTTCTAATCGAAAACAGCAATCTAAAGGGACCGGCCAAACTAGCCGGAAATTTCTAAAACTTTTTGAGAAAAGAGGCGGGCAATACAGGCCAGAAAAAAGCCGTCATTGCATCTTTTAATAAAATCATGAAGTTGGGTCACAGGCACAATTTCTAATTCATAGCCCAAAACCAATGATTTCTGCGGGTTATGAGCCAATAACTCGTCAATCTTTTGGGCATTGTCATCGTCAATCACTACCGCAAAAAGGTCAATATGATTATTACTCATTCCCGGATCGGGATTAAGAATACCTAAATCGATAAATTTCTTAAAATGAACCTGGGGCAGCCCCAAAAACTTGCGTAAATGATTCTTAATTTTATTGGGAACGGTAATGGTTTTTTTTAGATTATCAGGGCTGTAGAAAGTACCGATGGAATCATAGCAATCGGCGCCGATGGGAAACTTGGCCCCGTACTTGACAATAAAATATTTGATCCTCCCTTTGACCTCCACTAAAATTATCCCTTTATATCCGGGAAAACGGCCGAATTTCCAGCTGACAAATTCATAAGTAAAAACCTCATTGGTATCCAGAGAGCGAACCTCAAAAACGGGGATAATCAAATAATTGCCTCGGAGAATTTTCAGCAGACGGAGAATCTCCACCCGACCGATAAAGCTTTTCCTCTTGGCTAGATCAGCTAAAAAGCCATGGAATTCCAAGGGTAAATCTTTCAATTCATTCTTAACCGCCGGCGGGGAATGAAGATACCATTTTTTCTTTCTTAATTCGGCTAGAATATTTTTATCCATAGAGTAAGAATAGCACATCTTATGTTATAATCACCAACTATGAGTTTTCCGACTAATCGGGCTTTTAAAGACCTGGTAGCGGCGGCTCAAAAGTCACGCCTTAATTGCCGGGATCAAACTAACCTTTTCTGTTACCTCGGATTTGAAGGCGAAAAAGCCAGACTAGGCTGGGTCATTCCCCCCCAATGGGAAGCTGTTGCCGCCAAATTGAACGACTTTGAAAAACTAGATCTAGCTAGGGAAATTAAGCAGGTTATTTTCGTCGGCATGGGCGGTTCGATCAACGCCATCAAAGCCCTGAAAACCGCCTTTGCTGGCTCGGGCAAGATCAAAATTGACATTCTGGACAGCATCGACCCGAAAGCAATTTACGAAATCTTAGCCAAAATAGATGATTGGAATCAAACCCTGGTAGTCGGTATTTCCAAATCGGCTACCACCGAGGAAACCCGACTGCTGATGAAAACTCTCAAAAACAAATATGATTTGCTGGCCATAGACTACCGAAAACACTTTTTGTGGCTAACCGACCCGGAAAATCGAAAAAATCTAACTGTCAACGGCTGGGGCCAGACACCAGTTATGCCGATTCAGGTTGACGACCGAAGCGACATCGGCGGCCGGTTCAGCGCCCCTAACACCCTCGTTTTTCTCCTCCCTCTCTACTTTCTCGGCGGGAAAGAGACCAAATTCGTCCAAAACATCTGGCAGGAGTATCTCCAGGCCATTGACCGGGAATTAGTTGACAAAATGGCGCAAGCTGCCAGGAAAATCGTCGACAGCGGCAGTGAATTTCTAGCCATAGTTTTAGACAGCTATCTGACCGAAGCCATGGAAAACTGGATCACCCAGCTGTTCCAGGAATCTTTAGGCTCGAAGCTGGAAATGTGGCTATTCCATTTATTTAAGTCGTCTGGAGCATCAAAATTAAGCGGCTTCAACTTGAAAACTCTGGTTGCTCCCCTTAATGAAGTACCGAATTATTTCAAGTTGGTCAATTTGGATTTAAAAAATACCAACAGAATGGTAGAAATGATGGTCAATTTTTATGCCGCCCAATTATTGGTTGCCTTCATCGCCTACGGCAAAAGAGTTAACTTTGTTGACCAGCCGGAAGTAGAAAATTACAAAAGGATAATGAGGGGCTCAAAGCCGGGAGAATTAAACCTCCCCCAAAAAAGCAAAATTGGCCAAATTATCGAGGAAACAAATAAAGTTCTGGAAAATAAGCCAGAAATTAAATTTGTGGAAATCGTCTGCTACTGGCACTTAGACAAAGACAAACGGCAGAAAATCAAAGAAATATTCCAGAGAAGATTACCCGGGAGAGAAATTTTGGTTTTTGAGGGTTCGGATTGGAACCATCACAGCCTCCAGGCGGCCGTCAAAGACCCAAGAACTCTATTTGAAATTTTAATTTACGCCGATTACAGCGAATACACCAATCAAATCCAAAGTGAAATGGGAAAGAATAATGTCGAAACCCTCAGGGCTATTGCCTATAGTACTTACAAAAGCCTAAAAGACAAGGCCTTGTTCATGAGCTATGGCGAGTGATTAGCGAAAAATTTCACCGGTTTATATGACAAACGGTGAAGAGGGCAGATACCGTGGGCCTTGAGGCCGGCTAAATGCTTCTTGGTACCGTAGCCCATATTGTGATCGAAATCATAATAGGTGTAACTACGGGCAAATTTAATCATCAGCCGGTCACGGTAAACCTTGGCGCAGATGGAAGCGGCGGCAATGGAAAAACAGCAGGCGTCGCCCCGGGGGAGGCTCCTAACCAGCCATCGGTTTCCAATTTTCAAATTACCGTCAATTAAAACGAAATCAAAAGCGCCCCGGTAAAAACTGATCGCCCGGCCGATGCTGTCGATCAGAACCGATCGAATTCCCTTTTTATCGATCATGTCGGCGCGGGACAAAAACAGCTGAAAGGAAAAGCCCTGTTGTTTAAACCAATCAACAATTCGGCGGCGCTGGCGGGCGGATAAAGTTTTGGAGTCGCGAATCCGATTAGCGATGAAAATATCGGGGTTAAAATCGGCCAAATCTAAAAGGAAAGCCCCGACTACCACCGGGCCGGCCCAAGAACCGATACCGACTTCATCAATTCCCAAAACAAACCTAGCTCTTGCTGGAAGCAGCGATTTTTCAAAAGCAAAATCAGGTGTAATCATAGACCAATTATAAGGTATAATTGACCAAATGAAGTGGAATTTAGATGGTATTTTAAAAGAAAATAAATTTGACCAGTTGTATCGAGAAATAGAAACCGATTTAGAAAAATTCAAAATCCTCATTGCTGATTTAGATCCGGCTATGTCGGCAGTCAAATTTAAAGATATCATTGATTTTAGCGAAGCTATGGCCAATAAGTTTAGCCGACTAGCCAAACTGCCAGAACTAAAGCTAACGATCAATAGCAAAAATCAAAAAGCTCGGCTTATGCAAATCCGATCGGAGAACCTCGGCTTAAAAATCACCGAAGAAACAATAAAATTTACCCACTGGTTAAAAGGATTAAACGGCGGATTGGATGACGATAATGCCCAGAGACTGTTTAAAACTATCTCCGATTTAGAATATAGCCTTAATTATAGTCGAAAAGCAGCTAAATATACCCTTTCAGAAAAAGAGGAAAAAATTATTCTTAATAAGAGCCTCAATTTAGGCGGGGCTTTATCTGATTTAAAAGACTTAATTGAAACTGAATTCCAATACTGTGTTTTAGGTAAAAAAGTAAAAACCCAAGCAGAATTATTGACTTTCACTTCCAGCCCTAAAGCAGAAGAAAGAAAAGCAGCTTATCAGGCTTTACTTAACAAATAGAAAGAAAATATCGATAAATTTTTCGTTCTTTATCAAAGCACTGTCCGGGATTGGACCTATGAAGCCAGAATCCGTCATTATTCATCACCAATCGCTATGAGAAACTTCGATAATGAAATTGATGATGATTTGGTGGATTTAGTCTTAACCGTTACTCAAAAAAACAAAAAAATTTTCTACCCATATTTTATGGCTAAAGCTAAAAAACTAGGCTCAGCTAAACTTAATCGATTTGACCTTTATGCCCCAATAGACAACAATCCAGAAATCAAGACTGACCTGCCACAGGCAATTAAATTAGTGCTTAATGCTTTTAATGAATTTAGCCCACGTTTTGCCGCTGCTGCTAGTAGAATCATCAGTCAAAACCACCTTGATTCTTCACCGGCTCCCGGTAAAAAAAGCGGAGCTTTTTGCGCTCCTATTAATAATGAAATTGATCCTTATGTAATGCTAAATTATACTGGCAGGTTACGGGATATTACTACGCTAGCCCATGAGTTAGGCCACAGTATCCACCAAATCTATGCCGCTCATCACTACTCGGCGGTTCAATCAGCTGGTTTACCCCTGGCGGAAACGGCTTCAACCTTTGGTGAAATGCTAGTCTTTGAAAAACTGAAAAAAGAAATGCTTTGGAAAAAAATCGATGATCTTTATGCCACTGTGCTCCGACAAAATTATTTTGTTCTCTTCGAAAAGGAAGCTTACCAAGCTATTAACCAAGGAATAACTGAAAAAGAATTGTCAACGATGTATCTTAACAATTTAAAAGATCAATTTGGTGATAATCTTGTTATCCCCGATAACTTCCGTTATGAATGGAGTTATGTCACCCATCTTTTTGAAACTCCTTTTTATTGTTATGCGTATAATTTTGGCCAATTATTAAGTTTAAGTCTCTACTCTGAATATAAAAAAGACAAAAATTATGCCAAAGTAATTGAAGCAATTTTAGCAGCCGGGGGTAGTCAAGATCCGGTTAAACTGCTCCTTGATCTTGGGATCAATATTAAACAAGAAAATTTCTGGCAAAATAGTTTTGATTTTATTAAAAGTTTAATTAGGGAGATAAATTAATGACTAAAATCTTCGCCGACACGGCTGATTTATCTTTAATTAAGGAATTATTAGCTCAAGGTGTACCTATTGATGGAGTTACGACTAATCCCAGTCTTTTACAAAAAGCCATGGGCGAAAAAAAATTCAGTCCTCAAGAATTAGATCGGATTTATATCAACCTATTAAGAGAAATCAGAAAGATTTTGCCCCAAGGATCGATTTCGGGAGAAATCTTCATCACCCCCAAAACGCCTAAAGAGGAAATTTATCGACTCGCCGAGAAGATGTCAGATCAGGTATCTCGAATTCATATTAAAATTCCCATTTTTAAAGCCGGTCTGGCGGCGGCGGCTGATTTTGTCAAAAGGGGCGGTCGGGTTAATATGACTCTCTGTTTTTCTTTAGAACAGGCGGCGGCTGTTGAAAGAATCGTTGGCTATTTATCAAAAAACGATCAAGTTTATGTTTCACCTTTTATCGGCCGTTTAAACGATATTGGTCTAAGAGGCATGAGTTTAATTGAGAATATTCAGCGGCAATTTACCAAAGACAAGGCTAAAACTAAATTATTAGCTGCTAGTATCAGATCAAAAGATCAATTTTATGATTGTTTAGCCCTAAAAGTCGATATCGTTACTGTACCACCTCAAATTCTTTTCGAGTGGAAAGGCGATAACTTCAAAAGGCCCAAAAATATTAAATACGTGGCTCCTCACCGCCATCTTAATATTAAACATCCTTTAACCGATAAAGGTTTCGATTTATTTATTCAATCCCAACAAGCTCTTTTAAAATGAAGACCGAATTATCAATTGTTCGATTTTATCGGAAAGATGAATGTTTAAATTCATCCGTACCGGCGCCAATTATTCACTGGTTTGAAACAGTGACTAAAGATAATTGGCTTAAGACTAATAATAAGGAACGACGGGCTAAAATAGAGTATAAAATTAACCATACTTACAAAACGGTTGAGGCCGGCTGGGAAATAATGGCCAAAGAGTCATCGGTTGACTGGGACAAAAGCTTGGGAACAATTATCTGTCTTCTTCATGACATCGGCCGTTTTCCCCAAGCGCGGCAAAGCAACACCTTCATTGATGCCCAATCAGGGATCGACCACGCCACTTTGGGAGCAGAGATGTTCCTAAAGCAAAACTTCGATATCCCTCATAAAGAGGAAATTGTCGAGGCGATTTTTTGGCATTCGAGGAAAGAATATCCGGGCCGGAGCAATTACGTCCGGCTGGTCAAAGATGCCGATAAAACCGCGTTATTTAGAGATTTTGATTTTATGGAAAAAAATGATGTTCCAGCTTTTCATTTATCAGGCAACCAACTTAGTCCTAAAAGATTAGCTAGTTTTCTAAATGGTGAATTCCTTCCTGATAGATCGTTTAACTCCCTGGCCGACTGGTATTTGTTTAATGCCGGCTGGTTCTGGGACCTAAATTTCGCCACCACCAAACAAATTTGGCGGCAGGAAAAATTTGCTCCGATGCTTTTGGCTAAACTCAAAAGCATCGGTGTCGATCCGGATCAGCTGCAACTAATCGAGTCAAAACTTACTTCTTTTCTTTAAATTTTAATTTTTAATTGTCCTCAAACTACTACAGGCGTAGTAGATAGTCAACTGCCTCTTTAATGAAAACAGAGCCATAAGAGAGTTTAAGACGGGCAAACAAATCCTGTAAACAGGAACGAACAAATTCTTCTTTTTTCAAACAAGGTGAATAATAGTAAGCCTTTCCTTTTACCCGCCGATTAACTATCTTTTTATTATTTAATCGGTTTAAAACTGTCATAACAGTAGTGTAAGCATATTTATTTTTAAGAGTCTGTTGAACCACTGCTGGTTTGAGCGGCTGAGGGGAAGCCCAAAGGATCTCCATAATCTCCTGCTCCAAACTGCCTAAAAGCCGGCATTTAACTTGACAATTACAAGTGCATTTCATATACTACAAGTGTAGCACATTTATGAAAAAACCAAAAATTTATCTTGATTATGCCGCGACTACTCCGGTCGACCCCAGAGTGATTAAAACGATGTTGCCCTATTTTCTGGCCAAAATTGGTAACCCAGCTTCAATGCATCGAATGGGCCGGGATAATCTCCGGGTCCTGGATAAGTGTCGTCGAACAGCGGCCGGCTTTATCGGGGCTCAGTCAGCCACTGAAATTATCTTTACCGGCTCAGCCACTGAAAGTAATAATCTAGCTTTAAAAGGAACGATGTGGGCTAATAGAAGTCGCGGTAATCATCTTATTGTCTCTCAAATTGAACATGATTGTGTTTTAGAAAGCGCTAAGTGGTTAGCCCAAAATGGCTTTGAAGTTACTTTTGTACCGGTTGACCAATATGGTCTGGTTCACCCAGAAGAGGTAGAAAAAGCAATTACCTCCCAAACTGTTTTGGTCTCTGTGATGCAGGCTAACAATGAAATCGGTACGATCAATCCAGTAACTAAAATCGCCCAAATCTGTCATCAACATGGGGTTTACTTTCACACCGATGCCGCCCAAACCTGCGGCAAAATCCCTGTTGACGTCCAAAAAATCGGTGCTGATCTCTTGACTGCTTCGTCCCATAAAATGTATGGACCGAAAGGTGCCGCCCTTTTATACATTAAAAAAGGAACTAAAATCGAGCCGTGGATGCATGGCGGCGGCCAAGAGGAAGGTATGAGATCGTCCACTGTCAACTTACCGGCTATTGTTGGTTTTACCCAAGCGATGACTATTGCCCAAAAGACAATGACCACTGAATCAGTTAAATTAACTAAATTAAGAGACAAATTAGTTGAACATATCCTTAAAGCTATCCCCACTGCCAGTTTAAACGGCCATCCTACCCAAAGATTACCTAATATTGTTAGTTTCCGTTTTGCTTATATCGAAGGGGAGTCATTAGTCTATTTACTAGACGAAGATGGAATTATGGCCTCTACCGGATCAGCTTGCTCTTCACCTAAATTAACTCCTTCCCATGTTTTAATTGCCTGTGGTTTAAAAAAGGAGGAAATCCACGGTTCGCTTAGAATCAGTCTGGGACGATGGACTAAAGAGAAGGACATCGATTATCTCATTCAAAAATTACCATTAGCAGTCCAAAAATTAAATAAATTATCACCATTTCTTAACTAAAATGTATTCTAAAAAAGTGATGCAGTATTTTCGCAAACCGAAAAATTTCGGCCAAATTAAAGATGCCGACGGTATCGGCCAGGTTGGCAATATCGTTTGCGGCGATGTGATGAAACTTTATCTTAAGATCAAAAACAAGACTATTACCAAAGCTACTTTTGAAACCTTTGGTTGTGTTTCAGCCATCGCCTCCAGTTCAATTTTAACGACAATGATCAAAGGAAAAACTCTTGAGGAAGCTTCGAAAATTACCAAAGAAGAGGTTGTTCAA
>ERZ795052.2728-NODE-2728-length-20667-cov-5.389870_pt1 | contig 20667 bp, 31 predicted proteins | sample MGYA00375136_ERZ795052 | MGnify/ENA primary metagenome ERZ795052 (study PRJEB30181, sample SAMN05720156) | activated sludge metagenome | isolation source: Anaerobic digester | place: Japan | collected 2015-05-26 ... | reverse complement strand
TCGGCGCTAAAAGATAATCAGAGCAAGGTGTTTGGTTTTATTGATAAGAATGAACCAATCCCCCACTATGACAAATCCACGCATCGGTATGGGGATTTCATGGCATTGGCTCCGAGGTTATATCCATTGTTGCATGATTCCTGGATATGCTGTTATGGAAATCTCAAGTACCTGTATGAGTTGGTTTCAAAATTCAGGAAGGAGTGGACAGAGACACCGATTTTAGATGGGGTGCCGATTGATTTGGAGATGCTGGTTAAGTCAGAGCACAGTGAATTTACGTCATTGCAGCAAGCCTGTCTGTATTATGCCAAGTACAGCTTTGACCCACATAACAGGATAGAGGCAGTAAGGGCAATAGGGCATGTTTTTAGGGGGGTATGCAGGGAACAGGGTATCAAGGCACGAACAGAGCTTTACGCGCGTTTAAGGGCTATTACAAGGCAGATAGACAGTGCTGGCTTTTTTGTTTTCCGTGGGGGTGTTCCCTATTGCTCAAAGGGACTATTTTCAGGTACCCGAATGGCAGAAGTCCCTACGTGGTATTATAGTTTAATAGCCGAAAAACCTGAGTTGCCAAAGGAAGTAAGGGATATAAGCAGGTCGGCTATGAGTGGAATCTATCCGGTAAGGAGGTATAAATGACGGAAGAAAAGCTACAGAGAGATCGAGGCACAAAGAAGCTCACCCAAGAACAGGTGATTGAGATGAAGCGGCTGAAAAAGAAGGGATATTCTTTTGGCAGGCTGGGGGAAATGTTCGGGGTACATCGTTCTACTGTGTTTAATTACTTGAAGGAGGAGAATCGGCATGAAGATTAAGGTAGAGTTTGTGGATGGCAAGTACACCTTTGAGGTACCTGCTCGGCATAAGCGTAATCCGAAATCCCATAAGACAGTAATGGACGTGGACATTGAAGAGCCGAAAAAGAAAAAGAAAAAGAAGAGACCCGAAAAGAGATAGGGTTAGCCCGATGCAAAAAGAAGAGAGCTTTTTTGAGCCTGATACATACTCGGAAGAAGAGAATCATGTCCTTCTGATACTAAAGAGGGTGGCCGGTGCTTTACGGAGACCCTACAGAAAGCCATCCGGGGATAGGCTTTCAAGGTTCTGCACTTATTTTGCTGCGTTTGACAATGACAGGATCGAATCCTTCATTTCCCGCATAGGCAAATCCAAAGCGGCATTGAATCCAGACTTTTCCATGGATGACATTGTATCGAAAGACTTGGTAAATGAGGTATCCATCAGCACGGGCGGCAGGAAACGGTCAGCCCGCCTGTCATCATCTTTTTACAGTATTCAGGTCATGGAGGTATAATCATGCAGTGTGAGAATTGCGGTAAAGAAAAAAAAGAAATTCCAATCATTTCCACAAGAGGGATGGAAATTTGTCAGATGTGCGATGATTGCAATAAGGCAGAAATGGATCAGCTATTGTCCAGAAACAAGATGGCGGTTTTGGAAATTATGAGAAAGGGGGGAGTACCCAAGCGATTTTTATGCTGTCGATTGTCAGAGGCAGATTTCAAATTCAGGGACTCGGATCAGGTAGCCAATGGAGATAAGGGATTGTTTTTTATTGGGGATACTGGCACCGGCAAGACCACAAAGCTGGCAGGGTGGGCTTCGTATATGGTGCAAAGGGGAAAGAGCATTAAGTTCATCGACTTTTCGGATTTTATTTGCGAATTGAGGGCCGACTTTAAGCGATTCAATGACCTGAAGAATGATATGATGGGAGTCGATTGCCTCTTTATTGATAATTTTGATGCGAACAATCAGTATATGTACGACTTTATTTTTAATCTGGTAAATTCCTTATACCAGAGAGAGAAGCAGGTATTTTACACAGGAGCATCTTTACCCGGACAGGACCCCCTGGCTATGCGTATCGGCAAGACAACGATACAGCTTGAGTTAGTAAAGGGGGGATTGCATGGAAATTGAGGAGTTAGGCACAGCCATCGAACTAAGGGTGGCTTATCTCTGTGCTTACTCCAAGGAATTCCTGTTTGAGGTTTCTTCCGAGTACAGCAAGGGGCTACTCGCTAATCGTGTAATTGAGCGCATTGTATTGATGTGCATTCGATTCTATGAAAAGTACACTGATGCCCCAGGAGATAAGCTGCCAGAGTTAATCACAAACGCAGCAGGATTGAATAAGATACCCGATGCCATGATGCCGGATATTAGGCTGGTGTTGGAATCGTTCAAGAATCAGGAAGCCCCCGCCGATATTGAGTATGAGATCAATGAGGCTTTCCGTTACTTTACAAAACAGAGCGTAATGCTTGTATCAGAGGAGGCACAGGAATTATGCAGCAAAGGGCAAATGGAGGAGGCCGCCAAGATTCTGTCTGAGGTTATCCCAGTACAGAGAAAGCGATTGGGTGGCGGCTCAATTTTGGATGCCGAAGATGAAGAAATTGATGCCCTGTTTAATGATGTGGAAGAGAGGCTGATTCAACTGCCCGGAGAGTTGGGTAAGCTGATGAATAATACTCTGGTCAGGCATGGCTTTGTATCGCTGTTTGGCCGCAATAAGGTAGGCAAGTCGCATTGGCTTATTTATCTGGCTCGCATGGCAAGGAATCAAAAAAGAAAGACCATCTTCATTTCCACGGGTGATATGACAAGGCGGCAATGTGAAAAGCGAATACTACAAGGAGATGCCCATACTACTTACAATCCGGAATATGTATCAAGGCAGAGAGTGCCCTGCCTGGATTGCGTAAAGAATCAGAATGGCACCTGCTTTAAGAGGGATGGTTCGGGGGATTGCCTGAATGAGTTTAATGAGATCGATCCAGTCATTAAAAATCCAGATTACAAACCGTGTACAAAATGCGATGATTGCATTCAGGCTGTCAGTTATCGCAAAGTAAAGAGGGATGTGCTGAATTCTGAAACTGTAAAGAGATTGAGGGATAAGTGGTCGGAGATAGAGGATAGGGGTACTCTCCATGTCGAAGCCTTTACATCCGGTAACTTGACCTGCTCAGTATTATCTTCAACCATAAGTAAGATATGCAAGAAGTATGGCTGGGATAGTCCCGATGTCGTTGTGATTGACTATGCCGACATTATGGCAGACGAGGGAAAGGATGAAAGGGCCAGTGTCAATAAACGGTGGAAATATCTGAGGGGATTGGCCGACATCCATAAATGCCTGATTGTGACAGCGACCCAGGCTAATAGTTCTTCTTTCGATTTTGAGGATTTGACATTAAGGGCATTCTCGGAGGACAGGCGCAAGCTGGATCATGTCACGGCCTTTTTTGCCATCAATCAGCGACCGGAAGAAAGGCAGCAGGACATCTGGCGTATTGCGGCGCTGAACAAAAGGGAGCACCCGTTTAACGAGGCGCATCAGGCTGCTTGTTATGGCTGTCTGGCGCTTGGAGTTCCCCACATCGTATCCCACCATAAGTTTTCAGTCCCACCAAAGCCCTCTAAATAAATCTTTCAAAGAATCTTGTTTATACAGATAGCAATACACTAAAGACAGGGTATAGTAAGAGAAAAGGAGAAAAGAAGAATGAGGCCCTATTATCAAAATAAGAGAATAACGATCTACAATGCTGATTGTATAGACTGCCTTAAAGAGCTACAGGCGGAGTCAGTGCAGACTTGTATAACGTCCCCACCCTATTTTGGATTGAGGGATTATGGGGTAGATGGGCAAATAGGAAAAGAAGAAACCCCTGAAGTTTACGTTGAAAAATTGGTTGCTGTGTTTCGTGAAGTATGGCGGGTGTTAAAAAAGGATGGCACACTATGGTTAAATCTTGGTGATAGTTATGCTGGCAGCGGCAAAGGCAGTAACCCAGATGGAACGCCCCACCCTAATACTTTGATGGGTAAACAGGGAACAAATGCTGGGACAGTTACTGGTTACAATGTGCCACAGAAAGCAAAAGCGATTGGACTAAAGCCTAAAGACCTCATTGGAATACCATGGAGGGTTGCTTTTGCATTACAATCGGATGGCTGGTATCTGCGCCAGGACATAATCTGGCATAAACCCAATCCAATGCCTGAGAGTGTTACAGATCGTTGTACAAAAGCGCATGAGTATATATTTTTGCTGTCAAAATCACAAAGCTATTATTACGACAGTAAAGCCATAAAGGAAGATACCGTAACCAGAGACTATACAATAAGAGACAGAGACACAACAAAATTAAACAATACTCCTGGTCGTTCAAGGTCTGGTGGACTTGTGAGTAACGATTATGAGAAACGCAACAAGAGATCGGTCTGGACAGTTCCCACAGCACCATACAGGGGGTCACATTTTGCCGCATTCCCAAAGGATTTAATAACCCCATGCATACTCGCAGGTTGCCCGATTGATGGGGTTGTTATTGATCCTTTTTCTGGTTCGGGAACAACCGCTTTAGTTGCTATGGAACTCGGAAGAAATGCAATAGGAATTGAACTAAATAGGGAGTATTGTGGATTAAGGGTAGAGGAATTCAGTCAGAGTCTTTGTTTTTGATGCCACATAAGGAGAAAAACAATGAATGGGTATAAAGGACTTGAGCATATATTTGAGCAGTTAGGCTATATGGAGCTATCTTCCGCACATGTAGAGAAACAAGAAGATACAGATAAGCCGGTCATACACTGTGAACAAGATGCTAATAAAGAGCCTTGGTGGAAAAAGAGACCAGTGCATAATTTTGATGTAATAAGGTGGTAAAGGGGGGTGATGTGGTACCGTATTTTGAGAACAGGCTGGTAAAGTTGTATAAGGGGGATTGCCTATCAATCATGCCTCAACTAAAAGAGCAGGGCATTTCCATTGATCTGTGTTTGGTTGATGTCCCTTACGGAAAAGTGACTGCCTGTGATTGGGATGTTGTAATTCCGATGAAGCCCATGTGGGAGGGGATTGGGTCACTGTTAAAAGAGAATCGGGCTTGCTGCATGTTTTCTTCTCAGCCATTTACTTCCGAACTGATTCTTAGCAATTTACGTGAGTTTAAGTATTGCTGGTATTGGGAGAAGAACAATCCTGGAATGGCGGTGCACTCAAAGAACAGGCCCATGTCTGCTGTTGAGGAAATCTGCGTGTTCAGCAAAGCCCCCATGGGACACCTTTCTTTACTTGGGGACAGAAGAATGGTTTACTACCCACAAGGAATAAAAAAGGCGGGAAAAAAGACAGTGCGGGCCGGTTTTCACAGTACTATGCTTGGGGCCAGACCGAATCAGGTGGGAAAGGAGTATGAGTCTTTTACGGGATTCCATACAAATGTTCTGCACTTTAACGGAGTACCAAGGCGGGGCAATTTACACCCTACACAAAAGCCCGTGGCATTGTTGCAGTATTTAATCCAATGCTATACAAATGAAGGAGAGTTGGTATTGGATTTTGCGGCAGGGTCGGGCTCTACTGGAGAGGCATGCATGGGTACGAATCGCCGGTGCATTTTAGTGGAGAAAGATGAATCATTTTGTGAAGTAATAGCCAATCGTTTAAGTCAGCTATTGTAAGGGGAATATATGAATAAGAGCACAGAAAGGTTACGAGCCTTGGTTATGAAGATTGGGATACTCTTCAATTTAACCGAGGGAGAATTGGAACTGATTAAATCCCACAACAAGAAAAATCTGCTGGAAATCCTGTACAGCTTCTTTGACCAGCTCTGTGATGCGGATTTTGAGCATCTGTCCGAAGAGGATATAGCCCTGCTTCGGTACTATGGCTACAAGACAGAGGAAGAGATTGTGGCAGAGACCGACTTCAAGTCGATTCCATTTACGGCGTACATTACTTACATTATGATGCGGAAGAAACAGCCATTCAGTATGGAGGAGATATTGCTGGATGCCACTTATTTCTACAAGGAGTGTACGGGGCTTGAGATGGAAAAGGAAAAAGCAGAGGAAGATGTAAAGACGGTTTTCAGTGTTTTATCCCATCGAAATTCTGCTTATATTCTGCAGGTAGGAGATGGGCAATATGAGGTCAATCCATTAGCAGCAATCGGAGGAAATTGAACATGGCAATCAGAGTAGAAAAGAAGAAATTACTGGACGCACTTACATCCATTAAGTTGAACGTACCCCAATCGGATATGTCGGATGTGTCAAAGTACACCATCTTTCAAAATGGCAGAATCCATGCCTTTAATGATATGGCCGGCATGACGATCCCATTCGATGCGGATATGGATAACTGTGTGGTGGATTCGGTGCTTCTTTGGGAGTTTGTGAAGAATGTACCGGACAAGGAATTCCTTATGGGGCTTAAAGATGGTGCATTGAGGGTTCAGGGTGCCAGCAAGATCGGGGACGACATCATTATGGCTGAATTTGCTTTGAGGGATGATTTGGTATATCCTTCTGAGTTGATCGAGGACAACCCCAACGATTATAGCAACCTGCCTGAGACCTTTTATACTGCCCTGAGCTATACTGCCTTTGCCTGTGATGATGAATCCGCAGTATCGAGCCGCATTGTCATCAAAGACGGTTACGCATACAGCAAGGGACGTTTGGCGGCCTGTAAATTCTATCTTGGTGATGAGGCCGTAAGCATGATCCCAGAGCCGATGTTTGTAAGCCCCTCTGCCATCGGGTTTGTCAATCGGGATGCCCCAAAGAAGTATTTTATCAAGAATGGCTGGTTGCACTTAATGAATGAGGCCGGGATTGTATTGAGCATGAGAACCCGCATCGATCCCAACTTCCCATTTAAGGCGATTGATGAAATGCTGGTAAAGGGGAGTGCCGAGGAATTCCGGCTTCCTGCCAATATCCGGGACATCCTTTTACGCTGCGTTCCTTTCTCCGGGCATAGTGCAAAGATTCGGAAAGTGGATGTCAGATTGGATAAGGGGGTCATGTCCGTCACAGCCAAGCGCAGCGATGGTTCCCGCTTCCTTGAGAAAACAAAATGCGGGGATACTGCCTCTCCGATTGTCTTTTCCATCAATGTCAAAACCTTCAGCGATGTCATTGAACTGGCAGACAAGTACCAGACTGATGGGTATAGGCTTTTGGGATTTGGCACGAACTTTGTCACTATGATTTCCATTGAGGCAAGCAATGATTGATCTTGAGTACAGCGGAATCCCATCACTTGCTGTCTGTAATCCTGATTGTATAAGCTGTGGACTCAATCGCAGTTCAGGAATCAGTGTTTATGGCAATGGGGCTAGACGGATGCTGATTGTCTTTGATGCCCAGACAAGCATCATGGCAACCAGCAAAAGTTATGGCATTGGGCACGAATTCACCTTCATTAAAAATCAGCTATACAAGTACGGTATTGTGGCTGAGGAAGATTGTTGGGTGACTTCGGCTGTCCAGTGCTATAGCCCCAGTATCACGTCAAAGCACATGGAGTGTTGCAGGCCCAGGCTCTTAAAGACGATCTCCATGTTAAAGCCCAAGGTGATATTGGCGGTTGGGGAATTGGCGGCGGCTTCTTTGTTCAGCGGGGTGATCCCTGGCAGTATCAAGCTGGAGAGGACACATGGGTTTATTCACAACTGCAGACCCTTTTCCTGTTGGGCAGTGGCTTCTTTTGTTCCTGGCTCGACCAGACTGCGGTACTCTGTTTTAGACCGCATTGTGGAGAGGGATATTCATTTGGCTGTAATGGCACTGCAAACGCCCTATAAGGCATGGAAAGAAGAGAAGCAGTGTGTCAGTGTATGCAGCCAGAAAGAGGCCGTAAAGAGGCTTGCAGGGGCTATAGCGAACACAAAGGAAAGATGGATGGCGCTGGACTATGAAACGACTGGATTGAAGCCCCATAATGCCAATCAAAAGCTGGTAAGTTGCGCCATTTGTGAAAGTCTGGATGAGAGCTGGTCTTTTATGGTGGATGATAAGGTTATGCCGCTGTTAAAGGAATTCCTGAATGCGCCACATATCAAGAAGATTGCTCACAACATGGCATTTGAATTGTCGTGGAGTGCAGCCAAGCTGGGGACTTTTGGCAGAAGGATGGAGCTGGATACGATGCTGCTGGCACATACCATTGACAACCGGGATACAAAGATTACAGGCATCAAGTTTTTAGCCCCTATGCTTTTAGGCTGTGCTATCTGGAATAAGCACATAGAGCCATATTTCGATGCGGATAAAAAAGAAGAGATGCTGCATGGAGAGAATGCACTGAACAATATACACAGGATTCAGCCCTTGGATTTGCTTACTTACAATGCAATCGACAGCCTGGTTGAGTTTAGGGTGGCAGCAGTATTGATTCCGATGCTGAAACAATACAACAAGACACTACCGACACCAGAGAACATACGGGCATTATCATTTTAGGAGAGAGCAATGAAGTACATGGGCAGCAAAAACAGAATCGCAAAATACATTCTACCGATTATACTGAAGGACAGGAAGCCCGGACAGTGGTATGTGGAGCCATTTGTGGGTGGTGGGAATATGATTGATAAGGTGGATGGGAACAGGATCGGGTCTGATGTGGATTCAAATGTAATAGAGGCCCTTTTAGCAATCAAACTATACCCACAACTACTCCCAAAAGACAATACAGAATTTACGGAAGAAGATTACAGGCACTTAAGGGATAATGATCTGTATCCGTTTAAGGGTTTTGCTGGGTTTGCATATTCCTATGGGGCTAAATGGATGGGTGGCTGGAGCAGAAACAGCACCGGAAGACGTGATTATGTAAAAGAGGCATATATGAATGCCCAGAAACAGAGTCCAAAGCTACAGGGGGTTGAGTTTTATAATTGTGGGTATCAGGACTTAGAGATTCCACCCAATAGCATCATTTACTGTGATCCCCCCTATGCCGGTACAACTTCCTATGCCAACAGCTTTAATCATCCTGCCTTTTGGGAGTGGTGCAGAGAGAAAACAAAAGAGGGGCATACTGTATTTGTAAGCGAATACAGTGCGCCTGATGACTTTGAGTGTGTATGGCAAATGGAAATCGTATCCAGCCTTACAAAGAATACTGGCGCTAAAACCGGAGTAGAGAAACTGTTCCGGTATAAGAGGGTATAATCATGGCAACACCAATCGATTCATTCAGACTGTTAAATCAGGGCACAGCCGCCTTAGCCAGAGCAACCCGCAGTGGCTTCAAGGTGGACTGTGAATATTTCAAGAGCCTTCCCCCAAAAATCGAAAGCCAGACCTCCCTGCTCCGAAAAGACATCCTGGAAAATACGGAGATTGGCAGAGCATGGTTTGAGCGTTATGGGGATATGGTTAATTTAAGTTCCGGTCTGCAATTCAAAAATGTACTGGAATTTGATATTGGCTTTAAGGGATTCAAGATCAGTGAAAAGGGAAACAAGTCAGCCGATGCCGATGTGATTAGCAAGCTGCCTTCTGAGTTCGCATCAAGGTATCTGAATTATAAGCAGTTGGAGCAGGCTTATGGTACCTTTGTGAAACCTATCATAAAGGAAACCGATGATAATGGATTTGTTCATGCCAATTTTCCGTTAGGCGGGGTAAAGACGTATCGGGGCAGTTGCAGTTCCCCAAATCTACAGCAGCAGCCCAAAAGAAACAAGATGCTCAAAAAGCTGATACGGCGGGGCTTTATTCCGAGAGCAAGTAACCGTGTGCTGCTGGAAATGGACTTAAAGGGCGCCGAGTGTGCCATTGGTGCCTGTATCCATAAAGACCCCGCCATGATTGCTTATGTAACTGATGATACGCTGGATATGCACAGGGATGGAGCCATGCGTGTCTTTAAACTGGAAAAGGAACAGGTTTCCAAGGACATACGTAACTCATGCAAGGGTGACTTTACCTTTGCTGAGTTTTATGGCGCCTCCTTTAATACAGTAGCCCCTAATCTCTGGGACTATACCCTTGATCCTGAATTTAAGACGGCGGACGGAATTGTAATCTCCCAACATCTGGCACGACACGGCATTAGGGACTTTGCTGGATTTTCTTCTCATATCAGGCAGGTAGAGAAGGATTTTTGGGGCAAGATGTTTCCCGGCTATGCACAATGGAAAGAGGATATTTGGCAGGAGTACATCAATTCTGGGTATATTCAGGTAATAACTGGATTTTACTTAACTCAGGAATCCACAAAGGAACAGATACTGAACGCACCAATCCAAGGCCCCTCTTTTCATTATCTCCTCAATATCTTAATCCGCATGACAGCCAAGATGATTAAAGCAAAGATGGGCAGCCTGATTATAGCACAGATACATGATGCCATATTGTTTGATGCGGTTCCAAAAGAGATACCGACCCTTTGTAATATGTACTGGGATTGCCAGGAGGAAGTGAGAAAGGAGTGGGACTGGATAACCATACCAATCCGGGCAGAGATGGAAGTAAGTGATGAGGGTGGATCGTGGGCTGAGATGAATGAACTTGGATTTGTTGAAAGGAGTGTAGCATGATTAAGGAAAAAGAATCCGAAAGACTGATTAAATTGAAGAAGCTGTCTATTCTCTGTGACAGGATAAGGGACGATGAGTTGCGCTGGGACGCATCTGAGATTGTTGAGGAATTGATTAAAGAGGAGAAGAGCAATGAGCAGTTTTTACCCACTGAATCGGATTGGAGATGGTTGGAGAAGCACTGTATCAAGGAAAAGGGTCTCTGGCTATATGAATCAGGAAGAGGGTATCTTGTGCATGGTGTGGGGATAGTTGTAGATGAAGATGGCTGGGTGGCGGGGCCATTTTATGGGGAGTCTGACATCTATGATGATTGGGAGCCCATTGTATGCTCTGAAACCCCAAAGAAAGCTGTTGCCCATGTAATAGAGCATGAGATAGCCAATCTTGAGGGTAGAGTTGTGGAACTATCTGATGCCATGATGGAGCTGGAGGGGAAAGAATGAAAAGTGCCAATGCCAATAGTGCAGGGAGTTTCAGTACCTTGTTGTTATTGCTGTTCATTGCTTTAAAACTGACCGGCCATATTACTTGGTCGTGGTGGTGGGTACTTTCACCGATATGGATACCGACTGCTATTACTGTTGTACTTTTCAGTATATGGGTGCTTGTTGTTTATATTAAAAAGAAGAAAGAGGAGAAGAAGAATGAGCCTGTATAATGAGTATCGACCAAAGGAATTCAGTGAGGTATATGGACAGGATTCAGCCGTTAAGTTGCTGGAATCCATACTTCAACAACCTTTTCAGAAGCGGCCTAAGGTTTTCTTGATGGCAGGCCCGTCCGGTAGTGGGAAAACCTGTCTGGCTTATATCTACAGCAGAAAAATGAACTGCCCGCCAGAGGGCTTTGATTTCAGGACATTGGATGCCTCAAAGGACAGAAGCATTGACCGGATCAGGGCTGAAGTCGATCTGATGGGTTCAAGCCCGATGAATAAAGAAGCAGAGAGCAGGGTGTGGCTGATTGATGAGTGCTTTACAGGGGATACTCAGATTGCTGTGGATGACATGTGTGGTACTATGTCAATCAGAGAAATTGTACAAAATAAGGTACCAGCACACGTTTGGAGCATCAACAAGAAAGGCGAAATTGAAAGCAAGCCGATTATTGGTTGGTTTAACAATGGTACACGCTATACAAAGGAATATGTATTTAGATTTGGAAACGAAACAACAAAAATAAAGTGCACAAACAACCATAAGCTATTTAGACCAGATTTTAGTGAGATTGAAGTAGAGCACCTTAAAATAGGAGAGCCTGTATTAATGTATGGGGTGAATGGGATTGAGCTTGCTACATTAGAATCCATTGTACCAGATACATTTCTTGTCTATGTGTATGACATTGAAGTAGCTGACAATCACAACTATATTGCCAATGGTGTGGTAGCCCATAATTGCCACCAGCTTTTACCCACCAGTCAAGAGGCCCTATTGAAAGTCTGTGAAGAACCCCCGCCAAAAACCACCATTATCTTTGCCACTACCTTACCTGAAAAGCTGGGGAGTGCCCTAAAGAGCCGATGCAAGACCATTACCCTGAATGCCCTGTCAAATAAGGACATGGCAAATAACATGCTTTCTGTGGCAAAGAGAGCCGGCATTGAGGTGGGCATAGAGGACATTAAGAAGCTGGTATTGGCCTCTGAAGGCAATGCACGGGTATCCATGCAACTGCTCGAAAACTACAGCTTAAATGGGCATGACGTGGATGCTGCTATAGCTATGGCTTCCGGGGCGTGTTCCAAATTGGTCGCTGATACATATACACTCTGCAGGGCCATCATCAATAGGAATGGCGATTGGTCTATGGTGAAGGACTTTATGGGTGTGTATAAAGGCCAGCATGAAGCAGCACGGCAAGCTATACTCGGATACCTGAAATCCTGCATACTGAACAGCAAGACAGCCAAGGATAGGCAGCGGCTTGCTATGCTGATCGAATGCTTTATCACCCCCTTCTACGGCAATGAAGAGGCCGGTCTTGTTTATCAGCTTGCGACTGCCTGGGATATAAAATGATGGATAAGTTTGAGAAGTCTTATAGAGACCGTTTAGCCAATAGAGAGATATACCGTGAGTCCTTTGATCGGATATATCTCCTAAAGGCGCTCAAGTACCATAGAACGGATATGGTCTTTGATTTTTTGAAAGACGCTGCCGATTACATACTCAATAAGGGTTACATCTTAGCAGAGTATGATTTTGAGTTTCTGTCACGAATCAGGTCAGGCAAGCTAAGGAACCCATTTTCATACATAGAGGACATATTAGAGCAGAGAATCAAGTTTCTGTCTTATGTACTTGAGATACTGTTCAGGGTTGCACGGGGTCTGGATAAAAATGGAAAGGAGTATATAGCATGTAAATTTATGAATACACTGATTTAATATAGAAATCGGCACAAATCTATAGAAAAGGGCAAAAAACTGTAGAAAAGTGGCTTGACAATATAAATAAGTGGGGTATTTTAAGTAGTAGGCAAGAGATACAGGCCGGTCGCTTGTATCCGCACTAAGGCAACACAAAAGGAGAAAAGAAGATGAACGAAATCGTCAACACCATCGTCGTGAATCTGAAGGAGGCCACAGATAGAGCCTGTGACCTTGCAACCAAGCTGGCCACCGCCACTTTGGACTTCGAGATTCAAAAGCACAAAGTCCGCAATGAACTCTATGACGCCAAACAGTCCGGTACCAAGATCACGGAAGAGGCTATCCGAACCGAAAGCATTGTTCAGTGTGAGCATCTTTATCGGAGTGTCGAAACCATAAAGGCGGCACTTGATGTAGAAAAGATGAAAATTGAGTGTTACAAGTACACAATCGAAGCCATGAAACTGTAAGGAGAAAGGAACACATGAAAATTGATCTGAAAGCGTTACGCCAGAACCGCGAACAACGGATGCTGAAAATCAAGCAATCCTTTGAAAGCGGCGGGTACAAAGAAGTCCTGCAAACCGGCAATCTGGCAAAGGGCAGTTCCATCTGGGCGCCACCTGCAGACAAACCATCGGAATTTGAGATGCGTATTCTCCAGTTCCAAGTCACCCAGCCGAACAATGTCGACGGCGATGCGGTTGGTGATTTTGCCACGTATCGGTCTTACATGGTTCACAGCGGAGTTGGTGCATCCCGGCAACCGTTTATCTGCCCCCATACGTTCGGCGGCAAGTGTCCGATTTGTGATTATTATTACAGCCTCTCAGCAGAAGAACGCAAGAGCAAGGAATCCTACAAATTCAAAGTCCGCAATCAGGTGATCTTCAATGCCATGCTCAAAGTTCCGGGCAAAGATGGAAAAGTAGGCTATAAGGTGGTGGTTTATCGTGGCGGGCAATATGGCACCATTGACCAGATCATCGCAAAGCTGGCACGGGAAGTACGCTTTATCCGTGAGCGTAAAGACCTGAGCAAAGAGGAGATTGCCAGAAAGGTCGATGAGATGTACCTTTACAGCGATTTGGAATTGGGTTTCTGGTTTCAAATTCGCAATGAAAAGGCCGCCATCATTTCCGGCGGTAAGTCCAGCGGTATTGCCTTTCCTCATTTTGTCGAGGTGATTCCCTTCCACAAGAACAAGCGTGAGATGGTAACAGAGCAGATCATTGACCGGATTACTGACCTCGACTTGCTGATCCCGAAAGCCCCGTCACTGGACGAACTCAACCGGATGATGGGTAATGTCAGCAGTGATCCGGATGTCGTTGCAGGAGTAGAGCATGAAGAGATTCTCATGGCATCGGAATCTGTATCCACTGAGCCGGAAGAAGTACCCGAATCGGAAATGGGAGGATTGGATGATGGGTGTCAAGGAGATTCTGTTCCCGGCGACGATGCTGTTACTTTTGGCGATAACTTCTCCGACACTACTGGGGAAGCTGGCGATGATGTACCGTCATTTGAACAAGAAGAAAAACCGTCAGTAAAGCCAGCCAAGACAAAACCGGCAGAAAAGGAAGAGAAAAAGCCGGAAGCTGATGTCTTTGATGACTTTGATGACCTTGGTGACTTCGTGTAAAGGGTAATGGGCCGGGGGTAAAATCCCGGCCCTGCTTTTAAGGTGGCAATAAAGGAGATTATCATGGGAATGCTTTGGATTATAGTAGGTGGTGTAATTGGGGTGATGGCGGCCAGTAAAAATGGATTCAGCGTTGTTGGTGGATTTGTAGGCGGTGCATTGCTGGGGCCTCTGGCTATCTTGATGTTTCTATGTTCAAGCGGAAAGAGATCATGCCCTTTTTGTGCAGAACGGATTCAACGCAAAGCCATGATGTGTCCTCATTGCCATAGGGAGTTGAGATGAGCAGCAAAAATAAGTGGGAAATCGCTTTTAACAATGTGGCACTGGTTTGGTTTGCCCTCTTTGCGATATACACCTTTATTGGAGTGAATAAAGGGATGATCGGATTTGATATGCTTGGTGTGATTTTTGCTGGGCTTTTTGTATTCAACTATAAACCAATCAAGGAGAAGCTATGAATATTACTGTCACCTATAAAAGAACGATCCAGGCGCAACCTTATGAGCCTCTTACCTTTGAGGCCACGGTGTCGGATGTGCCTGTGGATAACATTGATGCCATTCCGTCCAAAATCGCAGAGTGTTCAGCAAAGTTGGAAGATGCTGTTGACAATCTTATCCTGAACAAGCTGACCGACGAACGCAATGCCTTAGTTGATACGATGAATACAGATACTGGCGACCTGATTATGGATGCAAATGAAGCAATCGGATGAGCCATGCGTAATCTAAAAAGAACAGAGATTGTAGTCGATATAAGCGATTTGAAAGAGTTGGGTGATGCCCCTATCAGCACTTACGCTGATAGGGTTGAACGGCAAAGGGAGTATCTGTATTTCAAGAACAAAGCACGGCTGATTGAAGCGGAATGGTGTCGGTTGCTGGGAATAACCCTGACTGCCGATAACAATTACGTCAATGGGAATCAAAGGGTACCGGACACCATCCTAGAGCGTGGGAGGTATGTATCAAAGGCACTAATGAGAGCCTTAACCAGAGTAAGGAGAAAGACCGATGAACAAAAAAGAACGGAACTGTACAAGAATTCTCGTTGATGGCATACACTTTATGAATTCAGCATATGGACTGGCAGAAGTATCTTTTGCTGAGTTGGACTTGAAACATGCCGCCTTTTACTGTATGCTGTTCCGATTGCGGCATGTGATGACCTATTGGGATTCGGTGGATGTGGTTATTGGGTGGCCTGATCTTGATTCCCCGATCCGCAATAAATTAATCCCGTCCTATAGGGATATTGCATACTATAAGGACGAACGCTGGATGGACTGTAAGGAATGGATGAACGATTACATGGTCGATCTGGCTCGCATTGGATTTACTGCACAGCTATCCTCTACTGGATTGGATGGCGTTGATCTGCTGGCTCACATTGCCAAGCACGACAAGGATCGGTATCACGTCATACTTTCCAGGGATAATCGTGTCCTCCAATGCCTTTCGGATAATACAGCAGTACAGATTGACTTACGGACAGAGAGAGAAGGTACGCCACAAGTAGTAACTAAAAAAGATTTCATAGCTCAGTTTGAATTGCAGCCGGAACAGTGGCCTATACTTTTGGGCTATGCAGGGAATCGCAGTGATAATCTGTCTGGCATTAGGGGGGTTGGTCATACTGGCATCCTTAAGTATCTGAATGGTGTCGATGTAAGTCCAAAGCTAAAGAATCTGGTCGAGGCTTCCTGGGCAGATGCTCAAGTGCAGATAAAGGTCAATACTCTGCCCATTGCTGAGTTTGAACTGGAAAGCCCGCCTATGAATCGCTATGATTCCCGTGAGGCTATTCAGGTGTTAAAGGAGCATAAGCTGGACTTTGACACAACCAATAAGTTCTGGTCGAATATTGGGGAGGGGCATGTATAATGAAACTTGTACTTGATGTTGAAATACCCGGCGCCCCAATGGCGGTTCAATCGGTCAAGTCGGTTCGGGCAGGAAAGTTCATACGTCACTATCAGCCAGCAAAAGTAACCAACTGGAAGGGCTATATCCGGGCTTTTATTGCCAGCAAGCTGCCGGAAAACTGGACTCTTTTAGATGGGGGCATTGCAGTTGAGTATGAGTTTGTGTTCCCCCCGCTTAAGTCCATGAAAAAGAAAACCATACAGGACATAGAGGCCGGGGAGGTCATTTACAAGATCACAAAGCCAGACCTTGAGGATAATCTGAAAAAGGGATTGAATGATGCCATGACAGGGATTGTATGGACGGATGACAGCAGGATTGCTCTGGGCAGGGGGAGGAAAATCTATGGAACTGTACCCAGGATTAAGATAAGGGTATTTACTGGATTAAGAACGGAGTAACCAATGAAAGAGACAAAGCTAAAGAAGTTCATGGATGATAATATGATTGATGTAAAGAAGTTGGCTAAGATCATGCACATCCAGCCATCAGCGATTTACAACTATCGCACCCATGGAATTAAGAACGTGACAAGGGCATATGCTTTTGCTTATGTCTTGAAGTGTGACCATAATGACCTGCTTGAACGGACGAAAGTGAGTCTGCAGGACGATGATTGACCAAGTAAGATTCAAGGACTTTAAGTGTTTACAGGATTTGACACTGAATTTCTCAAAAGGAGTCAATGTCATATCCGGTTCCTCTGATAGCGGCAAGACAACAGCCATTAAGGGGTTGCTCTGGAGCCTGATGAATACACCACAGGGTAAATCTCCTGTACGTCATGGGGAGAAAGCCTGCCAGGTCATTACCAGGATTGATGGCCATGAGATCGAGCGTGGTATTCTGGAGAGGAACTATTACAAGTATGACGGGGAGCGGCTTACGGCCTTTCGTAATACGGTTCCTGACGTGATAGCCGATGTCGTAAGGATGACGGATATTAATGTGCAGAATCGACGTGATCTCCCCTTTATGATCTGTGAGAAGGCAGGGGATGCCGCCAACCGCTTCTCGACAATGCTGGATTTAAGTGAGATTGAAACAAGCCTTACCAATATCTCAGCGGAAGTAAAGAGTCTGAGCAATCGAACAGAGGAACAGGAGGCAAGGGAAAAAGAACTGAAGCTGCAATCGGATGCCCTGCTCTGGGTCGATGGGGCTATGGCTGAACTTGAACTGATTGAAGCCATGGAGAAAGAAATCGATGAAGCCAGTATCCTATTAGGAAAGTACCGGCATGCCTTGGAAGATTTCATGGGGCACTACAATGAGTACCTGAGACTGAAGCCGGTAAAGGAAGCCATATCGGAATTCAATCAGCTTCAGGAAATGTTCAGCAGTATCGGCAAAGAAAAAGAACGGCTCTCCATGAAAAGTAGTTATGCCAGTAGCTATCTGTCCGCAGAGCAATCCGTATGCCTCTTAAAATCAGCACCGGATGCCTTAATGGATTGGGCTGTGCTTTCTGAGCTGTATGAGGAAAGAAAAGAGTTGTCCAATAAGGTGCTGTCATTGCAGGGAATCAACAAGGCATATACAATGGGAGAACAGGAGGTAAAAGCACTTGAGCCGGCCAATGCCGCTATCTTGGAACTGTTAACTGTGGGGGAGGGCTATACAGAACTCTCAAACACGCAAAGGAAGCTGTCAGAGATGCGAAATGCCGAGCGTTCGTACAATACCGCATACATGACAGCCCAGACAGCAAAAGAGGCCCATATCGCAGCGGAAACAGCCTTTACTGAACTTATGCCGGATATATGTCCTCTATGTGGCTTAAGTAAGAGCGAGTGTAAAGAGAGAGGAGGAGAATGAAATATCTCTGTTTAGCTGATTTGCACTTGACTGGCAATAAGCCTGAGTGCCGGATTGATGAAGAGGACTGGATGGGGGTGCTTGAAGATAAGATTCAGTTCATAGCACAAAAGGCAAGAGGGGTCGATGCTTTACTGATTGCAGGTGACATCTTTGATTCGTGGAGAAATACCAACTTTGACTTTGTGAATCAGTGCATAGTCTGGTTCAGGCATCTCAAAGACCAGACCCGGCAGAAGATGATTTACTCCATAGCCGGGAACCATGACTGCCCCCACCACAGCTATGAGGCAGTTGAAATCAATCGGTCTCCCTATATGACATTGGTTCATGCCGGTATTCTCCATGATGTAAAGCTGAATCCAATGCCCGATATGGATGTCTACTGCTATACGGATACTTGCATCTTAGCTGAATCTGCCGCATCGATCTGTGTAGCCCATAAGGGATTGTATCAGACAGCAAAGCCGTTTCCGGGTGCTCCTGAGAGCGGCAATGTGGAAGTGTTTGTAAAGAATCTGCCCAGCAATATCCGCTATGTTGTTTCAGGGGACTACCATACCCCCTTCCATCAAAAAGTGGGAAATGTGGATGTGATTAATTGCGGATCATTGCTAAGGCGCAGAGCAGACCAGATCAACTATCAGCCCGTGCTCTGGATATTGGATACCGATGCAGAGGAAATCAGCCAAGAGCCTATCCCACTAAGGAACAAGATCAGGCGGGACTACATTGACAACGAAAACGCAAGGGAGGATATGCTGAATGAAATCATAGGAAGTGTTGACGGGGATTTTGAAGTGACATTGAATTACAGGGACAATTTCATAAGGATGGCACAAGAGTTACCGGATGCAAAAAGAATGATTGCGCTATTTGAAAGGATGGCAGGATTATGACAGTACAGGAATTACAGCAGCTTAAGTTAAAGGTCGAACGCGCCAAATCAGAATACGATATGGCCATGGGCCGATTGCAGTCAGCCAAGTCCAGTATTGAGGCAATGGGCTTTTCATCAATCAAAGAACTGCAAGCAAAGATCGAACAGCTTACCGGGGAGATTGCCGCCAAGACAGCGGAATTGGATCAGGCTTGCGCGGACTGGAAGGAGAAGTATGCGTCTCTCTTATGAAAAATCCAAACTGATGGAATTGGCTGTAAAGAAAAAGCTGATCCTTGAGAGTCTGGCTAAAGCCCATGCTGATCTGGAAAAAAGCAAAGAGGATCTGGAACTTGCCCAAAAGACCCAGAAATTGATGCAGGAGTGCGGATTTGCCACATTATCGGGCATCAGCATCAAAATCAGCAAGATCGTTACAAGTGCGTTGAAGAGCATATTCCCAGACCCGTATGAGTTTTCGCTGGAGTTTGACATCAAGTACGGGAAACTGGCGGCATCGATGGTGCTGTTCCGTGATGGCAGGGTGTTTTATCCTGTAGATGATAATGGGGATGGGGTATTGGACATTATAGCCCTGGCTTTGCGTACTGCCATGCTCTGCCTCGATAAACGCAAATTAAGGCGTGTCATGGTACTGGATGAGCCTTGCGGGGCGCTGAGTGTCGATATGCAGCCATTGGCCGGTAAGCTGCTGAAGCACTTGCATGAGGCACTCGGAATCCAGTTCATCATTGTCGGCGCCCATGGGAATGCCTATATGGATTGTGCCGACAAGATATTTAATTCAGAAACCTTCAAAAAACCGGGAGAGGTGATTTGACAACTATAATAAATACTGTATAATATAGATAGGTGCGGGTTCCTCTTCTTTCCCTGCTCCTTGTTGCCTGACCCCGCAAGAGTAATTTCTGCGGGGTTTTTATTTTTCATGCCGGAGGGTAAATTTGAAATGAAAACAGCAATCGTTTCCCTGTGTACTCGAAATATTCTTCCTTATGCCCAATACACCATTACACTGAATCGGGCATACAGCAAAAAGCAAAGCATCCCCCTCTTTTACTATATGGATGTGCTGGATACTACTCGGCATCCTGTATGGTCGAAATTGCTGGCATTGCGTAATCATGTGATGGACTTTGATTGGCTTCTGTGGATTGATGCAGATGCCGCCATTGTAAACCACGAAAAGACCATAGAGCCACTGGTGGAGGGTGTCGATAAAATGATTCTTATCGGCAAGGACATCAATGGCTGGAATGCTGGTGTCTTTATTTTGAAAGGCGGGCAGGAAAGTAAGGATTGGCTTGAGTTTGTTTTCAGGCAGACACAATTCATCAAAAGCAAGTATAAAGAACAGGATGCAATGGGCTGGAGTTTTACCCTGCCTCAATATAAGGATAGGGTGCTGGAGATCAATCGCAAGCTGATTAACGCATACTGGACACAAAACCATGTTGACTATTACACGGATGGGGATTTCATTCTTCATACACCTGGAACCCCCGACACAGACCGGATAGCCATTTTTAAGCCCTTTGTTGACAGTTTAATGGAGAAAGGATACACCAATGCAGTATATAAGTGATTTCAGCAGCAAAAAGGTCATCGAATACCTT
>ERZ795052.2711-NODE-2711-length-20771-cov-139.603302_pt1 | contig 20771 bp, 22 predicted proteins | sample MGYA00375136_ERZ795052 | MGnify/ENA primary metagenome ERZ795052 (study PRJEB30181, sample SAMN05720156) | activated sludge metagenome | isolation source: Anaerobic digester | place: Japan | collected 2015-05-26 ... | reverse complement strand
ATGTCTAAAAGAAGGAAAAGAAAAGGATATTTTTTATCTATTTTATTATCCATCTAAAAAATACAATAAAGAATCTAAAAAATTATATTTTACTAAAACCAATATATTTCAATATCTTATCAAATGACATATTCTTTATCTGACTAATAGGCGACTTTCCCCTATGAAATAAAAAGCTCAATACCGGATATATCTTTTTTTCATAAAAGAGATAAGGTCCCCACAACTTATTTAAAAGTAAATTATCACCTAAATTACTAGGTTTTACAGTGGTTTGTATAGTAACGATTCTATTATCAATTGAAGAAATTTTATAAGGGTTAATAAAAATAGATTCTTTTGAAAATTGTGCTAAAATAATTAATCCGTTGAAATTTCTCTTTCTATCTAAATATGATTCCTTATCTTCAAATTTATGATCAGAAAAACAAAAATTACCTAAGCTATAGAAAATGTATTTCCCTTTATAAACTTCAAAAGGTTGAATAGTATGAGAATGATGACCTATTATTAAATCGGCACCAGCATCAATTATCTTATGTGCAATAGGTATTAATTCCCGATCCGGTAATATTGCGCCTTCCATCCTACCACCCCAATGAGGATATACAACTATGTAATCCACCTCATTTCTGAACTTTGCAATATCTTTCTCTACTTTTTTTAAGTAGAACCAATTTGGTTTAACTTTGGCATCATCTGGAAGATTTGGATTTGTATCATTAGAAACATAATTTAGTATAGCAACTCTAATTCCATTTTTTTCAAATATAAAGGGAATTTCTTCATTTCCACATAAAGATGAGCCTATATAATTTATATTATGACTTGTCAGAAAATTAATAGTTTTTTGAAATCCTTCTTCAAGATTATCATAAAAATGATTATTAGCAAGACTAACTAAGCCAAGATTAATATCTTTTAAATAGTTTAAAGTTTCTAGTTTTGTTTTAAGTCGTGGTCGTTTAAGTAGATTTTCTCCCTGCTCACTTTCCGAAAAGCATTCAAGATTACCGACAACTAAATCACTCTTAGCTAAAATTTTCCCAATCTCTTCAAATGGCCTCTCACCTCGTTCATATAGTTTAATATAATTATCATTTAAACTAATGTCTCCAAGAAAATAGATAGTAATTAAAGGTCCATCACTCATAAAAACATCCCGAATTTTTTAATATTTCATTGTATAGTCAAATACCAAAAATATAAGTTTTAAAATGCATTTTCAATATTCTTGGTAACTACCATATAGTTAAAATCATTAGAGACAAGTTCTTTACCCTTCATACCTATTAATTTTACCATATCAGTACTCTGATGACACATTCTCATTGTATAATTAAAGTAATTTATATTATTTATTTTTATCAATAAAAGAAAGAAGGGTACTTGTCATTTTTTCACTTGAGAATAAATCGCTTGCTTTAATCATTCCCTTTTTACCAATATTCCTTGCTTCTTTTTCATTGTTTAATGCCCATGTTACTTTATCAGAAAAACTATCTGAAGAATAATCTATAAATATAGCATCTTCCATATCTAACAACAAATCCTGGAACTCATCAGATTTAGTCAAAAGTACTGGATTACCCGAATACAAATATTCTATAACTTTGGATGATAATCCATAAGAATTATATCCTTCTGGTTTTTTGCAATTTACCAAAAGAAAAGCATTTTTAAGGTACCAAATATACTGTTCTCTGGGTACACTGCCGGTAAAAAATACTTTACTTTTAATTCCAAGATTCCTAACCTTTTTTATTAAATTTTCATAATATGTTTTATTATAGATACCACCCACTATAAAAAAATAGAGGTTACTATAATAATTTAAAACTTTAGAAAATCCTTCAATAGCTAAAAGTAAACCATCTTTTTCTTCAGAACTTATTAAACCACAAAATGCTATATATTTTGAAGTATTATTTATACTTTTAACATTCTTTATATCATCACAATCCAGTGCTGAATAGACTACATTTATTAAGGCAGATGGTTTTAGAATTCGTTTATAAAAATATTTCATCCTATACGTTTCAACAATAAGATTATTAATTGAGAAGTACAGAATCCGATATAAGAACAATAAATATGGTCTTTTATAAAGACCATAAGGTATTTCAGTTTTATATAGAATAGTGTTAACTTTTTTAATATGATATATGGTAGAATAAATAAATATAGTTAAGGGCGAACTTAAACAATAAATATAAACACTATTATTATCCTTTTTACTTTTAATACAATCTTTGATTATGGCAATATATAACAATATTTTGTTCTTGAAACGGATAATAATTGATCTATTATTTTTATTTATATTTAAAACATATTCATAAGAAGCATTACCAATCAATCCTTGAGCTTCTATACCATCAGGTGCGGGACAATAACATCTATAAGAAAATATATTTCTATGGTACCCAGAATAAGAGCGCATTAGATTTGAAGAAGCACAATCTTCATGTATAGAATTAGTCAATATAAATGTTACATTCATAAATATTTTTTATAGTGAATAATATATTACTTATCATAATATTTGTAAATATAATTACATATATAGTCAATCTGAGAATCAGTTAATTTAATAGAAGACGGAAGCCATAATCCAGTAGAGCTATATTTTTCAGTATTAGAGAAAACAAGATGATTTAGATATTCATAAGCTTTTTGACTATGTATTGGAGGATATATATGTCTAGTTCCAATATTATGAAGTTCTAAATATGCAGCCAGATTTTCAGGATCTTTTACATATATATCTATAAACCATGGTGATGTTTGATCTAAATTAGTTGGAATATAATTTATATCTTTTATATTTTTTAAATTATTTATATAACGATCATATATTTCTTTTTTTCTGATTATTCGTTGAGGCAACTTTTTCATTTGTTCACAACCAATAACAGCTTGCAAATCAGTTATTTTAAAATTATAACCAATATAATAATGAATATCGGTACCTCCACATTTTCTGCCAAAATCTTTAATGTAAGCTATTTTTTCTGCTAATTCATCATTATCAGTTATCAATGCACCGCCTTGACCCATTGTTATAATTTTTGGAACACTGAAACTAAATGTACCTATATCTCCATATCTTCCTAAATGTTTATTTTTATATAATGATCCCAAGCTTTGTGCTGCATCCTCAATAAAAGCTATATTTTTTTCTTTACAAAATGAACTAAACTTTTCTAAATCTTTAGCTCTACCATTAAAACTCACATAAATAATTGCTTTTGTCTTTTTAGTTATAGCTTTTTGCATCAAGTCAAAATCCATACAAAGAGTTTCATTTTCAATATCTACAAAAACTGGCTTAGCTCCGATTAAATATGCAGAATTAGGAGTAGCAATCATTGTAAGATCCGGCACAATAACTTCATCGCCAGGTTTTATGCCCAAAGCCAATAAAGCAATGGAAAGAGCAACCGTACCATTATTTACTGCAAAACAATATTTAGCGCCTGTAAATTCCTTAATTAAATCCTCAAAATCTCTTGTAACTGTGTGCTCCGTTAACCATCCGCTGGATTTCATATAAATATTAATTGCATTAATTTCCTTTTCATCAAAACATGGTTCCATCTGTGGTATATAATCCATAGTAAACCTCAAAATTTTTCTTTATCTTGATCCACTCCAATAAAAGGACCATTTTTAGATTCAATGATCTGTGTATCATCACATAAAATTTCATATCCGTGGCCTCCATTAGCATAAATAGCTAAGTCTCCTTTATTAAGAATAAAATCTTTAAGAATTTTTTTATCATCACTATACAATGTGACTTTCATACTCCCTTGTTTAACATAAGTCATTTCATGTGTTTTGGTTGTTTGTCTTGGAAAATCTTTATGAAAATGAGATTGAAGTTTTTTATCCTTGGGATACCACCAAGAACTTACCTGTAAAAAAAATTCATCAGGAGTAATGAAATTTAATCCAGGAATCCAATCTGATTCACGATATATTATAGCTATAACTTTATTATTATCTTTTATAATTTCCATTTTTATTTATCTCTCTCTGAAAGAATTGGGTTTTCAATAGGCCACTTTATACCAATGCGAGGATCATTCCATTTAACGGTGAATTGTTGATCAGCATCAACATATTCTCCCTCATATGCAAGTTTATAGTGATATACAGCTTCATTGCTTATAACGCCATAAGCATTTCCCAAATAAGGAGGGATTAAGATTAATATTTGATTATTTTTTGATATATAAAAACTTTCATATTTAAAATAAGTATCAGACTCAGGTCTTAAATCTACAACCACCTGAAATATTTCTCCATAAACGCAAGTAATAAGTTTCCAAGATTTATTATCACTATGTATCCCCCTAATCACATTTTTGTGTGAATATGAAAACTTGTCATGCTTAAAAACTACATTATTTTTAAGGAGACTTTCAATTTTGCTTTTTTCAAAGGATGTCCATATGTTACCTCTAATATCGTAAGCTACAGAGGGTTTAATTATCCACACATCTTTTATTAATGATGAAGGATAAATTTCAAAGTCAATAGCCATAATGACCTATCCCTTTACTGATAGATTCAAAATCTGAATCTACCATTATTTTAATAATATCTTCAAATTTTGTTTTGGGTTCCCATCCCAAAACTGTTTTGGCTTTTGTATAATCACCAATTAATATATCAACTTCTGTCGGACGAAAATATCTTGGATTAATATCTACTATACATTTTCCTGTTTTTTTATCATATCCTTTTTCATCAATGTGCTTGCCTTCCCACTCAATTTCTATATCAACTTGTTTAAAAGCTAATTCTACAAATTCCCTTACTGAATGAGTCTCATTAGTTGCCAGTATATAATCATCCGGCTTTTTTTGTTGTAGAATCAGCCATATTCCCTCAACATATTCTGGAGCATATCCCCAATCCCTTTTAGAATCCAGATTGCCGAGTGTTAATTTTTCTTGCATACCCAGTTTAATTTTGCATACTGCTTCAGTAATTTTTCTGGTTACAAATGTTCTACCTCTTCTAGGCGATTCATGATTAAATAGAATTCCATTACAAGCAAATAAATTGTATGCTTCGCGATAATTAACCACAACCCAATATGCATAGAGCTTTGCTGCAGCATAGGGAGATCTCGGATAAAAAGGTGTATTTTCTGTTTGAGGAATTTCTTGAACCTTACCATAAAGCTCACTAGTAGAAGCCTGGTAAAATTTCGTCTTTTCTTTTAATCCAGTTGCCTTAATAGCATCCAAAAATCTGAGCACTCCAATTCCATCTACTTCTGCTGTATATTCTGGCACCTCAAATGAGACTTGAACATGAGACTGAGCAGCAAGATTGTATATTTCATCTGGCTGAATCTTTTCCAGTAAGCGATTTAGATTACTTGAATCTGTCATATCTCCCCAGTATAAAAACATCCGTTTATCATTGATTTCTGGATTGTTATATAAATGGTCTATCCTCTCAGTGTTAAAAACAGATGCTTTACGAACAATACCATGAACTTCATACCCTTTATCCAGTAAAAATTCCGTCAAATAAGAACCATCCTGACCGGTTATTCCCGTAATTAATGCTTTTTTCATTATACTAAAAGCTCCTTTATGATTTTCTATAAAAATATAAATGACCAATCATCATTTATGGATTTATTATAAATATTATATAGATTTTAAAATATTGATGATTAATATATAATATTTAAACAATATATTGTTAATGTTTTCTACCGCTATAAATATATTTTTATTTTTTATTGCTGCCATATACCTGGGGTTCCATTTAAAATTTTTTCCGATTGAATCTTTGTAAGAATAGAAAGCGGTAGATCATGAAACAGAATTAATGATAGAACAATACCTTTTATTCCAAGATTTAAGTATTTTACAAATATAACTGACATTATAAGGTAAGTTATACTTAAAATAATATACAGAATCATTTGAAGTTTTATTTTTGAAGTAGCATTAATAAAGGGGTTATAAATATTATTTAACATATAAAATAAGTAATAAAATCCGAATAATAAAGAAAGAGGATAATCAACTTTTATTTTATTTCCAATCCAAATACGAAAAACCCACTTCTGAACGATAATCATTAACGCTAAAATACCAACCATTATGAACCATAATTTATGTAAGAAGCTGAAAGTCTTTTTTATCCATTCATAATCATTGCGATGATAGGCATCCCCATAACCACTCCATAAGGGCTGAACTAACATACTAAATAACATAGATGAAATAGAAAAGTATTTCATATTAATGCTATAATCAGTAACATATTCAGGTCCCAAAAGATTACTGATAATTAGTCCGTTAGCACTAAACATTAAATTCATCGACAAAGAAATAAAAAAGAACTTAACACCTACCGAAACTAAATCACGCCCCAAAGATAAATCCATATATTTGATATTAGGAGAATATTCTTTATACATCCCATTATATAAATATATACTTGTTAAAAGAGTTACTAATAGATTTGTGCCGGTATACATTAAAGCATAATTTAAGATAGAGGGAGTAGTAAATTTAGATAGCAGAATTATTCCAATTAATGATAAAATATGGGCTATAACTGATATTAAACCACTAATAGAATTTTTTAAATCGCCTGCTAATATAGAATCTATTAACTTTAATACAAAGCTAAAACACATTACTAAAAAAATAATGTATATAGTTTTGCTAAGTTCAGATTTCATTGTATATGGGGCATTTAGAACTCTACTCCAATCTATGAATTGATTTATTAACAAAAATATAACAGCAATAAGTAAAGCAAGAAATCCAAAAATTAAATAAGCAGTACTAACATAGCTCCTGATTCCATCTACTTCATTTTTTGCTTTAAGTTCTGTAAATTTATTTCTTAACCCATTGCCTATACCAATATCAAATATAAAAATCCAGCTAAGTATAGAATAAAGTGCGGTCCACAACCCATATCTGGTTTTGTCCAGATAATTCAAAGTTATAGGAACCATAATTAAACCTAGAATTACATTAACATATTTAAATATTACTGAAAGGGAAAGATTAGCAAATATTTTACCATTTCTAGTGTTATAATAATCCTTTTTTAAAAACTTTGATATTTTATGTGAGATTATTCTAATATTGTTCATAATACATTATTTAATTTTATTTATGCCTGTTATCCTACTCTATACTTCTCATAGAAATCCGACAAATAAAACCCTGGTGCAAGCATAAATATATCCAAAAGGGGATACACACCCATTAATTGTTTCATAATACCCATCAAAATGCATAACGATATGCAGACATAATAATAATAACGATATTGATCATCGATAAATAAATTAGTTAGTCTAATTTGATATATAAATATTAAAATCCAGGGAATCATCCCTATTATTCCAAACATCGAAAATCTATCAAGCCAAAAACAATGTTCGGTTGTAGGACCTCCTCCAATAATAGGACTTTTAATAATATTACTTAATAAGAAAGGTATCCTTGCTGCCCGATATTCTACATGAGTAGTAGAGCTTAGGGGTGCTCCACTTATAGTTAATCCAAGATCAGATAATCGGGTTGACATAATTTCCCCCTCAGATTGTTCCGCTAAATGAAAAATTGTCTCACTAACAATATTTCTTGGCAATAATAAGCTAATACAGATAACAATCAAGGCTAAAAAAAGTGAATATTTAAATCTTTCCCTGCCTAAATATCCAAATATAAGGCCAAGTACTCCTATAAGAAAAGCTGTTGTATATTCAGCCAGGAAAAGTGCATAACTAACTATTATAATATAAAATAACAGAAACCATTTCTTTACACTTTTAGTTTTTTGAGATTTGAAACCAGCTATAATTATGGGAAGTGTCAAGCAAATCCCATAATAAAAACTTATATCTGCATAACCAAAATTGTTTAAATAAATATTTCTCGCTGCCCGACCTCTTGAAGTATACCCATACCTATAAAAAATAAATATATCTATAAGGCAGGTAATAACAATAGAAATGAGAATAACATTAAAACAGATATTTAATCCCTTATAATCTTTTGATGAAATAAAATAATCAAACAGTGTTATGGCTATGAATAAATTACGTATATCAGAAATCATCCAAGGGATAGAATTAAATTGATACCAATAGATAGTATTCATTATAAAAGCGATAAAGATAAAGAAGTATAATAATAAATATGTTTTTGATATAAATCTCTTATACTCAAATATCAATAAAGTTGCAAGCCAGAGCCAGGGGAAGATATTAAAACCAAAAAAAGAGCGAGTATCAATATTTGCCTTAAAAATAGGTAAAAAAAGATCAAGCAATAATAGAATTGCAGAGGACCATATTATTATTTTTTTCACCGATCAATATTCCAAATATTGTTTAATATTAAAATTATCTTCATTGTTTTTGGAAATTACAGGACTTTTCTCAATTCTAAAAAGATATTGATCTCCATAGTTATATTCTAATGAACACCTTGGATCTGATATAATATCTATTATAAATTGATAATGAACGCCCAAATAATCATCTTCATATAAAAGGTTTTTAGAAAAAAGTAAATGGGTTATTCCATATTCAATACATTTATTAAAAAAAAATTCACAATTCAAAGTATCAATAAATCCTCTCTTTATAATGATAGGTTTTTGCGCATAATAACCTGAAATTTCTTGAAGCGCAAAAATTTTTGTATTATGTTGCATATTATTGATATATTTAATCATACCTTCGGATAAATGACGGGGCCCTTTAAAAACAGTTTCTTCCAGGTAGGTTTCTTTACTTATTTCACCTGTTATCAATTTTAATTTTAATAAATGACGAGGCCGTTGTCTGGGCCCTAAACCGATATTGGCAAATAAAACCATTGTAATTAAACATATATTAAAGACAATTAAAATTAAAGATTCTGGAATGTATTTCTTAATTTCCCTAAATGAAAGACTATTTAGAGAGGCAATAAGACCTATAGCAGGTAAGAAATGCCTGGGAAAATGTTCTGATGTTATATTAGACAAAAACGATGAAAATAGGTAATATCCTATAAAAATTAATATAGTTTTTTTATGGGGAGCAATCGTAGATTTAGTTATAAAAAGAGCAGGTAAAATTAGAAAAACTAAAAATCCTATCGGTCTATCACCAATACTGTAAGGTTTTAATGGAAATGATTTCCCAAATATTAGCTGATATTGAAAATGAAAATAATTCATATGATTTGCGCTATTATTGCTATCCAAAATTGACTCTTTAATATAATTACCCTTAGAGAGAAAGGGATAGACTGGGTCTCCTGTTAATATCAAGCTACGGATATAAGAAGGTGCACAAACAAGTATTGTAATGGATAAGAAAATTAAAAGAATTATCATAACATTTTTAAACTTTCTTCTCTCAAAAAGCATTATTATTAAGATGACTAACGAACTAAATAATAACGCATACAAAGCCTGATATTTTGTTCCAATACCAAATCCAAGATATATAGCACTCATGAAAAGATATTTTTTATCTCTACTATATAACCATTTAACAAATAATAACCAGAAGCAAAGTTCAAATGCTGCATAAGTCATATCAATCTTAGTGCTGAAAATTAACCAGGATAAAGTAGGTATACAATAAAATACTATAGCTGCTATCAATGACATTCTTCTATTGGCAAAATTACGAGAAATAGCATATACAGCTAATGCACTTAAGAAACCCATAAGCCAGCCAGTTATTAACTGGGAAAGAATATCTGAATATAAAAGGATTCCAAGAGAATTTAAAATTATAGCATTAAGTGGTCTATAGCTTGCAGCTATCCCGCCCCAATCAATATTATAAATAGAATGATTCTCTACAAATAGACGGGCATGATTTAAATATACAAATAACGAATCAACATTAGATACTGGAGTAAGACAATTTATCAGATTAAATAGAATATACAATCCGCAAATTATTAATAAAACCCAGTATCCAAAAGGCAATTTCCAGTTAATATCTTTAAAAGAATTTTTTAAAATTTCAAATTCTTTTCTTCCGTCAAGATATAACAAAATAATAAATGAGACAACAATTATTGTTCGTATTAACCAACTATAAAAAAGACCTGCAATACCCAAGAAAAACAAAAAGGTAACTAACAATCCAAACCCCATAGAAACTGATAAAATTACGGATTCGGATAATCTTGAAAAATTTACTTTAAAAAAGTTTAAGATTTTCTTCCCCAGTAAATAGGTATATATTATAAGAAGCAATAAAATTATAAGTTCAATCATTATATGCCTCTAATTATTTTAATAAGTAAAGAGAAGGCATAATGGATATATTCATAAAAAAAGATGTAATAACAAAATGCTGCCCAAAGTATAAATAAAATGCTTGAAATAATCTTAATAGACTTATCTGATAATTTTCGCATATTTCTTAAACCTTATTTATTTATATATTTTCATAATCCATAATTATAAAAAGATTGTATCTAAATCAGTTTTATCAGGCTGATTGAAATATGTAGATATAATGTTATTCATTGTTTGAATAGGTTCTCCTAATATAGCAATCATTTTTTTAATTCGTGTTCCTAAATTTTTCCTATTATAGCTCATAAGTAATCTATCACTTAATGGATTAACAAAGTTATAATTACAAATATCAAATTCATAAGGATGAAAATAGAAAAAAAGTGGATACTGATTTTTCAAAAAGCGTTTCGTTTCTTTAATAATAAAAAAATCTGGAAAAAATCTGAAAAAAGCACCTCCACTGAATCCAACTTTTCTCCCCAGATATTTTGCAGTAGGCATCGGGAATTCTATGATACCACTGTATGTTTTATGAATTAATGGATTTGCGTTTGGAATACCATAAAGATATGTTTTACCCGGGAAAACAGAAGAAGAATATTTATAGCCCGCTTCTGCCAAACTATCATAAAAGAAATCCTGGAATGATTCACATACGGACCAGGCGGGAGCTCTAAAACCCAGTACATTCTTTCCACAAAAATCTTCTAAAACCTTTTTAGATTCTAGTATCTCCTTTTGAATATCTTCTTTATTTAATTTATACAAATAAGTATGAGACATACTGTGAGAGGCAATTTCATGACCCGCCTCCGAAATTTTCCGAACCAGTGAGGAATATTCTTTTACAAGCTTACCAACCACAAAGAAAGTGGCTTTAATATTCATATCATCGCATAATTGAAGAATATGTTCTACCTCGCGAATAAGGTAAGAATATTCAATATTTTTACCCTTTTTTGATTTTTCTGTAGATGAACCATATAAGGTTTCAATATCAAAAGTAAGAGTTATCATTTACTTCATAAACTAATGTTTATATTTTTTAACTATCCTTGCAGGTACACCGGCTACAAAAGTATTAGGTGGAACATCTTTTGTTACAACTGATCCGGCACCTACAACAGCTCCTTTACCAATTCTTACGCCAGGAAGAATTATACTCCCGCTCCCAATAAGAACATTATCTTCTATTACAATTTTAGCGATTTTATATCCTTTACGATTGATTAAGTCATCATCCCCTTTATAATCACTTAAATCTCTTTGATGAACAATTAAATTGCAATCACTTGCAATTATAACATTGTTTCCTATTTTTATCTTTTCTGGATACCTTGAATCAATCAAAACACAAGAACCAATAAAACAATTTTTGCCTATTGAGGTACCTTTTAATCGATGTAACCAGGGAACAACTAGTCTAGCAGCAATCGGAGCAGGAGTTAAGATTACTGAATTATAAGCTATTTTTTCTAATATAGCATTTCTCCACAGTATTAGTGTTTCTTTAAACAATTCAAAAAAAGGCACGTTCCCATAAGTTACTGGTGATAGATGAATACCCAGCTTTTCCAGTAATTTATAGGTAATTGTAAGATTTGAGGAAGATTCCGACATAATTATTCTCTCCTTATATTATTTATTAGTAGATTCGGTAATAGGTAGAGTATCTTTATTATAAATCTTTAATATTAAGCCAATTAAGAAAATGAATACCTCACCCAAGAGAGCCCAAAGTCTGCTGCTTACAGAAATGGTTGTTGCCAATTGAGATGGAATTCCACTTTGTATAAGAAGTATAACCAGAATACCTTCTCTAACTCCCAATCCACCTGGAATGAAAACAATAAGCATACTAATTATAGTTGCTATAGGATAAGCAAAGAGGACAATAAGATTAGGATGTATCCCAAAACTCAGGCAAAGTGTAAAAAATCCCAAACTGGTAAAAGACCATTCAAAAATATAAACAGGAAAAGTTGATATACACTTTTTTATAGGGATTTGAGGAATATTTATTGTTTTTTTAGTTAATTTCAAAAAAAACCACTGTACTAAATTATGAATATACCTTGTAAAGACAACTAGAGTAAGTCCTATCCAGGTGATAATGCACAATAATTTTATAATTAATGATAAGTTAGTTAAAAAGAGCACTATCATAGACAAAGTCAACCCTATCCACAAACTAATAAATTGAGAAGATAGAGAAACCGTGAGAAGACTATCCAGAGGATAACCATATTTACCTTTAATATATGAAACAGGACCTAAAAAAACCCATACTTTTCCTGGGACATACATGGAAAAAACATTTAGTCCATAAGCACTTAACGAATCAATAGGAGAAATGAACAATCCATACCTTTTAAAAATTACCCAGAATTGCATCCCGTGAATAATCTGACCGAAAAATAAAAGTATTATTGAAAATAACACATATTTGTAATCAAGATTTTGAGGAATAACAATAATATCTTTTTTATAAAGATAAATAGCGAGAAATATTAAGGAAAGATAGATTATGCAGGTGCTTATCTTTTTAAAGTTCAGTGTTAGCTTTTTCATTATGTCTTTGTTTCATTAAGCTCTTTTTTATTATCATTTGAAGCAGATAATGATTCAAGTTCATTTTGCTGAATAGCTACAGTGCTAATTAATTCCTGAACTTGGTCACTAATTTGATGAACCTTTATAGTAAGATAGAAAACATAAACCAGCAAAAAACCAATTAATCCAATATAAATTATATGTTTTGTATCAGAAATACCAATAATTTTTCTGGAAATAAAACGATAGAATGGTTCAAAAACTGAAATAGAAATAAGGAACAGAGAAACCATAAACCATAAAAAGGAATATGATGGTCGTAAACTCCTTTTTTTAATCTGGCTTAGCACCATAATAAAAAATATAATGCCTATTATAAAAGCGATAAGTTTAATCTTTAATCCCATACTTGATCTCCCTAAAATTGGATTTTTGTAAAATGGTGCCTAAGATGCTTATCAAGGCTTTAATGGGAAAGGTTATAGAATTATATAAATTATATTCAGATTTCCCATATAGCCTTTCTTGCATAACTGTTGGCACTTCTATAATTCTTAAACCTGCATAATGACATATTAATAGTACCTGACTATTGTCATAAAGCTCATGCTTATGATGTCTTGAAAACAATTCTATTGCCTTTCTGTTAAAAGCCTTGAATCCAGAAGTTATGTCTGTTATTTTTAAACCAGTTATAACAGAAACAATTCTTGAAAATAACTTTATTCCAATCCTTCTTATCCCACTGGACTGAAACCCAATTTTATCAATAAATCTTGAACCAATCACAAAATCTGCTTCATCTTCTATTATAGGTGTTATGAGCTGTAGTAAATACTCGGCTTTATGCTGCCCATCTCCATCAAATTGACAGACTATATCGTAATCATTCTGATGGGCATATAAAAAATAACTTTTATCAGTACCAGCGCCTGACCCGGTATTAATACAATGTGAAATAATAGGAACTCCCATTCTTCTGGCTATATTTACAGTTTCATCACTAGAACCATTATCTATCAACACTATATCATAACCAAAATTATGTTCTTGCAAATCTAAAATAGTCCTTGCTATATTTTTCTCTTCATTATAACATACTACTGCAATAAGTATTTTCATACATCCTCACAAATAAGTTTTTTAAGTTTATAAAACCAAACAATTTTTTCCAGCATATCTTTACCGTGGATTATAAAAGTTGCATTTGTTATGCTAAACAACATCTCTCTTCAGACAGTAATTCTTTTGTAAGACAATAAATTTGTTTCACTAAACTTCTGGATTTCTGCAATGCACTTAACTTTTCAAAACCATATTCTCTTTCCATTTTTCTAAACTCTCTAAACCTCCTCAACTTTCTAAACTATAAATTATATATTCCGGGTTTATATTTAGCTAAATTTCGTGAATTGCTGAACCACTCAATTGTTTTTTCAAGTCCTTTTCTTAAGGTATATTTAGGTTCGTAGCCAGTTAGTTCTTTTATTTTTGTGTTATCACATCTGAGTCTAAAGACTTCTGAATGTTCGGGTCTTAATCTTTGATCATCAAGAGTAAGATTTGCATCACTATGCATAATCTCTTTTATCAGTTCAAATAAGTCTTTTATGGAAATTTCAGTATTTGATCCTATATTTACTGTTTCACCTATTGCTCTTTCACAATTTGCTAATAACATAAAACCGTTGCAGATATCTTTCACATAATTGAAATCACGAGTAGGAGTTTTATCACCTAAATTAATTTCTTTAAATCCACTGGCTATTTGTGTTATTATAGTAGGAATTACAGCTCTGGCAGATTGACGAGGTCCATATGTATTAAAAGGACGAACAATTGTAACAGGAAGTTGAAAGGCATTATAAAAACTCAAAGCAATCGCATCAGCACCAATTTTACTAGCACTATAAGGTGATTGAGGTTGTAAAGGATGTTTCTCATCAATTGGTACATATTGAGCCGTGCCATATACCTCACTCGTAGAAGTAACTAATATTCTTTTGATATTATGATCTTTTACAGCCTGGCATATATTATATGTACCCTTTATGTTTGTTTCTATAAAACTTTCTGGAGCTCTATAAGAATAGGGTATAGCAATTAAAGCTGCTAAATGAAATATCAAATCTATATCCTCACATATTTCTCTACAAAAAGCTAAATCTCTAATATCTCCACAAACAATTTCTAAATTTTCATTTAATCGAACATCCTCAAGCCAACCCCAATAATTAAAAGAATTATATTGAGCTAAAGCTCGGACATAATATCCTTCATCTAATAGAGCTTCAGTAAGATGCGAACCTATAAAACCATCAGCACCTGTAATTAAAACTTTCATATTTTATTACCCATATAGCCATTAAATTTTATTATTTTTCTATTTTATTAGTTTGGATATTATTATAAAGTGTTTTAATTTGTTTTTGAATTTCGGACTTTAATAGTAATCTATTCTGTTCCAACTCATCGTCACTAATATTTTGTAAGTTATCTAAATATTGATTAATTTTCCGAATTTCATATTGCATATCAATTTCTTTAATTACCTCCTCATATGTATCTTTATATTTTCTAAAATCCCTATTTATTATTACCATACTTGAACCAAGCCTATAATGTTCTGATAAAATTAATTTCCCTTTCTCTAATCTTGACACACCCCCGAAACCATATTTTATTCCTTTTTTTGCAAACTTTTTACATAAATATTCTATTATTCCCCCTATTAATGGTTCATATAAAAAATCCAATCCCATACCAATAGATAAATCATTTAATCCAATATGAATGGCATCAATTCCATTAACATTAAGAATATCATCAACTCTTACAAGTGCTTGGGGAGTCTCGAGCAATAAGTATTTCATGGCTCTATCACCTATAAGATTAACAAAAGTTTCAACTTCTTCTACTCTCTTAAACATAGGCAACATTATAATATCAGCTCCTCTTGTAATAGATTCTTCTATTTCTTTTTCTGTACCCTTATAAATCGGATTAATCCTAACCATACATTTTGAATTTGTTAAACAATTCTTAATCTTATCTATGTCATCGATATTATGAGACGATATAACTGTATTCAATCCTTTCTGTCTTTCATTTTTCCCAATAATCTCAAGATCTATCATAATGTCATCAATCCCACAATATTCAAAATATTGAGCTAATTTCACTTCGTTTGTTATTGATATAAATTCCATAAACTAATCACCTTTCCAATTTAGTTAGCCAATTATTATATTTATGTTTCTTTCCTATAACTATATCAAAATATAGTTCACTCAATGCGTTTGTGATGTAACCAACTTCGCTATTATTTATAATATAGTGATCTACACTTAAAATGGGAAGAATTTCTATAGAAGTTCCAGCAAAAAATATCTCATCAGAAATATACAGTTCAGTTCTATCAATTTCTCTTTCTTCAACTATCAAGCCAAGTTCATTTTTAGCTAAATTAATTATTGTATCTCTTGTTATACTTTCTAATATAGAAGCTGTTATAGGAGGTGTAATTAATTTATTATTCCTTAAGCAAAAAATACATGCTCCTGGACCTTCTGCAACCTTACCATCTTTATTCAAAAAAATAGATGAATCATAGCCATTCATTGTAGCTTCTAATAGTGCATATCGGCTATTGATATAATTAGCCCCCGCTTTAATCCTGGGAGGTATATCAAATTCGCTAATTCTTCCCCAGGAAGAAATACAACAATTAATTCCTATTTTATCTGAATATACTCTACCTTTAGGATAAGGATATATAACCATTCCAATAGGTGATAAGGAACTCCAACTTCCCTCTGAATCTAAAAACATACATATTTTAATATATAAATCTTCATTATAATCATTTGCTTTAATAACATTTATTATATTATTGATTAGAAATTCTTTGGTCATTCCTTCATTTAAAATAAATTTCAACAATTTAGCTGATTGAAACAATCTATTAAGATGATCATCTAATCTAAATGCATATAACTGATCATATTCTTTATTATAATAGCATCTTATTCCTTCAAACACATTAATCCCATATTGCGCAGTAGCATTCATTATGTTAATCTTAGCATTTTCGTAAGGAATGATTTCGCCATTAAACCAAATTAATCCTTCAGTTAGATTACCCATTTATTTCTCCTAATTCTTCAAATTTATAAGTTTGAAATATATAATTAAAAGTTTCCGCTTCTTTTACTATTATATAATCTAAACCATTCAAAACAATAATAGGTACATTCGGGAGAATAAAAGGTGGTTTATAAACAATAGAATAAGAGCCAACATTATCAAAAACAAGGAAATCCCCTTTGTAAAGCCAACCATAATAATTTTTATATAAATAATCGTCTTCCATACATGTATATCCCGAGATACTTATCGAATTGTAATAATTGCTCCTATCTTTATTTTTATTATTACTATATACTGAAAGAGGTAAATTAATTTTATTTGATAATCTATGAAAGTTTATTTTTGAACCAGAACTAATAGCAATATACTCATTTCTAATAGATTTAATATCAACTATTTTACATACATATTGCATTGTATTTGCTACTAAAGCTGTTCCAGGTTCTAACATTAATATCGGTTTATAACAACTGTTAGAAAATTCTTCACTAAATTTTGTAGCAATTATAGTAGCATAATCGTTATAATCTGCAACTTGATAATTAAGTTGTTGCTTAATTTTAAAATCTGCCTTCCCTCCCAATCCCCCTCCTATATCTATATAAAATGGGATATTATTTATATCAATTTTCTTATATATTCCTATCATTTTATTAACTCTATCTTCAAATAAATTTAAGTCTCTATATGGATAATGGCAGTGTAACATTATAAATCTTATATTTGGTATTTTTATTAATTCATTTATAATTTTATAAAAGTATTCATTAGTTATATCAAATCCAAATCTTGATATTGTTTTATTACTTAATTCAAAATTACATCTAATTCCTATATTGAATATTTGATCTGAATATTTACTTGCCATCTCTTTTATGTAATAAAATTCAGCATAATTATCTAAATTAACTATACTCCCCTTTATTAAATACTTTTCTAAAGCTTTCTCCGGTTTATATGGTCCATTGACTATAATATTTTTAGGATTTACTCCTATTTTAAGTGCCAAATCATATTCCATTTCTGAAACAACTTCTGCATATCCTCCTTTATCATTTATTATTTTACATAATGTTGGAATATAATTAGTTTTATATGAATAAGCAATTTTTGTATTAGGATAAATTGAGGTAAAAGTATTAATTAACTCATAATAATTATTCTTGAATTTTTCAATATCTAAAATATAATATGAATTACCTAATTTTTGTTCTAGCTTATTGAGAACAGTATAATCTAAATCCATTTATTCCTCATTTATTTAATAAAATATTCTTTATAAATTTCTTGAGCTTTTTCATAATCATCAACCTGACCTATATCTAACCAATATTCTTGGATAGGATAATGGCAAATAGGTAATCCTTTTGAGAGCATATCCTTAATCAAACTATCCATACCATACATATAATTATCTGGTATCAAATCTAATATTTCTGGTTTAAATACATAGATCCCGGCTAAAATTGTAGTTTTAATATTAGGTTTTTCTTCAATCCCAATAACATAATCTCCATCTGTATAAATATTGCCAAATTGAAAAGGAGTATATATATCTTTAGTGGCAATAGTTAGAAGTGTGTCTTTAGAGCAGGCAAAATCATAAAGATTTTTATATGATAATAGAGTAAGAATATCGCCATTCACTACTAAAAAAGGTCCATCTTTTAATTCATTTTGTAATAACTTGACTGGACCTGCTGTTCCTAATGGTTTATCTTCCTTACTAATAGTTAATTTAACCCCATACTTACTGCCATCACCAAAGAAATTTTCAATATAACTAGATTTATAGTTTGTGGCTAAATAGATATGGTCAAAACCATTATTTTTTAAATGCTCTATTTGTATTTCTAATACAGATTTTTCACCAATAGGTAATAAAGGTTTAGGAATTATATCAGTAAATGGTTTTAATCTACTACCTAATCCACCACATAAAATAACTGCTTTCACTTAAACTCCATAAATAAATTATTATTATCTCTCACAGATTGCACAGATAACACAGATTATGATTTAATTGTAATTATAAATTTGTTGGTTTCTCTGAAAATCTCTTATTATTTCTATTTTTTTAGTTTAAAATGATAATATCATCTATGAGTATGTCCATTCTATATCCTGAAATTCAATCTTTACTTTTATAAAATGTATTAACAGAGAAATTAGTTTTAAAATCATAACCTTAATTGCCAAATTCATAGGAAAAATTTGCTTACTAAGTACTTATAGCAATTCGGGACTTAATATAATATCTTGTAAACCTTAAAATAGAACCACTCATTTTAAAGGTTAACTCATTTAATCTCAAAATAAATCCTCATCTGTGAAATCTGTGTAATCTGTGAAAGACTTGAATTTTATATTCTAAACAATTTTACCAAATTAATAAGCTAAAGCTGCTTCATAAATACTTTCTAATAAACTGGGAACTAATTCATTATAAACTTCAAATTTAGCGCCACGCATTTTATAAGTCACATCATTTAATTTCATTTCAAAACTTTATCTGTGAAATCTGGGTAATCTGTGAGAGTCTTGAATTTTATATTCTAAACTATTGTACCAAATTCATAAGCTAAAGCTGCTTCATAAGTGCTTTCTAATAAACTGGGAACTAATTCATTATAAACTTCAAATTTAGCGCTTCGCACTTTATAAGTCACATCATTTAATTTCATTTCAAAACTTTATCTGTGAAATCTGTGTAATCTGTGGGAGACAATATCTGCGAAATCTGCGTAAACAATAAAGTTTTAATGAAAGAAATCAATAGTGCGAGCAAGTCCTTCTTTAAAAGCTACTTTCACTTCATAATCTAAAAGTTCTTTGGCTTTATCTATCCCAGCCCAAGAATGTTTTACATCCCCAGGTCTTTCTGGAGCAAAACGAGGCTTAATATTCTTACCTAAAATCTCATTTATCATTTTTACCAATTCCAGCAGCATATAGGATTCACCACAGGCTACATTTATAACCTCTCCTGCAGCTTTCTCTGCATTGCAGGCTAATAAATTTGCATAAACAACATTATCTACATAGGTAAAGTCACGAGATTGAGTGCCATCACCATAAATCACTGGTTCTTTATCTTCACTCATAAGTTTTATAAACTTTGGAATTACTGCACTATATTGAGAAGTTGGATCCTGATTAGGACCAAAAACATTAAAATAACGAAGAGCTACTGTTTCCAGTCCATATAAATTATAATAAATCTGGCAATACCTTTCTTGAGCATATTTGGTTAAAGCATAAGGTGACATTGGATTAACTGGCATAGTTTCTACCTTGGGTAGTGTTTCACTATTGCCATATATAGAAGAAGAAGAAGCACAGACAACTCTTTTTACTCCAAATTCTTTAGCTGCCTCTAAGATATTCAAAGTTCCCAAAATATTCACATCATTAGTTGTTATTGGGTCATTGATAGATCTTGGTACAGAAGGAAGAGCTCCTTGATGAAGGATATAATCAACACCTTTTACTGCTGTTCTAACAATATGAAAACTTCTTAAGTCACCTTCTATAACGGTTAAATGAGGATTGTTGATTAAGGGAAGGATATTTTCTCTTTTGCCAGTGGCAAAGTTATCCAAGATACGGACATCTTCATTCATCTCTAAAAGTTTCCTGACTAGGTTAGAACCGATAAATCCTGCTCCACCCGTAACTAAATATTTCATATTTATCCCTCGCAGATTACGCTGATTCCGCAGATTATATAATTTACAATTAAAAAATTAAAC
>ERZ795052.2709-NODE-2709-length-20775-cov-11.646139_pt1 | contig 20775 bp, 23 predicted proteins | sample MGYA00375136_ERZ795052 | MGnify/ENA primary metagenome ERZ795052 (study PRJEB30181, sample SAMN05720156) | activated sludge metagenome | isolation source: Anaerobic digester | place: Japan | collected 2015-05-26 ... | reverse complement strand
AGAGCAGATACAGTGCAATTGCCGCTGCAAGCTCACTGTTGTGCGTAGGCACAAATGACGGTCCTGCGAGATATTGGTGACTCGGACTGTCCACCTGAATGCACTGCATTTTTACAGGATGATTTACAGGTTGAATATCCAGCAGATAATGAAAACAGGAGCGAGTTTCCTTTAACCGCGCCTGTGTGCGTGTATTTTTGCGTTTAAGCCTTGATGTCGGTTGGTCATCAAAGGTTGTAAAACGGACGATATACAAAATCTCGCCGGTCGGCCACCCATGCCGTGTAGAAGGCTCACATTTCACTGCATTTTTGATGCCGAGTGACCACAGCAGTTCTCTGACGGAAAGCGCCAGCTCTCGCAGCGTTGTGACATACACACTTTGCCCTTTGCGTTCGCCGATACAGCCGTCCGAATCCATAAGCCCTTGCAGTAATGCCCATCTCTGCTCTGCGGATGCCCTCAGATATTCTGGTCGGATCTTCTTTTCACGGAAGCTGTCAAGTAGTACTGCTTTCAGTTCATTGTACTTTATGATCTCACTGCCGCCGCATTTCTGCGGATAACGGTTGTGTACCTTATACGGAATATTCGAGATGATATCCTCGACATCCTCCGTCCGAACAGTGATCTCCGGCATGGTCACATTACCGTTTCCGAGCCAGTAGCCGTACAGATACGGATCAATCGGTAAAACTGCCGCTTCTGTCTGAAGGACACCGCACACCGGAATTCGGATAAGGGAATCCCGCTTTGTCTGTGGTCTGTCGGAAAAACGCTGTCTGTATTCCGTTGTCCTGCGATAGATCTCGCCGGTCGTCCAGAGAACATCCTTGCGTTTGCCGTAAATATACTGACAGTTCCACAGATGCCTTTCCCCGGCAATGATCGAGGTGCCGTCCTTGAAGGTCAGCTTGTAGGCTTGCTCTGTATCATCCACAGGACTTTTCGCAACCACATGGCACGGAATGCCGTTTTCATCGAATACTGTATCTCCGACCTTCAGATCTCCCATATTGGTGAATCCCTGCGGAGTCGGGATCGGTGTATCCAGTGCAAGCTGCTTCCCATTTTTCTTTGGAATTTCGACATAGGCGGTACGAAATTGCCGCATATCGTCCTCTTTGACGATGCCGAAAATATCCCGGATGATCTGTTCCTGCCACGGAAGCAGCCAGAACGGTTTGCCTGCCCAGCGTCCTTTGGTATGGCAGAGATTCTCGATGAACCGCACAGCTCGGTCAGCCTTTGCCGCATCGTAGTGCGATTCCGGCAGCATAAAGCGTGTCGGTTTATAATCCTTCAGTTTCGGATAGTTGGCAGGTCTTTCTCTTGCCTTTGCCGTTCTCGCCATCAGTTTCCTCCGAGCAATGCGTCCATATCGTCAACGGCAGCGTCCTTCATATCCGCACCTGCGGTGATCCTGCTTCTTGCGGCAGGAGTCAGACCGAACTGCTCTGCGATCTTGTTCATGATCTTCAGATAGGTTTGCGCGATGGATACCTGCGGAACCTGCTGCCAGTAACCTGATTTTGTTTTCACGATCGTGCCGTGCTGTGTCATGAATTCCTCGGCTTCCTTCCATCTGGCATATGCCTGACAATAGGATGCGAACGCCGCCTGATCGACTTCGGTCAGCACACCGATCTGTTCCAATTGCTTTGAAAGCCTGCGCCATTCCTTTTTCGCTTCGGGCTCCAACCATTTCGGACAGGTCGGCGCTTTGCGTTCCGGCTTTGGCTCATCTGCATTCAGCGGTCGCTTGCCCGGATTGCCTTCCAGTTCCTTGATTGCTGTCGGCGTCGGTTTTCTGCCTCTCTGAGCCATCCGCATCACTCCTTTTCTCAAAAAATCTGCATAAAGAAAAGGCCTGCGTGCTGCAAGCCTCTCCTATGTATATTAACTGCTCCTTAGTTGAACTTTTTCAGGAGTATCTAAAGTACCGCCCCGGTGTCTTTGCCTGTGGCATCGATGTCGAGTTCTCTGTGTCACATAATACCACGATCCTCCCGATAAGTTCACGCCTATGTGCAAAATAAATCATAGAAGAATCGGGCTTGTTAAGCCGTCAGACCGGTACATATACCAATGCCCCACAGGAGCGAACAGAACGCACCGTGTCGCACCCGGAATCCAGCCAACAAGCAAGCGGCGCAGAGCCTTGAAGCCCCACACCGCCTGCTGTGCACCCCTTATTCGGGAATGTACTTGTCGTGGATGATTCCGAGGATCTTGTCCTGTTCCTCAACGCTGATGCCCATGCTTTCGAGGGCTTCCCTCGTGCCGCAGTCGGGGCAGATGAGCGTGTTGTCGTATCGGGAAAGCGCAGGACGCTCGGTGTAGGTGCGTCCGCACTTGGGGCATGTACGCTGTTCGCTGAATTTTTCTTTCATGAGTCCTCCTCCTTTGTGCTTCTCAAGTATGCGGTCTCAAGGTATTTCTGATCGAATCCAAAATTGCGGTATCCCTCTTTGCAGGTGCGGATGTAGGCTAGGGAAGGGCAGCCGAGCTCACGCTCCTCGTGCATGATGTAGATGAATGCTGTCAGCTTTTTGGTTTTGCCGTTTGCCAGCCCGACTGGGAGCTTCATCTCTTTCTTGTAGTAGAAGTTTGGGTAGCCTTCGTAGGCATCGAGCCGCTTCTCATCGGCGGCGGTCACTTCCCACACGGCAATCGGTACAAGGCTGCCTTTCTTCTTTTCGATGGTCAGGTAGGAACCCGTCTTACTGCCCTTGTAGAGCAGTTCGTAGTCGGGAATTGCTGTGATGCCGATGGGCTTTGCCGTGGGGCAGCGGTATCGCATCTGGCGCACGTTCAGGTTTGAGCCGTAGGCCAGATAATACTTTTTCTTTTCCATGTTATATTCTCCTTTTGGCAGTTTTCCTTTCGGTAGTGCTATGTTAACTCATATCGGCGGACTTATCAAGCGGGTAAATGAACAAATCATTCTGGGCGATTTTTTACCTTTTGTTGTGCATTTTATAACTTGCCCACAAATGTGCCATGTGCCTTGGCAGGTTTTCTTGGGTAATGATTCGGAGGATACCCATCCCGCCCCACATGGCGCAACGTAGTGGCTTTGTGCGCCGCCGTGCCGTTCCGCTTGTGTTTCCGCCCCGCAGGGGCAGACCTGTTAAGGTCTGCCGTAGCGGAAAGCGTTATCACCGGTCAGGTTTTTTGTAAGGATCGTCCTTGCGGTGGCGAATTCTTCACCAACCATGCCCATTCTGATCAGCCATGTTCGCATTGCGAATTTCGGATTATCGTGCTGCTGCGGTTTCGGGCTTGCGGTTTTCACCGTTTTTGCCATCTCGCTGAGTGCCAGTGAAAGCTGAATGAATGTTTTCAGGCGACCTGCGTGCAGTCCGTTCTTGCGGTCTGCGGTCGGCCTTTCAAATTCATAGCATCTAAATTCGATTGTTCCGTGGGTGAATACCGAGTGATAATTGGTGACGTGGTAGCGGCTGCTGTTGTAATGTTGGCTTCTGCCGCTGTCTGCGCCGTTTGTCGTGTACCAAATATTCGCAAGCTGTGCCATTGTGGTAGGCTTTTTCTTGTTGACCGCCTCAACAAATCTTGGTTCGATCGTTCTGCAGAAGCGGTTGATTCGGCTTTCGTGCACCTTGAGGGCTTCAAGGATCAGCCCTTCGTGGCTCGCCATGATGTTTGCGAGGTTTCTCAGGCTCTGCGGTGTGTGACCTTGTGCTCCTATGTGGCAATGCACTCCAGCCCCGATTCCTGCATGGCTTACTGCTCCTGCCTTGCGGAGTCTTCTCACAAGCTCCTGCAAGGTCTCAATGTCGCTGTAGTGAAGAATCGGTGTGACCATCTCGCATTTTTCGCTGTCGGGTCCTGCGATGCTTACGTCCCTCTGGAACTTCCATTCTCCGCCTTGTGCATCCCATGCGCTCCAGGTGTAGTAACCGTTGCGTGATGCGGTGTACTCGGTGTGGTTCGTGCCGAAGAACTCGGCGGCAACCTTGGCAGCCTTTTCGCGGGTAATGTTGTTCATCTCGATCTCCACCCCAATCGTGGCGGTCTTCATTCTTGCGATCTGCTGTGCGGTCTTCTCAGTCATTTTTGTATCCTCCGAATCGTTATTCCGTAGGGTTTGTCCCTTCGTTGTGTCACATATTAACTCTTTTAGCGAAACATAGCAAGCGGCTAAAACTACAGAATATCGGGGAAAATACATCGCTCATATTTGGTGTACATACACACTTGATAGACTTTACTTTTTATGGTATGCTTAGATACAATGGAATAGGTTCTCTTATTTTCCGGAGCCCCCATTGCGGTCGGGAATGACCGTGAAATCATCGACTCCTTTTATAAGAGAAAGGCTTCTGCCATTCTGCCAACGCATGTGCAGATTGCCAGCGTCATCGACCATCGTAACTTCGCCGATTGTCCCCGACGGTACAGGCGCGAAGGGGTCATTCATGTGGATAAGTCGGATCAGGGTGCCAGCGGGATAACGCTCTCGCAGACTTTTCAGCTCTCTTTCATTCGGAAACTGCATCGCTGTCATCCACCTCATTGGACTGCTTGGCTTTGGCTGCTTCACACTTTGCCTTCTGCTTGGCTTCCCAGCGTTCACGCTCCTCATCGTTGCGGAATGCGCTGTTGCCGGAGAGGTTCGCCATGAGGCGCTTGCGGTCTGCCTTGAAGTCTGCACCGTTCAGACCAAGGCGAATCAGCCACACTCTGAGCGAATACTTCTCGTTGGCATTATCCACATCCTTTGCCTGTACCCGCTTCTGCGTCAGTGCCATACGGTTCATTGCTGCGGCAAGCTTCATGTAGGTCTGCACCGTTTCTGCATCGCCCGCTTGACCGAACCCGTCAAAGGTGATCTTCTCGCTGTCGAGCGTGATGCCGGTCAGCGGCTGATTGGTTTCGCCGTATTCTCTGAGAAAAACAATCAGCTCGTGGATGCTGCGGAACTCATGCTCACCGAGGGCATCGATCAGAGCCTTGTCTGCGGAGAAGTTTCCGCCGGTCGCCTTGTTGAGAAGTGTGCCGCGGGAGTGGATCATGCAGATGAGGTTCATCAGCGTCTGCACTGTATGCTCCGAAATCGGCAGGCTGATGCTTGCGTTCAGCGGAAAGCCGCTGTTCTGTTCGGAGGGTTCATCCTCGTTGGGTTTCTCATTTTCTGATCCGGCTTCCGTTCCTTCCGGCGGGGTGATGGTCTCGCTGTCGTAGCCTGCCTCTGCAAGCCCGTTCAGTACCGTTTCCACGATCTCCGTATCGCTGCGGTCACTAAAGCTGAGTACTGCATCCTTGCTCAGTGTGAAGAAGTCGATCTGGTAGCCGCAGCTCGGAACACCAAGGTATGTGATCTCCGCCCCTGTCAGCTCTGCGATCTTCTGTGCCAGTGCCCTGCGCCGGCTCTTTTCAATATTGAATCTGATTTCCATATGTTTACGCTCCTTTTCGTTTTTCCGTCTTGTCTGGCGGCAGTGACATATTAAATCATTTTCGCCTGCATTTCAAGACTGTAAATCGGAGAATGTATGGGGCGTTGCCGCCCCTGATATTGTGCATAGTACAAAATTGGATTACTCTGAATCTTGTGCCGCCCAGGCAATGCCGGACAGCACGAAGTATCCGCAGGGGACTGCGATACCGTTTCCGTATAATTTGTACTCGGCACTATCTGAATACGGATCAGCCAGCCATTTGCGGATCTGACTTTCCGATTTTCGCTTTTTACCGTTCAAGTCGCTCCACTCGTTCCAGACATCCCGCCAAAAACCAATGTCCTCGGCAGTCGGATTCTGATTATCCAGATTTTTGCACCACCAGTCCGGCAGTTCCTGTAATCTTGCGCACTCGGTCGGTGTCAGTCGGCGCACGATATACACCGGCTCATCGTTCGGATTATCATTGACAAGCGGCGGATCTTTCCAGTCGGATGCGACCAGCGTATTGGCTTGTTCATGTGCAGCTACAGTGTGATGAGAATTTTTGCTTGTGCTGTAATGGTCGCCTTCCGGTGTGGCGATGCAGTGCCTGTCCGCAGTGTTTAACGTAAAGCATACATCTTTGTTGACTCCGCTGCCCTGCGGACCGTTCTTTTCTGAACGGCCGATCATCGAGCCTTGCAGAGCATAAGTTTCTGTCGTATCATTTACAACGGCAATTCCTCCGTGATTGCTTTCGGGATCCTGACCGCCGGTATCAAGGCATCTGCATATTTCCGTCTTGTAGCAGTGACCTCTTGCATTTTTTGTGCCGCTTGAAGTGAATCTGACATCGTAGGTTTCCGGAGCGACAACACACATACCGCCCTGATTTTTCACCGGACTCTGATCGGATGTATCAATCGTCCTTGCAGTATTTGCTTCGTAGAATCCACTGTGCGGGTTATCCGACTGCATCGAATTGCTGTGTTTGGCACAGATGCCGTAGGCTTTGGGCGGATGAACCACGAAAGGTTGATTATTCCCGCCCATTCCGAGCGTAGCAGAGAGCGTTGGGGAAATGTCAAGCGGACCTCTGTATCTTGTGTCGGCAGAATGGTTTTCAAACAAGAGCGCCGCCGGAACAACTCCGGCGCGGAGCGTCGGTGCTTTTTCTTCGTCATAACCGATACCCCTTGCCTGCGCCGAATGTTCCGTACAAAATCCTGCCGCCTCCAGCACTGCCGGATGATTACCGTGATCCTGTGCGACCAGCGTTCCTGCATGATCGACCGTTACGGAGACACCGCTTTGCCCCTGCGTGTTGATACAATATCTGCCTGCGCCTGTCGTTCCAGTGCTTTCCGCAGCACCTCCGGCAGTTCCTTGCCCCGCTCGGAAGCTCTGCGCAAAATCCCCGCACAGGCGCGACTCGTCAGATAGTATCGCTGCGGCACGCCTTCCATCAAGATCGCCGACAAGAAACATACGGCGGCGTCTTTGAGCGACGCCGAAAAATTGTGCGTCAAGAAGTCTCCAGGCGATGGAGTAATTGTTACCCATGATAACACCGCCCCTGTGCCACTTTTTGTCAGGTCGAGGTACAGATACGGCATTGGTTTTGATATTGCAGATCTCCTGCAGGACGATTCGGAAGTCCTCTCCATCGTTGGAGGAGAGGGCGCCCTCAACATTTTCCCACAGGATGTATCTCGGATATTTTCCATTTGTTGCATCCCTCATTTCATTTATGATGCGTATTGCCTGATGGAACAGACCGGAGCGTTCGCCGTCTAAGCCGGAGCGTTTCCCGGCAATACTCATATCTTGGCAAGGTGATCCGAATGTGATGATATCCACCGGCGGCAGATCCGCACCGGATAGCTTTGATACATCGCCGTAATGCTTTACATCCGGCAGACGATTGTGCGTAACAAGAACCGCATACGGCTCGATTTCCGAAAGCCAGACCGGCTTGATTCCTGCATAGATACCGGCAAGCTCAAATCCACCTGAACCGGAGAACAGACTGCCAAGGGTCAATTGTTTCTTATCCATCCGCATCCACCTCCGTATCGGTCGCATTCCTGCACAAGGCAAGAAAGTCCTGTTTTATCTGTTCTCTGTACGCTTCCGCCACGGCAGGAATCTCATGCGAATACACAGGTCTGCCAATGAATTTCGACAAATAGCGATACAGATGGCCGAGGTCATTGCCCTTCAGCATGGAGAATCCTGTGTATGCTGTCACGATTGCGCATTCCCGTTTTGTCATCCCGCACCTCCCAGCATCTGCTTACAGGCTTTGGTATAAAAATCCTTGCTGACCTCAAAGCCGTAGCTATGTCTGCCAAGCTCCCGTGCAGCACGCAACGTAGAGCCGGAACCGGCGCAGGGATTGATAACCACATCGCCCTCGTCGGTAAAAATCTCGATCAGACGTTTCAGTACGGAAATCGGTTTCTGCGAAGGATGTATCTTGGGGATATCCTTACCGTCACGCACCCAGTCGAAGTGATCGAAGATCATGTGACGCTTGCCGTTTGCATCGGTGTTGCGAAACTTCGGCAGCTTACCCAGATACAGCACCAGTGCATATTCGGTAGCACCCACGATTCTCATGTTGGCTTTCAACACCTGTGGACTGTAGTTTTTGCAGAAGACCAGTGGAATATAATTCTTGAATCCGTACTTTTCTGCCTGTCGGATGACTTCCGGGATCTGCTGAAACGCACAGAACACGATCATGCAAGGTGCGTCTTTTTCGCCTTTGGACGGCTCCTTTTTGAGCAGTCGTGAGCAGAAATGCATATACTCTGCAATGTTGAAGCTGAAGTCGGTATGGAAGGCAGCCTTGTGAGCCTTACTGCTTTCACCGTTTTTGTTATCGCCGTCAACATACCAGTCAGGATGGCTGGCATAGAAGTCCGAGCCGATGTTATACGGAATGTCTACGATGACAAGCTGCGCCTTGGGAATGCTGTAGCATTTGTAATTCTGGAAGTTATCGTGATACAGCTCGCATTTTACATCAGCCATGCACACCCTCCAGTCTTTTCTTCAATTCTTTTCGGAATTCCTTTGTGCCGATTTTGTTGCCTTCCTCCTGCCATTCCAGCTCAAAAGCAAAGCGCACCTCCAACTGCCGGACTGACCATCCGGGTTTGAAAGTGCGCCATGTCCTATCGTCCAAGTCTCTGAGCTGTTTCCATAGATCGGGGAAATCAAAATACAGCACACGCAGTTCGTTCAGCGGCTGCAGCGGACAGCACCAACAGGATACCCGTCCGAATTTTTCATACAGCCTGCCCCAGTCGTACCCACGCTCCTTGCAGTATTGCAGGCAGTCAGCTTCGGTCATGCCCCATTCCACAAGCGGCAGTCTCACATTCGGACGTGTGTTGCACTTGTGGGTAAGTCGTTCTGTTTCATCGGCGGCAATGCCGACATATTCGATGATGTCATATTTCTTCCGAAGCTCCCTGAGATATTTCTCACGGGGTACGGTTTTCAGAAGATTGGTACACCATCGCATCAGCGGTCCTGCCCAACTGTATCCGGTCTTTCCTCGGAGTTCTTTTTTCTTCCGCTTGATCGGCTTGTCGAACATGAGGTACTCGAAGGAATGCTCGCTTTTGACGGTCGTCACCTCAATGCCGGTGTTTTCCTCGACCTTTCGGATATGGTCATAAAGCTGTGGGAATTCCAGTCCGGTATCGCAGAACAGCACCACATCGACCTGCATACCCATTTCAAGCATTTTCAGAAGCATGGCCGTGCTGTCCTTGCCGCCCGAAAAGCTCACCACATGAAGCAAGGGTTTCAGCTCATCCATTCGCATCACCGTCCTGCGGCATCTCAGCTACCACCTCTGCAAACGACAGTTTCTGTCCGTCACGGAGAACATAGGCGACCTCGGCAGTCTGCTTCTCCTGACACCAAGCAAGATACCGCTTGACAATGACATCCACAAACTTCGGATCAAGCTCGATGCCTCGGCAGACACGGTCAGTCTCACAGCAAGCGATCAGCGTAGAGCCGGAGCCGAGGAACGGGTCGAGAACGATGCCGTTTGTCATGGTGCTGTTCTTGATGGGGTACGCCATAAGCGGGATAGGCTTTGTGGTCGGATGATCGGGACTGCTCTTGGGCTTGTCATACTCCCATACAGTAGTCTGCTTGCGGTCGGCGTACCACTGGTGTTTGCCCTTCTGCTTCCAACCGAACAGGCACGGCTCATGGATCCATTGGTAGGGACTCCTGCCGAGGACGAGAGAATTCTTCTTCCAGATACAGCAGCCGGAAAGCTGGAATCCCGCATCCTTGAATGCCTTGCGGAAGTTCAGCCCCTCGGTGTCGGCGTGCCATACATAGATGCTGCCGTCATCGGCAAGGCTGTCATACATACACTGATAGGCGGCAAGCAGGAAGTTATAGAAATCACTGTCGCTCATATTATCGTTCATGATCTTGCCGGCGGTCTCCTCGACATTGACATTATAAGGGGGATCGGTCAGCACGAGATTTGCTTTCTGTCCGTCCATCAGCTTTGTGTATGTCTCTGCCACAGTACTATCACCGCAGATGACTCTGTGCCTGCCGAGGATCCAGATATCTCCCGGCTTGGAGAAGGTCGGTTTCTGAAGCTCCTCCTCGACATCGAAGTTATCCTCGGAGACCTTTTTGTCATGCACCGCATTGAAAAGCTGCTCGATCTCCGGCGGATCAAAGCCTGTTTTGCCGAGGTCAAATTCGCAGTTCTGAATGTCCTGCAACAGTTCAGCCAGAAGGCTCTCGTCCCATGCGCCGGTGATCTTGTTGAGCGCAATGTTCAGCGCCTTTTCTCTGACCTTGTCGATGTCCACCACCGCACAGGGTACCTCGGTGTATCCGAGCGCCATCGCTACGGTCAGTCGCTGATGACCGCCGATGATGGTCATGTCAGCATTGACCACCAGAGGATCGGCAAAGCCGAATTCCTCGATGCTGTTTTTGATTTTTTCGTATTCCTTGTCTCTGGGCTTCAGCTTTTTACGCGGGTTGTATTCCGCAGGCTTCAGCTCGGAAACAGGAATCATGCGAAGTTCCGCTGTTTTCATGTCATTCCTCCCGTATATATATCTGCCGCAGCTCTGCGGCTCGTTTCGTATTCGCATCCTTCAGTGCCGTTACTTCACGGAGCGTCTGCTCTGTCACGGGTTTGCCCTTTAGCTTTTCGGAAAGCGTCCGGTATTTGCGGATGCTCCGGCGGAGTGCTGCATCGGTCACGGACATGATATACGCCTTGCCGCAGTAATCACAGTTGAAGAAGCTGTATTCGATTTCTCCCTCACGCTGCGTTTTTGGCTCTGGCACAAAGGCACAGCCGCAGGCATCGCAGCGAACGGCATCTCCCAGCGGTTTCAGTCTGGCTCTCATACCCGTACCCCATTTCTTAATCGGAGGATTCGTTGATTCCGACTGCCCCGGAACGCAAGTGAGATATCCTTCTGCTCCAGCAGAAACGGACCGTCCACCAGAACATCCACATACCGAAGTATGGCTCTGCCTTGCAACTGCTCGTAAGTGTATCCGCTGTACAGCCAGATATCCTTTTCCGGCATCTCCCACCAGATCTTTTTGAGCAACGGAAGCAGCACACGCTCGTTTTCCTCCTCGCAAGGCTCACCGCCGAGAATGGAAATGCCCTGTATCCATGACGGACACAGGGCTTCAATGATCTCATCTTCTGTTTCTTTGGTAAACGGCTGACCATAGCCGAAATCCCATGCTTCGGGATTGTGACAGCCGATGCAGTGATTCCGGCATCCGGAAACAAAGAGCGATACACGCACACCGTCACCGTTTGCGATATCGTTTTTAATCAGACCGCAGTAATTCATAGATGTAGCACCCTTTCTGCGATCTCCTGTGTTCGTCCCTGATTCCAGAACTGCGTACTGAAATTGTCAATAACGCTTGACACATTGACCGCAAGGATTTTGAAGTTAAGCAGCGATAGTCGAAGCAGAATAGAACCTGTGCCGCTTTACAGCAGGAGGAAGCCCACCGATTGCCGAGCAGATCCTGCGGTTGCTCCAGTAGCTCATAAAATATCGCCAAGCCATCGTTTTTAATGCTTCGATCGTATAATTTTCGGATCTTCTTCCTCTGTTATAAAACAATTCCTCCTTCATTCTTGCCCATATACTCTCGCATCTTGCATTATCGTGGCATCTTCCTCCAGCACTGTTCATGCTCTGAACAATGCCATATTTTTGGATAGCAGCTCTGTACGCAGCACTTGTATACTGGCTTCCACGATCGGAATGTATAATTGCTCCGCTAATCTCCGGATACCGCAAGCTCGCATTTTTCAGTGTTTCACAGCATAGTTCGGCTCGCATATGCTCTGCCATGGCAAGACCATTCGGCATCAGGTCATAGCAATCAAAAATCGCCGAAACATACAGCTTTCCGTCTTTTGCCTTGATTTCAGTAATGTCTGTAACGCATTTTTTCAAAGGTGCAGCTGCTGTAAAATCACGTTTCAGAAGATCGTCTGATTTACGGGCTTCCCGGTCTGCTTTGGTGATTCCGTTGGGCTTTCGCTTGGGTTTATGAATCAGCTTTATCTGCTCCATCACGCTGCGGACAGTTGCTTCGCATGGAATTTTTATGTTATCAAGCTTGCCGACTTCTTTTCTGTACTTGAGTGCCTGATACATACGTACTCTGCCATAATCCGCATTTTCTTCGTCCTCGTCATGAATTTTTAACATAGCGTCAGCAAGCGGCTGATACTTCCAGGGTTTGCCCTTACGCTCAAGATAATCGTAAAACGCCTGTCTGCTGACTTGCAGCGTGTTGCAGTAAAAACTGATTTTTCCGATGTTTCTGCCGTCATCTGTCCGGATTGCAATATACATCAATCTTTGTTCTTTCCCGATTTCTGACGGCTGGCAGCGAAAAAAGCCGCTACATCCTCTAGAAATTCATTCATTTCACTCAAATGGCGATTTTCTTTTTCCAACGCCTTGATCCGCTTTTTCAGCTGCTGGTTCTCTTCTGCGATATTCAGAGATTCTTCCGGACTGCGTTCTCCACAGCCAATATCAAGACTTCCGCTTTTTGCTTTTCTGATCCAGCCGTACAGCGTATTTACGGGTATCTGGAGTTCATTCGCTGCATTTACCGCACCTATCTTTTTTGCAAGCTTTACTGCCTGCACCTTGTACTCATTTTCATATTGTTTATTTTCTGACATCCCTTTTTCCTCCCTTTTTTCTTTTCCTATTTTATTCCTTTGAGGTTGGAGTGTCAAGTTTTATTATACTACATCATACCGAGGTATCCGCAGGTGCGGCGGCAGACATTCATTGTCCGCTGGTCACGGTTGCCGCAGTTCGGGCATTCCCAGATCAGCTTGCCGTCCTCCTTCACGATCTGTATCTCGCCATCATAGCCGCAAGCCTGACAGTAATCAGATTTGGTGTTCAGTTCGGCGTACAAAATCGTTTCGTAGATATGCCGCATCAGTGCAAGTACCGCAGGAATGTTGTGCTGCATATTCGGCACTTCCACATAGCTGATCGCACCGCCCGGAGAAAGTTCCTGAAATTCGGATTCAAAAGTCAGCTTGCTGAAAGCGTCAATCGGCTCGGTCACATGGACATGATAAGAATTCGTGATGTAGCTCTTGTCCGTCACATGAGGGATAATACCGTGTCTGCGCTGGAGGCATTGAGCAAATTTGTATGTGACGCTCTCCATCGGTGTGCCGTACAGTGAGAACGAGATATTGCTTTCAGCTCTCCATTTGCTGCACTTGTCGTTCAGGAATCGCATGACCTTTAGTGCAAATGCTTTTCCGTCAGGCTCAGTATGCGAACAGCCTGTCATGCGGTAGGTCATTTCCGCAATGCCGGCATAACCGAGTGAAATCGTGCTGTAGTTGTTATACAGCAGCTTGTCGATTGTTTCTCCCTTGCCGAGCCGTGCCAAAGCACCGTACTGCCAGAGGATCGGCGCAACATCGGACGGCGTACCTTTCAGTCGTTCATGTCTGCACATCAGAGTCTTGAAGCACAGTTCGCAGCGTTCATTCAGAAGCTGCCAGAACTTATCCTCGTCACCGCCTGCGCTACAAGCAACATCCACAAGGTTAATGGTCACAACACCCTGATTGAAACGCCCGTAATACTTGTGATCGTCCGAAGGCGTGAGGAAACTGCGGCAGCCCATGCAGGCATACACATCGCCCTTCAGCTTCTTCATGATCTTGGCGGAGATATAGTCAGGAACCATACGCTTTGCCGTGCATTTTGCGGCAAGCTTCGTAAGATACCAATAGCGGCTGTCCTCGGTGATATTATCCTTATCGAGAACATAGATAAGCTTCGGGAATGCCGGGGTGATCCAGACGCCCTTCTCATTTTTCACACCCTCGATACGCTGAAGCAAAGTTTCCTCGATGATGAGTGCAAGGTCATCTCTGGTCTGTCCCTCCGACACCTCGTCTAGATACATGAACACCGTAACAAACGGCGTCTGTCCGTTGGTGGTGAGCAGTGTGTTTATCTGGTACTGAATGGTCTGCACGCCGCGCTTGACTTCCCGGCGTACTCGCTTCTCAACGATGTGGCTGATCTCATCTTCAGACAATTTGCAGCCGCAGTCGCAGTTCACATCCTCGAACACCTCGGTGCGGATCTTTTTTCTGCTCACATCCACGAAAGGTGCAAGATGTGCAAGGCTGACGGTCTGTCCGCCGTACTGATTCGAGGCGACCTGTGCAATGATCTGCGTTGCGATATTGCAGGCAGTCGAAAAGCTGTGCGGCTTCTCAATCATAGTACCGGATACCACTGTGCCGTTCTGAAGCATATCCTCCAGATTCACCAGACAGCAGTTGTGCATCGGCTCTGCGATGTAGTCCAAATCGTGTACATGAATGATCCCGTCATCGTGGGCGGCGATCACATCCTCCGGAAACAGGAATCTGCGGCAGATGTCTCTGCTGACCTCCCCCGCCATATAGTCACGGAGCGTGCTGTTGATGATCGGGTTCTTGTTGGCGTTCTCCTGTTTTGCCTCCTCGTTGTTCCTCTCAAGGAGACTGAGAATCTTGCCGTCCGTTGTGTTCATCCGGCGCTGCTGTTCATGACGCAGGCGGTACTCGCTGTAGTGCCGTGCAAGTTTGTAAGCTTCGGCCTTGTCCAGTTCATCGAGAACCATGTCCTGGACTTCTTCGACATGGACAGGTCTTGCAAGGGCATGACAGCGTTTTTCTATATTACCGACAATGAAGCCGATGGTCGTATCGCTGATCTTGTCATCGACCTCTGCATTTGCGGCTGTAATTGCGGCTCGTATCTTTTCACAATCATAAGGGACTTCTCGACCGTCCCGTTTGATGATTTTCATTCTGTATCCATCATCTCCTCCTCGGCTTCATTCAGCAGTTCATCGCAGGTCTTGTTCATGTATTTCCTGCATTGGCTGTTCAGGATATCCAGAACAACGGACTGCTCATCTGCGGTCAGTTCAATCCCATACATACACTCGTTGTCATCCGCATCGGAATTGACAACGGTGAAGGTAATGCTGCTGTCAAGCTGACACGGCTGATTCTCTCCGGGCAGCCGGCAGATGCCAATGTAAAAGTCGTACCACGCATCGTTGTCCACCTCATCGGTTCTGCCATCCCTCGGATGCGTCGGGAGAAATCCCTTTTCCATTCGGATGCGGTCAGCGACCTCTGCGAGGGCGTCCGTTGCCACAAGCATAAACTCTACGGTCGGAATGTAGCATGGATAGGTATCATACATCTCATCGCTGCCGAACATGACCTCGGCGTTCCCGTCAAGATGTATCGTTTCACGGATAAAGTTCTCAGTCAGTGTCATGTTTTTCATCCTCCTGCATCGGACACCAGCCGTCATACGGACAGTGACCGCAGTCCTTGTATTGGCATTTGCCGTTATGCTTGATGATCGAACTGATCCATATTGCGTGGATCAGGATAATGATCATCATGTAGGTAAGACATAAAATTGTCACAAGCATATTATTCCTCCGATTTATTTTTCAGTTGGCAGTAGCGGGTGCGGCAGCGTCCGTCACAGAACTGCTTCCGCCTGCCGTGTCTTGGCTGTTTCAGTTTTCTTCCGCAGAGGATACAGCGGTTGTTTTCTCTGCACCAGATATCGTGGTTGAGCATGACAAGATTGCCGTCCCCGGCAAGCCCGTGTGCTTTGCAGTAGAGCTGTACCAGATTCTCATTCAGATTCAGCATCTTGCCGATTATCCTGTATCCGATGCCCTGCATACGCATACTCAATATCTGCTCTTTCTGCGTTTCGGTCATATGCTGCAAGTCCTCCAAATAGCGTAACATCGTACCTTTTCGGTATCCACACGGGCTGCGCCAAGGTTACAAAGCAAAATGCGGTAAACTGCTAAAAATAAGATGTTTTCATCATGTTTTGCGTGAAAAACCGCCGTTTTTCATATTGTTTTGTAACGAAATGGCGCAGGGTGCGGATGAAAGGAGAAGATGCCGTCTGATGTAAGAAAAACCGCACAGATTCAGCGATTCCGAGTTATCGCTGCCGCTGTACGGTTTCATATTTTTGTATACAGTAGGGTCCCAAATGACCGGGGCCCTTGCAATTTTGCGAATTTTAACACGAGAGGGGCCGACGGTCTTCTGTTCGGCATCCCGCAGAGATTCCGACCCGCCCCCGGCGGTCGCCCCAGCCCCCAGACCCCGCCCCATAGGTACACCCCTGAGCCTTTCTGAACTGCAACGATAGTGAGTGTGGCTTGCGTTCAATACTTGTACTCAGGGGTGTGGTCCTCGTTTCGGGTTTTGATGCTGTGGTGTCGGTGACAGAGACTTTGCCAGTTGCTCTGATCCCAGAAGAGAACACTGTCTCCTCGGTGCGGCTTGATGTGATCCACATCGGTCGCCTTGACGTAGCGTCCTGTTTTCAGGCACTCCACACACAGCGGATGTGTTTCAAGGTAACGTTTGCGTGCTCTGTTCCATGCCGTGCCGTAGCCTCGGCTGCCTGCTGACCGTGTGTCCTCCAGGTGGAGGGAACGGTGCTTATCACAGTACTTCGTACCGTAAGGAACGAGTGCCGCACAGCCGGGATGCCGGCACGGTGTGTTCGGTCTGCTTGGCATTGTCTCTGCCTCCTTTCTCCGGAGAAGTTATTTTCATTGTGATAGGGGCGGTCAGTCCCGCTTGGTTGATCGTAGGTTTGCGGCCGGTCTGAACAACGCCCCTCATATACTGTCGTGGGAGAGGCGATTTGTAAGGGGTGGGATAAAAGTTTTTTGAGAATTTTTTATTTCTCCCACGAAAGCCCCTGTTTTCCGAAGTGTCCGTATGCGGAAACGGCGTTATAATCCACATTCAGCAATCCGAGACCGTCAATGATACCTCTCGGTGTGAGATCGTAGTTTTCACGGACATACTGGCTGATGAACTCCTTGTCCTGATGCTCCGTACCGAAAGTCTCCACATAGACCGATACAGGCTCTGCCACGCCGATGGCGTATGCGATCTGCACCTCTGCTTTGTCCGCATATCCGGCACTGACGATATCTCTCGCAATTTTTCTCGCCGCATATGCACCGCTGCGGTCAACCTTGGTCGGATCTTTGCCGGACATCGCACCGCCGCCGATATGACCGATTCCGCCGTAGGTGTCGCAGGCGAGCTTGCGTCCGGTCACACCGCAGTCCGCAAAGGAACTGCCTATGACAAATCTGCCGGTCGGGTTGACGAGCTTTGCAAAGTCTGTATTCAGCCCGTATTCGGTTGCCGTTCTCACCATCAGCTTTTCGATGATGGGCTTGAAGTCCTCAACATCCACATCGTGTGTATGCTGCACCGAGCAGAGGAAGGTGGTAATGCGACCGCTGTCATTGTCATAGCTGACCTGTGCCTTTGCATCGGCTTTCAGCATACGGCAGGGGTAGGCTTTCAGCAGTTCCAGAAATCTGGTTGCAAGCACGAATGGAATCGGGAGCATCTCCGGCGTTTCGTTGGTCGCATAGCCGTACATCATGCCCTGATCTCCTGCACCGCCCTTATTCACACCGAGAGCGATATCACTGCTCTGATGGTCAACGAGAATCGCAATGTCCAGATCATCGGCTGTGAAATCCAGCTTGTAGTCAAGTCCTGCATCAGCATTCTCAGCACCACCGTTGTTGATGCGGTCAAACACGCTCTGCACCAGTGCCTTGTAGTCGGGCTCATGGGTGCTGGTCAGTTCACCGGCGATCACAAGGCAGCGGTTCTTAAAAAGGCACTCGATGGCGACACGGTTGCTACGGTCATGCTGCAGGCAGTCGGTCACGATGGCATCTGCGATCTGGTCACAGATCTTGTCGGGATGCCCTGCGGATACCTGTTCTGAAGTGATAATTCTCATTTTACTTTTCCTCCTGATCATTTTTCTCAAATACGCACAAGAGTGTGCAAAAATCGCCGGATACATCAAGCACCACAATTTGTGCCAGTCTCATACCGGGCATTTCGGCAAGTGCATCGTTGATCATCATATCGATGGTTCTGCCACACTCCTTGTTTTCCATAGCTCCCAGAAATACTCGTGATGTTTGCATAGTCTTTTCCTCCTGAATTTTATTTTTGGGTCTGTCTCTCACGGATCTGTACCCCGTGCTGTGCAATACACAAAAGCTGTCAACGGTCGTTTCGCAGAGATCTCATTCTCCTAAAGTCTTAAAGTGTAATATATGTTGCTAATGTTGCAGTAGTTTTCTATTATAATAATAAATACACAATAAACATATATAGAGTAACCGATTCTATCTGCAACACCAGCAACACGAATAGGCGTAAGCACCGTAAATGCGGACAAAACGCATATATTTACAGCACATCACACCTTTTACTCTGTTTCACTGATGGGTACGAAGTCATCTTCCGGTTCTTCGCCGACAACCCATATGATATCATTGACCATAGTGGTAGTGCAGGCTCCTTCTTCATCTCTGGGTCTCCTGCGCTGATACACAAAGCCGGCCTGTTCCATCTTTTTGCGGAAATTGGCAGCGTTTTCGTACTTGAAGCCGTTTTCGGCGCACCAGTCCTTGTATCGGCTATAAACTGCCTGCGCTCTCAGTTCCTGCCCGATTTCCTTCTTCACACATTGAGAAGTGAACATCATAATACGATCAGACTGCTGACGATATTCTTTTGTTGCATTCTCAACAGAGTCAGGCATATCCAGACCTTCTGTCATATACAGACGAAAGCCCTCAAGACACCAGTTCAGTATACCGGATAAATTTTCGCTTCTGGCAAAGAACGACTTTAGGTCGATGTCACGTTCTTCAGCGGTGAAGTGGCGGTTGAACGGGATGATTTTGATACGATCTGATTCAAACAGCGTCATATCCGAGATCTGCGGCAGATGGTTGGTATCAATAAACAGCTTGAACTGCGGTTTGAACTCGAAGGAATTCTCACGCAGGAAACGGGCGGTCAGGATATTGTTACCCGTCATCTGCTTGGTAAGGGATGCATCGATCTGCATGGACTTTTCCGGCTCAGAGACATTGACCATTCTTGCACCGTTCAGACGCGCCACATCCTCGGACGGTCCGGAGGAATCCGCAAAGCCCTTCTTACTGAGCATATCCGGCTTCGCCGTTCTGCCGTACTCACCGAGAATGCGGAGAATGGTTTCCATTGTGGTGCCTTTGCCGTTACGGGAAGTAGCACCGTAGAGAATGAACATACATTCAAGTCTTGTGTCACCCGACATTGCATAGCCGATTGCTTTCTGAAGATACCTGATTCTTCCCTTGTCGCCCTCCATGACCTCATCCATAAAAGACAGCCATCGGTCACAGACGGCATCCGGCACATAGTCAACTTCGGTCATTTTTGTGAGCATATCTGCCGGATCATGTGCTTTGAACTCGCCGGTGAGAAGATTGATCGTTCCGTTGTGGCAGTTAAAGAGAAACTTGTCACGATCAAAGGCAGACATATCCACGGTGACTGCCGGATCGGAAGCGGCGTCCTTTACCATGAGGTCACGGTATTTACGCTGATCCAGTTTCTGCACTCGTTCAAGGAATCGTTTTCTGGTATCCTCCGATGTAATTCTTGGAACGAAAGCAAGCAGCGTATCACGGAAGTCTTTTGCCATTTCAGCAATCTTGATGTCATGCTGATCGGGACGCCAGACACGGCCGTCATAAATATACCAACGGCCTCTTGTATCGTTCATCAGGATAATGCTGCGGAAGAAATCCACAAACATTCTGCCGTTGCCGATCTGGAAGGATTCATAGCGCGGATTTGTATGCGGTGAAAGCTCATCGACCGTTGTAGAGAGAAAACGATAATCCGGTGTAAAGGTGTATCCCTCTCGCTCCCTGCGATCACGCTCTTCCTGAATCGTGCTTGCATCGAGATCTGTAAAGTCGAGAAGAACATCGTCCTCATCAGGCAAGCCGCTAACAGGACGATAGATCTCAGAGCATGAGGATACAGCGTTCCGGATCGTGATCTCGCCATAGGTTGCATCGCCGGTTCGTCTGTCCCATTTGTCACGCATCAAGCCGCTGCTGCGGAAGATACGGTCGATTTGTTCTTCTACGCAGCCACACCAAAAGCAGAGCATAGACACAAACGCCATGTCTGCATCTGACTGAGAGTCGTATCCTTCCTCCCATCTGCCGTCATAGAGAGCCTTGAACTTATCACCGGATTTGGATTCCGATGCGTGTTTAATGACCTGTTCATCCGTGAAATATGACACGGGATTGCCTTTGAAAGCGGATGCGGCGCGAGTGCCGCGCTTCATGAACGTATCAAGAGCCGTTTTGAGCGCATCATCGTCACGCTCCACTGTGCCAGGGCGGAACATATCTCCCGTGACCGTCACAAAACGGTTCGTCACGCCGGGAAGGTAGACCTCCAGACCGTGTTTGCGGTTGTTGATGTAATACACGGTCTTATCGTAGGCAAAATCGGGAGAAAGGCGGAAGAAGCCGCGCAGTCCGGTACCGGAAGGGCTGCGCTCAAAGTATGCGTCCGGAAAGATACCAAGGATAGATGCTGCGACATCGTTGAGTGATCCGTCCTCACGGATACAGTGGTCGATGTCGATTGCACCGATACCCTCTGACACACGATAGCCGATGCCGTCCCAGCCGCCGATTGCATAGGATTTCATCGCTGTATTGAAGTCGGCGAAAGTGGACGGATCGTTGGTTCTCGCCATTGCGCCTGTGCGCGGGTTATACGGCACTTTGGTGGGGCGACCGCTGCGCTTCTCCAGCTTCCAGACACAGAAAGAAGCGGTCTGCTTCAGAACATCTGGGATATTGA
>ERZ795052.2699-NODE-2699-length-20875-cov-5.965466_pt1 | contig 20875 bp, 14 predicted proteins | sample MGYA00375136_ERZ795052 | MGnify/ENA primary metagenome ERZ795052 (study PRJEB30181, sample SAMN05720156) | activated sludge metagenome | isolation source: Anaerobic digester | place: Japan | collected 2015-05-26 ... | reverse complement strand
GTTCAATCCTAAAGCCCATTACTGGTTTCGTCTCGCGATCTGTGCTGGCAGCCGCCCTTGCGGCCACCCTTTGTCTTGGTGCCGTTTGGCTGCCGCTTTGCCCCGCCTCCGCCCAAGGCTTGGGCGAACGCCTCGAAACCACCGCAGGCGAGACGAAGCAAAAACTGCAGGAGGCGGGCGAATCGGCGGTCAACAAAATCGAAGCCATGTGGCGTCAAATTGACTCGAAGCGGCTCAAAAACCGGAAGCCGGATGAAATCGTTGCCTGGATCATCATGGGAATGCTGGTGGGCAGTCTGGGCGGGTTCTTGTCCATTTTTCGCACCAGCAGCGTCCAGCGCATGTCTGATCTCATCATCGGGTTGATCGGGGCCTTTGTCGGCGGCATTATTGCAAGCCTCAGCCAGCTCAATTTGGGCCTCGGCCCGGTTCTCATCCGCTATGAAGACCTCCTGTTTTCGCTTACGGGAGGCATTTTGCTCATGCTCGGCGTCCGTTTTTACCGGGCTCGCAAAAGGAAAGAAGTTTAGACCCGCGCCCTGACGACGTTAATTGATGTGGCTGGCCGGTATCGCCTCCAGCCTGAAAAAGAAACAGGTTCCGATTCCCATTATGCAAGCAAAGCCACACCCTTGGTCAATCGAACAGCGGTTCAAAGTTCTCCCGCGCTCATGCTTTCCGGCCCGTTGCGGGACAAGGCAGGGCAATCGCCTTGTGAGTGGATTCCGCCTAATGGTGCTGGCCTGCCTGTTCTCTGGGGATTGCGCCGCACTGGCGGGGGAGCTTTTGACTCTCCATTACCTGCAGCCGGCGCAAAAATGGGAGGAGGCGCTGCCGGTGGGCAACGGGCGGCTGGGCGCAATGGTGTTTGGCGGAGTGCCCGAGGAACGCATCCAGCTCAACGAACCTAGTGTCTGGGCCGGTCCACCTTACCCGGAACCCCGTCCCGGTGGCGCCGCGATTCTTGCGCGGGCGCGAGAGCTTTTCTTCCAAGGCCAGTTCGCGCAGGGCGAACAAGTTATTCAGCGCGAGTTACTGGTGCCTGTTATTGAGCCGCGCAGTTACCAAACGTTGGGGGACTTGCGCCTGAGCTGTGACCATGTCGGCACGGTAACGAATTACAGGCGGGAGCTGGACCTTGACACGGCGGTTGCCACCACGCGGTATGAGTCCGGCGGCGTGACCTTCGTGCGCGAAGTCTTGGCGAGCCGAAGTGACGACGTTCTTGTCATTCGCCTGGCCGCGAGCGCCCCGGGCGCTCTTTCTTTTCGAGTTCGCCTCGCCCGGCCGGACGCCACAGTGTCCGCGCGCGGGAACTCCCTGCTGTTGCGCGGCCAGGCGGCCCACGGTGAGAAAAACAAAGGGGTGAACTTTGCGGCCCAGCTCCGGGTCCATCCCCGGGGTGGCACGTTGCGTTCGGAGGAGAACGCGCTTGAGGTCAAGGCTGCGGATGAGGCGCTGCTGGTGCTGGCGGCGGCCACCGATTACAACAAAGCCGCGCCGCTTGAACCCTTGAAACGGGATTTGGAGGCGGCGTGCTCGAAACAACTTCAGGCGGCCGGAGCGAATTTCGAACGGCTGCGCCGCCGCAGCGTCGGGGAACACCAGCGCCTTTTCCGGCGTGTCCAACTCACACTGAAACACAGCCCAAACCAGGATTCCCCGCCCGGACCGATGAAGGCGACGGATGCGAATCCCGCCCTGTTGCCCACCGATGAGCGGTTGAAAGCCGTGCGTGCCGGCGCTGCCGACCCGGGCTTGGCCGCGCTGTACTTCCAGTTCGGACGCTATTTGCTCCTGGGGTCATCGCGGCCGGGAGGTTTGCCAGCGAACCTCCAAGGGTTGTGGAACGAGCACATCCGGGCGCCGTGGAACAGCGATTACCATATCAACATCAACATCCAGATGAACTATTGGCCGGCAGAAGTAGCCAATCTGTCTGAATGCCACGAGCCGTTCTTCGACTTTGTCGAGGGGCTGGTCCCGGCCGGGCGCAGAACCGCCGGCGAGATGCTCGGATGCCGCGGCTTTTGCGCTTGCCTGACCAGTGATGTCTGGCGCTGGACGGTGCCTTACGGCAGCCCGCGGTGGGGCATGTGGGTCATGGGCGGGGCTTGGTGCACGCAGCATTTCATGGAGCATTACCGGTTCACGGGCGACCGCGAGTTCCTCCGCCGGAGGGCCTATCCGATTCTCAAAGAGGCATCGCTGTTCCTGTTGGATTGGCTGGTGAGCGATCCGGCAACGGGGCAACTCGTATCGGGGCCCAGCACGTCGCCTGAAAACGGATTTATCGGCCCCGATGGCAAGCCGGTGACCCTGTCCATGGGTTGTTCGATGGATCAGGAGATCATTTGGGATACCTTCCAAAATACGCTCGAAGCCGCGCGTGATCTGGGCATTGCCGACGACTTTACCGCTGCGGTCGCCAGCGCCATGGGCCGGCTGGCCACGCCCCAAATCGGGTCGGACGGACGCCTCATGGAATGGGCCCGCGAATTCAAGGAGACCGAACCGGGCCATCGCCACATGTCGCATCTCTTTGCCATCCACCCGGGGCGGCAATTCACCTTCGAAAACCGCCCTGAGATGATGGCGGCCGCCCGAAAATCCATCGAACAACGTCTGGCCCATGGCGGGGGACACACCGGCTGGAGCCGGGCTTGGATCATCAATTTCTGGGCACGGCTCAAGGAGGGCGAAAAAGCGCACGAAAATGTCGTGGCGCTGCTGGCAAAGTCCACTTTGCCGAACCTGTTCGACAACCATCCCCCGTTTCAGATTGACGGCAATTTTGGCGGCGCGGCAGGCATGGCGGAGATGTTGCTCCAAAGCCATGCGACGGTCAGCATCCCCGAAACGGAGGGTGGCCCGGTGTCGGCTGTCCCGCTGATTGAACTGCTGCCAGCTTTGCCGAAAGCCTGGTCCAGCGGGTCAGTGCGCGGGCTTCGGGCGCGCGGCGGATTCGAAATCAGCCTCAAGTGGGCCGAAGGGGCGTTGACCCGCGCAACCATCCGCTCGCTCTCGGGCCGGCCGTGCCAGTTGCGGTATGGTGGGAAAACGATTCCTTTGCACCTCAAAAAGGGGAGTGAGGCCCGATTCGATGCACAACTGGCGCGGGAATCGTGAATGGCCGGAAACGTCGTCCCGTTCCTTTACTCGAGTTCCGCAATCGCCCCCTCGAGCGCGTCCACCATCCGGTGCAGTTGGGTGGGGGTGGTGCAGTAGGGGGGCATCAAGACGACAACGTTGCCGATGGGCCGGGTCAGCACTCCGCGCCGGGCCATGGCTTCGCACACCCGAATCCCGGCCCGCTCGCGCAAATCAAAGGGCTTGCGGGTGCGCCAGTCTTTCACCAGCTCGATGCCGGCTACAAGGCCCACCTGGCGGATGTCTCCCACGGTGGGCAGGCGCCACAACCGTTCCAACTCGCTCCGAAGCTGCGCCTCGATCCGGGCCCGCGCCTGGACACTGGCGGGGGTGGCCAGCAGGTCCAGGCTCGCCATGGCCGCTGCCGCCCCCAACTGATTGGCGGTGAAACTATGGCCGTGAAAGAAGGTCTTGAATTCCTCGTAACGGCCGAGGAAGGCATCAAAGACGGCCTGAGTCGTCAGGGTGGCCGCCATTGGCAGATAACCGCCCGTCAACCCCTTTGCCAGCGCCAGAAAATCCGGCTGGACCCCCTCCCGGTGGCAGGCGAAAAGATGACCGCCGGTGCGGCCGAATCCGGTCATTACCTCGTCCGCGATCAACAGCGCCCCGTTTTCCCTCGCAATGGCCGCGGCGCGCGCCAGCCACCCCTCGGGTTGGGCGATCATGCCCCCCGCCCCTTGCAGCAGGGGCTCGAACACAAAAGCTGCGTAAGGATTGGACCGGGTGCGCTGACGCCGGAAAGCACCTTCCAATTGGTCAAGGCATTCCCATTGGCACTTGCGGCAAGCCCGGGCGTCGGTGCGCTCGGGTTTTGCCCGGTTGAACGGGCAGCGATAACAATAAGGCGCCATGACTTCGTCGGTCTTGAACAACAGCGCCGAGAAGCGCTGATGGAAAAGCCCGATATGGCCCAAGGCGACTGCTCCCAGCGTGTCTCCGTGATAGGCGCCGCCCAGTGACAGGAACCGCGGACGCGCTGTCCGTCCGGTCCGCCGGCTGAATTCGTATGCGAGTTTGACCGCCACCTCCATCGCGGTCGAACCGTCGTCGCTATAAAACACTTTCGCCAGGCGCGGGTTCGGCATCCGGGCTTTGGCCGGTCCATCGCCTGGAGTCAGGTTCAATCCCAACCGCCCAGTGGACCCGCCAGCCGGTTCCTGTTCAAGCCACGGTTCGACAGGATTCGCGACTCCAATCAGTTTTTCCGCCAGCAGACTGGCAGGCTCGTTGGCCAGACCCAACGCCGAACTGTGGCTGATTTTGCCCAACTGACGCCGAATTGCCGCGTTGAGCTTCGGATGACCGTGACCGTGCAGATTGGTCCAGATCGAGGAATTGGCATCCAGGTAGGCGCGGCCGCGGATGTCCCGCAACACCGCGCCCTTTGCTTCGGTTATCACGATGGGCTCGCGCCGAAGCCACTCGGCCATCTGCGTGAACGGATGCCAGATATATTGATGATCAAGTCGGGCGAGACGATGCATAAACTAGGACCCGTCCCCTGCCGGCTGGAGCTGGAGGCCGCGAATCGCGGCTGCCAATTGCCCCACGTCCTCCGCAGAGTGGGCCGCGCTCAACGTAATTCGCAGCCGGGCCGCCCCCCGCGCCACGGCGGGGTAGCGTATCGCTGGAACATAAATCCCGGCTTCCAAGAGCTCCGCCGCCGCTCGCATCGCCTCCTCTGCGGGGCCCAGCACAAGCGGTACAATCGCGGTTGGGATTTCCAAATTTGGCCTGCCCAGAGCGGCCTGGAATTGCGATACCCGCTGTTTCAACCGGAGGCGGAGCTCCTCTCCCTCCGGACCTCGCACGAGTTCGAGCGCCGCGGCGGCGGCGGCGGCGGCGGCTGGAACCGGAGCGGTTGAAAAGATAAATGACCGGGCCCGGTTGACCAGGTAATCAATGAGTGTCCTGGAACCGCAGATAAAGCCGCCGGCGGAGCCGAGAGCCTTTCCCAAGGTGCCCATCAACACTTCGATCCGGGCATGGGCGTCCAGCTCAGCCGCCAGGCCCGCGCCGGCCGGCCCCAAAAGACCCGTGGCATGAGCTTCATCCACCAACAGCCACGCGTCATAGGCATCCTTCAGCCCTGCTATCTTCCGCAGTGGAGCCGTGTCGCCGTCCATGCTAAACACCGACTCCGTCACGATGAGGATGACCGGTGGCGCAGTGCCGGCTTGAACGCGGCGCGCCCGCACGTCCGCGGCCCACTTTAGGATGTGCTCGAGGTCCTCGAGGTCGTTGTGAGCGAACACCCGGAGTCTGGCGCCGGACAGCCGGGCGCCATCCACCAGGCATGCATGAGCACGCTTGTCCAAAATGACGATATCGTCCTTGCCCGCCAGCGCGCAAAGGGTGCCCACCGCGGTGGTGTAGCCTGAGGAAAAAGTCAGGGCGGCTTCAGTTTGCTTGAATTCGGCCAAAGCGCGTTCCAACCGCACATGCGGTTCGAGGTTTCCGCAGACTAGGCGGGAAGCGCCACTTCCCGCTCCCCAGTGCCTTGCCGCTTCGGCGGCCGCCTCTTTCACGCGTGGGTCGCCCGCCAGGCCCAGATAGTCGTTTGAACCAAAATTCAGCACCGTGCGGTTCCCGAGCGTCAGCCGTGGCCCTTGCGCGGACCCAATTTCCCGCAAAGTTCGGTACAGCCCCTGCTCCCGGAGCTTTGCCAGACGCCGGGTCAGTTCCTCCTCCAGTTTCATGATGGCAACGGAATCGCCCATTGTCCGTCAATCAGGCTGGCGCAAACCGGTCCCGAATGGCGCAGCACCGCCTCCCAGACGTCCCGGCAGGCGGTCTTCAACGGTACGGCAATCAGGTCGGCATGAGCGCCGGGGGAGATTTGCCCCACCAGACCGGCCAATCCAAGCGCCCGCGCTCCGTTGATTGTCGCCATTCGCAGCACGGCCCGGGGTGAAAGCCAGGATTCGCGGGCGGCGAGCGCGCGCATTTCGTCAAACAGGTTCAGCTCCACCACCTGACGGCGGGAGCGGTAAACGCTCGCCAGGCTGTCGGTTCCCAGGCAAACGTTGACTCCGGCCCGTTGGAGCCGGCGCAAAGGAAACGGGTCGTGCCGGAAGTAGGCATGGCTTCGCGGGCAGTGGACAACGTGGGTGCCGGTTCGCGCCAGTAATTTGACATCCACAGGCTCGAGGTAGTTGGCATGCACCGCCAGCACATTCGGCCCGAGGCAACCGCACTGGTGGAGGTGTTGGACGGGGGATTGATTTCCGCAATCCGACATGTCCCGGCCACTGCGCTGCAGCCAGCGGTACATTTCCCCCTGTGCACTCCGAAACATGAGATGTTCGAGCGCAGACTCCGCCGCATGAATGGCCAGACGGCAACGCCGCCGCCCGGCCGCTTCCGCCGCCCCCCGCAGGAGGTCCGGCACGGTGGAATAAGGGGCATGCGGCGACAGACCGGCCCGACACCGTGGATGTTTCAGGATGGCCAGGTGTTGCATGGCCTCGTCCAGCACCTCCTGGATGGGTCTTCGGCGGCCCAAGCCAATAAGTTCGATGAAGGAGAGGATTCGAAGGGGAGTCTGGCGCCAAAGCCGCCGGAGCAATTCCGGCACCACCTCGATGTCCGCCACCGTTGTGGTTCCATGGTGCAACAGCATCCGGGCGCCCTCGCGCCACGAGGCTTCGTAGTCTTCCCCCCTCCATCCCGCTTTCAACTCGGTGATGGCTTTCAGCCAGTCGGTGAATACTTTCGGCGGCGGCAGATGACCCGCCATGTGCGTGTAATCAAGGTGGCAGTGCGCGTTTACCAGGCCCGGCAGCAGGACAACTTCGCCCAAATCCCTCACCCGCGCGCCGGTGTTGCCCCGAAGTTCCCGCCACCGCCCCACCGCGACAATGCGCCGCCCCCGGATGATCACCGCCCCATCCGCGATGGGCGGTCCGGTCATTGGGAGCACCACCCTCGCCCGTAGCATGAAGGGAGACCGAGCCATGGTGGACAGGAAGCCGCGTGCCGATGCCATGCAACCCCCGCCTCGCCGGCCTTGACCAACCCGCATCCAGCCAGGCCGGACGGAGGACCCTCGGAGGGGCTACAAGCCTTTTTCCTTGAGCGCGCGTTTGGAACGGGCGGCTTGTTTGTGTTTGCGGGCCTTATACTTATTGTGGCGTTTGCGGATTTGCTGCTCAATCTTCTTGCTGACGACATCAATCGCCGCATAGAGATCGCCATCCACCGCTTCGGCAAACAGGTCCGGCCCCGGCACCACCAGGCGGATGGAACAGGAGAACTGGCGCTCGGGGGCTTTGGTTTTGTCGTGATCGAGAATGACCCGGGCCTGAATCGCAAAGCGATCCAGATGCTCGAGTTTCGAGATCCGACTCATGATGTGGTCTTCGATGGCCTGGGTCAGCGTCAGATTATGCGTCGAAAGGATCAAGTTCATCAGCTTCAAGATGCGGGCGGCATGAAATAAAATCCAGCGAAACTTGAAAGCGGGGCGGGGATGCATACCATGCCCGGCGTGCCAACTCACGTCATCGCCGTGGCCAATCAGAAAGGCGGGGTCGGAAAAACGACCACCGCGGTGAATCTTGCCGCCTGCGTGGCGGCCGCCGGTCGGCGTGTACTCCTCGTGGACCTCGATCCCCAAGCCAACGCCACCAGCGGCGTCGGGCTCGAGAAGACCGAAGGCGCCAGTGCCTACCGGGTGCTGCTGGGGGAAGGCAGCTTGTTGGACAAGGTGCAACCCACCGCGTATGAGCGCCTTGCCCTGATCCCCAGCGAAGTGGACCTCTGCGGCGTGGACGTCGAGCTCGCTCGCGCGGACAACCACCTGGGCCGCCTGGCCCACGCTCTGCGCCCCGTGCTTCAATCGCAGCGGTTCGATGTCGTCCTCATAGATTGTCCCCCCTCGCTGGGGGTTCTCACATTGAACGCCTTCGCCGCCGCCAGCGGCGTTCTGGTCCCGTTGCAGTGCGAGTATTACGCCCTGGAAGGCATTTCCATGCTCAGCCGGGTGATGGCTCAGCTCCACGACAACGGCGTCAACCCGCGCCTCCAGCTCCTGGGCGTGGTCATGACCATGTACGACGGACGCACCCGCCTGGCCCAGCAAGTCGTGGGGGAGGTGCGCGAGCATTTTGGAGACCGGGTCTTCGAAACGATGATCCCCCGAACCACCCGCCTGGCCGAGGCCCCCAGTTTCGGAAAACCCATCATCCATTACGACAAATACAACCCCGGCTCCGCGGCTTATGAATTGCTCGCCCAGGAATTCCTCGGCCGGCTGGACCGCCTCGAGCCGCTCCCCAGCACATGAACTCCGCAATCATTGTTGCCGCCGGCAAGGGCGCCCGCATGGGCGGCACGGTGGACAAGCTCTTTCTCCAACTGGCTGGCTGCCCGGTGATCGCCCACACCTGGCGGGAGTTTGACGCCGCAGCCTGCATAGATGAAATCACGCTGGTAATTCGCCCGGACACGGAGGCCGCCTTCCGCCGCCTGGCCCATGAGTTCCGTTTCGAAAAGCCCTACCGTCTTGTCCCCGGCGGCAAGGAACGTCAGGACTCGGTCTGGAACGGACTCGAGGCCGTCTCGGCTGACGCCGAAATCGTCGCCATCCAGGACGGCGCCCGTCCCTGCACCTCGCAGTCGCTCATCGCCATGACCGTCGCCGCCGCCCTCGAGGTCGGCGCCGCCGTGGCGGCCCAGCCCATGACCGATACCGTCAAGGAATCCGGGGACGGAAAGTACATCGAGCGGACGCTGGACCGGACGCGGCTTTATACGGTTCAAACCCCGCAGACCTTCAGGGTCGAAATCATTCGACGGGCGCTGGCTGCGGTGCGGGAGCGGGGCTTGGTGGTGACGGATGACGCCGCCGCCTGCGAATTGATTGGGCAGCCTGTCGAGCTGGTCCTGGGAATGGAGCCCAATCCCAAAATCACGCGGCCGGAGGATTTGCCTTACATTGAGATGTTGCTGCGGGACAGGGGATCCATTGCCGTTTGAGGGGGGCGGCCGGCCGGCAGCGGCTTGGGCTCCTTGCGTTGCGGTGCGGAAGGCCCTACCTTGGAGACGAATATCGAGAGAAGTGATATGAAACGACGCGTGCTTTACAGCTTGGTGGCCCTCGCCCTCGGGGTGAACCTTTTGATTGGCGCCAGGATGTTTAGTTCCTCTGCTGCCGGCCAGAAGGATTCGCCATACCCGAACATCGAGCTGTTCTCCTATGTGATGGAGAAGGTCCGCAAGGATTATGTGGACGGAGAGAATCTGACCTACCAGCAGCTTGTCCACGGCGCCCTCAAGGGCATGCTCAATACCCTGGACCCCCACAGTGAGTTCATGGATGCGGAGAAGTACAAGGAGCTTCAGAACGACACCCAAGGGGCCTTTGGAGGGCTGGGCATTGTCATTTCCATGCGCGACAATTTCATCACGGTTGTCGCGCCCATGGAAGACTCGCCGGGTTTCAAAGCCGGCATCCTTACCGGCGATCGCATCGTCAAAATTGACGGCCGGAGCACCGACAACATGACGCTCCAGGAAGCGGTCAAAACCTTGCGCGGCGAACCCGGCACGCAGGTGAAGATCACCATTTTCCGGCCCTCGTCCGGACTGACCCGGGAGCACACCCTGACGCGGGCCATCATCAACGTGGACATGGTCAAGGACATCAACGGTAAGAAGGAGTTTCCGTTAGGCGAAAACCGCATTGGCTACGTCCGCTTGGTGCAGTTCGGAGAGAAGACCAGCGATGACTTGAACGTGGCGCTGAAGAAACTGAAGAGCCAGGGGATGCAGGCGCTCATCCTGGACCTGCGATGGAACCCCGGCGGCCTCCTCGAACAAGCCGTGGACGTTTGCGAAAAATTCCTCCCCCGTGGCGAGCTGGTCGTCACCACCGAGGGGCGCAATCCCGCGCAAAACTCGGTCCGGCGGGCGATGGGGCGGGGGGACCTGCTCAACGGCATGCCCATTGTCGTCCTGGTCAACATGGGCAGCGCCAGCGCCTCCGAGATTGTTGCCGGCTGCCTTCAGGACCTCAAACGCGCTGTCATTCTCGGCGAGAAAACCTTTGGCAAAGGTTCCGTGCAAAGCATCCTGCCCCTTCACGATGGCTCGGCTCTCCGCCTGACCACCGCCAAATACTATACTCCCAGCCACAAGGTCATCCACAAGGAAGGCATCACGCCGGACATTGTCGTCACCATGACCGAACAGGAGGAGCTGGACCTCATCCTTCGCCGCACGCCGGGAGGGGTGGAAAGCCTTGACGAAGGCGACCGTGAGCGGGTGCGCAACGCGCCCGACCCGCAACTTGAACGGGCGATGGACCTGCTCAAAGGCATCACGCTGTTTACTCAGCGGGCGCCGGAATCCGAGTCCCGCGTCGCCCAGGGGGTTAAAGCCGGCAAAGTGGCCGCGGCCGTTCGATGATGCCGGAGGTTCAAGTGCCTCCGCGCCGTATAATGACGGGAGCTGGTGCTCATGTTGCTGGCCATCGAAACTTCCTGTGACGAAACCAGCGCAGCGGTGGTCCATGAGGGCCGGGTGCTCTCCAATGTGGTCTCCTCGCAAACCGCGCTCCATGAGGAATACGGCGGGGTTGTTCCCGAGCTGGCGGCCCGTGAGCATCTCCGCAACCTTATGCCAATCGTTCGGGCGGCCCTCGGTCAGGCGGGAATCGCTCCGAACCGTCTGGAGGCTGTTGCGGCCACGCGCGGCCCCGGCCTTCCAGGCGCTCTCCTCGTTGGGCTGAAGGCGGCCCAAGCCCTGGCTTTCGCCCTGCGCCGGCCCTGGCTGGGAATACATCATCACGAGGCACATCTCTATTCCCCCTGGATTTCCGGCGAGCCTCCCAGCGCTGTATTCCTCCCGGTCCAGCCGAATGTCTCCCTGATTGTCAGCGGGGGGCACACCCTCCTGGCGCGGGTCAACGGCGAGCTGGATCACGAGTTGCTCGGCGGTACGCTGGACGATGCGGCGGGCGAATGCTTCGACAAGATTGGCAAGCTCCTGGGATTGCCCTATCCGGCAGGGCCGCATATTGACCGGCTTGCGCGCGAAGGGAACCCCAGTGCCTACTCGTTCCCGCGCCCGCTTCTCGACGACGCCTCGGATGATTTTAGCTTTAGCGGCCTCAAAACGTCGGTCCGCTATTTTCTTCGTGATCATCCCCGGCTGCTCGAGGATGACCGGGCCATTCGCGATCTCTGCGCCAGTGTGCAGCGCGCCATCGTCGAGGTCTTGGTGGCCAAGACTGTTCGCGCTGCCCGCCGCGCGAGGGTAAGCTGGGTGACCGCCTCCGGGGGGGTCACGTGCAACCAGGGCCTGCGCCGGGCGCTGGCAACGGCCTGCACCGCCGAACAGCTCCAACTGCGCCTGGCCGAAAAGGTCTTCTGCACGGATAACGCCGCGATGATCGGCATTTTGGCTGAACGGAAACTGGCGCGCGGTCAGGCAGCGATGGACCTTTGCGCCGACATCGCTCCCGGCTGGGCCCTGAGCCCGGGCTCCATGCCATGAAAAAAAAAGCCACCCGGGGTTCGGGTGGCGAAAAAACGTGGGTCAGGCTCAGGCGGACGGAGCAGGCGCAGCAGCCGGAGCGGCAGGGGCGGGAGCCGGGGCCGCGGCTGCTTTCGTTTTGGCCGCCAGTTTCTTTCGCTTAATATAGGCATGGCGGCGTTTCCGTTTCTGTGCTTTGTTGTATTGCTTGCTCATATTGCTTTGCTCAATCAAATCGTTACGTTTTATCAGCGGGTCACTATGAAGATTTGCAGGTTCCGATTCAATCTCTATTTGATGCTGGTGGGTGCCGTTTGCCTGGCCGCGGGCTGCCAAAGTGGCAACGGCGGCCACAAGAAACTGGTGAGCGTCTTCCGCGCGCACCTCGAGGCTCCGGCCGGGCCGGTTGCCCGTGGGCAGCCCGTTCAGGTCTTCCGCCTCAGCCCCATTTCCCTCGAAGTCCAGCAAGCTCCTTTTCTCACCGAACAAAACGTTAAAGCTGCCCGCGTCATTGATGTGGTGGGCGGTTTTGTGGTCGAAATCCAGTTGGACCGCCAGGGGACGTTTCTGCTCGAACAATACACCAGCGCCAACGTAGGGCGCCATCTGGTCCTGTTCGGTGCCTTTGGCGGCAGGGAAAAGCAACCCCCTGAGCAGAGTCGCTGGCTGGCGGCGCCGCTCATCAACAGCCGGATTGCCGATGGAACTCTAACCTTCACGCCGGACGCCTCACGGACTGAAGCGGACCTGTTTGTTGCCGGGCTGCGAAACGTGGCCAAAAAGTACCAGGATAAAGGCGAGTAACCTGAAGGCGAGGTCCTGTGAAAATCATCAGCCCCAAAACAGCGGTCCCCTTTCCGCTGGCCGCCGCTCTGGCCGCGATCCTTCTCCCCCTCCTGGCTTTGGCCGCCCCCAAACCCGACCTTGTCGTATTTGACGACGGTGCAGCGCCAAACAGCACCTATTACGACCCGTCCGTTCCCTCGGCCATCGCCCCCAGCCTTCTGACAACCGCTCCCTCTCCGTACGGCGGCAAGATGCCATTGCTGACCAACCTGGCCTTCTCCGGCCGTCAAAGCGGGCTCGTGGAATGGAAATCGGCTCCCGGCGGCGACTGGATATTATTTGTCGCCCGTCCCGGCTTTCAGACTCAGGACGCCCGAGCCTATTCAAACGTCGTCTTTCAGGTGAATGGACCGCACCCCGTCAGTGCCTCCGTTCTCCCCCGGGCCGGCATGGAAAGCGCGAGCAACCACCGCACTGCCACCGTCTCCCTTGGTGCATTCCTGCCCGAAGGCTTGGATGGCGACAGCAACACCTGGCAGACCATCATCATCCCACTTGGCGCCTTCCAGCCTTACGGTCAGTTTTCCCTGACCGAGTTCAAGGCCCTCTTTTTCACCCAGGGCACTGCGGACAATCTGCTCCACACGCTTTGGCTGGACAATCTGCGAATAACCGACGGTCACCGCCCGGCCGCCCCCGCTGGGTTGGTAAGTCGGGCCGGGGATCGCAGTGTCATTCTCCATTGGGATCCCAATAGCGAGCCGGACTTGAAGGGGTATCGGCTTTATCGGGCGCCAGCGGCCGAAGGGCCGTTCAGCTTGCTGCAGCCCCAGGCGCTTGCCGACTCCCACTTTGCCGACTTCGCAGTGGCCAATGGTCAGACCCTTCACTATCAGGTGCGCGCGTTGAACGCGGCGGGGATGGAGAGCGGGGACTCGGCGTCGGTTGCGGCCACACCGCGTGCGTTTGCCGATGACGCCGCTTTTCTGGAATACCTGCAGCAGACGGCTTTCGATTTCTTCTGGTATGAGGCCAACCCCACCAACGGACTGGTGCGGGACCGCAGCCAGCCCGAGTCGGTGAGCAGCATCGCCGCCGTCGGGTTTGGCCTTACGGCCATCGGCATCGGAATTGATCATGGCTGGATCACTCGCGGAGAAGGCCGGCAGCGCGTTTTGCGCACGTTGCAGACTTTCTGGAACGGGCCGCAGGGAACCAACAGCAGCGGGATGATGGGTTACAAGGGATGGTTCTATCACATGCTTGACACCGTCAGCGGCGTCCGCGCCTGGAAGTCGGAGCTTTCTTCCATTGATACAGCCCTGCTCCTGGCCGGGGTGCTGTACGCCAAAGCATATTTCTCCCTGGACGACCCGGTGGAGAACCAGATTCGCGCCCTGGCCGACGCCCTGTTTGGCCGCGTGGACTGGCAGTGGATGTGCAACGGAGGCAACACGCTGACGATGGGCTGGCATCCGGAGACGGGTTTTATTTCCTCGCGCTGGATCGGCTACAACGAGGCGATGATTCTTTACATCATGGGGATGGGCGCGGCGACCAACCCGTTGCCCGCCAGCCAATGGGCGGGCTGGACCAGCGGCTACGCCTGGCGCACCAATTGGGGTCAGGCCTATGTCGAATTCCCTCCGCTGTTCGGGCATCAGTATTCCCATTGCTGGATAGACTTCCGCCACATCGCCGACGCCTACATGAGCGCCCGCGGCATCAATTACTTCGAAAACTCGCGGCGCGCCACCCTCGCCCAGCGGGCCTATTGCATTGCCAACCCCGGCGGTTTTGCAGGCTACGGTTCGAACGTATGGGGCTTGACCGCCTGCGATGGCCCAGGCTTTGGGAGCTACGCGGGCTATAATGCGCGGGGCGCGCCGCCCCCTCAGAATGACGACGGTACGCTGGCCCCGACTGCTCCAGGCGGGTCGCTGCCGTTTGCTCCCGAGGTGTGCCTCCCGGCGCTCCGGCACCTCTACGATGCGTTCCGAACAAACATTTGGTGCGTGTACGGTTTCAGAGATGCCTTCAATCTCACCGCCAACTGGTGGGATACGGATGTCATCGGCATTGACCAGGGGCCGATCCTGGTTATGGCGGAAAATTACCGCTTCCAGAAGGTCTGGAGGGTGTTTATGCGCAACGCCGAAATCAAACGCGGCCTCCAGGCGGCGGGCTTTACCAATCTGACATTCGTGCCGCTACAGATTCGGCGCCCGCAAGCGGAGGGGAATGTTATCCTGAGCTGGGCGGCCCTGACCCCGCGGTCGTACCGGGTGGAATACTCGAACGACCTTGCCGCCTGGCTCATTTCGCCGGCCGGATTCATCACCGCCGGCAGCCCGTGGTTGACGTGGACCGATTCCGGCCCGCCGGCGACTGAATCCAGTCCGGCTCTGACCCCCCAGCGCTTTTACCGGGTGTTGCAGTTTGGCTCACCTTGAAGGGGGCGTGGCGCCCGGCCCTCGCAAAAGGCGTGGCTCGGTGAACGCCAGCCTCAATCACTGGTTGTCCGGAACGATTTCCAGCCGCGTGCTCAGGGTGGTTTCAGAACTTGAACCGGCCATGACATCCACCACACCCGGCTCGACCACGAATTTCATGGCGTGGTCGTAAAAACCGAGTTGTTCCGGGCCAAGCGCGAACTCCACGGTTCGCATTTCACCTGGCTGGAGGGTGATCCGCTCGAAACCCCTGAGTTCTTTGACGGGACGGGTCACGCTCACCGCTGCCCGGCGAATATAGAGTTGCACGACTTCGTCGCCGGGGAGCCGGCCAGTGTTTTGCACATCCACCCGGGCGGTTACCTGGCCGCCGGGCGGAACGCGCGCCGCGCTGAGGCGCAGATTCGAGAGAGTGAACTCCGTATAGCTCAAGCCGTAGCCGAATGGATACAGAGGCGTCCACGGCACGTCCAGGTACTTGGAGGTGTATTTGTTGCCCGCCTCGGGGGGCCGGCCCGTTGGTTTGTGATTGTAATAAAGGGGCACCTGACCCACCGACCGCGGGAAGGTGACGGGCAGTTTGCCTCCCGGGTTCACATCCCCGAACAGGACATCGGCGATGGCCTGGCCGGCCTGCGTTCCGCCAAACCAGGTTTCCAGAATGGCCGGGGCGTTGGTCGCCAGCCAGTTGATCGAGAGCGGACGGCCGTTCATCAAGACCACGGCATAAGGCTTGCCGGTGGCGTGAACGGCTTGGACCAACTCAAGCTGCCGGCCGGGAAGGTCCAGCGAACTTCGGGACGCGGCTTCACCGCTCATGGCGGCCGATTCACCGACCGCGAGAATCACAAACGAGGCCTTTTTTGCCGCGCGAACTGCCTCGTCAAATCCGGCGCGGGATTCGCCATCCACTTCACAGCCCTTGGCGTAATGAATCCTCAGCCCGGCGATGTTCCTGGCTCGAAGGCCGGCCAGCAGCGTGACAACCTCCTCTTTTCTGCCGTCTCCCGACCACGAGCCGAGCAGGCTTTGCGCGTCGTCCGCCAGCGGGCCGATGACGGCGATGCTTTTCAAACTGCGGCTTAAAGGCAGGACTCCGGCCTGGTTTTTCAGCAGCACAACCGATCGCGCTGCCGCTTGACGCGCCGCCGCCAGGTGCTCCGCCCGCAGCAGCGTTTCATTTTCCTCTGCCTCGCTGGCGTAAGGATTGTCGAACAGGCCCAGCCTGAATTTGATGCGCAGCACACGGCGAACGGCTTCATCAATCGCGGCCATCGGAATCCGGCCTTGACTCACGAGGGCAGGGCCATGCTCGTTGAACAGGCGGCTGACCATTTCCATGTCCACACCGGCTCGAAGCGCCAGCGCGGCGGCCTCTCTGCCGTCGGCCGCAAGGCCGTGCGCCACCAGTTCCTGCACCGAGGTGTAATCGCTGACGACGATGCCGTCGAATTTCCATTCCTGCCGCAGCACGTCGGTCAGTGTGTGGGGGTTGGCGGAGGTGGGCAGGCCGTTCAGATCATTGAATGCGCTCATGAAGGTGCCCACCCCTGCATCCACCGCCCCCTTGAAAGGCGGGAAATAAACCTCACGCAAGGTGCGCTCGGACACATCGGTGGTGTTGTAATCACGCCCCCCTTCGGCCGCGCCATAGGCGACCCAGTGCTTGGCGCAGGCCACCACCTTGCCCGGCAATCCGTAATCCGGCCCCTGAAACCCGCGAACCCGCGCCCGGGCCATCTCCGCCCCAAGCAATGGGTCTTCTCCAGACCCCTCCACAATTCGGCCCCAGCGCGGGTCGCGCGCAATGTCCACCATCGGCGCAAAGGTCCAGCGCACTCCGGCCGACGCCGCTTCCGCCGCCGCAATCGCCGCATTGCGTTCCACCAAGCGGACATCCCAACTCGCCGCTTCAGCCAGCGGAACGGGAAAAACCGTGCGATAGCCGTGAATGACGTCGAACGCGAAGAGCAGGGGAATCCGGAGCCGCGACTCCTCGACGGCCACCCGCTGCAGCTCAGTGGTGCGCCGGGCACCCCGGACATTCAGGGTGGAGCCGAGCCGTCCGCGTCTGGCCAACTCCACATGTTCTGGACGGTACTCGCCCTCTGCTGTGCCATCGAGTTGCTGAAGCTGCCCCAGCTTTTCTTCAAGGGTCATCCGGCCCAGCAGGTCCGAGATTTTGGCTTCAACAGCATGAGCCCCTCCACCGCGGCCTTGTGGGGTTGTCTGGGCGTCTGCCCAATTCGGCGACGCGGCCACCACCATAATCAGCAGCAAAAGCTCCCGAAATCGAGTCCTACGCCGATTCTGCAAACGTGGCAATGGGCCGTTTTTCAGGCAAGCGGTCGTGTGCTTAAGACCGTGTGGATCAAATGAATAAAACTTGATCGGATGCCGCAGGGCATGATCGAGGACGTGGAGCCAATCCATAGGGCGCATTGATGCTGAAAGGTGCAGCCCGTGCTTCAGGGTGTCAATTCTCAAGTGTAGTAGAATGTAAATGATTTGATTACGAGCTGATGGGCGGATTCTCGGGAAGAGGTTGGCAGTTGAAGGCGACGACGAAGGAATTCTGAAGAAAAGTTATGCTTTCTTTAGGGCAAAAAAGCCACTATCTTAATATAAATGCCTACAAAGCATGTAACAGTTTTGTTGGGTCTGACAACTGTGCTGCTGATGATCGGCGCGGGGGGCGTGTTCGGGGCGGAAGCTGGCGCGAGAGCCGCCGAGATCATTACAAAGGCTGCGGATGTCCGCGGACTGAATCCGGAGCAGGCAGCTCAGCGACTGCCGGTGCAGGTCGAGGGGGTGGTTACGTTCACCTTCAATCCCCGCTCGTGTTTTGTGCAGGATGAGTCGGCGGGGATTTACGTGGGTAATGGCGTCGAATCGCCGCCGTTAAGGGTCGGGGACTGGGTCCGTGTCGAGGGGGTTACGGATCCGGGGGACTATGCGCCGATCATTGTGCCGTCACGTTTTGAACTTCTTGGGCGGACCAATCTGCCGCCCGCGCGCCGGGTGACGTATGCGGACTTGATGACGGGGCGCGAGGACAGCCAATGGGTTGAGGTGGTCGGATTGGTCCGGACGGCTGACGGCAGGCCGGAGGAGCCGCGGGCGATTGAAGTGGATATGGGGGGCGGCCGGATCACAGTGTTCGTACCGACCGTTCCGGGAGGCGACTTGACGCAGTTGGTGGACAGCACGGTGCGGGTGCGCGGGGTGTGCGGCACCTGGTTCAACCGCCTGCGCCAACTGTTTGGTATTCGGCTTATGGTGCCGCGTTGGGAGGACATTACAGTGGAAATTCCGGCCCCGCCCGACGTGCTGGCGCAACCGAGCCAGCCGATTGGCGAGCTCCTCCGCTTCGGGCCGCAGGGGTCCTACGGCCACCGGGTGAAAGTCGCCGGCACGGTCATCTTGCAGCAGCCGGGCCGCGCCTTCTTCCTGCAGGATGAGCGTCACGGTCTCCTGGTTCAGTCGCGGCAGGCGGGGACGTTGGAGCCGGGGGATAAAGTGGAAGTGGTGGGGTTCCCGGACACGGGCGAGTACACGCCGATGTTGCGCGATGCCGTCTGGCGAAAGACGGCTTCCGGAGCCGGGCCCGCCCCCGTGCTGGTGCGGCCGGACGAGGCCCTGACGGGGATGCATGACAGCCGGTTGATTGCCGTCGAGGGCAGGCTGCTGGAACGGAGTCGAAACAACCTGCAGACCATCCTGCTCCTTGAGGGTGAAGGCCGCGTCTTCACCGCGCTCCTGGAATCCGCCGATCCCCGGGCCGCGCTGGCCCACTTGCAGAATAACAGCCGGCTGCGGGTGACCGGCGTGTGCCGCATCGAAGTCGGCGAGGATTGGCGCGCGGGGCCGGAGTGGCGGGCCAAGGCTTTTCACCTGCTGATGCGCAGTCCGGCGGATGTGCAGTTGCTGGCCTTGCCACCCTGGTGGTCGTTGGGGCGCCTGCTGTGGGTCATTGGCATTCTGACGGCCATTGTCCTGGCTTCGCTGCTGTGGGCCACGGTCCTGCGTCGCAAGGTTCGGCAGCAAACCCGCATCATCCGGCAAAAGCTCGAGCTGGAGGCGCGATTGAAAGAACGCTACCGGGACCTCTTCGAGAGTGCGAACGACATGGTTTACACCCACGATTTGAGCGGACGCCTCACTTCGATCAACCTGGCGGGAGAGCAGTTGCTGGGACGAAGCCGCGCGCAAATGGTGAATCGCTGTCTGGCCGATTTTATCGTCGAGGAACAACGCCCCGCCGCCCGCCGATGGCTTCAGGACGTCGTGGAGGGCAAAGCGCCGCCGACGGTTGACTGGGACTTTCTGAACGCGCGCGGCGAGCGGGTCCGGCTGGAAACCAGCCCGCGACTGATTCTCCACGAGGGCGGGGAAGCCGAGGTTGAGGGCATTGCGCGGGACGTGACGGAGCGCCGGCGATTGGAGCGGGAGATTCTCGAGATCAGCACGCGCGAGCAACGGCGCATCGGGCACGACCTGCACGACGGGGTCTGCCAGCAACTGGCCGGCATCGCCGTGCTGGCCGATGTGTTGGCGGACAAGCTGGAGGGGGACGGCCGGCCTGAAGCCGCTGACCTGCGCAAACTCACCGACCTGGTGGGCCAGGCCAATCAGCAGACCCGCGGTGTCGCGCGCGCGTTGTTTCCAGTGCGGCTCGAGGAAAACGGCCTCGTTTCGGCCTTGCAGGAACTCGCTGAGGGCACCGCCGCCTTTTTCAACACCCCCTGCCACTTCCACCTCGACTCCGCCGCCCAAGTGCCGGACGCCACGGTCGCCCTGCACCTTTACTACATCGCTCAAGAAGCAATCCTCAACGCCGTGAAACACGGCAAAGCCCGCCAGATCGAAATCCGTCTCGAGTTCAATGGCGGCGAGGGCCTGGCCTTGACCGTACAGAATGATGGCCTGCCTTTCCAGGCCCAGGAAGGGCACGCTCGCGGAATGGGAATTCCCATCATGAACTACCGCGCCCGAATGATCGGAGCCACCATCTCCATTCAGTCTCCCCCCGGCGGCGGAACCCGTTTGGTATGCCAGCTCCTCCGGCGGGAGGCGGCTCCCCTTTGTGGCGAGGGTCCTCGTCCGCCCGGCCCGCCGCAGGCTTGTGTGAGGGCAACGGAAACCATTAACGTCAAATTATGAATGCGAGCACCGAGCGCGGAGGCAGCCTCCGCATCCTCATCGTGGACGATCATCCGCTGTTTCAGGAGGCCTTGCGGGAATTGATCCGCCGGGAGCGGGGATGGGAGGTGTGCGGCACGGCCACCGACGCCACTGAAGGGCTGCGCCTGGTCGAGGAAACCGACCCCGATCTGGTGATCGTGGACATCTCCCTGGGCGGCACCAACGGCATAGACTTGATCAAAAACATCAGCGCCCGAAAGCCCGACCTCCCGATGTTGGTGGTTTCCATGCACGACGAATCCCTTTTTGCCGAGCGCGCCATCCGGGCCGGAGCCATGGGTTACGTCACCAAACACGAACAGCCCAAAATCGTCAAAGCCGCCATCCAACATGTCCTGGCAGGGGAAATCTATTTAAGCCACGAAATGGCGACCTCATTGATCACGAAACTCATGCATCGTAATGATGACTTGCCCGCCGGGGACCCTCTCCATCAGCTCAGCCACCGGGAACTCGAGGTCTTCCGGCTGCTGGGCGAGGGCAAAGGGGCCCGGGAGATTGCCCAGAAGCTCAACTTGAGCGTGGCCACCATCAACTCCTTCCGCGCCCGCATCAAAGAGAAGCTCAACCTCAAAACCTCCACCGAGCTGTTGTTGCGGGCGGCCAACTGGGTCCGGGAGCAAGCGGGCGAAAACCAGCCGGTTGGAGGCTGAATCCAACCGGGGGCGCACTTTACCGGCGCACGCTCAACCGCTCGGTGATCCACGCCGCGTCCGCCATTCCCCCCGGGTCGGCACTGAACGGAATCTGCTGGAAGCCCCCCGACATCCGCACCGGAATCAACGTGGCGCGGCCACGCC
>ERZ795052.2698-NODE-2698-length-20891-cov-4.532396_pt1 | contig 20891 bp, 16 predicted proteins | sample MGYA00375136_ERZ795052 | MGnify/ENA primary metagenome ERZ795052 (study PRJEB30181, sample SAMN05720156) | activated sludge metagenome | isolation source: Anaerobic digester | place: Japan | collected 2015-05-26 ... | reverse complement strand
GCTCTTGTGCTAGCGGATCTTATTATCGCTCAAAACGCTCATCAGCACGTTTAATTGTGTGGTTCCAGAACTGCACGGATTCGCCTGACCCCTGCACTCGAACTCTGTTCCTTTTGAATGACAAAGTGTCCAAGAACACCGGTGCGTTCGACATGAGGACCGCCGCATACTTCCTTAGAAAAATCACCAATTGTGTATACTTTTACGACTGGATCATATTTTTCACCAAATAAGGCGATTGCTCCGGCTTTTTTTGCTTCTTCGAGCGGCATCATTTCCATAGTCACAGGAAGATCTCGCGCTATCTGCTCATTAACTATTTCCTCTACTCGTTTTATTTCTTCGGGAGTCATTGGAGCAGGATGTGAAAAGTCAAAGCGTAAACGCTCTGCAGTAATATTTGAACCTTTTTGAGCAACATGTTCCCCAAGAACTATTCTCAGTGCCTTATGTAAGAGGTGTGTTGCGGTATGATACTTTGTTGTCATTTCAGAATGATCTGCCAATCCACCCTTAAACACATTTGCAGAATTAGCACGGGAAAGTTCCTGATGTTTCTTGAAAGCCTCATCGAACTCTTCCTTGTTAACGGTAAGTCCATGTTCGCGTGCAAGCTCTTCTGTTATCTCAATAGGAAAGCCAAACGTGTCATACAATCGAAATGCGAGACGTCCGGACATAACCTTTTGAGGATTTTTAAGGAGATTTGGAAGCAGCTTTTCAAACTCCGCTTCGCCCTTCTGAAGTGTTTCGAGAAAGCGTTCTTCTTCGCGCGGAAGCTCTTCAAGGATTTTCGCACGGTTCTGTGCAAGCTCATTATATGCATGTTCAAAGCGATTGATGACAACCTCAGCGATTGGAGCCAGAAAAGGCTTTGTGATACCGAGCTTCCTGCCATGGCGCACCGAACGTCGTATGAGACGCCGTAGTACATATGCTGCACCAACGTTACCCGGCAGCACACCTTTCTGATCACCAAGAATAAACACCGATGCTCTCGTGTGATCTGCTATGATGCGCACCGACATATCTTTTCCAGCATCAGTTCCGTAGGTATAGTGAGCGGCTTCACCTATCGCTCTTATAATATCCTGGAAGATTTCGGTTTCATAAACACTTTTTTTGCCCTGAAGAACAGTAATAGTACGCTCGAGTCCCATACCGGTATCTACATTTTGCGCAGGCAGTTTTTTGAGCGTTTGCGCATCGATACGGTTGTACTCCATGAACACATTGTTCCAGATTTCCATCCAATGCTCAGGGTCTGTCCCCTTGTTGGAACCAGGAGGAGGCAGCCCATCACCTACCCAATAAAAAATTTCGGTATCGGGTCCGCAAGGACCGGTATGCCCAGCTGCCCACCAGTTATCATCCGCACCAAGCCAGGCTATTCTATCTTCCGGCATACCTAGAGAACGCCACACAGTAGCCGATTCTTCATCGCGAGGAGCATTCTCATCGCCAGCAAACACGGTAACCGACAGTAAACGCGGATCGAGCGCAAGCCATTTTGGATCGGTGAGAAATTCCCATGACCAGGCTATCGATTCTTTTTTAAAATAATCGCCTAACGACCAATTCCCCAGCATTTCAAAACAGGTGAGATGGCTGTTATCACCGACTGAATCAATATCGCCGGTACGAATACATTTTTGATAATCGACAAGACGCTTTCCTGCCGGGTGTGGTTCTCCTAACAGATACGGAACAAGCGGGTGCATTCCGGCTGTTGTAAAAAGCACTGTGGGATCATTATCGGGAATTAATGATTTGCCTTCAATCACTGCATGGTTCTTTGTCTTAAAGAACTCTAAATATTTTGCTCGTAAAATATCACTCGTTATCATGAAAGCAATAGTACAAAAGAGTGCATAGAGCGTCAATTACTATCTTTTTCTGAGCACAATCAACGTAATATCATACGGCTGACGTTTTTGAGTGATAAAATTTCTATAATCTGCAATTATAGAAAGCATGATAGTTTCTGCGCTTTCTTTATCTGCTTTCTTAAGTGAATCTTTTAGCTTTTCTATGCCAAATGTTTCATTTTTATTATTCTTGCTTGCAATGAGTCCTTCGGTACAGAGAACAAGAATATCACCACTCGTAATTGGCACCTCGAGCACTTTAATTTCATGCTCAATTTGATTTCTTCCCATTGGGGGCAGTTTAAACTCACTGGAATCCTCTGGAACGATTGTTCGAATCTCAGTATTACGCATCATGAGCAGATCAGGCATTCCGCCATTGACGTATTCAAATGCATCTGGTTTTATTCGAACCATATTGCACAGTACAAAGTTTTCTACTGATGAGAACTCTCGTACCAGTGCCTTATTAAAATTATAGACATACTGACCCATTGGTTTTGCTAGTGTTTCATTAAAGACTCTAAATCCAATGTGCCTCGTTAGAACGGTCAACAATCCGCTCGCTACACTCCTCCCGGATACAGAACCGATAATGAGCCCCTTTAACTGTTTTTCGCTTTGATAAAAATCATAAAAATCTCCCGAAAGGCTCTGTGCAGAGAGATAGCGCAAAGCAATATCCCAATCATCAAGCTCCGGAGCTTTTCCGATAAAGAAGCCTTTTTGAACACTGGAAGCCAGTCGCAAGTCATGTTCGGCTTCTTTCATTGCAATTTTAAGTTCTTCTGAAGATTCTTCAATTTTCTTATTGAGTCTCGTTAATTCTTCTGTTGTTTTTGCAAGTGCATGAGTCCGTTCTTCAACAAGTTTATTCAGCCCTATTTTTAGCTGTTCCATTTCGTTATAAATGCTAATAAACTTGCTAGCTAGCAATGATGCTGCCCCCAGAAGGAAAAAGGCAAAACCATACTTAGCCCAAAAAATCAACTCACCATTAATTGCACGAATAGTATCAAGAATTATTGTTATTAAAAATATAATAGTACCAGCCATTATTTTGCCGGTATCGCTTTCCAGAAAAAACCACTTAAACGCACCAGCAAAACCGCCAATCCCTTCCTCTGCCAGTTCATTAGCCAGTCGTAAAATATCTTTACCAACCGTCTTGCCAACAACAAAAACAACATAATAAAAGCCTACTATGACTATAAGCACACGCCAGACTGCAATAAACGGTTCATCTCGCAAGAACAATCCTGCTGCTAGAAAAGCAAGTGTACTATAAAAAATCACAAACCAGCGTTTACTGAGTTTGTTTTGCAGCAACAATTCAAAAAATCCAAAAAAGAATATGGGTACGCCGAGCATACTAAAATATTCTAATTTTGCAATGAGGACAGTGTTTGTAAATACACTAAAGAGCAATGAAGTTCTCGTTAAAAGGTACACACTCAAAATAATTGTAGCGGTTCCTAAAAAAAGATATCCTTTATCTTTAGTACGCAATATAAAAAGAACGATATTATACAAACCAAAAATCGCATAAATCGCTATCATTATCAAATCTAGAACATCAAGATTCTCCTTTACCAGTTTTTGATACGAAGCAATCTTATATGGCCCACGAAGCGCAAAACCCGTTTTATTGTCTCCTGGATCACCAATAATCTCTAAGGCAAGCATATTTGCCCCATCATTGAGCAATTTTCTATCGATAGCTATTATGACATTCCGTTCTGCTCTCGTTATAAATGAATCGGTGCCTGCTTTAATAATTGCATTATGGATTAACGTTCCATTAAGGTATACTGCCCAGGCCTGTCCGATAAATCGGAGATACAGTGCTGGATCAGCAAGTTCCAGTACATCCTGACGCGCTACAAATGGTACAAGAACAGTGTATGTTTCTGGTTTTGCTGGAATAGGGTTCCATGACGATTTTGATGTCTTACCAGGAATGGGAATCTCACGAATCAGCATGGTTCGCTTACCACGAGGATATTCAACCTTGCACCATGCTTCATCGGTTGGAGCAGGAACTACATTAATCCATGAGATGTCAAACCCTTTTCGAAAATACCAGATATTTATAGTGAGGTCATGCTCCTGTGCAAAAACCATAACAAAACTAAATAGTACAATGCATACAGCTACAATCTTTTTCACGTTATGCTCCAATTAGCTTTATTTAAGTCCTATTCCCTTTTATTTTTTTAATTATCGGTTATACTAATAATTGTATCATAATTTTCTGAAGGAGTGTATATGTTTGTTACCTGGCTCATGATGACAGGTATTTTTTTTGTTATTTCTGTGGTATCACAACTCCTTATTAAGAAATTTCGCTTTCGTTCCCTTTTACTCATGGCAGCTGGAGCGCTTCTCTATGTTTCTGTACGACATATATTCAATTTTCATATTACCGCACTAGCTGCAAAAGAAGCTGCACTATTTAATCCGCTGCTCTTAGGTATTTGCTGCTTGCTCCTTACCATTTCACCGTCTTACACGAGTTCAAAATATAAGCTTACTCACTTTGACAGCTGGTTGCCACTTTTAATATTTATAATTTTTTACACACTGTTCAATTTCCTGTCGCAAAGTTTTATAGAAACAATTTACTGGCTGCTTGGCGGTATTTTTATCTGGTACACAAGCAGACGATATCGCTCTGTCTGGTATGGAATCCTGCTTTCAAGTATCGCTCTGTTTTCATTATTATTGAAAGCAACCGTTATACTTCATGGAATGCTTACAGGAATAATCACAATTGTGATTGCAGTGTTACTTTCCTATACGAGTAAGAAACATACAACCACTATGCTCTACAAACAGCTTGGCTGTGCAGGATTATGCTTTATTGCTGCGAGTAAAATCATGCCGCTCGGTGGGGCATGGATTCTAAATTTTATTATAAATCCATTTGAAAAAGATGAACGCACTAAAAGTATTTTGACAACAATTGAAGATATAGGTTTTTGTACATTAGGTTGGCTCATTGTCCCCTTGGTATTTATCCCGGGTTTTTCCTCCATGCATATCCTTGAATTATTGCTAAACATGGTTGTTTTAAGCACAGCCTTTATAGCTTTATACATAGTTCGCAAGCTTACCAACATGCCTGCTGCTTTTGCCGAATTTAAAACAATACTGCATACAGACGCACTAACAACGTTGCTAGCAGGTTATCTTATTTTTGCTGGAAACCTGCCTGTGGTTTTATTTTTCGTTACCTTACTGTTATACATTGTAACGATCTGCTATAAAGAAAACGAAAGCACGTGTTCTTCAATAAAGCCTGTTGCAGTAATCAATGATATTGAACAAACAGCATCAGTGATACAAACTATCAAACTTTTAGGAACTATCTCTGAACCGATACCACTGGTAACTGAACATACCAATGCAGAAAATATTCTGGCCTACTCAATGGCTGAATTGATACGCTCAGGTTATTCCGTAATACCACAAACTATTGAACTTTCATCATTAGTTTTACAAGAATACCCATCTTATTCTACGATACCACTGCTTATTTCCTCTGATAGAGAGTTACTTAAAAAATTACCTTCGTTAATAAAAAAATATTACGTACTCCTCCACTACAATCATTCTGCCATCAGTACCACTATAAATAAAATAGCAATCCTTGGTAGTCTTGAGCGTGCTGGTAAAAATAGTTTTACCGTTTTTGCTCCGCTCATAAAAGCATTTGCCCAAAGCAGCAAAGCAGAAATTGTAAACATGTATGCACTGGGTACACCTGCCACAGGAGGATCAATCAAAAATCCTGATACTGATATAAAATATTCATATATATCACGAAACGATCTCTCAACATTACATGACAAAATTCCACAACAGACTGCTGTAATTATTCTCTGTGATGACAGTCCAGGATGGCCACCTGCAGATTATCGCGTTCCTGATATACTATCCGAGCATGTTCCATGCATATTAGCGTTTACTAAAAGTGAATCGCACACAAAAACAATCACACAATATCCGTACATAGTCGAAGCGTGTATTAAAAACAATCGTGTTGTATCATTTGGAAGCGACTCAGCAATCGCGGATGCAATTAAAGCATTGCTTTTAGAGATCTTTAAAAATTATCCTAAAGAAGCTGAGCATATGGCTGCCATATTTTACCCGAAAGCATTTCAGGAACCAATCATGCTCGATTCTGGCATTATGCTTTTACATGCACGAAACAAAAAATTGCAGGAGCCAGAGCTGGCAATAGCAATAAATAAAAAAGGATGGCAACATCTTGCACTTAAACAGCCCGTGCACTGTATTCTCATGCTCCTATCACCCGATGCAATCTCAGCGCAGGAACACCTCGACAACCTTGCTTCTCTGGTTCATGCAATACGTGATATGAACCTGATACAGAACATAGTGGCAAAAACAACCGATAAAACAATAAAATTTTAATAGAGTTATACCGGAAACTTTATTGTAATAATTGCGCCGGTTCCTGAACCATCATCTGTAGCATGTACATCGGAATTTTGTGTAATTGTAATTTCACCATGTAATTGAGTGATAAACTGTTCTACCATCTGGAGCCCAAAGCTTTTGCATGCTGCAATTGAAAAATTTTCTGGAAAACCCGCTCCATTATCAGCAATTACTATTTCATACACATTATCAGTGTATATACCGGTAACGGTGAGTTTTCCTTTTTGCTTGTCTTTAAAAGCATGCTTAAAAACATTCGTGATAAGCTCGTTAATAACAAGTCCTAGGGAACTGGCAGTACGATAATTGAGCGCAACATCATCAAGCTTACAGATAAAATCAAGCTCCATATTACTTTCTAAGAAACCATCCACGAGTGTTTCAATAATAGACGTAAAGTATTTTTTCCCATTAACCGATTGTGCTGTACCACTTTCATGCATGAGCGCATATAAATCGGCATATGCCTTTATCTGATTGTATATATGACTCACAACAGGTTTACATTGAGAAGGCATTTCACGATTAGTATACTGCAGCGATACCAGTGCGCTAATAGTTAAGAGTGTATTTTTAATTCTGTGCAGCAGTTCACGATAGAGCATTTCTTTTTCTTCTACAGCATGATTAAGTTCCTGAATAAGCGCTCTTGTCTCTGAAACATCCTGAAAAATAGTTACAAACTTACCAGGTTCCGGACTGAAAGCACTTACCCGATACCAACGTTTTAACACCGTGCTGTACTGCTCAAAGTGTACAGGTTTTCTAGTTGTAGCAACTTCACCATATCGTATTATCCATTCTAGTTCGACTCCGGGTATGATTTCTGTGACTCGCTTCCCGACTATAGAATCGGTACGCAACCCGGTCATAGTTTCAAATGCTGGATTAGCTTCAAGAAAAATATAATCTACTGGCTTTCCTTCACTGGTAAATACCATTTCATGGTAAGCATAAGCTTCTTGCATACTCATGAGAAGATTTTTATATTTTTGCTCTTGCTTTGCAAAATCGCTTGATAATTTTTTATAGGTGATAAAATTATACCCTATTATTACTATTAAAACTACACAAATCACAAGAATACCAATAATAATCTTTTCTCGCACCTTGAGTTCATTATATAATGCCACACGCAATGCAAGCTCGCCGGTAAGTTGTGCAGCGTAGCGTTCAAACTCACTGTATGTCTGTTGGGTTAACTCTTTTTCTTTAATAATTGAAAGCAAGAATTTACTTCCGTGAGGATTTGTTATTGGACTTGAAAAGACTTCCATAATATGAACAGAACCGTCAGCAAATCGATTCGGAAAATTAAAGTAATTGCGTTTATTCTCAGACGCTCGCTGCATTTCTGCTTTGATTTCATTGTCTGAAAGTATATTAATCTGGTTAATATTCATAGCTACTAAAATTGGATACGGGTAGCCATACATGTTTACAGCACTCTCATTGGCATCTAAAATTGCCCCCGATTCGGGATCTATTAGCAGCATCGGTACAGCATGTTGCCTGAGCATATCAAATAATGGGTATCGCGATTGTGTTCCAGGAATGCCCTGCGTAAGAGCTAGCTTGCCCCCCAGGCTTATGAAAAATAAGCAAATGAAAATTTTCAGAAACTTACTATGTTTCATACAATCTACTATAAATAGTATCGGCCTTAACCCTGAACTATGCAAGTACTTGCTTGCATAGTTTTACGATTTCTGCAATACTCTTGCCATGAAACCATTGCAAACCATACTTACAGCATCCCATGCACAGGATGTTACAGAAAGACTTATCCGATATGCCCGGATTGAAACAACAAGCTCCCGTAATAATGAAGCAATTCCCTCAAGTGAATCACAGTGGACTCTTGCAAAACTTCTCGTAGAAGAACTCAAAGCGCTCGGCGTTACCGATGTCACGCTCGATGAACATTGTTTTGTAATTGCAAAAATTACTGCAAGTCCTGGTTATGAAAACAAGCCAGCAATTGGATTTATGGCACATGTCGATACTGTTGCTGATGTGTCAGGAACTAATGTCAATCCACGGATCATTACGGATTACGATGGCAGTGCTATCAAGCTCAATGAAAGGCTTGTACTGGATCCTGCAGAATTTCCTGAATTGTTAAATTATAAACATGACTCACTTATCGTAACCGATGGGAATACTTTGCTCGGTGCCGATGACAAGGCTGGTGTGGCAGCAATTATGAGTGCAGTAAAACTGCTTATGGAACAAAAAAACGTTCCTCACGGTCCTCTGTATGCTATTTTTACCCCTGACGAAGAAACAGGAAGAGGCATGAATGCATTTCCAATCGATAAAGTTTCCATGCAAGCATGTTATACCTTTGATGGTGGACCTGCAGGAGAAATAGAAGCAGAATGCTTTAATGCGTATGGAGTAAACGTTACCTTTACCGGGAAACCCTCACATCCCGGTTATGCCCGTGGCGTTATGGCCAATGCAGCCAGCATGGCAGCTCATTTTGCCTCTTTGCTGCCCCGATCAGAAAGTCCTGAGGCAACCGATGGATGGTTTGGATATTACTACATACTCGAAATTCACGGTGAACTTGAACATGCAGAACTCCAGATTTTGCTCCGCGACTTCTCTGATGATGGTATGCAGAAACGAATAAAAACATTGGAACACATAGCCCATGTTATTGAAGCTCAATTCCCTGGCGGAAAGGTTCATATCGAAACAAAAGAGCAGTACCGCAACATGAAACACAAACTGCTCGAAGCGCCTAAAGCACTCGAATACCTCGAACAAGCCATGCGCAATGCTGGTTTAGAACCACATTACAAACCTATACGCGGTGGTACAGATGGTGCACGGCTAACACAAATGGGCATACCTACACCCAATATTTTTGCCGGCATGCATAATTTCCACAGCCAGCTTGAATGGGCAAGCGTTGCTGAGATGACCCTTGCCGTTGATGTGATACTGGAACTTGCTAAACTGTGGGCTCAATGAGTGAAAGGTTTAGAGAGCTTATTGCTCTTCCTGAAACCAATATTCACCTTTGATTGAGTATTTTGCTTCTGCACCAACAAAAACAGTATTTTCAGATTCATGCTGCGCGATGAGCTTTTCATGTTTGAAGTGCACGGTAAGCTCGTCAGCAGCATAGTTTTTATACATACACACTTTAAGTGCTAATCCAGCAGCATCGATCGGATCTATTGCAAAACAGGTGATACTAATAGTCTCTCTATTGATGATTCCTACATGTACTTCGGGTATATGGTTTGAGGATCCCATAAATACTTTGAGATGCATTCTGGCAGGAACCGGCCCATCCCATAATGTAACCCTAACCTTATTATTATTAAAAACGGTATTGACGCTGCCAAGGTACAACTTGGGGCTTATTGCTGAAGAAGGAGGGATTTGTCTTCTTTGCAATTCAGAAAACTGTGATTCGGTACGAATTTCAATACCAAGAAAATGCATATCGATAGGCAGAATTTCTACTATTCCGCCAAACGTTTCCATGACAACTTGCTCATGATTGGTGAGACCATTATCGAGCAACCAACGAGCAGCTGCGAGACAGGAACTACCAGCAGTTTGTATGGGAATGCCATGCCGAGAGTATACTCGTACAATAGGCACGTCTTGAGTAAGTTCAGGTATAATTATACCTGCAGTCATAAGTCCTTCGACAGGGTTACATATATTTTTAGCAAGTTCATGTGCAAGCTTTGACTTTTGTCCTTTTAATTGATCTGGTAATATAAACAACCAGGAGTTGGCTCCCGCTGAAATCTTAAAAAATGCAATATTCATGACTGTAAACCCTATACTTTTTCCCCTGTAGTATCAAGTACTTGATAGTGTCAGGAAGCTTGTGCATACTACTATCTCCATAATATTTTGTATATATATTTTTTATGCTGAACTATCTGTTTGACATTTTTTAACCAAACAAGTAGTAATCTACATCAGCCTTTTTATAATTTTCATGGTACTAAGCAGTATGCTATTATAAGCATAGTGTATTGATTGCTGCAATTACAAGAAAAAGCAAGGAAACTTTATGTATATATGTGGTGTCGATGAAGCAGGAAGAGGACCGCTTGCAGGACCTGTATCAGCAGCGGCTGTAATACTTCCAAGAGAATTTCCAATAAACATACTCAACGATTCAAAAAAGCTTAGTGAACAAAAGCGCAAAGAGGTATTTAGAGAAATACAACGTCTTGCTATCTGGTCACAAGCATGGGCATGGCCTCATGAAATTGATGAAATCAATATACTGCAAGCAAGCTTGCTTGCTATGAAGCGAGCTATTGCTGCATTACCAGTAGTTCCTGATTTTGTACTCATTGATGGGAATAAAGTCCCCGATTTGTCAGTACCTGCAAAGGCTATTGTCAAAGGTGATACTATTGAGCCAGCAATCATGGCCGCATCAATTGTTGCTAAAGTCTGTAGAGACCGCTTGATGATCCGATATGATTGGTTCTATCCTGAGTACGGTTACGCAAAACATAAAGGGTACCCTACAAAACAGCACTGCAAAGCATGTATCGATCATGGCCCATCACCTATTCAACGGAAAACGTATAAAGTACCCCATTATAATTAATCATTATTTATAATGATTAATTTTTAATTATTATTGTTAATACGATATTTTATAAATTAGGCTTCTACACATAGCTATTATTTCAAAAAGTAAAATATTAAAATAAAAGCTTGCATTATATCTGGAGTACTATACAATAGTATCATGCAGTTATGCATACAATCTTAAATACAGGAGGTATCCTTAGATGGACCATTATGGATTACTTTCCATTGTACCGCCTTTGCTTACAATTGTGCTGGCAATAATAACCAAGGATGTTATTATCTCTCTCTTTCTTGGTATTTTCTCTGGAACGCTTATTGTTGCTGGAGGAAATCCTTTTTATGCGTTAACACGTTTATCCGATATTCTTGCTGACACACTTGCAGATGGCTGGAATATCCGCATTATGATGTTTACCATTCTTCTAGGATTAATTGTAGGAATGCTGGCTAAAACAGGTGCTGCATACGCATTGGGCGACTGGGCTGGCAAAAAAATTAAATCAAGAACTGGAGCGCTGCTGTTTACATGGCTCTTTGGAATTATCATCTTCTTTGATGATTATTTCAATTCACTTACCATTGGTACCTGCATGCGGCCACTATGTGATGCAAAAAAAATATCACGCGCAAAACTGTCATACATATTGGATTCAACCGCTGCTCCGGTAGCGATTATGGCTCCCGTATCCACCTGGGTTGTTGCAGTGATGGGCTGGTATAAAGACTTGCCAGAATTCAAGTCACTTGGTGTTTCTGAACTGTCGTTCTTCGTTCGTTCAATTCCATTTAATCTCTATGCCATTTTTGCTGTGTTCATGGTATTGTTCATTACATTAACCCATAAGGATTTTGGACCAATGGCTCGTTCAGAGTATCGAGCTCAACATGACATGGGCCTTTTTGATGAAGAGAAATATGGTGCAGTTGTAAGCCAAGTAGAATCACGTGCTGCAACATCAAAAGCACGAGTTCCTGACTTTATTGTTCCTATTATTGCACTCATCGTTATTGCCCTTTTCTTCTTCCCAATGACTACCTGGATGAACTCAGTAGGCACCGATGAAGGACAGTATGCAACACTCGGCGAAGCTATCAAAGCAATTCCATTAGGTGAAGCATTTAATAATACCGATTCATCAATGGCACTCATGTATGCAGCAATTTTTGCTAATGTATTTGCGTATATTTATTTTGCTATTCGCGGATTGTTGAATATAAAAACAGCAGGAGAAGCATTACTTGATGGTTTCCGTGCAATGGTCCCTGCTGTAATGATACTTACACTCGCTTGGTCAATTGGTGTTGTTATAAAATCTTCTCCAGCTGATGGCGGCGTTGGACTTTCGAATTACGTCAGCGAAATTGTTGTTGGTGGCAATTTCACCATGTGGCTCATGCCCATTGTTGTTTATATTTTCTCCTGTCTCATATCATTTTCGAGTGGTACAAGCTGGGGAACCATGAGCATTATGATACCAATAGGCCTCCCTGTCATGATTAAATTGGCTCAAAATGCTGGACTTTCTCCTGCACAGACATTAAATGCTGCCGCACTTATGGTAGGAACAATCATGGGTGGTTCCGTTTTTGGCGATCACTGTTCACCGATTTCCGACACCACAGTACTTTCATCAACAGGTGCAGGAGTACCACACCTTGAACATGTGTTCACACAAATTCCCTATGCTGTTTTTGTTGCTGTTTGTGTGCTCTTTGGTACTCTTGCTGGTGGTTTAACCTGGAACGCTCTCATTGGATTGCTTGTTACACTCGCACTCTTTGTGGCTGGTACCTATCTCCTCCCAATCTGGTTTGGAGAGAAAAAATACCAAAACTAGTGCAACGTTAGCTTAGTTGTTCACCCGCAAGATGTGCGCCTATTGGCGACTGTAAAGTGCTTAGCCGGGTGCAAATAAAACAGGAACTGCGCATTCACAGTTCCTGTTTTTTATTTGCCTCTCAATTGTGGCAAATTACACGGTAGAGACACATGGTAGTCTCACCACGTAAGGTTGCTTATTTTTCTGAAGGTCCAAAGAGATCAAACACAAATCGTCCACTAATGCAAATAACATAAGGCATTGCAATATCCGTAGATTCACTGATAAAGAAAACTGAGGTAACACCCAGCTGGAATGCCTTACCAATCCTGACATACGCTCCCACCTCGGGCAAGAACACATTGCCACTTAGAGTTTTTTGCCCAAATGGAGAGACAAACCAAAAGAAGCCCCCACCCAATCCTCCATGCACCACAACTGGTCCCAGTGATACATCAGCGTAGACGAGAGGATAAATAGCACTTACAACAATGAAGGTATATGCTTTTGCGCCCAAGCCTATATCGAACATACCCAAATCGAAATTATACGCTAGTTGGCCATAGGGAAAAGGAAATTTCAAGGTTTCCCTTGCTTCATTTGCTGTTTCACCTGTCTCAGGATCGGAGAGTTGAACACCCCCAAACGTCATTACATCCAGCCCAACAGTTGCCTGAACTTGCGCAATCACATACGGGGTGCTTACAATAAACAAAACAAAAACAAAAAACATTTTCTGTTTCATACAAACACTCCTCCGTACAATATCACATTCTACTAGTAAATATATCACAAAATTACATAAAATTGTGCAAATTAAATTTAAATTCTTAAATAAAGGTTCTTAATATTTTTTATATTGCGTGCATTAGGTTGATAGTATACTGTGCATACCTCGCATTTTTTTAAAATATTATGTATACTACGAGGCAAAAGTAAGGAGGCTCATGTGACAGAAAAACCAGTTATTGATGCCGCAAAAGCTGCAGCTATGGTTAAACCTGGTGATGTAGTTCATATAGGTGGATTTTTAGGGTGTGGCTCACCAGACAGTATTATTGCTGAGCTTGTTAAACTGGGAACAAACAAACTTACCCTTGTATGCAATGACACGGCCGTACTCGATGAGAAAAACAATCGCATCACCGGAGTTGCCCCGCTCATAAAAGCAAGAGCATTCAATCGGGTCATTGTTTCTCATATCGGTACGAATCCTGAAACCCAGCGTCAGATGAATGAGGGAGAGACTGAAGTTACGCTCGTTCCACAGGGTACACTTGCAGAGCGGATTCGTGCAGCAGGTGCAGGGTTAGGAGGAATTCTTACGCCAACTGGTGTTGGTACCGAAGTCGAACTAGGAAAACAGAAAATTGTTGTAGGTGATAGGATATATCTCTTAGAAGAAGCACTCCCCGGTGATGTTGCGCTTATCAAAGCTAAAAAAGCCGATAAAGCAGGCAATCTGGTTTTTAGTAAAACAGCCAGAAATTTCAACCCGCTTATGGCTATGGCATGCAAATTAGTTATTGTAGAAGTGGAAGAACTTGTTGAAATTGGTTCAATCGATCCTGATATGGTACACTGCCCTTGCATTTTTGTTGACTATATCGTTATGAGCAAAGCACAGGGAGGCAAAAAATGATTGAATATAAAGAAAACAAAGAAATTATAGCCAAGCGAATTGCTAAAATATTTAAATCGGGAGAAGTGGTTAATCTGGGTATTGGGCTTCCTACACTGGTAGCAAACCATGTCCCTCACGATGTTTCCATTATTTTACAATCGGAAAACGGCCTCATTGGGCTCGGACCTGCTCCTGCACCGGGGAAAGAAGACAAAGACCTCACCAATGCTGGTGCAGCGCCCGTAACGATACTTCCCGGAGGAGCTTTTTTTGACAGTGCGATGAGTTTTGCTATTATCCGCGGAGGACACGTCGATTACACAGTACTTGGTGTTCTTGAAGTCGATCAGGAAGGCAACCTTGCGAATTATAAAATCCCAGGGAAAATGGTACCAGGAATGGGCGGTGCAATGGACCTCACAACAGGTTCACGTGTTGTCATCGCTGCCACCACACATCTTGAAAAAAATGGCTCATCCAAACTTAAACGACGCTGTTCATTACCGCTCACCGCTGCTCATGAAGTCAACTACGTTGTTACAGATGTTGGTTTTTTTGAAATAGCAGGTGGCAGATTCCATCTTCGTGAATACTTTGCACCATACTCTATTGAATGGATTCTTGAACATACTGACGCAGATATCGTAGTTGATGAAAACTGCAAAGAAATAAAATTATAAAGCAAAAACAATTCTTAACGGGGATGTCCATGAATAGTTCCTGGCCATCCCCTTCATTTTATAAAAACAAAATACTATAAAAAAGTAAGAACATTTACGTGCTTGCTAATGTTTCAATCAAATTATAAATCGCTTTACTGCATTGGATACGGTTGCAACTGCGTTGTTATTTCTAGCTATTGTACTTGCAACTCTATTAAAAGCCTCATTCATTGTAGTAATTGTTTCATGAATCTGATTTACAAGCGTATAGACAGTACCAGATAAATCTTTAAGCTGAGCCATATCAACACCAAGACCTACTGTTTCCTTTGTAATCTCTTTAGAACCATTTCTTACAGTCTCTGTTACTGTGGTCATTGCGGTAAGCGCTTCAAGAACTTGTTTGGAACCTTCTGCCTGCTCTTTCATTGCATTGCGGATTTCATCTGCAACAACAGAGAATCCAGCTCCTGCTTCACCCGCATGAGCTGCTTCTATAGCTGCATTCATTGCAAGGAGATTGGTTTGGCTTGCAATAGCTGCAATAACTTTGTTTGCTTCCAAAAGTAACCCTGACATTTCTGCTACATGATCCACTAAATTATTGGCTTCCTTAATGCGTGTTTTACCACTCTGTGCTGCATGTAATAATTCATCATAATAGTGGTTTACCTGTTCAATGTTTGATGAAACTGATTGAATATTAGTTATCATTTCTTCAATTCCAGCACTTGATTCTGTAACAATTGCAGATTGATTTTCAATAGCTTGCTGTAATTGATTAACATTATTATGAATTGTTTGAATACCATTGACAGCTTGTGCGACAGTTGCAGTTTCCTCATCAATAACTGTTTTAATCGAAGTAATATTTTTTACACAATGATTGACAAAACTACCTGCATCAGCAGAAGTTTGCTCCAGTTCCTTAAACGATGCTTCAAGCAACTGCATTGAATTTTGAATCGATTTGATCATGTGTGCGAGTGAAGTTGTATAACGGTTAAATGCATCCGAAATATGTCCTATGGCATCAAAATTGATGATGGTTGCTCGTTCAGAAAGGTTTACTGATTCAACAGATGCAAGCTGAGTAATACGATTTTTGAGTAGTTCTATTTGTTTCTTATCAAGACTCCGTGATATCACTACAGCAGCAATGGAAACTCCTCCAAGAATACATGAAACAACCATTGTGGAAACGAACGTATTTTTAGGTCCCTGTGCAGAAGGATTAATATTGATAAAGTATCGGACAACATATGCTAAATGAATGATAAGCGCAACAAAGCTAGCAATAAGTGTAAGAATATCCCGTAGTGATGCAAAGGTATCATGTTCACCCTGTTCAATAGTTTCTATTTTTAAGATACTTTTATAATTAACAAGAATATTTTCAACAATAATTGCATTAAATGTACCAGCAAGAAATCCTTCTGTTATCTTAAATGCTAATACCCAGCTTAAAGGTGTACCTCCCGGGCTTTTCCAATTATTGACAGCATAAAAAATAATGGTTCCCAAAGACCAAAATGATGTCGTAACTGTAATAATAAACCAGGGGATACCCAATGTTGCTTTTCGTGATTTAAGATAGTGTTGGGTGTTACGTGAATCTTTAATATACAACATAATTGGGCGTATTTTAAAATATATAAAACAAAAAAGGATTGCCTGTATGACTATTACTAATACAAATATGAGTGGCTTTTGAAACGTAAAAAAGAATCTTTCTATAATAGGGTGCATCAAGCAAAATATTAAATTCGTGTGTAAATACTTCCCCAAGTATCAGTGTCAATGTTGTAGTTAATACAATAGATATGATAAGTGAACTATAAATATTAAGCTTTTTAGCCATCTGTGCCGCTCCTTATTGCTAAACTCTGAGCATTACTTTTATACCAGTATGAGAGCTTATATAACTTTTGTCCAATTATAATGGTGGCATAAAAAGTTGAGAATAAATTATTAAGAAGTTAATTGCAGCACATGTTATTGATAGACTATGGAAAATCGATCAAGAGTAGAAAATCCTAGTTTTTTATAGAGCTGAATTGCTGGAATATTTGTTTTTTTTACATAGAGACATGGTACTTTACCACGACTGCGAATATCATTCATGAGAGCTACCATCACTGCTGATCCTGCATGCATTCTTCTGAAGTCGGACTTTACAAAGACTCCGCCTATTTGTTCATACTTGCTGCCAATGCCATTTATTTGTGCACGTGCAATAATTTTATGTTGATACAATGCTACATAAACTGGCACATGTAACAGTGCATATTGCTGGTTAGCTCTGCACAGTGCAAGATTAAATTCATGAATTGGTGTAAGCACTTCTTCTTTTTGATATGCAGCCTCTATAGCTGTTAGTTCCTGTAAATCATCTATCGTTGCTCTTCTTACTTCTAACTGCACTTCGTTATCCAAAGACATACCGGTTTCTTGAATACCACTATCGGTGTGAATCATAAAATCATATGCAAGTATCACACGCGCTTGTGGTATGTATCTATCGAGAGTATGCACATCAGAGCTTTTTCCAATAACACCTTCAATTGAATTACTAAAGTTTTGAATTTCCCTCAGCAATCGATTGCTTGTGTCACCAAGCTTGTTAACCATGTCATGTGAAAACACAGGGTAAAGCATATGTGCAGTTGAGTAGTAAAGTATCCCACAGATATGCATGTTTGTTCCGCTAAAAATATCAGAACACGCATCATTTTTAATTTCATTAATGAGAGCCATGCATAGAGAACCAGCCGCGAAATTATTATGTATTGTTTCTCTTTTGATCCGGGTAATGCAGCTAATTGAATATGGTTCTTCAGCTTCCAGAAAAGAATAAACGCTTTTTATATGATTTTTAGTACACGTTATCCAGTTCACACCCAATTTACTCCAGAGCTGTAATTGGGAACGATCCAAACAGTGGCAACTTCCCCTGCAACGCAAGCAATCCTGCCTGAAAAGATTCCCGTGCAAAAGAATATACTGCAATAATGTTAGCTTTATTAACAAATTTTCTCACATGCCACGGATTAAGCACAGAAAGTACATATACTGTTTTCCCTTGTTTGAGCGCTTCTTCTGCGTAAAAAGCTGATGCTTGATTTGCAACACATACTAACACTGTTTTTGCAGATGGTAATCTTTCTCGAAATGCGGCGATTTCTTCGGTAACAGGGAGTGATTCCGGCAGGTAAGAAATTTTTATTACCTGACTGCCAGGATACATTTTTTTTGCTTCTTGAGTCAGTTCATAGAATTGACTTACAATAAGAAGATCTCCTGTGTCTGTAAGCGGCACGAAAGGTAGAGACCCAATTTTTGTTACTGATCTACTGGCTTGCTCAAAGAAAAATTGACGTTCATTTTTTTCTTCTAAATTCTTTCCTCCAGAAGGAATTTCTAATAGATAAGTTCTGTCAATTTTTCCAATATAACGCAATTTTGCTTTTAGAATTCTTTTTACAGATTCATCTACCCTATTTTTAAACTGTTTATCAGTAACATACCGCTTCTTTAATTGTGTCCAGAGAAAGCCATCTGGTTCTAATTCTCTCGAAATGAGAATCATATCGTTTCCTGCAATGATAGCTTTTTCACATGCTTCTTCAAGATTTCCCTCTGAAAGTGCTCCTTGCATGACTAAATCATCGGTAATAATGAGTCCATCAAACTCAAGCTCATTGCGAAGAATTTTTGTTATCATTGTTACTGATAGCGACGCCGGTTCCTTTGTGCCAGTAATGCTTGGATATGCAAGATGCCCGCTCATAATAGCTGGTAGCCCTTCGTTAATTAAAAGTTTATAAGGAACCAGTTCACGTTTATCTAGCGTTTCTTTAGTAACAGTAATCACGGGCAACGTTCCATGAGAATCGTACACCGTATCTCCATGACCGGGGAAATGTTTTGCTACAGGGACAACTCCCGCATTAAGTGCTCCCTGCATCCATGCTGCTCCCAAATACGCTGTGTGTTCAGGATTATAAGAAAAGGCACGCGGCCCAATTATCGTACTTGCAGGATTGGTAGCCAGATCGACAGTTGGGGCAAAGTTCATTAAAATTCCAAGTTTATACAGTTCTTTATTGATGTAATAGCCACTCCAGTAGGCATCATCTATCCATCCAGACGCTCCTATTGCCATGTTGCCAGGGGTTATCGTTGTAGCACCTTTAACATGTCGAATCCAGCCGCCTTCCTGATCCGTTGCAACAAACGGTGGAATGCGAAATGGTCCAGCATCTGCTGTTCTATAAATAAGCCGGAGGCTCCGCACAAGAACTTCGGTACTTTCCGCATTCCATCCAAATATTTTTACGCCACCAACACCACGCTGTTGAATCCATCGCAAAAATGATGCCGAAGGTTCTGCCCCTAAATAGGTTACCATAAAGAGCTGAGCGAGTTTTTCATCTGCATTCATCGATTCAAAGAGCTTGAGAGCCAGGGCTTTAAGGCGTTCGTCACACTCATAATTCGCTGCTTGAGCACTTGAAGTATTTTTATCAGTTGTAAATATTTTATAATACTCATTGCTCAGAGACCAAAAGTCTATAGCTTTAAGGCTAGTCTGATCAACTGTTTCTTTTGTACTACTATTTGCTGTGTAGTTAGCTTGAGTCTGTGTTGTGACAGACTCAAGCTGCGATTTTGGACTTGATACAGCTAACGCTTGAGATTCTGTCTTGCTTGATGGAGTTTTCTCATTTTGTCTGCAACAAAAAAGAATTCCAATACTTGCAATGCCTATGAGAATTCCTCTGCTCAGTGCTATAAGCAACTTGTGTCCCGATATACATGATTTTGTTTTAAAACGATGCATTAGCGATATGCTTTTCCTTCAAGTTCATCAATATACTGCGCTGCACAGTGTGCTGCGATAGCACCATCTCCTGCTGCTGTTACAACCTGTCTGAACGGTGTAGCCCGAACATCCCCTGCAGCATAGAGTCCAGGAATATTTGTTTCCATTCTTAGGTTTGTAAGTATTGAACCAGTCTCATCCTTTTCAACTGAATCGGGAAGAAATGCAGTCTGAGGATCTGATCCAATAAACACAAACACTGCAGAACATGCTAGCTCAGAGACTTCATGTGTCTGAACATTTTCAAGCACCACATGCTCCACTGATTTTGTGCCTTTTATTTCTTTAACGACACTATTCCAGATAACTGTTATCTTTTCATTATGGAGTACACGATCTGCAAGTGCTTTCTGCGCTCTAAAACGATCCCTGCGATGCACCATAGTTACTGAACTTGCTAGTTTAGAGAGAAACATGGCTTCATCACAGGCAGAATCTCCGCCACCGACAACAACAACATGCTTATTTTTGAAAAATGGTCCGTCGCACGTTGCGCAATACGACACACCACGTCCTGAAAAAGTTTCTTCGCCAGGAACACCAATATGCCTGTGCTTTGCTCCAGTTGCCACAATTACTGTTTTTGCTACAAGTTCTCCATCGGTGGTTTTAACCAAAAACCTATCTCCATCCTTGATAACATGCTCAACAGATGTGCTTTGAATAACAGCTCCAAAACGTTCAGCCTGGGTTCTCATTGCATCTGCCCACGTATACCCATCGACTGGTTCAAGCAAACCTGGATAGTTTTCGAGCCTGTCTATTAAAAGTGCTTGCCCGCCATGTGCCATTTCTTCAAGCACCAGTACTTTTAAGTTAGCTCGAGCCGCATATTGTGCTGCAGATAATCCAGCCGCACCTGCTCCAATAATAATTGTGTCCCAAACTTCCATACTACCTCCCTCGTTTGGATTTTCATACATAATATATCTTTTTCAATATATATAAAATAAATAATAATAGCATCACATATGT
>ERZ795052.2696-NODE-2696-length-20899-cov-6.933698_pt1 | contig 20899 bp, 15 predicted proteins | sample MGYA00375136_ERZ795052 | MGnify/ENA primary metagenome ERZ795052 (study PRJEB30181, sample SAMN05720156) | activated sludge metagenome | isolation source: Anaerobic digester | place: Japan | collected 2015-05-26 ... | reverse complement strand
AAAAATAATTTCATGTCATTGTATCAAAAATACAATGCAAAAAAAAGAGAAAAAAAAATTGCTCTGGGGAGAAGTTGCTCTGGGGATGTTGCTCTGGGGAGGCAATTTTGCTCGGGGGAGGCAATTTTGCTCTGGGGATGTTGCTCTGGGGAGGCAAATTTTGCTCTGGGGCGTTATTTTGCTCTGGGGACTTGCTCTGGGGCGTTATTTTGCTCTGGGGCGTTATTTTGCTCTGGGGCGTTATTTTGCTCTGGGGAGTGAATTTGCTCTGGGGCGTGAATTTGCTCTGGGGAGTGAAAGTTGCTCCGGGGAGTGAATTTGCTCTGGGGACTTGCTCTGGGGAGATGCTCTGGGGAGGCAAATTTTGCTCTGGGGAAGCAATTTTGCTCTGGGGAAGCAATTTTGCTCTGGGGAATTATTTTGCTCTGGGGAAAAGTTGCTCTGGGGAAGCAATTTTGCTCTGGGGAAGCAATTTTGCTCTGGGGAGTTAGTTTGCTTTTTCCGTATATTTCGTATTTTTATTATTTTCCATATTTTATGTATATTTCGTATTTTTATTATTTTTATTTTCCGTATTTTTTGTTTTTTGTGTTTTTATTTTGTTGAAATATATTTTTCCTTGATTTTTGTTGAAAAATATACTTTAATGTTTTTTTTAGAGTGTATATTATTATTTTTATGAAGAAATATATTGTATAATCATGTTTTTTTAGTTTTGGAGATGTCTGATGAATGCGACGAGAAAAAATATGTTTCGTGCGTATCGTCAATTTTGTAAAAAGGGCAAAGTTGGCGTAGAAGAGTTTTTGAAACAGCATCCAGAATATAAGGAATTGGGACAAGATGTAGATGGTTTGTTTGCATTCTGTACAGAAAGGCGTAGTCCTGTTTGGAATGCATTATTGTTATTCTTAGTTTTGTTTTTACTAGGGAGCAATGTTGTTTTAGGTTGGAAATATTTTTTTTCTGTCCATGGTGTGAATGTACAGTACGAATTACGCCAAGAGGATGGAAAGGCATTTCCTATTTTTGTTTCGTTTGATAAGAAGATGATTCTAGATGATTATGTTGGGAAAGAAGTTTCTAACCTTGTTTCTATTGAACCAGCAATTCCTTTGTATGTGGAATGGAAGTCTACAGATTGTTTATGTGTTCGGTCAATGGATTCTGTTCCTAAAGCTACTCGTTTTACTTTGAATTTGTCTAAAAATTTGCGTTCTTTAGATGGTAGCACATTAAATACAGCACCTTTGTTGTTTTCTACAGATCCTTTAGAGTTAGTGGCTTTTGAACAGGTAGAGTTGCGAAAGAATGGTGATGTGTTTTTTCATCTTTCATTTGATGATTTTGTTTCTAGAAATGATTTGTTGAAAAAGTTGAATGTGTCGGAAAATGAAAGTTTCCCAACGTTTCATTTATATGATATTCCGCATCGTGGTAAGGTATATGGTCATGAAGCTATTCGACATGTTGATTGGGATTCTGTAGAATCTAAGGATTGGGAACTGTTTATTGCTGGGTCGCAGTATCAAGCAGGGATTTCTTTAGCCATTGCTGATGGTTTGCAAGGGCGTGGTGGGGAGCTTGGTTTAGAATGTGGCTTTTCTCAATTTTTTTCTTTGCCTCGCACAGAAAATGTTTTTTCTTTGTCGTATCATTCTGCTTTTTCTCCTTCTATGGGAGATTGTTCTGTTCGTTTTACATGGAATGATGCTGTAGATTATTATAGTGCAGTGGAACATGTTAAGATTTTTCCCAATGTGCCTTGTATGATTCGAGCAGAAGGTAATTCTTTATCGTTTAAAGGTGGTTTTCAACCAAATACTCAGTATTCGTTTAGTTTTACTTCTGGTATGAAAAGTAAAAATGGTTGGAAAACAGTAGGAAATATTGATCGCATTGTTACGTTTCCAGAGCGTGAGACTTCATTTACAATTGTTGGAAAAGGCGATATTTTAAGTTTGCATGGACAAAATAGTATTGTAGTCCAAAGTATGAATTTGCCTTGTGTTGAAGCCTTGGTGTATCGTATTTATTCTGAAAATATGCCTCTAGTTTTGCAAAGAAGTTTGAATTGGTATTCTTGCCAGAAGTATGGTTCTTTAATTGCTAAGAAAAATGTTTCTTTGAATATGAATTTTGAAGAAGCAAAAACAAATATTGATTTGAAAAATTTGTTGGGAGATTTATTTTGTTCTGGCGTGTACTACGTTGTATTTCGTGGGAATGATGAATATGATGTGTTTGATTCTAAACTTTTGATTTGTTCAGATATTGGTCTAACTAGTGTATGTGCAAAAGAAGAATGCATTGTTTGGACAACATCTTTGCAAACAGGCGAAGCATTATCGAATGTAAATTTTTCTGTGTTTACAAATAAGAATCAATGCATTGGTCGAGGTGTTACGAATGATGTAGGTGTAGGCAAGGTTACGATTCCTACTTTGCCTGAAGATGAATATGTTTCTGTAGTTCATGGTTTAAAAGAAGCAGATTTTAATGTATTGAAAGTGACAGATCATGAATGGGATGTAGTTGTTTTTGATACAAAGGGAAAAAAGAGTTGCAGTAAAGAGTACCAAGCGTTTATTGCATCTGATCGTGGAGCATATCGTCCTGGTGAAGTGCTACATTTACAGAGCATTGTTCGAAATCGTGCCTGTCATGTTGCAGAATCGTTTCCCATTGAATTTGTGATTTTACGTTCAGATAATACTGAGATACAACGTCAACAAGTAAAACTAGATGTTGTTGGAAATAGTTGTTTTGATTGGTCTATTCCCAATGATGTGCGAACAGGGTTTTATCGAGCAGAGGTTCGGATTCCTGGAGCAAAAGACGCATTGGGACAGTGTGAGTTTCAAATAGAAGATTTTGTCCCAGATACGTATCGTTTTTCTGTGAATTGTGAAAGTAGCGAGTTATTTGCAGGTGATAATGTTTCTGTGCATCTTGCTGCAGAGCATTTGCATGGTGCACCAGCAGCTGGTAATTCTGTTCAAGTAACTGCAATGTTGTCGCCTCGTTCTATTGTGCATAAAAAGTATCCTGAATATTGTTTTGGTAATTCTCAAATTAGTTCAGCTATGAGAAAAATTGCTGAACAGACTATTGTTTTATCTGAAGAAGGTCAAGGAATTTGGGATTTTACGATTCCAGATGAATTTGTTTTACCAAGTTGGGGAGAAATTTGTGTTCAAGCCACTTTACTAGAAACAGGTGGAAGAACAACTACTCGCACTACAACTGTGAATGTATATCCTAAAAATTTAGATGTAGGTATTTCTCTTGCTAATAATGAAAAATTGACTGCCAATGTTCCTATTCATGTTAATATGATAGCTTTGACTCCTAAAGAAGAGGTAGTGCAAGAATGTTCGTATGATGTTCAAGTAGTTCGTTATGAATGGAATTGGCATCGTGAAAAACAGGAGAATGGAGAAGGATATCGTTATATTAAGTCAGAATATTTTGTACATGAATGTTCTGTGATGGGAGACCATTTTTCTTTTATACCAGAACAATATGGTGAATATGGTATTTTAGTTACTGAAAAGAATACAAAATCATCTGCGTATGTTTCTTTAGATGTTTTTGGTGGCAGTGTTGTTACAAAAAAGGGTGGACAAGAGTATGTAGAAGTTTCTTTTGATAAGAAAGAGTATACAAAGGGAGAATCTGCGAAGTTATTAGTAAAGTCTCCTTTTGATGGAAAAGCTTTTATTTGTTTTGCACGTGAATCTGTATTTGATTCGTTTGTTGTTGATGTCAAAGATGGCAAAGGTGAATTGGATTTTGTAGTTCCAGAAGAGTATAGTCCCAATGTATATTGCATGGCTAGTGTAGTTAGATCTGTGGCTGTGGCTGATGGTCTACAACGTGTGTATGGTATTGCTCCTTTATTTGTTGCACCAGAAAGTACATTGACGCTTTCGATGGAATGTGTAGAATCTGTACGTCCTCTTTCTTCAATAAATATTGAGTTTACTGTTTTGCAAGAGGAAAAAGCTGTCAAAGATGCTTATATTACTTTTGTTGCTGTAGATGAAGGTGTTTGCCAACTCACAAATTTTTCTTTGCCAAATCCATATGAATTTTTTTATGGAAAACGAGCTTTAGAAGTGAAAATGAGTGATGTATTTGATAATATTTTACCAGAAACAATGCCAGGTGATGGTAAAGCTTTAAAAAGATCAGCTCCACTTGCTATTAAAAAGGATTCTACAGTTGTTATTTGGCGATCTGACATAAAAACAGATGAACATGGAAAAGCTGAGATTACTTTAGATGTCCCTGATTATATAGGTGAATTGCGTTTGATGGCTTGGTGTCACCAAGGAAAAAATTTTGGTGCACAACAATCAAAGTTGTCTGTTGTTTCGCCTGCACCATTTATACCATGTTTGCCTCGTTTTGTAACTTGGAATGATGAGTGGATGTTGCAAGCATCTGTTCAAAATTTAACAGGTGATGTTGCTAATTTGAATTTATCTGTGCATATGGATGGTCTTACTACAGAACAAAATTCAACAGTATCTGTTTCTTTGCAAAATAATGAAGAATACGTGTATTCTTTGCCTGTGCGAGTGATTTCTGGTATCCAAAAGGCAAATATTGTTTTTACAGGCACTTTAGGTAAGGAAAAGATTGGCAAAGTGTATTCTTTGAGGGTTCGTGGTCCTGTTTCTTTGCAACATGTTTCAGATTGTGGCATGTTAGCAGTTGGTGTAGAGCAAAATATTTTACCTTCTATAGAATATGAAAACAACACTGGGGAGTATACTTTGACTTTATCAGATAATCCAAATGTTCATTTAGCAAAGTATATGGAATCATTATTAAAGTATCCTTATGGATGTTTGGAACAAACGACGTCTCGTGCATTTCCTTTGTTGTATTACCATGATATTCTTTTGTTGTCCAAATCAGAAGATACTATGAGACAAAAAGTTGCTAATTCATATATTATGGATGCGATTCAAAGAATTAGTTTGATGCAAACATATTATGGTGGTTTGTCAATGTGGCCAGGAGGAGATTCTGTGTTTGCATGGGGTACAGTGTATGCAAGCCATTTTTTAGTAGAAGCTGTTAAATTAGGTTATCCTGTGCCAGAAAGTTTGTATAAAGGTTGCTTACTTTGGATTCGTAAGGCTTTGCGTGGTATGAATTCAGAAGTTGCAGCTTATAGTGCTTATGTTTTAGCAAATGCAGAGTTATTAGCATACCAAGATATTGCGTTCCTTTGTGAAAAGGAGCAGTATTCTGATGTAGAGGCTGATTTTTTGACTTGTACATTGTTGCTGTTACATAAACCAGAACAAGCAAGGGTTGTTTTTGATAAACGAAATACACTGCCTAGTATAAATTTTGGAGCTGTTTCTGAAAATTTGCATTCTACATGTCGAAATCAAGCGATTTATTTGTTGACTTTATTAGAGATAGAACCTGAAAATCCAGAAATTTTGAAAATGGTTCAATTATTGAATAAAGGAAATCGAGAAGATTATAGCACACAAGAAAATGCATTTATTTTGCTTGCATTAGGAAAGTATAGTAAAGAGTTGCAAAAAGTTACTAGTAAGTTTCAAGGCAATTTTTCTTATGGAACTGATTTAGTGGCTGAGTTTAGTCATGAAAAGCCATATACTATTCAAGGGAAATTAATAGGAGACGAGCCTTTTATAGTAAAAACAAAAGGAAGTGGAAATTTATTTTACTTCTTACAAAGTTCTGGCATTCCTAAAAATGTGACTATCGATGCAAAAAGCAATGGCATCTATGTGCAGAGAAGACTTTTAAATAAAGATATGGAACTTATGTCAAAAAATGTGATTAGGAAAGGTGAATTGATTTGGGTAGAAGTAGAAGTAGTGGCAAATGATCCTTATCGAAATCTTATTTTAGAACAATTTTTACCTAGCGGTGTAGAAGTAGAGAATCCTAGACTTGTCACTACAGTGAAAAAAACAAAGACAGATGATTTGAATATTTTATGGCCTGAATATGTGGATATGAGAGATGATAGGATTTCTGCATTTTTCCATGCAAAAGTAAAAAATGTTGCACAAAAGTGGTATTTTGGAATGCGTGGAACTACTACTGGCTCTTTTTATTTTCCACCTTTGACAGTGCAATGTATGTATGATGCTAGCATCCAAGCAAATACAGTGTCCGAACATTTGCATGTGGAATAAATTTGTTAGCATGCAAGCAAATACAGTGTCTGAACAGTTGCATGTTGAATACATTTTAATATTTTTTGTTATACTAAAGGATAGCCTGTTTTTAAAATAGGCTATCCTTTTTTTATGAATCTATAAGAAAAAAAAAATTGCTTGAATTTGTAGAAATAATAAAGGATAATGAAAATGAATATGTATATTGTTTCCTTTTTTTAGCAAAAGGTGGAAAATTTTTATGGTTAATAAAGTAAATGTAGAAGAACGTCTTCTTGGAATGATGGCTGTAGAAAAAGCCTTTATTAGCGAAAAACAATTAAAAAAATGTTTAAATATCCTTGAATTTATGGACACTGAGGCTTCATTAGCAGATATTTTTCTCAAAGAAAATTATCTTACGCAAAATCAAATTGAACGTCTTCAACAACAATTACAAATTTCAACAGAATTGGACCATAAACATAAACAAAAACAAGGGAAACCTCAAAAAACTTTCGGTGAAATTGCACTTGAACAATATATGATCGATAATACTCAATTAAATGCTGCACTAGATGAACAGGCAAAGTATGCAGAACGAGGTATTAAAATTCAATTAGGGCAAATTTTACAAACTTTAGGATATTTGACAATTGCTCAAGTCGGCAGAATCCTTCAATATCAATTGAAGAAAATGTTATATTGCAAAAATTGTAAGTCTACGAAGTCTATTTTGGATTATAAACCAGGGCAAATTTATCAATGCGATAAATGTAAACTAGATTTAATTGAAGCAAAAATTAAAAAGAAAAAAGAAAAACCTAAAAAACAAATCTTAGATGATGATTTAGATGATTTATTAGAACAAGATGATGATGGTGGAGTGGGATCCTTGCAAGTTTTGGAATTGTAATGATTCTATGTGTTTTTTTATCCATACAAATATAATAAGTATGTTGCTATGTATATATTTGTATTTATCATGCATAATGTATTTTATATGTCTGTTTATCCTAGAACTATATCCAACAACTTATATATAAAATTTAGGAGCCATTGGAATGAATTCTCAAAGATACACATGGGGTGTATATTTTATAATTTTTCTGCTGTTATTTTGTACTTGCGAACCTGCTTTTGCTCAAGATGAGGGAAGTAAAGGAACTTCTACATGGGAGTTGATAAAGGCTTCTGGTGAAATCGGTGCTCTAATTATTATACTATCTATTGTTATGGTAGCATTGGCTGTAGATAATTTTATTATATTGAGACGATCACGGATGATACCTATACTACAATTGCAAGATTTAGAAGATTTATTAGATGAAGAAGCATATGATGAAATCCATGAAATTTGTATTTCTGATCCCAATTTTATGACAAATATTTTTTCTGCTGCTCTGTCTAAAATTGAAGATGGCTATGATGCTATGTTGACTGCAACAACAAATGCGATTGAAGAAGAAACTATAAAATTACAACAAAGAATTTCATGGCTACAATTTATTGGTGCTGTAGGACCTATGTTAGGACTACTCGGTACTGTGGCAGGCATGATTGCAGCTTTTAGTACAATTGCAAATAAGGCAGGGTCTCCTCAACCAAAAGATTTGGCAGAGGGTATTTATAAAGCTCTTGTTACAACTTGTCAAGGTTTAATTGTTGCGATTCCTGCTATGACATTCTATTTTTATTTCAGAAATAAAATTGTTAGGTATTCTATGGAAATTTCTGGCATCATGGAAGAAATTCTCGATCGCTTTCATAAAGTAGAGTCATAATAACATTAAGTAGCAATTGATTTTTAAAATCATTTGTCCATCGTTATATGGAAAGATAAAATATGGCAAAGAAAAGTAGAGAACTCCCAGAGATTTCTATGGATATGACGCCTATGATTGATGTTGTTTTTAATTTGCTCATTTTTTTTATGCTTGTCAATCAAATGGTACAAGTTGAACGTGCTGTTTTAGCTTTACCTAAGGCAGACCAAGCAAAAGAAGAACAACAAATAGGTGAAATATCTCAATTAATTATTAATGTGCATAAAACAGGTGATTTGGAAATTGCAGGCAATAAGGTAACTTGGAACGAATTTACTAAAATATTAGAAGAAGAAACAAGAGAAAAGGATAAAGAAGGTAATTCTCAACGTGCTATCTTGATTCGAGGAGATCGTGAAACAGAATTTAGAGTTATCAAAGAAGTCATGTTTGAATGTGCCAAAAATAAAATTTTTAAAGTTTCTTTTTCAGCAGAACTAGATAAATAACGTTAGGAGACAATATGGCTTCAAAAATTGCTACAGAAATGACTGCAGAAGAAATCACAATGGATATGACTCCTATGATTGATTGTACATTTTTGTTGCTTATCTTTTTTATGTGCACTTTAAATTTTAAAAGCATGGAAGGTTTATTGATAAGCAATCTTCCAAAGGAAGAAGGTATTTTTAATGTTGCCTCAAAAAGTAATCCTATGGAACCTATTCATATTGCATTGAAAAACGCTCCTGGAAGTATTCAAATTACTGTGGGTTCAGACTCCATGAGAGATTTTGATGAAGTGTATAGTAGGGTGCGTCTATTTGTTCAACAGTCTGTGATGCTTGCTGAAAATAAACCAATTCCTTATATTTTAATTATAGATGATCAAGTTGCTTTTGCACATGTGATTTCTGCTATTAATGTTGCACATAAGATTAATAATGAAAATATTGGAAAAGAATTGTCTGTGGAGTTTAAATTAACTAATTGATCATCTTTTGTATGATATTGTATTGCAATAAATGAGATAAGCATGCAAAAAATAGAAAATCGAATTTCTCACCGAGAATTGGCTCGTATCATTATAATGATCATTCTGACTATTGTTTGTATTGGATTATTATGGACTTTAGGATCTATAACAGAAGATAAAGATAAATCTAATGTTACAAAGAAAATTCCATTAAAAGTGCAATATGCTAAAACAAAGTTAAATCGTGATCTGCCGCCTTTTACTTCTGAAGATGAATCGATATTAAAAGATATTGAAGATGATACGTATTTAACGACAGATCATTTTTATTATTTGTATCATAAAATAGCATCTATGACACCTGATGAAGTAAAAAGGAAATTACGCCCTGATTTAAACTGGTATAATTTGTTACAACCTTTTGAGCGTGACCAAATTCGTGGCGAAATCATGCGAGTGAAGGGGACATTGGTGCAATTTCAAAAAATGGTTATGAGGGGAGAAGGTGCAGAAAAAAGAGGATTAGAATTTATTGAATACTGGCGTGGTGCTATTTTTAATGCACAAGGACATTTATATTTGTTTTCTATTGATGAAATTCCCGATGATTTATGTTTAGAAGATGACGTGGAATTGATAGGAAGCTTTTATAAAGTTTGGGTTTATGATAGTCAAACAGGGCGAGAAGCACATAATCCTTTTATAGTTGGAAAAATTTTAACAATCATTCCACCTCCTGCTGATAATTCGAATTTTATTGAACTTCCTATTGTTATTATTTTCCTTATTTTTTTCGTTATCCTTGTTGTAGTAATGTATCGAGATCGTTTGAAAACAAAGGAATTTAAGAAAAAATATAATGAACATAGAAGTCAAAGACGAAAAATACTACAGAGAACGCAAGATGAAAAGCTTGTAGAAAAAAATAGAAAACTTGTAGAAGACGAAGGGGAAAATAGAAAAGCTATAGAAAACGAAGGAAATGATAGAAAAGCTGTAGAAAACGAAGGGGATGATAGGAAAACTGTAGAAAATGAAAAAATGAAGAATATGTCTATAGCAATTCAAGATAAGGATACGTTTTATTTAGAAAAAAACAAGAATATAGAAACGAAATATAAAGAGATCGATCCTTCTGTCTTACAAGAAGGCGTTGATGAAAATGCGTCTACTTTACTCTTAAATTGATATATTTTTAATCCCTTTATTGCCAAGCAAATTTCATATTAATATCAATTTTGCTTGGCAATATATATATATTGTATCATAGATTTATTCAGACATTCTCGCATACCAAGTTTGACGAATCAAGGAAAGTGTGGAGTGTTCCATTTGGCGAATTCGTTCTTTGGTGAGTCCAATGTCAGTAGCTACTTCTTGTAATGTCATTTTTTTATATCCACCTAAACCATAGCGCATTTGAATGATTTTTAAGCGTTGTGGTTCTACACTTTTTAAAAAATTCAAAATTTCTTCTGTATCATTTTTCTTCCAAAAAGCAGTTTGAACAGAATCTGCTCGTTGATCCATTAAAGATTCATGGTAAGGTTCAAAAGTTTGTACATTGTTTAATGCACGTTCTGTAATCATTGCCTCTTTGATAGTTGCTCGTTGCGATTTTGGTAAATCTGCTGTGATTTCTTGCAATGTAGGATTATTCCCTTTTCTATTTCGAATTTCTATGCTTTTTAATTGGCATTTTTGTAAAATAGGACGCATGTATGCTGGTATTCGTATAATTGCCATTTTTTCTGTGATTGCTTGGCAAATGGCATGCTTAATCCAAATAGTAGCATATGTTGAAAATCGACATTTCTTAGATATTTTAAATCGATCTACTGCTTCTATTAATCCTAAGTTTCCTTCTGCAATTAAATCTGATAAACTCATTCCACATTGGACGTATTTTGTCGCCATTTTGACTACTAAACGAAGATTAGAATTAATGAGTTCATCTTTAGCTTTTTTACTTCCCTTTTTTATTGCTTTGAATAAAGTTTTTTCTTGCTCTGCTGTTAGTAAGGGAAATTTACTAATTTCTTTTAAATACAGTTGTATATTTTTATCTCTCATGATTTTTCTCCTTTATTATATTTTTTCTTTTGGCATACCTATAACGCAAAAGATATGCCATTTTTAAAAAAAATAAAAAAACTTGTAATATATTGTAAAACCTTATCTTATATTTTATGTAGATTAGGCTTCAAAAAAATACATTGGAAAAGTGTATTTTTTTAGATACAGTATATGTCTATTTTTTATTACAAGTTTTTAGATAAAGTAGATATAAATATGTTTGATTTTTTATTTTTAAAGTCATAATAAAGAAAATTTTAGCATTCTTTATATATATCAAAAAGAGAAAAATAATATGAAAGCATTAGTTACAGGTGCCACTGGTTTTATTGGATATTGGGTAGCAAGAAAACTTATCGAAGCAGGCTGGGACGTAAAAATTATGGTACGGAATCATGTGCCAGAACATACAAAACAACTGTCTGCAGAGATGTGTCAAGGTGATTTATTAGATATAGATTCTTTGAAAAATGCAGTTTCAGGTTGCACTCATGTATTTCATTTAGCAGCTCACTATCGTCTTTGGGAACGAGACCCACAAATTTATTATGATATAAATGTAAAAGGAACGGAAAATTTACTCCACGTTGCTATGGATCAAAATGTGGAAAAAATTATTTATACGAGTTCTGTGTCTACATTAAAATTAGATCCTAGTCGTAAACCTGTCAATGAAGAAAATATTGCTACAGCAGATGACATAATTGGTCATTACAAGCGTTCTAAGATCTATGCGGAACAATCTGTTTTAAAAATGGTAGAACAAGGCTCACCAATTATAATTGTAAGTCCTAGTACACCTGTAGGACCATTTGATGTAAAACCAACTCCTACAGGGAAAATTATTGTTAATTTTCTGAAAGGGAAAATGCCAGCGTACGTAGATACTGGTTTAAATCTTGTAGCTGTTGAAGACGTTGCCATTGGACATATTTTAGCAGCTGAAAAAGGACAAGTGGGACGATCTTATATTTTAGGCCATGAAAATTTAACATTAAAACAAATTTTTGATATTTTAGCAAAAATTAGTGGTCGAAAAGCACCTAATATAAGAATGCCGTTGTGGGTGGCGTTTGCCGCTGCATATTGTAGTGAAGCAACAGCAAAGTTATTGCATAAAGAACCAAGCATTCCTTTAGATGGAGTGAAAATGTCAACAAAGTATATGTTTTTTGATAGTACTCGAGCTAAAACAGAGCTTGGTTTTCAACCTACAGACATTGAAGCAGCATTGCAACGAGCTGTTTCTTGGTTTCAAGAGAATAATATGGTGTAAAAGAGTTTTCCTATGAACAAAACAAAAAAAATAAGTAAATGGAAAAAATTTTTAATAAGAATTGGACTTGGAATTTGTATTTTTTTATGTGTATGTATATTGTTCTTGTTTATTTTTATTGCCAATCCATTGGAAGGTTCGTATGCTGAGCCTTTAAGTAGCTTACTTCCTAATGAAATAACGTGTGCAGCATATATCCCTAATCCTAGTGCGATTGAAAAAAATATCTATACATTTTTACCTTGGCAACAGATTCAAAATTTGAGTAGTTGGAAAGAATTGCAAACAACGCCACAATACCAATATATACATAGTAAAATTCCTTGGAACGATTTGCAACGAATACAAGATTTGTTACAAAATAAATATAATGGATATGGTGAAAAATTTCTTCGAAAATCTTTGATGCAAGAACTTGCATGTTCTATTCATGTGTTCCCTAAAACACAAACATTGGAATTCGTTGCTATGACAAGAGTTAGCTATATCATGAAAATGATATATGGTTGCTTAAAATTTTTACCTAAACAACTTGGAAATGTGGAAATTACAAAAGAAAATAATTTTTATCAGTTGAAGTTACCTCATTATCAATTATTTTTTCAACGATACAGAGATGTTTTCATTGTAACGAATAGTCAATATATGATGTTGCAAGTACAAAAGGGTATTTTTGAGAATCAAAATCCTTTATCGATTCCACCTGTTGATAAAGAACATATATATATTGTCTATCAACAAAGTGAAAATAATATATTGAATTTTCATCCTGATGTTCATGATTTTTTAGAAAAAAATATTAAAAGTATTGCATTGGATGTTTCTTTAGCTTTTCATAAAATTGAGGTACAGATACAGGCATCTACAAAAAATAATCCAAAATGGCTTACAGAGTATTTTACAGATTATTTTACATTCCATGATTATCCAAATGGAAGTTATGCAACGGCTCATGCTTCGATTCCTTGGCAAAAACTTTGGAAAAATGAAAATATAGTCAATTTAATACAAAATAATTTCGGGAATACATTAGATCAAATTCAGAATGTTACGTACCAAGATGATTTTATTTATAATGAAATTTTATCTCACTTTTACCAAGAAACAAGCATTGTGATAAATAACACAAATTTTGAAAAAGAGAATATCGAAGTTTTTGATCCTTATCCTTGTGTAAGCCTCCTTGTCCGTTGCCAAGAACCGCATCAAATTTTGGAAAAAATACAAAATTTAGAAAAACGACTTTTAGAAGAAAATGTCAATCGTCATAAAAATCAAGAACAAATCACTTTTTTATCTGTGGAAGAATATGCTGGACAACCTATTTTGCGTATTAAATTTCCTGATATAAGTGGAGGTGCGATTCGTCCTGGATTTGGTATTATAGATGATTACTTGATTTTTACGAGTCACATTGCGTTTATTAAATCAATGCATGATAGAAAAGATGATTTAGAAGGAGGCTGGGAAGCAGATCCTTATTATCGAAATGCTCGTAAAAATGTACAAGGTGCTGCTCTTGCTTATGTGGACACAAGAGGCTTTAATAAAACATTGCAAAATCTAGATGAAAAACTTACAAAATGGTCTAAGGAATACCAAGAAACAACAAGGAATAGAAATTTTAAAAAATTTCTTTCTCATCGTGAAAAATATACAAATTTTTTAAAAAGTTTTATATTGAGAGGGATTACACAGGTACAAAAACAAGACCAAACATTGAATCTTCAAACAAGTCTTCATATTTCTTTAGACCAAGAATAGAATTACAGCACTTTTTCTTTATTTTCTATTGCTTTTTTAAATAAAAAATGTCTCTGAACAAACCAATTATATGGTTATCAGAGACATTTTTGTTGAAAATTTAGGGAAAATAGAAAAATTATGTTTTTAATTCTACATTGCCTGTTTGGATTTTGATACTTTAATTTATATATGTTATAACTTTGTTTTTTCGTGTATGTTAGTTAGTATACTGTAAAAAAAAGAATGACTAGAATTAAAAACATAAAACTCCAAAAAATAATATTTTCTATTTTTTTTGCTTTGTTCGAACCTGTGTCCATTTGAGCAATGATTTGTTTGTTTTGTTGAATGACTGTATCGATTTGTTCTGAAATATTGTGAATGGGATGCAATGTTAATATTAAGTGCTCGTAGTATTGAGGGAGTTGTTGGAATAGTTTTGATTGCTCTTCGATTGCGTTTTGTAATTTAGACCAACGATTTTCTATTTCTTGCGAATTGTTTGCATTTTTTATAGGAATAATAATTTCTTGTATGTTATGTAATGAGCCTGTAAGCTCATTATGTTGATGGCGTATTTTTTCTTGAAAATTTAGCATTTGATTTTCAAGTTGTTCGTATAGTTTTTGATAATTTTGAAGACTTGTGAATATGTCTTGAATTTTTGTTAAGGGAGTGAGAGAGCTGATAAGATTATCCCATTGTTGTTTGCCGTGCGATGTCCAAAAGCTTGGATCTTCAATGGCATATGTTTTTCTCGTAACTTGACGTTCTTCTTCTATGTCTGAAATCCGCTCTAGTTTTTGAATCATCTCTTCCATTCGACTCAATACATTATTCATCAACTCTTTATTTTGATTGCCTTGTTGGATAACAAGTTGATGAAACGGAGATAAATCTACATCCCAAGCACTCGTTGTTTGATCTCGTGTCATTGGAAGTGTAGTAGGAGCACTTTTTTGAAAACCTGATAATTCATGAGTCATGCTATATCCTCCTAATTATAGTTGCGTTTTTTTCTATTACTACGTAGATTAACTTGTAAAATTTCATCTACTAGAGCTCGTATTTGTATAGCACCAGGGGAATTTTTAGCATATTGTGTAATGGGTTGACCACTGGCTGTTGCTTGTGTAATTTTTGTGTTATAGGGGATGATGGTTTCACAAAGATATTGTGAATAATGTTCTTCTAGGGCTCTACGATTTTCACGACTCATTGTTTCATTCGATTTATATTGGTTGATAAAAATATGAATATTATCTAATAATCCTGTTGGAAATAACGAGTATATTCGATATGTTTGTTCCATTCGAGACAATTCTTCCATAAGTAGCGTTAATCCATCAAATGATAAATAATCTGCCAACACAGGAATTAAAAGATCTGTTGCTGCTAAAATTGCATTTTTATTTAGTATAGTAATATTTGGAAGAGAATCAATAACAATTACTTTATAATCTTTATATTGGATATTGTTTAGTGCAGATTTTAATAAAAACTCTCTCATTTCCATATTTGGTAAACGATTTTCAATGACTGATAATTTCAATGTTCCAGGAATAATGTCTAAGGTATCTAATTTTGTAGGAATAATTGTGTCATTTATGTCGTATTGTTCTACAATGACATCGTAGATGGATTTTGCATTTCTTGGCGTGTCAATTCCAAGACATTTTGTTAAATGTTGTTGTGCATCTAAGTCAATAGCTAGTACATTAACACCTAATTCTGCCACTGCATAAGCATAGGATGAGGAAATCGTGCTTTTCCCAGTTCCCCCTTTAAAATTTAAAAATAATTGCACTCGCCTATCTTGTACAACTTCAGGCAATCCTAAATTTTTACGATAGATTATTAAATCTTGCACAGTGTAGTATCTATGTTCTATTTTTCCACGGAGCATACGTTTGGCAAATGGAATTTTTCCTTCAGATTCTAATTTCAATAAATGATTTTTAGATATTCCTAATGCTTCTGCAAATTCTTTACTAGAATATGTTTTTTCTTCCATTTTCATTACCTATATAGTATTATTTTGAAATAATAATCATAAAAAGTATATTTTATAATTTTTTTTTATTATAATATACTTTTTATAAAAAGCAAGGCTATTGTTAGAAAAAATCCATATTAAAAAAAACATATCAAAATTAATATTTAATTTTTATAACATGCTTTAGTTTTAATATCTTGACGTTTGAAAAATAATTTTATAATATGCGTTATTTTTAGTATATTAACATTTGAAAAAATAAAAATGATTTGCCTTTTAGTATAAAACAAGTCATAATTGAATCTGGGCAGTTTATGAATATAATATGAGAATATATTGTAAATATAATAAATATTTTAAAAATATTAGAATTTAATAGATATATTGTGCTACAATAAATATTTTAAAAATATTAGAATCTAATATGAAAATGTATTATACATGTATTATAAATACAATAAATATTCTAAAAATATTAAAGTCGAATCAATACAAAAGGAATCACTATGAGAAAAATTATTGTTTTTTTACTTATATTTACTTGTGCTATGAATGTAATGGCACAACAAACATATTCTACGCCACAAAAAAAAGTAGCAGCTAGACGTGCTGCTATTTTAGATGGTTATCGTCAACTGGCAGAAGCTATTCAAGGTGTCCACATTACTTCTGAAACAACAGTAAAAGACATGGTCACAGAAGATGACCAACTTTCCATTGAAATGGAACAAACTGTAATCCGAGGTGCATCCATTGTGGCTACTCGATATAATGAAGACAATACATGCGAAGTGGATATGGAAATTCGACTTTCAGATATTGTTCTTTTTATGTTGAATCAAGGTAAAAATAAAAATTTTGATGCACAAACTATGTTTGATTCAAATCCTGAAGAAGTGATCCGTGCTACTGGTATGGGTGCACCTATGGAAGATAAAACTGCTGAAGATTTAGCACGAGAAGCAGAAGAACGAAAACAACGGGAAGAGAAAGCGAACTATCTTGTAGAAAATCAACAACTTAGAGAACAAATTCAAGAATTGCAATCAAAACAAGCAGATCCAACAGTTTCCAAAAAATTACAAGATGAAAATACTCATTTAAAAACAAGAGTAGAACAGCTTCAACAACAAAATGCACAACTCAGTAATGAAATTAAAACTTGGAATACAAACAATGCTCAATGGCAAGAACAACAAAAACAATGGCAAACAAAAGAACAACAAATTAGTGGACTTCAACTACAAAATTCTCAATTAAAATCACAAAATAATCAACTAACACAACAAATCCAGCAATTACAAACACAAAATGATTCATTGCAAGCACAAAATAAAATATTGCAAGCACAAGCAGATAAAAGTGCAACACCTAGCACAGCATATGTAGAACTCATTACAGCTAATGAACAACTTAGAGCACAAGTACAAGAATTGCAATTTAAACTCAATCAATCCAGCACAAATTATACACAAGATGTATACAATCAATTACAAGCGACTATTGAACAACTAACACAAGAAAACAACAATCTAAAAGCACAAATTTCCTCCAACCATTACAATAATGAAAATTATCTTGCCTTAGTACAAGAAAACAATCAACTTCGTATGCAAGTACAACAATTGCAATATGAACTGAATACATCAGAAAATTCTGCTGATATTGCCCAACTACAACAACAAATCCAAGAATTAATGAGCGAAAATGAAAAATTGCAAGAAGAATTAGATAATCAATCTTCCAAGCAATTTCCTCCTAGTCATCATCGCCCATTTCCAAGACGAGTACCAAGACCTTTCCCTGGACGACCAATGAATAATGACTTGCAAGTAAGACAATTACAAGAACAAAACGATCAACTTACCAATCAAATTAATCAACAAACAAGAGAACTACAAGAAAAAAATACAAAGATTAATTTACAAGACCAAGAAATTAAAAATCTCCAAAAACAACTTCAAAATTTACAAACTGTAAATAGTAACTTGCAAAGACAAATACAAGAATTGCGAAAAGCTAATCCTGTAAAACCAACACCAGAACAATTAGAACGTGCAAAACGAATGGCAATTGACAAAGCAAAAGACCAACTCCAAAAACAAATTTATGCACTCAAAGTCAATCATTATATGACATTGCAAGAATTTATTTTACGAAATAATATTTCTCATGTTATTGTTAGAATCTTAGAAAAAGCAACTATTAAAAGTGCACAACCTCTTAATGATAAAATTTATCAAGTTTCCATATCTGTTCCTTTTAACGTCATTGTACGAGAATTAGAAGAAAACCTTCGAAGAAATATGCAAGCCAAAATTCACATCGTAACTTTTAAAGGCATGAATCGTCATACAAAAGAAATTTTAGTCATTGCCAACGAAATTATACAATAATTTCATATTTTTATTAGAATCATAAAAAAGTAGAGTAAGATATAGAATATTTTACTCTACTTTTATTATTAAAATTTACTATCATAACTAAACAGAATACAATAGAAAACGTTTCACTTTATGTTTATTATTGAGCTACATATTTATACGAATATTTTCATTGACAAAATAAAAAATTTTGGTAATATTATACACATATAAAGCCACCCTAGCTCAAATGGCAGAGCGAAGCATTCGTAATGCTTAGGTTATGGGTTCAAGTCCCATGGGTGGCTTTCATTATATATTCTACTCTATCTCACCTTAAAAATCTTCCATAATAGTTCACTTTCATTACAAAGAATACTATTAATTCAAGATTTAAATACTGCTACTTTAAGAGTTAAATACTATTAATTTAAAATCTAAATAATTACTACTTTAAGAGTTAAATACTATTAATTTAAAATCTAAATAATTATTACTCTAAGAGTTAAATACTATTAATTTAAAATCTAAATAATTATTACTTTAAGAGTTATAAATACTACTACTTCAGGATTTAAAAAATATGCAGAGGAAATATGAATTTAAAATATCCTCCGAATATGCAGGATATACAGTGTACGATTATTTAACACTTCAAATGCCACATTATGCTTCCACAACATTAAAAAAAATGTTACATAATCAGCTTGTGGTAGTCAATGATAGACAAATCGAATCATTTCATCGATTATCCATTAATGACATAGTTCGTATACTCATTCCCAGTGACCAAGAAAATGAATATCTCACACAAGCACCAGTTTTCGATATCTTATATGAAAACGACCAATTTCTTGTAGTCAACAAACCATCAGGAATCCCAGTTATCCAAGAACGTTGGACTCATGAAAATTACTTTAAAGATGGTATCATTGCACACCTTGAAAAACAAGGTGAAAACGACATATCGCCACGCATTGTACATAGAATTGACAAAGAAACAAGCGGGGCAGTGCTAGTTGCAAAAAGTGAACAAATGGAACGCTATCTTTCACGACTTTTTGAAGAAAATGCCATTGAAAAAGAATACCTTGCTGTAGTGGCTGGTGTTCCAAAAGATAAAGGGAAAATCGAACTTGGAATAGCACAAGCTAACTCATACAGCAATAAAATGGTCATATCAGAAACTGGGAAACCAGCCATTACAATGTATGAACTAATAGAAGTTCTTGGAGACTTTTCCCTCCTAAAAGTCAAAATCGAAACTGGGCGCACCCACCAAATTCGTGTTCATCTAGCCTCTCAAGGTTATCCTTTAGCAGTAGACTCTACATATGGATATAGAAACTCCATTCGACTCTCAGAACTTAAAGAAGGCTATCTACAAAAAAAATCTAACAAAACAGAACGACCTATTATTTCTAGACTCACACTCCATGCACATCGCATTTCCTTTACTATGCCAGATGAACAACCATTCACTGTAGAAGCTCCTTTACCAAAAGATATGGAAGTATTACTTAAAATGCTTCGAAAATATCGTCCCAAACGCTCCTATCCATCTTTACCAAACACACATTTAAAATAACAATTTCTTCTCCTCTTTCTCCTTTCTGGCAAACTTGAACTTGCTCTGGGGCTTATTTTGCTCTGGGGAGTGGAAATTTTGCTCTGGGGAGGCAATGTTACTCTGGGGAGATGATCTGGGGAGTGGAAATTTTGCTCTGGGGAGGCAATGTTGCTCTGGGGAGTGGCAATGTTGCTCTGGGGAGTGTCAAATGCTCTGGGGCGGCAATCTTGCTCTGGGGCTTATTTTGCTCTGGGGTGAAGTTGCTCTGGGGTGAAGTTGCTCTGGGGAGATGATCTGGGGAGTTGCTCTGGGGTGAAGTTGCTCTGGGGAGGCAAATGTTGCTCTGGGGACTTGCTCTGGGGAGATGATCTGGGGAGTTGCTCTGGGGTGAAGTTGCTCTGGGGAGGCAAATGTTGCTCTGGGGACTTGCTCTGGGGAGAAGTTGCTCTGGGGAGGTGTCAGTTGCTCTGGGGAGTTAATTTGCTCTGGGGAGGTAAATGTTGCTCTGGGGCTCTGGGGAGAAACGAGTTAGAAAGAAACGCAAAATGAAATGCATAGAAATGCTTTAGATTACGTAGAAATGCGTGAATACGTGGAAATACGTGGGCTTTTTTTTGCTCTGGGGAGAAATTCAGGCGAATTTACTCTGAATTCAGGCGAATTTACTCTGGGGAAAATATGCTCTCGGGAGAAGAAGAAAATTGGCAAAAAAGGTGAGAATTTTGCAAATTTTCGGAAAAATTGGAGAGATTTTGGAAAAAATAGAGGGAATTTCAGGAAATTTTGCAGTGAAAAAAAAGCGATTTTAAAGGCAATAGGAAGAATTTTTTGATGAGAGAAAAAATTGGTGATTTTTTGAAAGAATTTTGATGAAAAATTAATAGAAATGATGTTAGTAATTTATATAAGTTATTGTAATTTAATAAGTTATAATGATTATTCTTAGTGTTTTCAAGTTTTTATGTGTGGACA
>ERZ795052.2691-NODE-2691-length-20933-cov-5.622809_pt1 | contig 20933 bp, 10 predicted proteins | sample MGYA00375136_ERZ795052 | MGnify/ENA primary metagenome ERZ795052 (study PRJEB30181, sample SAMN05720156) | activated sludge metagenome | isolation source: Anaerobic digester | place: Japan | collected 2015-05-26 ... | reverse complement strand
CGAATTCTACATGGCCGGAACGCTCCTGTTGCTGAAGCGCGCCGGCTACGAGACTCACTACCTCAGCCTGGCCAGCGGCAACTGCGGAACCGTCGAGTTCAACAGCGCCACCACCCGCTCGGTGCGGCAGGCGGAGGCGCGCCAGGGGGCGCGGATTCTCGGGGCGCAATATCATCCCAGCCTGGTGGACGATTTGGAAATTCTTTACACGTTGGAGCTGCTGCGCCAGGTCACCGCCATCATTCGCGAAGTCAAACCGCGAATTGTCCTCACCCATTCCCCGCAGGATTACATGGAGGACCACATGAACACCTCGCGGCTGGCCGTCACCGCCGCGTTCTGCCGGGGGATGCCCAATTTCAAAACGGTTCCGGTGCGCGACGCCGCCGAGTTTGAAGTGACCGTGTACCACGCCATGCCCCACGGGCTCTGCGACGGGTTGCGCCGCCGCATCATCCCGGGCGCGTTCGTCAACACCACCGCCGTGCAAAAGACCAAGCGCGAGGCCCTGGCGGCCCACAAGAGCCAGCAGCGCTGGCTCGACCGGAGTCAGAAAATCAACTCCTTCCTCCTGGCGATGGAAACGATGTCCCTCGAGCTGGGCCGGATGTCGCGCAAGTTCAAATGCGCCGAAGGCTGGCGGCGGCATCTGCATCTGGGCTTTTGCAGCGCCGAGGCCGACCCGCTTCGCGACGCCCTCGGCAGAGATTACCTCGTCAACCTCGCCTACGAGCGCGCGCTGGCCCGGGGCGGACCCGGCCTTTAACCCGCACAAAAACACCATGGCACGAAAACTCAGTTCCATCGCACCGGATTGGTGGGATTACACCACCCTGGACGCCGACCTCATTCGCGACGCCGCAGCCTTGACGCCCCAGCGGATGCTGCAGCTCTCCCGCCCGGGATTCAAGGTCGTCATGTATGACACTCTCGAGGAGTTTTATCTGGCTGAAGCGCTGGAGTACATCACCGCCTGGCGCCAATCCACCCCGGACAATCCCGTCGGCATCTGCGGCCCGATCGGCCCGACGGAACAACTCCCGCTGGTGGCCCGTCTGGTCAACGACCTCAACCTCAATGTGAAATCGGCGCATTTCTGGGGCATGGATGAGTGGTTCCTCGACGGGAGGGAAGTGCCCCCCACTCATCCGCTCTCCTTCGAAAAGGCCGACCGGGAGCTGTGCTTCAACCGCATCCGCCGCGAATTGCGGATGCCGGACGCCCACCTCCATTTTCCGAAAGCCGACACCCGCGCCTACCGCAAGACCTGGTCGGGAGCGATCCGCTGTGCCGTCATGCAGGGAGGCCAGGGCGACGTCAAGCACTGGGCCTTCAACGATCCGCCCCGCCGCACCGGCAAATACAAGAACCAGCCCCCGGCCCCGGAGGAATACCGCCGGCTGGCAACCCGCGTGGTGGACCTACACCCCCTCACCATTGCCCAAAATGCGCGGACGTCCGGCGGCGGCAACATTTCGCTGGTGCCCACCCAGGCGATTTCCGTCGGCCCGGTCGAGACCTGGAAGGCCGAAAAAGTCTCAATCTGGCAGGCCGGCAACCACGACAACCCGTTTGGCCAGCGCCTGACCTGCCTGATGATTTCCCAGCGGATTGCTGATACCGCGGTCCCCATGTCCCTCCTGGCCGACCACCCCAACGTCCAGTTCAACTATTACCGCCACGGCCTCGGCTCCTGCGAGGTCGAAATGCACTAATGCCGCCCTCCCCGGCAGACCGCCTGGCCTCCGAACGCGAGCTCTGGCGCAACGGACTGCGCCACGTGGCGGGCGCGGACGAAGCCGGCTGCGGCCCGTTGGCGGGCCCCGTGGTGGCGGCGGCGGTGATGCTCCCCTGCCATTGGCTCGAGGCGGGTGTCTGCCCCGAGCTGCGGGAACTGAACGATTCCAAACAACTGTCCGAAGCGCGGCGCGAGGAATTCTTTGCGCTGCTGACCACTCATCCACAAGTGCGGCATGCCGTTGCGTGGGTGGACGTGGAAACAATTGACCGGATTAATATCCGGCAGGCCGCCTGGCGCGGCATGGCCCAGGCTTTGGAGCGGTTGGACCCCCGTCCCGAGCACGTGCTGATTGACGGTCTGAAAATCAAGTGGCTGGCCTATCCCCAGACCGCGTTGGCCGGGGGCGATGCGCGCAGTTATTCGATTGCTGCCGCCAGCGTTTTGGCCAAGGTGACGCGCGACCGCCTGATGCTGGAATACGACCGGCAATACCCCGGTTATGGCTTTGCGGAGCACAAAGGCTACGGCACCGCAAAACACTACGACGCCATCCGCCGCCTCGGCCCGTGTCCCATCCACCGCCGCAGCTTTGCCCCCTTCCGGCCCACCGCCACCGAGCAGGACCTCTTTGCCGCCGCGGCCCGGCCTTGACCGCCGTTGGAGCCCACGGGAGCCGGACTAGCCGCCCAGTTGCAGCCGGGGGTCGCTCTGGAGCATGTTCTTAAGGGCGGGCCACTCCACTTCGTTCATGTCTTGGAACGCGTTCAGGTACACCGCCACCACCTCGGGGGGGTGTTTGGCCAGCAATCCGTCCACCGCCTGGCGCAGCTTCTCCTCCTCCATGGTTTCCGGGAGGTCATCCACGACTCCCTCCTTGTGCTGAATGCCGAGACTGTCGAGGAAATCCGTCAGCAGCCCGTTATGTTTCTTCAGCAGCCAGGTGCGAATCAGGTTGGCCGTCACCATTTCCAGCGCGGGACGCGTCAGGGTTGTGAGCATGGCCGCGTGACGCTGGGTCCGCGGCTGCCGCTCGAAGTACACGGGGCGCAGCTTGCGCGCTTCCGCCACCGCCGCCAGCGTGGTCTTGTAGAGCGGTTTGTCCTCTTCGTAAGCGTATAAAATGATTTCCTGCGCCAGGTTCGGCGACATGAATCCAAGCAGTTCGTGTGAAGTTAGCATGGCTCGAAATCGCGATCGCGAATTATTCTTTGGCGCCGCCGTAATCGGCGGCGATGACTGAAATCTTGTTCTTCCGCGCCAGCGTCTCGCAAATCTCCGGCTCCAGCAAGAGCGAACGTCCGGCCTCGAACGCCAGCACGGCCACGCCGGACGCGGCGCACGTCTCCAATGTTTGCGGACCCAGGCACGGAATGTCGAATCGGAAATCGTGGTCGGGCTTGGTCACTTTCACGGCCACGGCGCCCCCCTCCCGCCCGGCCAGGGTGCCGCCGCGGGCCAGGCATTGGTCTGTCCCCTCGAAACCCTCGACGGCCAGCACTGTGCCATTCTTGACCACCACCGTCTGCCCAATGTCCAGTCGCGCCAGCTCTTTGGCGATCCGGAAGCCAAAAGCCACGTCGGCCTCCTGGGCCTCGACGGGCTTGGGCCCGAGGCGAAAACCTTTGCCCGGCATCAGGGGCCCGAGCCACGGGCGGGCTTCAATCACCTCAACCCCCTCCTTGCGCAGCTCCTCGACTATCGCCCCAAACACCGTGTGCGCGTTCTTTTCTTTCAGACGCCACAACAGCGTCATCGCCCGCAGGTCCGGCCTCAGGTCGAACAGGTTCCGGGGCGCAATCTGCCCCGCCATCACGCATTGTTTCACCCCCCGCCGCGTGAAAACGGCAATCAGTTTTGAAAGCTGACCGACCTTGAGCCACTCAATGTCATCTACCAGTTCCCCCAGCGCGGGGTCCGTCTCGTTCTCGAAGGCTGCCGCCACGATCCGCCGGATGCCCATGGCGCGGGCCTGCCGGGCCAGGAGCAGCGGCAAGGAACGGCTGCCCGCGATAATCCCCAAGCTGTCGGGCACCGGGGTCATCTCAGCTCAGGAGAAAAGTTGCCGGAGGCTTTCCCACCGGGCTGTTGCCGGTGAGCCTGGCAAACATGCGGGCGGTCTATCCGGCTCGTGGACGGGTCCGCCGAACTGTGAAATCCTGGACACATCTGCCTCATTAGACGACAAAAATGTTTCGTTGTAAACCGTTGAAAACGACCGGGCTGGACCGGAACTGCCGGTTTTGCCTGACCCTCCGGGCGGGTCAACAACCGCTCCCCGTTCCTGGGACAATTCGAAGCGGTCGAATTACTTGCGCCATCCGTTCTCACCGCTGAGTTGGCCTGTTCCGTGCTCTATTGGAAACGATTTCGCCCCGTTTGGGTAGGGCGTCGCCCCGGGTGCCCGCCGGGTTGGAACGAAACAAATGAATACAACCGCTACTTGGACAGCGGAAAATGCGGTATCAGCCGGAGACCGGTTATTAACGGATTCCCGGCGCGCGGTCACGGTGTGCGCCTTGGTGGTTTTGGCCACCGTCGGCTTGAGCCTTTGGCTGTGCTGGGATGGGCAGCGCGTGCTCCATCGCGAAGCCACTTCACCCGCAGCGGGGCGGGAGGTCGCCGGGGCTCTGGTTACCCATATAGACTATTCCATGGGCCGGATTGCCAGCGCCGCAGCTCTGGCTGGCGCCGGTTCTCTCACTTCCTTTTTGTTCCTCCATGCGCTCTGGCGCCGGCGCCTGTCCGAGTGCCTGGACCGGCAGTCCCGCCAGATGGAATCGGAACTGGTCCAGGCGCAAAACCAACTGGCGGACGCCCGGCGCGCTCGCGAGCAGGCGCAGGCCGCCCAACTGGAACTCGAGGCCCAGGTCGCCAAACTGACCGCGGCCAAAACGGCTCTCCAGGAGGAGTTGGACAAACGCACCCGCACGGAAAAAGCCCTCGCCCAAAAACGCCAGGAATTGGAAAGCTCCAAGAGCGTCCTTGAACTTCACGTTCAGGCGCGCACCCAGGAGCTCCAAAAGCTCCAGCGGCTTTATGAAATGATTCTCAACGCCGCCGGTGAAGGCATCTGCGGCTTTGACATCGAAGGCAAAGCCACCTTCGTCAACCCGGCAGTGGCCCGGGCCACCGGCCTGCCCCTCAGCGAGCTCATTGGAAAAACCGAGGCCGAGATTTTTGGCCGCCCGGCCCAGGGCAACGCGGATGGCACGCTCCGCGACGGGGCCGCGGAAACCATCTTCTACCGCAAGGATGGCACCTGCTTTCCGGTCGAATACGTCCGCACCGCCATTAACGAGCTGGGGCGCGTGGTGGGGTCCGTGCTGGTCTTCAAGGACATCACCGAGCGCAAGCGGGTCGAAGAAACCCTGTCCCAAAAGGCGGCGGAACTGGCGCGGTCCAACGCCGAACTCGAGCAGTTCGCCTTTGTGGCTTCCCACGACCTCCAGGAGCCGCTGCGCAAAATCCAGGCTTTTGGCGACCGCCTGCGCGGAAAGTGTGACGGCCTGCTCCCGCCCGAGGCCCAGGATTACCTCGACCGCATGCACAGCGCTTCGGCCCGCATGCGCACCTTGATCAACGATCTGCTCACCTTTTCCCGCGCCATTCGCAGCACCGAGCCCTTCGCTCCCGTGGACCTCAACGTGGTCACCCGCGAGGTCCTGGGCGACCTGGAGGTGCGCATCGAGAAAAGTGGCGCCACCGTCGAGGTCGGCCCGCTGCCCACCATCGAGGCCGATGCCATGCAGATGCGCCAGCTCCTCCTGAACCTGATCGGGAATGCCCTCAAGTTTCAACCGCCTGGCGCCAAGCCCTGTGTCAAAATCACCAGCCGCCTGCTGACCGCCGTATCCGGCGCCGAATTGTGCGAACTGACCATCCAGGACAACGGCATCGGCTTCGACGAAAAATACCTGGACCGCATTTTCGCGGTGTTCCAGCGCCTTCATGGCCGCACTGAGTATGAAGGCACCGGCGTCGGACTGGCCGTCTGCCGCCGCATCACCGACCGTCACAGCGGCACCATCGTGGCCCGCAGCCAGCCCGGCCAGGGCGCCACGTTCATTGTCACGCTTCCCGTCAAACAGAACCATCGCCCCGCCAAGCCGTGACCCCGGTCCTCACCAAGAAGGTTATCCTGATGGCCGACGACGATGCCGACGACCGGCTGCTGGCCGGCGATGCGCTCCAGGAGTCCCGCGCCGAGAGCGACCTGCGTTTTGTCGAAAACGGCGAAGAACTGATGGATTACCTGCTGCGCCGCGGCCGATACCTCGAGGCGGCCGCCGCCCCCCGGCCCCATCTCATTCTGTTGGACCTCAACATGCCGCTCAAAGACGGCCGCGAAGCCTTGCGCGAAATCAAAGGGCATCCCGACTTGCGCCGGATTCCGGTGGTGATCCTCACCACGAGCAATGCGGACACGGACATCGGCGCGCTCTACGACCTGGGCGCCAATTCCTTTATCACCAAACCGTTCCAGTTTGAAGCGCTGGTCAAGGTCATGCGCATCATTGACCAATACTGGTTTCAGAGCGTGGAACTGCCAAAAGTCTGAGGGGGGAATCATGGATACTGTCATGTTCCAGTTGGGCACCGTGCGAGTCCTGCTCGTCGAGGACGACGAGGACGACTATATCATCACGCGGGAACTGTTCGCGGAGATTTCCGGCCAGCGATTCACCCTGGAGTGGGTCAAGACCTTCGAAGCCGGCCTCGCGGCCATGATCCGCAACGAGCATGATGTGGTGCTTCTGGACTACCGCCTCGGCGCCCGCAACGGGGTCGAGCTGTTGCGCGAGGCCATCGCCCAGGGCTGCCAGGCCCCCATCATCCTCCTGACCGGCTCCTCCCAGCATCTGGTGGACCTGGAAGCCATGCGCGCCGGGGCGGACGACTATCTCGTCAAGGCCGAATTACAGGCGCGCACCCTCGAGCGCAGTGTCCGCTACGCCGTCCAGCGCAAACGCGCCGCCGCCCAGGCTGCGTTTGAACAGGCCCGCCTCGCCGCCTTTGGCGCGGAATTCGGCCTGGCCCTCACCCGGCGGGATTCTCTCGACAGCATCCTGGCGCAGTGCGCCCGGGCCATGGCCCAATACCTCAACGCTGCCCTGGCGCGCATCGAGATCTTCGATCCCCGCCAGCAAGCCCTCGAACCGCGTGCCACTGCCGGCTGCCTCTGGGAGAGCGGCGGCGCGGCGGCGAGCCTCCCCGCTGTCAAACTTGACATCGAATCCCTCGTCCGCGGCGTGCCCGTCCTGATCCGGGACCTGGCCACCGATTCGCGCCTGTCCGATGGCGAATGGGCCCGCCGGGAAGGGCTGGTTTCCTACGCGGCCTGCCCCCTGGTCCTTGAGGACAAACTGATCGGCCTGATGTCCATCTTCACCCGTCATGCGCTTTCCCAGCAAATCCTTCAGGAAATGGCGTCGGTCGCCACCAACCTGGCCTCCTGCATCGAACGCAAGCGCTCGGAACAGGCCCTCGACGCCAGCGAAAGCAAATACCGGTCGGTGGTCGAAAACATCAAAGAGGTCATCTTCCAGTTGGACAATTTCGGAAACTGGGCCTTCCTAAACCCGGCCTGGACCAACGTCACCGGTTTCGAGGTGGAAACCACTCTGGGGTCACTGTTTGTGGACTATATCCATCCGGAAGACCGCGAACACGACCGGCATGTGTTCATCGAGCTGCTCCAAGGCAAACTGGAATACTGCCGCTACGAAACCCGCCTGCTGACCCGCGACGGCAAGTTCCGCTGGGTCGAGGCCTATCTTCAACCCACTCAAAATGCCGAGGAGGGAAGTCCCGGCGTCTCCGGCACTTTGACGGACATCACCGACCGCAAGACCGCCGAGCTGCAAATCCAAAAACTCGCCGCGTTCCCGCAGGTCAACCCCAATCCCGTCCTGGAATTCGCCGGGGACGGTACCCTGTCGTATGCCAACGAGGCCGCGCGCGAAACCGCCCGGTCCTTGGGCCGCGAGGACGTGCTGTCCATCCTTCCGGCCAACGCCCCCGCCATCGTTCGCGAATGTATTGCCACCGGCGCCAAACGCCTCCGCGAGGAGGTCACCGTCGAGGGGCGGACCCTGGTGTGGTCCTTCTTCCCCGTCGTCGGCAGCCAGGTCGTCCATTGTTATGGGGCGGACGTCACCGACATGCTCAACCTGGAGGCTCAGTTCCGCCATGCGCAAAAACTTGAATCGGTTGGGCAACTGGCCGCCGGGGTGGCGCACGACTTCAACAACGTGCTGACCGTCATCCAGGGCTACTCCGAAACTCTGCTTTCCCGCTGCCGTCACGACCCGAACACCGCCTCGGCTCTGCGCCAAATATCCGAAGCCGCGCAGCGGGCCGCCGCGCTCACGCGCCAGCTCCTGATGTTCAGCCGCAGGCAGGTGATCCAGCCGAAACTGCTTGACCTCAACACCGTCCTGCAGAACATCGCCAAAATGCTCCTCCGCCTCCTGGGCGAGCACATCACCCTGGAAACCACCTGCGCCCGCAACCTGGCCCGCATCGAGGCCGATACCGGCATGATCGAGCAGGTCATCATGAACCTCGCCGTCAATGCCCGCGATGCCATGCCCAAAGGCGGCAAACTCCACATTAGCACCGCCGGCGTCACCATCTCCGAGGACTACGCCAGTCAACGCCCGGAGGCTCGCCCCGGCCACTTCGTTCGCCTCCGCGTCGCCGACACCGGCTGCGGCATGGACCGCAAAACCCTCGAGCGCATTTTCGAGCCGTTCTTCTCGACCAAGGAAGTCGGCAAAGGCACGGGTCTGGGTTTGGCAACCGTTTACGGCATCGTCACCCAACACCAGGGCTGGATCGAAGTCACCAGCGAGGTGAACGTCGGCTCCACCTTCGACATCTATCTTCCCGCCGTGGCGGCGGACGAGCAGCCGTCTCACGACACGGCGCCGCCCTTCACCGAAACCGTGCGCGGCGGCACCGAAACGGTCCTGGTGGTTGAAGACGAGGCTGTGCTTCGTGAATTGGTGCGCGAGGTCCTCAAACAACACCATTACCGGGTTGTGGAAGCCGGCACCGGCGTTGAAGCCCTCCGCCTTTGGGACGAGTTCAATGGCGAAATTGATTTGCTGCTCACGGACATGGTGATGCCTGAAGGCATGAGCGGCATTGAACTCGCCACCCAACTCAAGCGCCGCAATCCCGCCCTGCGCGTGATCTACACCAGCGGTTACAGCGCGGAAATCATGGGCGCCGAGTTCAGCCAGCCGGGGGCCTTCTTCCTGCCCAAACCCTATTTCCCGCTTCAGTTGGCGCAGTTGGTCCGTCAGGCGCTCGACAGCCCGCCGCTGCACGACCTTCCCGCGGCCGCCGAGCACGCCCGCTGACCCCCTCCACCGCTCGCACGCCCGATTGCAGCCGTTTGCCGCCTTGCCGCCGGCAAACCCTGCCGCGTACATGGAAAAAGGGCGGACCGGAGGCCGGCCCGCCCGTGAAAGCTTTGGCGCAGTGCGCGCGGTTACTTTTCCTCCTGCTGCTGCCGGGCTTCGTCGGCGGCATCGAAAGCGTGCTGCAGGGCCACCAGGTCTTCGCCCGGCTTGAGCGCGTCCAGCACGGCCTGCTCGGCCTTGAGCTGCTCGGGCGAGTAGTTGGCGGCCTTGATGGACAGGCCGATCCGGCGGTCGCTCTTGTCAATCTTGATGACCCGCGCGGTGACCTCCTGGCCGACCTTGAGCACGTTCTTGATCTTGTCCACGCGCTCCTCGCTGATCTGCGAGATATGGACCAGACCGTCAATTTCGTGCTGCAAGCCGACGAAGGCGCCGAAGCTGGCCAGCTTGGTGACCTGGCCGGTGACCAGGTCGCCGACCTTGTAAAGCTGGTCAATGGTTTCCCACGGATCGGTGGTGAGCTGCTTGATGCCGACGGCAATGCGTTGGTTGGCCTTGTCCACTTCCAGCACCACGGCCTCGACTTCGTCCCCCTTCTTCAGCACTTCCGAGGGGTGGTTGATCTTGCGGGTCCAGGAGATATCCGAGACGTGGATCATTCCGTCGAGACCCTCTTCGAGTTCGATAAAGGCGCCATAGCTGGTGAGGTTGCGAATCTTGCCCTTGACCCGGGTGCCGGGCGGGTATTTCTCCTGGGCCTTATCCCACGGATTGGCTTCCAATTGCCGCAAGCCCAGCGAGATTTTCTGCTCCTCGCGGTTGATGCCCAGGACCTGGGCTTCGATTTCCTGGTCCTGCTTGAGCACATCGGAGGGTTTGGCGATGCGTTTGGTCCACGACATTTCGGTGACATGCACCAACCCCTCGACCCCCGGCTCCAGCTCGACAAAGGCGCCGTAGGGCACCAGGTTGACCACCCGGCCTTTGACGCGGGCGCCCACCGGGTATTTCTGCTCGATGGTATCCCACGGGTTGGCCAGCTTCTGCTTGAGGCCAAGGCTCACCCGCTCCTTCTCGCGATTGATGTCCAGCACCACCACGTCAATGTCCTGCCCGACCTTGAGCAGTTCGGAAGGATGGCCGATGCGGCCCCAGCTCATATCGGTGATGTGCAGCAGGCCGTCTATCCCGTTCAAATCAATGAACGCGCCGAAGTCCGTGATGTTCTTGACCGTGCCCTTGCGGATGTCGCCCGGGGTCATCTCGGCCAGCAGTTTCTGGCGGCGTTCCATCCGCTCCTGCTCGATGAGCTCGCGCCGTGACAGGACAATGTTCTGCCGCTCCTGGTTGATCTTGACGACCTTGAAATCGTAAGTGTTGCCGACGTATTGCTGGAGGTTCTTCGGCGTGACAATGTCAATCTGGGAGGCCGGCAGGAAAGCCTCGACGCCGATGTTGACCAGCAGCCCGCCCTTGACAATGGCTTTGACCTTGCCGGAGATGGTGCCGCCTTCGTTGCAAATCGTCAGGATTCGCTCCCAATTCTGCTTGAACTCGGCTTTTTCCTTGGACAGGACGACCATCCCGTCACGGTCCTCCAGTTTTTCGATCAACACGTCAATCTGGTCGCCAACCTTGACGGTCTTGATGTCTTCGAATTCGAGGGCGGAAATCACGCCTTCGCTCTTGTAACCGATGTCCACGAGGACTTCCTTGGGGCGGACTTCGATGATGGTGCCTTTAACGATATTGCCAGCCGCAAACGGGAGTGTCCCCGTCTGCTTCATGGCCTCTTCCATGGTCAACATACTTTGCGTCTCTGATGACTCTACTGCGGTTCTCCGACGAACTTTGGGGAGGCTTGGTCAGCGCGGGCTTTCCGAAGCTCCATTGCCTAACGGACCAGACGTTGCGAGGGCAACGGAGGTTGAGGGTTAGGTTGTTCGTTAACTTCTCTTTCTCAGCCTCAATGAACAGCCGCACACGCGGCGTTCAGGCAAGAGGGAGCTTAATCCTCCCCCGCCCGATTGCAAGTGAAAAAACTCGCGAATAAGGCACCGGCGCCCCGCGCCGCAGAACCTCTTTCAAGCGCTCCTTCGGCGCCACCGCATCTTTCAAACGCCGGCGCCAACGCCGGGGTCACGCAAACGCCTTCGGCACCATCTCCGGCGGTCCCACCCGCCGCTCGTAATCCAGGATCAGGTCCACGGCTTCCTGGGGATCGTCGGTCAGCGTGACCAGGTTCAAATCCCCCGGGCTGATGTAGCCGTTGCCTTCCAGGCGCTCCTTCATCCATTTGAGGAGCCCCTCCCAGTGTTTGCGCCCAAACAGAATCATCGGATACTCCGGAATGCGCTGCGTCTGGACCAGCGTCAACACCTCGAAAAACTCGTCCAGCGTTCCGAAACCGCCCGGCATGAAAATGAACGCAATGCTGTATTTGACGAAGCAGACTTTGCGGGAAAAAAAGTAATGAAAGTGGATGGGAATGTTCGCGTAACGATTCGCCTTTTGCTCGAACGGCAGCTCGATGTTCAACCCGACCGACCGGCCTTTGGCCTGGCGCGCGCCCTTGTTGGCTGCCTCCATGATCCCCGGACCTCCCCCCGTGATCACCGCGAAATTATGCCGGGCCAGCATCCGGGCCAGTTCCACCGTCTGCTTGTAATACGGGTTGCTCGGCTTCATTCGCGCCGACCCGAAAACGGTGACAGCGGACCCCACCCGCGACAGGATTTCAAACGAATCCACAAATTCGGCCATGATCCGAAAAATGCGCCAGGGATCCTCCCGGATGAACGACGGTTGCAGATGGTTGTTCAGCATCGCCCGAGCTTACCAACCCCTCCCCTGAAACTAAAAGCAGAAAGCGGGGGTGGCATGGGGCGGCACGGGAGGAGTCCGTGGCAGGGGCACCTTGCCCGGGTTGGCTGCGAGCCGCTGGCGCCAGACAGCCCTGGTCGGGAGGCCCAAGGCACTTTCTGGCCCTGGGGCAGGATGACCCGGTTTGGAGTTTGTCAGGGACTGGAATGTTGCGGGGGACGAGACGTTCCCCCCCCGACCATCCGTTGCCCGCCGCCCGCATTGCCGGCGAGCCGTTTTCCCATTGCCCAACGCCGATGGCTTCTCTTATCGTCCTGCCGCGGCGATAGCGCGTTTTACATCAACCTATGAGCGTACTGATTGTGGGTTCCACGGCCCTGGACTCGATCAAAACCCCAAAAGCGGAGAACCCGCGCCTGTTGGGCGGTTCCGCCAGCCACGCGGCCGTGGCCGCGAGCTTCTTCAGCCCGGTGCGGCTGGTGGGGGTGGTGGGCGAGGATTTTCCCCGCCGCTACCTTGCTCTCTACCGCCGGCACGGAATCAACCTGGAAGGTTTGCAGGTCGTGCCGGGCAGGACGTTCCATTGGTCGGGCGAGTATGAAGCCGACATGAACCGCCGGCGGACCTTGCTGACCGAACTGGGCGTGTTCGAGACTTTCAACCCCACCCTGCCGCGCGCCTATTGCGACACCCCCTTCGTCCTGCTGGCCAACATCGCTCCCGCCCTTCAGCTCCATGTCTTGGACCAAATGCGGCGTCCGCGTTTCGTGGTGGCCGACACGATGGATTTGTGGCTGAACATCGCCTTGGCGGACCTGTTGCGGTTGCTCAAGCGCCTTGACGGGTTCGTCCTCAATGACAGTGAGGCCTGCCAGTTGACCAAGCAGACCAACCCGTTCGCCGCGCTCCAGCGCATTCACCGGCTGGGCCCCCGGTACGTCATCATCAAGCAAGGTTCGCACGGCTCGATTCTTTCGAGCCCCAAGGGCTTGTTCCTCTGCCCCGCCTATCCCGTGCCCAGGCTGGTGGACCCCACCGGCGCCGGGGATTCGTTCGTCGGCGCCCTGATGGGCTACCTTGCGAGCGCCAAAGGCTCGATTGACACCCACATCCGCCGGGCGATGGTTTATGGAAGCGTGGTGGCCTCCTTCTGCTGCGAGGGGTTCGGCCTTGCCCGCACCACCGGCCTCCGCCGCGGACAAATTGATGAGCGCGTAAAACAGCTCGAACACCTCACCCGCTTCTAAAGCAACCGCGATGCCGTGCCGCGGCGTGCGGAGGCTGGCCGCAAGGCCGGCGGGGCGCCAACGTCGCGGTTCCGGGGCGGGTTCTTCGTGGTTGAATCCCTGTTCTTCCGCCTCACTCCACCTGGACGACACGGTAATAGCGCTGGGCGGCGTTGGGAGCGGGATCGGTAATCACCAACTGAGAGCCGGTGGCCATCAAATCGCCCGTCAGCGGCAGCCAGAAGGGGGCGGAAAGATCGTCCTTGAACTCGACGCGGTAGGAGTGGCCCGGAGCGGTCCGCAGGGTGAGAGTCAGTGGATGCCCGTTGCTCCAGGAAAACGCGATGACGTCGGGTGGAGCGTACGAGGCCGGCAGAATGTTGGGCGCCCGCGGGCTGGGCTGCGCCATGAACAGCCGCAGGGTTCCGCCGTCGGGATACACGCCCTCGCTGACATCGGTCTCTTGCGGGCCGAAGGTGACATAGTCCACCGGGGTGCCGTCCTCGGCGAAAATGCCAATCGCCTCGCCACCCTTGCTCAGTTTGAAATTAACATGGAGATCGGGCCGGCTGGTGTTGTTCTGGCCCGTTTCCTCATCGGCCCAGACCAGGAGGAAGCCGCGGGGAGGGATGGTGTAATGGCCGTTGGCCGGCACCCGGTACTGAAAACGATTGTTGAGATTGTCGGTGAGGTAATACCCGCCCAGGTCCACGGTCTGGTCCCCCGGGTTGTGGATTTCGAACCAATCCTCGAATTGCCCATCGGCGGGGTCCGCCAGGGTCATGGTGTTGTCAGCCATCCATTCGTTGATGAAAACCGTCACAGGCGGACTGGCGGCATTGTTGGGGGCCCCGGGCGTTGCATAGATAAAGTGACGCCGCGCAAAGCTCTGCCCGTCGGGCAGAGACCCATAGGATTGGTTGGCCGGCAGGTTCGTATAATTTACGTAATCCATCACCTGAAGCTGCCCGTTGTTGGCGGTGCGGGTCAGCGCCACCGAGCCGCCGGCGGGCGGGAGGGCAAAACTGGTGTGCCATTCCTCGGCGGTGGAGAGGTGCGTCTGGCCGTCGGCGAAAACCACCTTGAACTGGCCCGGAGCAATCACCGCCCCGGTCGGGAAGGCCCATTGCGTCAGTTGCGAATAGTCCGGGCTCAGGTAGCAGTCCTGGAGGCTGACGGCGTTTGTGCCGGCATTGTAGATTTCCACCCAAGGCACGCGCTGGCCCGCGCGGTTGGTGATGCCGGTGAGGTTTTCGGCCTGCAACTCATTGATCCACAGCGGCGGGAACGGAGTGAAGGAACCCCTGACAGCATTGGCCGCGCCGGGGGTTGCGCGGGCGGCGTTGTCGAGCAACGGCGGGGCGGGGTTCAGGTTGACCGGCGTGGTCGAGGACGACAACCGCACGATGAGCGGGCTCCCGTTGGTGCTTTGCAGGTACCAGAAGCTCAGGGTGTAGGGCTGGCCGATGGACAGCGCCGGCGTGATGACTTGGTAAATCGAATTGCCGCTGCCGCTGCCGGCCGCGGTTGCAACCAGATGCAGGCTCGAGCTGCCGCTGCGCTTGAACGCCGTGCTGAGCGTGGATTGCGCGAAGCCCGAAGTCACCGTCCACGACCCGGCCAGGGGCGACTCGAAGCCGCCGTTGGCCAGCGCGTTCGTGCCGGCCGCTCCCACCAGGGAGAAGTCGTCGAGATAAATGTCGCCGGCGGAACCGAGGTAAACGTAAAGGGTCGAGCTGCTGGCCGTGATGTTTGTGGTCACGAACTTCCACTGCGCCGGCGCTCGCGTGCCGGCCTGCACACTCCACCAATTCCCGGCCCGCCAGTTGTCCTGCTCCGCGTCCATCAATTGAAACGCCGCTCCCGGACTCGCCGAAACCGGCCACGGCAGACCGCCCTCGTAGCGCACTTTGGTCACCACGGTTTCCGCCCCCGGAGAAGCGCCCGGCTCGAGGAGGGTCAGCGTTTCGCCGCCGGACTGCAAGTTGCCCTCATATTCCCCAAAAGCCACGGCATTGACGCCGTAAGCGGCATTGAAGGCCACGCGGTTCTTTGTCAGAGCCAGATAGGATTGCGGCGCGATGAAGCTGCCGGCGGGGAAGGTGTAGGACAGGCCGTTGAACCTCCAGCCGGACAGGTCGAACGCCGTGTTGGTGGAGGTGTTGAACAGCTCGACATATTCCGCCCCGGCAACCGGCGGTTGAATCATGATTTCATTAAGCGCCACCCGATTCTCAGGCGAAGGAACGGCGCCAGGGAAGACAACGGTTAGCGCCTGGGACGCCCCCGCCAGCGGGTTGCCTTCCCGGTCATAACCGGCCACAGTCAACTGGTTGGTGCCGGGCGCAATCGGAAAGCGGACGGTCCATTGGTTCACCGACGTCCAGGTCAGCGGCCAGGAAACCCCATTGATCTTGAGGTCATGGAGGTTCAGCGGCGCGGTGCCCGAGAGCGTGACCAGGTTGGACGAGACCGTCAGCGTGGGGGGGCCCGACACGGCGAAATTGGCGGCGACGGCCGCCAGTTGGGCCAGGAGCGCGGTGCGGCGTTGTTGGAACCAGGTCTTGACCGCGGATGGGTCAACGAGGGCGCCCCCGTCGCACAAGGTGATGCCATTGGCGACGAGCGAGGCGTACTTGGCGTCCATCACCGGGTCGCAGTTGGCGCTCAGCAGCGGACCGTCCACCGCCGCCTGCACGGCCTGGAAATAGGCGCGGCGGAAGGGTGGATGATTGTACAGGCGGGTGACCGTCGGGTCGTCGGAGCTGAAGAGGGGGCCGTTGAGAGCGGAGTAGGTGCTGGAGTTTCGGGCCGAAACGAGCATGAGCCAGTCCAGGTCGAAGGCGTAAAGCTGCCAGGGCCCGCGCTGGGGCTTGTACATGTACATGTTCTTGCCGATGTTGTGGCCCCAGCTATCGAAGTTGTTGATGATGTGTTCGAACGCGAACATGCCCATGAACTCGGGAATGTCCACCAAAGCCGCGGTTTGGGCGGTGTAGGGTTCGGGACTGGTGGCATTGAGCGCATCCACCAGCACGAACAGGTTGGTGTAATCCAGCACGCTGTCGTAGGAACGCTTCAGCCACGTCCACCGATAACGTTCCGTTTTGTATTTTGTGCCGCCGGTAGCCAGGTCGGTGGTGCGGTATGGCTCGAGGCGCGGCATGGGGTCCGCAACCCGGCTGTTGCTGTCGTTGAACTCGAACGCGCGGTCAATCTTGTAGAAATCGCCGTCGCTGTCGCCGTAGGACCATTGATCGAGGAACTCGCCGGCCGGCTGGATAATGGCCTCGAAGATGCCGCCCCGCTGCATGTCGGAGACGCCGTTGACATAAAGGCGGATGAAATGGCGGTAGCTGAACGGGAGGTTCATGCGGTCGGCAATCCAGTAGGCCATTTGCTCCTGGATGGCGGTGTTTTCTCCGCCATGGCCCCCCGGCCAGTCCAGCACCAGGTCTTCACTCCCGAGGAACGGGTCATCGGCCGGAAACGTGACGCTGTAGCCGCAACGGTTGCCGGAAGGGGTGGAAAAGCCGGGGGCAATGTAAGGGCTGCCGGCAAACAAGGCCTGGGTCAGGTGAATGACGCGGCGGTCCCCCAGCACGAAAGTGACCGGGTTGGGCGTGTTGTCGAGTTTGAGACGACTGGTCCAGGCATCAAACGTGGCCTGGGTCATCCAGAAGCGATAGACGGGGAAATTGCCCGTAGGAGTCGCTTCGCCAAAGCGAACCAGGCATTCCCGGGTGGGGGCGTCGGCGGGATATCGGCCGGTCGCGGCCGGCGAGAATCGGTCGGTGGCCTGGAGATAAAAGGCCACCAGCGTGCCCGCACTCTGGCCGGGGAGGATGGCGCTATACAGACCGTCGCCAGCCACCGCGTCGCCCATCAGCCCGTCATCCCGCAGGGTGAGGGTCGAGCTCGAACCCGACGGGTCCACCCGATAGGTGAGCAAGAACGAACTGACGCCGTCCGGATCATGCACCCGGGCGCTGACCACCACGGGTTCGTTGGCGGCCGGCAGGACGGGACGATGGCTGACCTCGTAAATCACCGGCGGCGCGTTTTGCCCCGCCCGGCTGTTGGGCAAAGCGGGAGTGCCGGGCTGGGCGGGCAGCGTCATGCGGCCCGCGGCCTCGAGCCAGTTTCCGCGCAGACGGAAGATCAGTTCCGGGTTTCCGCGCAACCACCGGGCGCGGGCGCGAATCGTGGCGACGCTGCCACTGGACAACGTCGCAGTGAGGGGAACACGGACGCGGTTAACCTGGTTGTCACCGCGGTCCACCGCGCGGATGTGGTAGGAGCGGCTGCTGTTGAAACCCTCGGTGCTTTCCCAGGAGGACTGGGACATGGTGCCTTGGGCCGTCCAACCGGAGACGCCACCCTCGAAGGTCGAGTTGGCAATCAGGTTGCTGCCGGAAGCGTCGAGCACCTGCACATCATCAATCAAACATTCGCCGGCCCCTTGGAGCAGGACCTGAAGCTGATCTGCGGCCACGTTGCCGAGGTCCACCACCCCGGTCGTTTCGATGAGGGTCCACGGCGCCTTGGCGGTTTCATCGCTGTCCGCCCAATTGGCGCCGAGGCGGCCGTTGGCGCGCGCGTCTCGAAGTTCCAGGCTGCTCCCGCCCCCATCGGACCATTGGCCCCAGGCCCCGCCGGTGCCATAGGTGACTTCGTCCACCACCACGTGAATGAGGTTGGTTTCGACCTGGCCCGACGCATTGGTCGAGAGGACCGTGTCGGGCATGGTCAACGCCACCCGTTCGCCGCGGCCCGAGAGCCGGCCGATGAAATTGCCAAAGCAGTTGACCGTGTTGAGATGGGTGTAATTGGTGCGCAGCCGCGCGGCGTCGCGGGCGACGACCAGGTAGCTGTTGGGAGCCAGGTAGGCGTTGGTGGGAAACGTGTACGAAATGCCATCCGTCAACCGCCAGCCCCCCAGCGCCACCGGCGCGCCGCCCCGATTGTAAAGCTCGAGGAACTGGTCGTCGTCATCATGACTCGCCGGATGGTAATGGATTTCGTTGATGACGATGTTGCCGCGGCGGATGCCGGCGTTGTTCGTGCCTGGAGTCTTGGCGAGGAGGCGGTAGAACGCCTCGGCGCCGTCAGGCCAGCGCCCGGTTGACACGCCGTTTTCCTGGCCCTCGAACCGCACGGCGTCCAGGACGCGGGCACGGCCGGGGCTGTAAAGATAGAGGGTCTCCCCCTCGGCGCTCAGGGCGAACCCGAGAGTAGTCTGGGTGAACGCGACGAAGCCGCGGGGAGGGATGCTCGTGCCGGCGGGCACCACAAACCGGTTTGTGCTGGCGTCGTCGGTGAGGATGCAGCCCGAGATGTCCAGCGTGTCGTTGCTGTGGTTGTACAGCTCGACGTAGTCCAGCTCCGGATCGTCTGTGTGAGCCAGGAACTCGTTGATCTTGAGCGGCGCGAGCGGATTGAACGTCACCGGGTCCATCCGACCGGGCGAGCCGAGCGCGGTGTCGCTGGCATCCCAGGCGCGGGCGTTGCGTTCGCCGTAGGAGGGACGCGCCAGCACCAGCGAATGGCCGGCTCCATCAGCGGCAACCGGCCACGGCGGCTGGTCCGAATAGCTGACTTCCAGCAAAACCGCCCCCGTCCGATGGCGCAAGCGCACCGTGCCGCCGCTGTTGGGCAGGTTGTTGGTAACGGCGCCCGCCCATGGCCCCAGCGCGCCGGACAATCCATACACCGCCTCCAAGTCCGCCGGCGCCCGGGCGACGACCAGGAATCCGCCGCCGGGCAGGACGGTGCCTTGCGGAAATACGTAGTCCACATCGCCGGAAATGCGGTAGCCGCTGATGTCCTCGGGTTCGCCCCGCGAATTAAAAAGCTCGATGAACTCCAGTTCGGCTTTCCGGCCGTTCAAGATCACGTCGGGCGGGTGATACATGATCTCGGAAATCACCAGCGGGGTGCGGCGGCTGCACTGGGCCAGCGGCTCGCGGTCCGAAGCCGGCGCGTTGCTGAGGGCGGTGGTCACGGGGGAGAAATCGCGAAACCGGGCCAGGGCGAGCTGGCTCGGAGCGTGGCTGGAGACCGCAAAACCAAAGCACACCGTGTTGGACAACGCCACGTTCATCGAGCCCAGCAAGGTCCAGTTCAGGCCGTCCAGGCTCGCGTAGCCCGCGAACAGCGTGCCGGCCCGGCGCAACCGAAGCCACGTGGCCGGGTAGTTGACCGGAAAAGCGCCGCTGCGGAAGCTGGCGAAATTGGCCAGGGTCCGCCCTTCGAAGTAGCAGCCGCTGATGGAGGGGGTGGCCAGGACGCTGGCAAACCGGCTGCCCGGCTCAAGGGTCTCGCGCACCATCAACCCCGCCTCGGCCCACGGGTCCGTGAGGCTGAGCCCCTCGAGACGCACGCGCTGGTCAAAATCGCCGGTGCGCAACTCGTAGCTGAAGTGAAGCTGGTCGCTCGTGCCGCCGATTTCAGCTCCGCTGCCCGAAACATCCACCCCCCCGGGCGCCCAGGTTATCCAGCCGGGCGCAGGGCTGCCAATGTCCGCCGGCGTCCAAGGCAGGGCGACAAAAGTGGTTTGGCTGTTGGTCGGGATACGGTTGGCCCCGGCTGCCAGGTCGGTGATGCCGTTGACCACCAGGGTGTAGGTCGCGTTTTCGATCAGGGCAGGGACCGCCAGCAGCACGTTGCTCTGGCCGGCAGCAAGTGTGGCCGCGGTGATCGAAACCGCGCCCGCCGGACCCGTGAGCGAATAGTTGGCACGATTGGTGGCGGAGGCGGCGGTGACCTTCTCGGAAAAGACGACTTCGACCTCGCTCAAGCCCCGCGAGCGCGCCGCTTGGAGCGCGGGCGGATTGGTGTCCGCCAGGACGCTTAGCACCGCCGTCCGGCTGGTCACCGAAAGGCTGGGGTTGGAGGCAACCACCCGGAAACCGGCCCCGTGGTCCGAAAGCGGAACCAGCGGCAGGAATAACGCCGAGTTGGTCGCACCGGGCAGGACGGCGCCATTCTTGAACCACTGAAACGTGGGGACGGGGTTGCCGGTCACCAGCGCCGAGAACGACGCCGGCTGCATCTCGGCCACCGTGATGTCCGCCGGTTGCGAGAGAAACACCGGCGGAGATTCCGGCCCGGGCTCGGCGCTCACGGCGTAAACGCCGGTGGACCGGGCCGAAGCCGCCTGATTGAAAGTGATGCTGACCAGAAGCTTGCCCGCCACTTCCGGGAGTGTGGAGAGATTGATGGTTGTCTGGTAAAAACGGGGATTGGTGGGGCTGCCCTCTGTCGTCCCGGAAGAAAGGTTGATGCGCTCGACGCCTGACAGGGCATAACCGGAATTGTTGAACCAGTCCAGGGCGTTATAGTTGGTGGTGTAGGTGGAGCCGTCGGCAAAATTGAGCGTCAGGTTCGGGTTGCCGCCGCCGCCGGCGGAGTTGGCGATGACCGCAAGGCGCGCGAGCACGGCGGGAGTGACCAGCGTGAGGGTGCCCTGGCTGATGCCGGTGTCGCTGCTCATGACCAGCGCGTTGTTGGCGGTGTAGGGTTGAAATTCAAAGACCGTTCCGTCCCCCACCGCGCTGGTGAAGGAACGGCCGGCCGGCAGGCCATAGCTGGTGCCGGGCAGGCCAGCCTGGTAAAAGGACTTGTCCTCGCCGGGCCCGAAAGTACGCGCGTAGGCGCCGTAGGGCGGACCCGAGGCGGTGTTCTCAACGACGACATCGTAATTGAAACCGGACACCGCGAGAGGCGTCATGTTCGCGCCTTGGCTGGAAAAAGCCAGACACGCCAGCAGTG
>ERZ795052.2674-NODE-2674-length-21054-cov-5.661031_pt1 | contig 21054 bp, 34 predicted proteins | sample MGYA00375136_ERZ795052 | MGnify/ENA primary metagenome ERZ795052 (study PRJEB30181, sample SAMN05720156) | activated sludge metagenome | isolation source: Anaerobic digester | place: Japan | collected 2015-05-26 ... | reverse complement strand
CAACTAAAGATTTATACTAAAACGCTTTCAAGTAAGCACACCGTCTTTATAAATGAAGTATCTGATCCTGTTTATTTTAATGATTTTTTTGATTTACTTCAAAATTGTAGTGAACAAGATTTTGTTGAAATAAATATAAATTCGTTTGGTGGATTGGAATGTAGCGCAATCCAATTCTATAATGAGCTTAAAAATTGTAAAGCTCATATTCATTGTAGTACCTCTGGTTATTGTTGCTCGGCTGGTTCTGTTATACTGCTCGCTGGTAATACATGGTCTATTACAAAAAATAGTAAAATAATGATACACTCTCCATCCGGTTGGTTTAGCGGAAAGCATAATGATGTTATTACTAGAATTGATTTTGAAAGAGAGTGGGTTAATTCTTTCTTTAAGGAAGTTTATAAAGGTTTTTTAACAGAAAAAGAAATCAAAGAAGCTATAGATGGAAAAGACTTTTGGTTTACAGGTGAAGAGGCAATAACTAGACTTGAAAAGATGGTCAAGGAGAAAAAATAATGAAAATAAAAGCAAGAGTGAGCAACAGCCTTGTAATGCGAAAAACTGAAAACGGAAATTTAGTGAAGACGTGTATTGAGTTTGAAACAAATGAGAGTGTTGATCTTGATCGATTTAAAGAAGTGGAAATAGATGTTCCTATTATAAGCAAAAAGAAATTGGTTCTATCAAGCGGAAAAGAACTAATTTTAAATGAACAAGAAATGAAAGAATTGCGAGAAATATTTGCTTATCCAGCATATTTTCCGTTTCAATCACCAAGCCCGTATCCCTATCCTATAATTGCTTATTGATTATGAAAACTGAAAAACTTTGGCCTGATTGGTATATAAGAAAAAAGTACAAACATTATAAAAAATGGTGTAAAAAATATTTTCATAATGTTGTTCCATTAAGATTTGATGTTTGGATGGATAATTGTAATATTAAAATGCTTTGAAGAAAGGGATTAATTAAATGATACTTGTAGAAAAAGATAGACATGTTCGTGGTCAAGAGCCGTTTTTTAGTGCACATAAAGCTTATAATGATTGGTTCGTGAAACAAGATTTTGACTCGAAAGAGAACGTATTTATATCGCTCGGAGATTGGCATCACTCATCGCACCCAACACCAGAAGAAATTGATGAGTCTATGCGATTTTTTAATATGTCTAAAATTGATGAGTTTTTTATACTTGGTGGAAACCATGATTGGTCTGGAGTGCTCAAACAATACTCTATTCTTTCATTTAGAAATCTAACAAATGTAAATGTAATTCTTGAACCTTGCGTTCGTACAATTCAAGGAAAAACATTTGCATTCTTGCCTCACTATAAAAATTTAAAAACAATGAAAGAAATGTATACTAAACTTGGCGATGAGTATATTAATGCAGATTATGTTTGTTATCATTTTGAAGATGAAACTCAAGGTGGAATAGACATCTCTTACTTGAAAGGAAAAAAGCTGGGAGGGCATATTCATACACAACATAAAAATTATGAACTTCCAATGCCCATAACCTCACGTTATGATGAAAGAGGGTTGCCAAACGGTATTTATAATTTAACAGAAGACTCCATTATTAAAACACCAAAGCTCATAGATTATTATGATGTTGAGTATGGAGAAGAATTAAAGGAATGTGATGCTAAATTTCCATTAATCAATATTAACAACGCTCCGTCAAAAAGTTTGGCAAAAGAAATGTATAAAAATAACTATATACATGAAATATATGTTGTTAATAAAAAAAGAGAAAAAATAAAGCAGCGCTCTAATGAAAAAGCAATATCTATTCTTGATTTTTTTAGTAATTATATAAAAGATAGAGATGATTTAGAAGATTGGTCAACTACAAGATTAAAGAATTATATTAGGAGTAAAGAATGAGGATTATAGAAAAGAAAAAGATTAATGAAATTGAAAGTTCATTAGAAAACACATTTAATGAAGTAAAAGATGAGTTAGAAGCTAAATTAAAAAAACTATCGGGCATACAATTTAAAATAACGGTCGATAGGGAAAGAAATGGATATTTATTTTTTTCAGATAAGAAAAATGTTGTTTCTAAAATAGGGGCTTTTGATTTAGTTTTAAACGAAATTCATATCGAAGGCTCTTTTTGGCAATTTAGAGATAGGGATACTTTTGGCGGTGAGGTTGACTTTAGGTATGAAAGCAAATCTGGTGGAACAAATGGATTAACAATTTTAAACTTAAAATACGAAAAAGGAAAAATTACTTTTAAATCACCAGATGGAAAAGTATTATAAAATAAAAGAGAGTGAATAATGACTTACGAATATAAGTGCGAATGCAAACACATAACTGAAATATCGATGAAGATGACTGATGAACATCCAAAATTCATCAAATGTGAAAAATGTGGAAAGAATGCTTATAGATATTTTGTATTGTCGGCAATTATACCCCCACACATGAAGGCTGGAGAAGAGGGGTTTAATTACGAAAAAAATACACAAATTCATGGGAAGAGGTATTATTAATGAAAATTGTAGAAAAGAAAATCAATGAAAGTATATCACTTAAAACTAGTGATATTATTACTAAGTATGAATCTGGAGATGCAATTCGTATACATTTTGCAAAAACTGTTTTGTGGTTTACTTATGACAAAATAAAAGGACTGGTTCCAAGAACTGTTGAGTTCATGAAACAATATTCTTCCGAAATTAGCAATAATAAATTAAAAACAATCGGCCCAGACGTATCGCTGATTCACATAGATAGTCTAGAAAGTTGATTAATTAAAAAAGACGCTCATATTAAGTGAGGTCTAAAATATAAGGAGGTGCACACTATGACAATGGCACGCGTTTATGGTTTAAATTACGAGGCAAAGTCTCAATTACATGGGAAGAGGTATTATTAATGAAAATTGTAGAAAAGAAAAAGATTGATGAACGCATTAAAGATAAACGCTTTAATTCAGCACTTTGGAAAGTTGTTAACCAAACAGCTCTTCTTAACCGGGACAACGCTGAAATAGCAGCCAATTATTTAGGTCAACTTATTGGTGATTTTTTTAAAGAATATGCAGAAATAACTTCGGGAGACTCAATGGGTGAATATCGTGAAGAAGATATTCTTACTGAATGCACACGGGGTGTACTAAAAGGCGTTAAATAGTATCGATTGCTAACGTATAAATTAATTGTAAAAGATGCTCACGTTATGTGAGGTCTAAAATATAAGGAGGTGCGCATTATGACAATGGCACACATTTATGATTTAAATCCATTTTTCGATGATGAATGGATTAGTTCGGCTTTTGCTGAAATGGGAGAACTTCTTTCTTCAGCAAATATTCGTTTTCCGCTTTCTAATGTCCTCGTGAATAAGAAAAGTGGTGATTTGGTAATTGAAATGGCTCTTGCGGGATATAATCCTGAAGATATTTCAATCAACACGGAAGATTCTAAAATTTTGGTTGAGGGTAAAGCTCAAAAGCATGATGAAGATTTTGAATATCGACTTCGCGATATTAAGCAATCAGCCTTCAAACAATCAATTCCAATTAGTACAAAGTTTGATCTTTCAAAATTGGAAGCTGAATTTAAAAATGGAATTCTTAAAGTGGTTGTTCCTGTTTCAGAAGATAGAAAACCAAAACAGGTCAAAATTAAGTACTAATATTTGGTTTTAACAAAAAAACCTCGCTTTTAACTATAATAATATAGATTTAAAAGCGAGGTTTTATTTTGCCCAAGTCGGATAATGGAGTTACTAAACAACTTCAAAAACTTTTTAAAATAACAGTTAAAAATAACAAACAAACTAGCACCAAAGATCTTTATCCGGGAACAATTCTGGATAATGGTAATTTAGTGCCTATTAATTTTACAACAGATATCCAGAAAATTTTTCAAGAGTGGAAATCAGATTTAACATCAACTGATGATTTAAAAAACAGAATGCAACGTTATTCTGATTTAGATTTCATGGTTGAAAACTGTGGTTATATTGGATTAGCTGTAAAATTGTATGCAAACGAAACAATAACTTCAGATGAAAGCGGAAAAATTATAAAGGTATACTCGCGCAATAAAGATGTTGAAAATTATATAAATAATTTTTTCAATGATATTGGCATTAATAGATCTCTGCTAGAAAACACGGCTTATGATATAGCAAAATATGCAGATCATTTTTGGATACGAAATATTGATTCTGAAAAGGGTATTGTTGAGGTAATACCCGTTGACGTAAAACAAGTAAAAGATAGAATTGAATTTTCTGCGATTGATGAACTTGAGAAAAATTTAAACAAACAAATGTGGGCTGGGTTTACAAACGCTTCAATAGATATACAAGACGTTGTTAATGCCATTGAAAATAAAGTTGTTAAAAATGATTATGGTGAAATGTATAGACGATATACATTCGGATTCTCTTTTGGAGAAGATCAAAAAACAATTTTACCCCCTTGGGCAGTTTCGCATTTTAGAAGATTTTCAACACAATCAGAGTTTTCTCCTTTTGGCAGACCTTTATTAATAAGTTCTTTATCAATTTATAGAGAATACAAATCAGCGCTAAACCTTTTAGCAATGGCACGTGTTGCAAAATTTCCAAAAGAAGTATTTAAAATAGCAGTTGATGAAGAAATGACCCCAACTGAAAGACTTATAGCCGTTAATGAAGCTCGCCAAGAGTTTATGAACTTAGTTAATTTGGACAATTCAAGAGAGCCGATGTCTATAGGTTCTGCTATTTGGACAATTAAGGATTTGTTTGAGTATGAATTAATTCAAAATAGCATGGACTTGGGTGAAATAGCCGATGTTGAACTATTGAAAGATGAGCTTATATCTTCAACTTTAGTGCCTAAAGGTTATATGATAACAGGAGAAAGTTCTTGGGGTGATCAAGGAAAAGCATTATTGCAACAATCAAAGGTTTTTGCTCGTGAAGTTTATACAAATCAAACAGCAATACTGAATGAATTAACAGACTTAGTTAAAACACAATTTGTAATAACCAATAAATTTGATGGTGAAGATACTGAATTTGAGCTTAGTTTAGCGTATCCAAACTCCGAACAGGCCACTGAAAATATTTCTAATCAAAAAGATATGATGGATTTAGCTAACGCAGTTATCGAAAATCTTAAAACCGCGTTAGCCGTTGATTCAATTCCTATCGATGTTGCCAAAGACATATTTAAAAAATATTCATCTATTGATAATAGAGATCTAGACAAATGGATGAAGGACATTGAAACAACAGTTGATTTAAAAATTAAACAGCCTGAATACAAAGAACCTAATTATGAATCAATTAAAAAAGAAAAGCTTAGAAAAGGATTAAGCAAGTTAAATGAATCTGTTTTTAGAGAAGCGTATTTTGAAGCAAAAAAAGAAAAGATGTTTACAGAGGGTGTAATGAATGGACAACATTTTGTTACTAATTTTGGAAACAACAACAATCAAAAGTTTGCATACAGTCTAATGAAAGAAGTTGTTAAAAGCAGTAAAAACAATAAAAAAATAGAGGATTAACCTATGTATTTTATACTCCCGTCAAGAAAACACAGTGATCTTTAGTCGCTGTGAGGTTCACTTATTTTGTTATAAAACAAATGCGGAAGTAAAATAAATATTGAAATTTAACTATATAATTATTGGAGAATAATTAATGAAACAAAAATTAGTAGAAAATTTTTCTAAAGATTGGAATGAACCTTTATATATTAAAAAACTTGGATTAAACGAATCAGCTAAAATAATTGAAGCGGAAGGCAAAAAGTTTAATGTTAATGAAGGATATGAAGTTCCCGTTTGGAGATTAGGAAAGAAAAATCTAAATAACCGTGTTTATTCGCGCTCATTGGGCGAAAGTGTTATTAAAGAATATGGGGGATTGGTAACTGTAAATCTCGCAGATCATCCCGAAGGTGATAGCGATGGATCTGTAAAAGATATACTTGGCATTTCAAAAAATCCTCATATTAAAGATGACATTCTTTATGTGGACTCTTATCCTGTTGACGAAGCTTTTGGAAAAAAGCTTGCAAGAATGGTTGAACTCGGGGCTGGTTTAGGTGTTTCAAGTTCTTGCTATGGTGATGTTGATAGTAATGGTAACGTAATAGAGGAAGATTTTGAGGTTGTGCGCTGGTTTGACTACGTAATCTCCCCCTCGTATGAAGTTTTTGTTACACAAGAATCATTTAAAGAAAATATTAAAGAAAATTTAACTATAAAATCTATTAAGGAGCAAAAAAATATGCCTGAAGATAAAGTATCTGAGCTGTTAGAAAAAACAACTCGATTGAATATTATCAAGTTGGTTGAAGAAGCAGAAAAAATAGAAAAGATTTCAGAAAAGATTTCGGCTATTGAAGAGGCCGTGTCATATACATCTGAAAACTTTTTGCCAGATTTAAAAGAAAGTCTCACTGAAAAGCTTACTAAATTAAGAGAAGAATCGTTTGAACTTGCAGAAAAAGGAAAACAAGTTGATGAGCTTAATGAAAGCCTAAAGCTTAAAGAATCTGAAAAAGAACCTTTACTCGAAAAAGTGTCCGCGCTTGAAGAAGAAAAGAAAACTCTTCTTGAAAAAATTGAAACAATGGAAAAAATTGTTGAAGATTTACAAGAACACTCAAAAAAAGCTGAACAACTTTTAGAAGCCGCTGATGCAGAAGTTGGTTCAAGATTTACAGCCAGGGAATTTCTCGAAGCAGTTGAAAGAGCAAATGAAGCAGAAGAAGCTTGTTCTAAAACTGAAGAAGAAAAAAAAGAGCTTGAAGATGAAAAAGAAGAAATTGAGGAAAGTTTGAAAAATCTCAAATATGAGAACAAACAACTTAATGAAAGAATTCTGAAGCTTAGAAAAAAAGTAAAAACATTGACCGAAACAATCAATGCCTATGAACAAGAAGTTGAAGATGGTTCGGTGAATGAAGATGACATTGATATGTATGATACCGAAGTCGAAGCGGATTTTGATTATGATAACTATTTAGAACCTGAAATTAGCAATGTTGAGGATGAGCTTGAACTTGATATTCAAGATGATCAAATAGAAGACTATTACGACGATTTGGTTGCTGAAGAACCTCGTTATGAATCGTTTAAGAATGTTATTTGTTCTTGTAAAACCATGATGGAAGCGCAAAGAACTGCTATGAGACTTAAATCTGCAATTGATAAAATGCCAACTAGCAATAGAAAGAAGATTGTAAAAGAGTCTATTAATGAGGGCGCCGATTTATCAAAAATTATACCCAAAGGATGGGTATAATAAAATAAAAAAATTTAACTATAAATATAGGAGAAATTAAATGGAGAGAATTTTTAGATGTACAAACGGTGTTTCGTTTGGCGCAAAATACACAGTTCAAGATACGGATGTTGGAGCGAGCGCTGTTGCCGAAGTTATCAAGCTTACTGTAACCAAGGTAGCATCCGCTAGTGGAAATGTATCTATTTCAATCAGAGGAGCGACTGCTGTTGATATTGCAGTTCTTGATACTGATGATTTAGCTAGTATTGCTACTAAAATTGCCGCCGGTTCTTTTACTGGTTGGAGTGCAGCATCAAGCGGGGCTGTTGTAACATTTACTGCTACTACTGCCGGTGTAAAAACTGGAACAAATACCTTTGATGGTGGAACAACTGGTGTAGAGGCTGGAATTGTAGTTGATACAGAAGGTGCTGCAGCCATTTATGGTAGTGTAACTTTTGTATTTAAGGGATCCGGAGATGGCGCGGCTGCCTATCCTCTTGCTGCTTCAATTTTAGTATTAAAGAACAACGTTGTTAAACCACTTGGAGATGCCGTGATTACGTTCCCGGCGAATGGAACTGTAAAAATTACAGACGGAAGTTCAACATTCACTCTTGAAGAGGGTGATGTTATCGTTGTAGTGGCCCAAAGAGCTGATATCGTTGCGGAGTAATTATGAGAATTAATGAAGAAGATATTGATATCATGGATGGCGACCATGTAATTGATGGTGGATACGAAGATGATTTTGTAATGGGTGAAGATATTGAAACTGATGATTATGCAGAAGTTGAAATGGAAATTGCCGAACCTACAAAACTCACCGACGTAGATGGTTCCGTGGTTATTGCAACTCCCGGAGATATTGTAACAATTAAATCTGAATCTATTAAAAGATTTAGCAAATAAAGGAGAATTTTTATAATGCAGAAGAATAAGAATGTTATTATCGTTGAAAAAGACGTTAAAGTAGCAAAAGGTGTTTATCTTTCAGAAGGCGATGCTTTCGTTAAGACTCGGAATGGTTGGATGCTTGTAGAAGCTGAAGATGAAGACGAAAAGGACGATGAAGAAACGATGGATGAAGAAGAGGACGTAGACATCGAAGTTGACGACGATGACGACGAAGAAGTAGAAGAGAAAAAAAAGAAATAATTTAAAAAAGTTGTTTTTGTTTAGTCCTCTTGAAATATAGAGGACACTTCAAAAATAATTTAACTATATAAATTATAATATGACAAAATAGAAATTCAAAAAAATACTGAATTTCAAAAAAGCGAAGATTAGAACTGTTAGATATGTAAGTTTTTAATTCAGAGCACAATAATTATTACTTAATGGAGAAAAAACTATGAGACATATCATGGAAGAAAAAGCTAGAATGCAAGAAGTTGCTATGAGCGAAAATCGCACTCGCAATAGTATTGCTGATAGACTTATTGAAAAATGGAGTAAGAAAAAAGGACTTAACCTGGATGGTGGTAAATTTGAAAAGATTTATGAATCCAATCCTCGTAAAGCCCGCAATCTTGCAATCATCCTCGAAAATCAGGAAAAGTATTTAAAGACTCTTACTGAAACCCAGATTTCTAATGCGTTTAAGGGAACTCCCCAAACCGTTATTAAGGTTATTAGACTTGGTTATCCCAACTCTGTTCGTGGAGACGTATTCACCGAATATGCAATGACCACAATGAAAGATACCATGTTTAAAGTTGAAACTATTTACAACAAGGGAAAACGTGGCGCAACTCAGTACGACGTTATGTATGAATCCACCGCTGATCGCTATGCTTCTGAAATTGAAAGAGTTTCTGTCACTGCAACCGCTACCGACAATTTCACTGGAACGCTTCCTGTCGTACCAGCGCGTCCTTATACCTTAAGAATCTTACTCAATGGTTTTCCTGTTGCTAATGATAATGGTTATGGCTTATTTACAGGCTCAGTACTTTCTAATTCCGCAACATCTATCATTGATTATACTACTGGTGCGTGGGATATTACTTTTGCCGAAGCTTTGACTACTGCAGATACTATCACTATGGAGTGGAGCCACAACTCTGAAGTTTCAACCCTTTACGGAGAACAGGGTCAAGTAAATGTTCGGCTCGTTCCTTACGATTTTAGAGCAAAGCCTTATCCGATTGGATTCAGCTGGTCAAAAATGACTGAACTGTTAATGAATGATCAGCTCGGTCTTGATGGTCAGGAAGTTTTCATTACCGCTGGTGCCGATGAACTTAAAAAGTCTCTCGACTTCCAGGCTTTCGGAATGGCTAATCAAGCTTCTAAATGGACTACTGCAACTACTTTTGATACCGACTGGTCAACCGCCGGTGCAGATTCAGACTATGCACACACCCAGTCCGTTGTGAAAGCATTAAGAAACGCTTCACAGAAGACCTATAATGCAATTATGCGTGGTGGTGAGGCTTCTTCTTATGCCTGTGGACCTAAAGCTGCTACTTATTTAACCGGACACAAGGGATTCGTTGCTGATAGCTCAATGCCTGCAATTGGTGCATATAAATTTGGAACCCTTAATGGAATTCCTCTTTATCAGGTACCGGCCGATGTTATTGCAACTGATGAAATTCTTTGTATTTATAAGAATAACAGGGAAGAGGCTAATGATAGCGCGATAACTTGCGCAACGTACCTTAACCTTTATCAGACCCAAACTCTTGAATACAGTTCCTTTCACAAAGAGACGGCAATCGCGTGGTTCGGGGATTTAAAAATCCAAGAAGGACGTTACGTTACCAAGGTTAAGCTCGAAAATCTTCCTGCTTAATATAATTTAACTTCTATTAAACCTCTGAAAAATTAATTTCAGAGGTTTTTTATAGTGAAGTGGCAAGAAAAATGCAACATCTTTAGTGTGGCATATGAATTGCCACAAATTACATATTAACTATAGAAATTTAAATTTTTTCTTCATAATCTTATTATATAAACAGTAACTATTTTTGTCAAGTCAAACAGTGAAGATAAATTAACTATATAATTAATAAGGAACTTGATTGAATGTCTTATAGGATATTAGTTGAAAATTCGAAAGTTAACAATATTTCTCATAAATCTCTCAAATTAAGATTATACCCATCAATAGAACAAAAAATCCTTATAGATAAAACTTTTGGTTGTTGCAGAAAACTCTACAATGAACACTTACAAGAAAAGAACGAATTCTATATTGAAAGTATCTTACCAGTGAAAAATAAAATCACTGAAAAAGAAAAGAAAGAAATCTACAAAGCTTTCAAGCCTAAAACTGAAAAAGAATGGAAAGTTGTCTATCCATATCTTACAGAAGTTTCTTCAACTTCGTTACAACAAGCGAGAATGGATTGCGATAATGCTTTTATGAACTTTTTCAAATCTAATAATGGAACTAGAAAAGGAAAGTCTGGTTTTCCAAAGTTCAAAAGTAAAAAAGATAATCATCAAAGTTATAGAGAACCAAATGTGAATGAAAATTGCCAGATTTTCTTTGAAAACAGAATTGTGAAAATTCCTAAAATTGGAAAAGTACAATTCAAAGATAGACAATTTCCAAAATGGTGGAATCAAATACAGAAATTATGCTCAATGACAATTTCAAAGTCTTGTAGTGGAAACTATTACGTTTCGATTCTTTTTGAAATTGAAAATGTGAAATATAAGACAAGTTCAAGAAAAGAAGTAATAGGACTGGATTTCAGTCCGTCTGAAATGTATGTTTCTAGCGAAAACCAAACTGGAAAAGATTTTGGATATATTGCTCAAAAACAAAAACATCACAAACAACTCAAACGATTAGGACGAAGATTAGCAAGAAAACAATTTTTGAAAGGCCCAAACAGTCTAAGAAAATTGCCTTCTAAAAACCGAGAGAAAGCGAGAATCAAGCTGGCTCGATTAGAAGAACATATTGCCAATTGTAGAAAAGACTGGATTGAAAAAGAAACTCTAAGATTAGTAGTTTCATATGACAAAGTTGTTGTGGAAGATTTGAATTTGAAAGGAATTTCCGCTTTTCTTCGCAATGCTAAAAACATGAATGACACTTCTTGGGGAATGTTTGTTTCAAGATTACAAGCAAAAGGAAAAGACTATCATTGTAATGTTATTAAAGCAGATAGGTATTTTCCTTCCAGCAAACTTTGTAGTTGTTGTGGTTGGAAGTATGAAGATTTGAAACTTTCAGAAAGAAAATGGACCTGTCCAAAGTGTGGCACTTCACACATACGTGATGTGAATGCTGCAATTAATTTGAAAAATTATGTACCGATGGAAGGTCGGGAACTTACGCCTGTGGAGAGTTCTAAGGTTGCAAACTTAGCAATGCTTGCTTTGAAAACAACCGAACTCAATGAAGCAGGAAGCTACTCACAGGCGACTGTGCATAGGAATATCCCCGGTCTTTAGCCGGGGGATAGGCTTCAATTGACACTTTTGTATTTAATTTGTATATTATAATTGGTTAATGAAGGAAAAATAGGTTGGCGCCTATCGAGAAAAAGTAATTCAGTTTCCCTAACTTCATTAACTATTTAATAAACTCCGCCAAGAGTTAAAAAGATAAAAAGGAATTAATAATGCAAAAAGAAATTTTCTGCCTGATTTGTGTATTTGAAATATAGTTTAACTATATAATTATGATTGAAATTCCTGAAAAAGTATATAATCAAATGCTCTCAGTTTTAGGTTATCCTTTTGTTACTTTAGCTCCAGATTCGGCTACAGATACAAAAGGTTATGATTTAGAGCTTACCTCCAAACAGATTAAAGAAATAATTTTAGAACCCGCTATCAATGAATATTATCGCTGGTTTCCAATAGAGCTGACACAATCACAATCCGTTTCAACTAATTTTGAAATACCCTTCCCTAATGAAGATGTGTTTTCCGTTAAAGATGTTAGACTAAATACAAATATGTTTCAATATGGACCCACAGGAAACGCACTTGTTGACGAGAGGTTTATATCAACAAACAATATGTATTCTCGTGGTATGTATGGAACTCGTAATGACTATGGTTATTCAACCGCGAGAATAACTAGACGTTCAGAAACCCAAGCCTTTATAGATACAAACAAAGCATTTAAATGGCGCGTTATTGAAAACCAAAGAAAGCTTGTTGGTTTTTCAAACGTAATGGGAACATTAGAAATAACGTGGGCTATGAAATCAGATTCTTGGGACCATGTTGCTTTTAGTCAGCAGGGAGATGTTATAAAATTATGTCAAGGAAAAATGTTGGAATATTTTGGAAGGCTTAGACAGCAGTTAATGGTTTCCGATGCGCCAGCAGAATTAAATGGTGAAAGTTTTATTGAGCGCGGAAAAGAATTGCTTGAAGAAGTTTTCACAAAGTGGAGACAGTTTACTTATCCAGTTATTATGAGAGGTTAAGATGTATATAATTAAAGAGGTTGATTATGCTAAAGGATTGTTAAACCCTGATAAAAAAAGTATAGATTTTATTTATCATGGTACCAATTATCCTTCAGCTTTTTATGTTGCAAAAAACAATAAACTAAAAGCATTTTTTACAAAACATATTAGTTTTTCTACTAATTATTATTGGTACAGTAAAAAACCGGCATTGGTGGGTGAATTATTTATTTTATTTAAGCTTGATTTTAAAAAAATGAACAACGATGGTATTAAATTTATAACAAACGTATCTAAAATGAAAAATGTTGAAAACTATGAAATTATTAGTAGACAAAATGAAATAAATTCTATAAAAAAATATATTATGGAAACTATTTTGTTAAGAACAGAGTTGAAGAGATTTTATTTAAAATTTATTGAGAAAATAAAAGATTTTGAAACACACCCAAAACACTGGGCGGATGAAACTAGTAATATCGCTATAGCAAAAGCCTTTCTAAAAATAGATACAATTCCAAAAGATTATAGCGATTACGAAAAAATAGTGTTTAAATATTTTAATTCTAAATTTCCAAATTGTAAAATAGTTGATAGAATACAAAAAAAGGTAAACGTGGTGTACATAATTAAAGAATCAAAAGAAAAAGATTATTTCGTAGATTTCATTAAAAAACAAATAAACGTTGATTTGTCTGATAGAATTTCAAAATCAAAAAATAGAGGTATAATCAATTTAAACATTGAAAATATTGATAAAAGTGTTTTAATTGATATAGCAAGATTTTCAAAACAATATGAAAAATATAAAGTTTTAGATAATGGCAAAAATGAAATTTCAATCGTTTTTCCAAATAGTAAATTTTGGAAAAGCAGCACGTTTAATTGGGTGCCAGTTTCTAACAGGTATTAAATATGCCAAACACAATAGATGGAAACATATCACTAAGACAATTAATTCAAAACACGTATAGACCAAAATTTAGATCAAGATTTAAATATAAAGTTAGAGACGTACTTAAAAAAGTAATCATTATAAAGCAAACTACATTGCATCCAGATAGACCAAATTCTCCAACAGTAACATACATATTTAGAAGTTTTTCATATCCGCAATATGGCAATTATATTAAAGGTAAAACTGGAAACAAACAAAGAAAATATAAGCATCAATATGATCAGATTTTATCTATTGTCGCAGATGATAATGGAAAATTTTCTATGGATTCTACTGATTGGAAATATAGACTTGGAAGTCAAAAGAAATGGCAAGATAATGTACCTCAATCCAAAGTAAAAACTATTTACAGAGAAACACAAGAAAAATGGAAAAAAGAAAAATTTGAAAAACGTGAAAGATTAATTAGACGTTATTCCGGGGAACAATTAAAAAAGAAAATAAAACAACTCGATGAAGAGTTTAAGAAAAAAATTGAGCAGCATAAAAAATCTGCGCCTTATCTTGACAAAGGTGATTATTGCTCAAGGGTTTTGGGTATCAATGGCGACTTCGCTTTTCGTTGTCAAAAAGCATATCAAGCGTTTGGGCATTTGTATGGAAGAATGACCGAGCCTGGTTGTAGTGATGATTTGATTAACATGTTTGCTCCGAAACATATGCTGGCTTTGATAGATTTTTTAATTAAAATTGGAATTTTAGTTTAACTATTAATATATGTATATAATTAAAGAAGCTAAGCAAGTTGGTATATTATACCATTTTACAACTATTAACAATTTAGAAGATATTCTAAAAAGTAAAGGGCTTAAATCGGATTTTTTTGATTACATTTCTTTTACAAGAAATTTTAATTTGCAAAAAACAAGCGACTATTTTAAAGACCATAAAGTAAGACTTACCTTTGATGGAAATAAGCTTTCAAATAAATATAAAATAGAACCATTTATTGACAACGTTGGCAAGATTACTAGAAAGTATGGTGAATATGAAGAAAGAATACTTTGGCCGTCGGGTAAATTACTGCCTTGCTTTTTTGCTTTAAAACAAATTGATATTGAAAAAGGTATTTCAAGAGAAGATTTTAAGGCGAATGTTCCTATAAATTATGTGTGGTCGTTCAAACCTTACAAATAATTAACTATATATAAATGGACCTTATATATAAAATATTAGAACCAATAATACCAACGCTTCAGCAATTTGCTGTCGCACTTCTTTCCGATATTGTTATTTTTATGGTTGTTATGGCTATTATATATACAATCGGTCGAATGTTGGAATTAACAACATCGGATAGAATAAAAAATTCTATTGCCTTGCTTACTATAATTGGTTTAAATTATTTTCAAAATTATAAAAATGAATTATCGTATGCTATTTTTAATATAGTAATTCATTCTTCAATCGGTGTATTATTATATGTATCAATAGGCTTTAGACTTTTTGATAGGGTTGACGATTTTTTAGATAAACATTTTGGAAAAAATAAAGGAAGAAAAAATAAATGAAACTAAAATTATGTTACGATGTAGCTTTTAACAATAACGTTCAAGTAATTTTAAATAAATCCTTCAACGAAGAAATAGATGTAAAGTTTGGAATTTACAGTGATGGATCTTTAACCGTTAATTTAGCCCCATCAAAACAAAAAATTGATTGGAAAATTAATTTTGATTTTTTACGTAGAAAAGTAAAACCGTTTTATGCAAAGCCAGAATCCAAAGTAAAGGTTCATGGCGGTTATTTAAAAGAGTGGTATAGATGGAGAGATGAATTTTTTGAAATTATAAATAGCAATCCAAAGCTATTGAAAGCATTGGAAAAAGGATTAATAATCTCTGGTCGATCAAAAGGTGGGGGTGAAGCCTCTATTATAGCTATTGATATAGTACGTAATTTTAAATGTGGAGAGGTTTTGGTTGGAATGCTTGAAGCACCGAAGGTTGGAAATAAGGCTTTTGCAGATTCTGTTGAAAGATATATACCAAAAGAAAATATGTTTCATGTTCGTTATGGAGCAGATATAGTAACTATGATTCCACCAACATTTAAAAATCCTGGAAAATTTATTTGGTTTAATAAGAAAAAATTTATATCATTTTTAGATCATGCTATTGGATGTTTCGATCAAGAAAGAATGTATGAGTACGCAAAAGGAGTAAAGTAATGAAAATCATAAGAGGGCGTAAGGGAATTTTAAAAGAATCAATTAACGAAACACTTGTTAAAGCAGATGAATTATGCAATACATACAAAAATGTTACAATTGATTTTTTTATATCTGGCTTAAATTCTGGAAAAATTAGAAAAGGTTATGGTTTTAAAAACCTTGGAGTAGATCCCGACAAAGGAGAGATAAATATTGTCTTTGACGGACGAGAGGTGGTAACCATTCCCGTAAGGAAAGGTACATGTAATTTTGAAAAAATTAATAACACACGTTTTCCAACGTTAGTTGTTAAACTCACTGGCATTACAGTATATATTACTTGGAGTTAAATAATATAAGGAGTAAAATAATGTATATAATAAAAGAAAGAATGAGAGATGTTTCCATTCTTCCTATAGGTTTATTGGATTTAAAAACTGGTAAAAACAAAGTTTTAGATAATGTATACGAAACTTGGTCAGACGATGACACGACAGCCGAATTTTTGGGATACTGGCGATAAAAAAGTTGTTATTTTTACAAGCGGAAAAAATCCTTTATTTAAAAAAGTGAGACTCAAAACTTTTAACACGATCAAAATTTTAGATATCTTTTTTCCGGGACGTTGATTGATTGGCGTAGTTTGGAAAAATTATCGACATTTACAAAATACGGTTATAAGTTGTATGCTTACGTATACAAATAAAGGAGTAGAATAATGAAGATTGTAAAAGAGAGCAAAATTAATGAAGCTGTGAAACCTATGGATTTTTCAGTTCAGTTTAAAAGCAAGGGCAGTGGATTATATCAAGTTTTCGTTGATGGACACAAATTTGGAAAAGACCTTTTTGACGAAGACGACGTTGAGAAGTTTATTAAACTCAAATTAGATTTTATGAAAAAGTTCGAGGCTTTGCTTAAATGACTATAATTAAAGAAGGATCTGTATCAACAGATTTACAAGTAGATTTTTATCCATCAAACTTTCGTTCAATTATTAGAGCAATAAGAGAGGCGATCATAGCTGAAAATGATGCAACGTCTATGTATGAAAAAATAGTTGATGGTGTTAAAAATCAACAAAATTTTGAAATCACTCCGCAGTTTGTAAAAATTGCAGAGGTGCTTCAAGATATAGCCAATGAAGAAAAAGTTCATATTGGCGAACTACAAAAACTTTTAACTTTATTAGATAAAGGTGAAGTAGAATTTTATAAACAAGGAGTAAAGGAAGTATGAGAATCATAAAAGAAGAAAGAGAATTGAAAAGTGCAATTGGACAAGGTTATGCCTATATTTATAAAGATAAACACGGTATGGACAGTCTCTCAGTTTTTAAAAAAACATTGATGAAGTTTATTGTTTGAACTCTCTTTCAGATTGGGAAAAACATAAAAATAAAAACTGTGTTTTAGTTGTTAATGGACCCGGGTGTTTGTGGGCAAACCCCGTTATTGATGGAAAAATTATTTATGGTATGTTTGGAGGTTGTTTTATATATACATCAAACAAGATTGTTATGAAAGGATATTCAAACCCCATAAGATTAATGGATAGAGTTGAAAGATAGTGTCTGACGAAATAGAGTTTTACAAAAAAGGAGTAAAAGAAGTATGAGAATCATAAAAGAAAACAAGCTTGATGAAGGTTTAGGAATTCGAGATTATGAAATTAGAGGAAATTATACTTTAATATCAATTGATGAAATTGATATTGATTACTCTATAAAAGAAATTAATAAAATTTTACAACACTATAAAAGTAGGGCCGTCAAAGTTTCGAATGGCTTTATAAAAGTTCCAACAGAAACACTTGTTAACTTTGCGATAGCTAATCTTGGATAAAAAATGTATATAATTAAAGAGATTAAAAATTCTGAAATTTGGTATCATGGCTCGGATAGAAAAATAACCTCTTGGTCTACTTCCCATACTGGAAAAGGAACCGATCAGGAGGGTGCAGGCATATATTTTACAACAAATAGAGAAGATGCTCAAATTTATGGTAAATATATTCAAAAAGTTTCACTTGATTTTAAAAAACAAATGTCTTTAAAAGCAAAACCCATAAAAAGGGAAATTGAACAACTCATTAAAAAAGCTCCAAATTATAAAGATACATTAATGGATTTTGCAGAAGATGAAAAAGAAGCTTTTATAAAGGCAGTGAATAATTACCTTGAATATAATGACACTCATTGGGAAGCAGTAAAATTCATAGAAGCAGATTTCTATAGAAAAGAAGGTGATAAATATTGTAAAGCTATGACAAGCCTTGGCTATGATGGTGTTATTATAGACATTAACTATAATAACATACTTCACGCAGTTGTTTGGAATCCAAAAATAATAAAAGGAATTTAAATGTCTGATATTTCAGTAGAAAAATATGAAAGATTTAGAATAGATCACGGAACTTTTTCTTCTTTATACTATCCTCAACTTGATATTATGAATGTTGAGTTTTTCGATGAGGATGAAGAAGATGAAATTGAGGAAACTGTTTGGACAAAAGAAGATGGTTTTATTGATTGTCAATTTGATAGAAATGTTTTAGAACAAGATTTATTGATTTTAAGGAGAGTTATATGATTTATGTACTTTTTGGTTTAGTATTGATTTTGTTTTGTTTTTCATTATATTTACTCCTTCAAGTGCTGAGATTAAAAAAAGCCATTATTTCTGTTATAGGACCTCGTTTAGATTTACATGAAAACAGATTGAAAACATTAGCCAAAAAATAACTATTAAATTGGAGACACAAATGGCAGTAAAACAGTTACCAACAATACAAACAATTTTTTCTGGAGAAGGAATAACTTCAGACACAAAATCAATTTCATTTGAGCTTGATGAAAAAATAGAAACTACTTATAATGTAGTTGTAGATAGTCCATTGGAAATTGATTTTTCATTTATTGAAAAGGTTAAAACTTTCATATTCAACACTGACAATCCTTTTATACTAACTTTATCAATAGATATCGGAACAGAAGAAATTCCAAATATTGTAGATGTACCTATCGAAGTAACTTCAATGTTTAGATTAGATCCATCTGAAAACTTTCTTGCAACGCTATCTAAAATTGTTATTTCAACTACTTCAGTAAATGGATCAAAAGTAAATTGTAGAATATATGGAGAAGAATGAAAACTACCGGTCAAATTCTCAAAGATCGATTAAAATTGAAAAATTTCTCAAGTGTTAAGATAAGACGTCTTGTTACTGGTGGATCTTTAAGAACTTATCAAATAGTTTATGATTCTCGTAGGCCTACGTTCCCAATAACGGTAGGAACTTTAAGAAACAATATATTAGTTCCAAAAGTTGTTAATGGTGATGCTGAAACTTTTTTTGGAACACCCTGGGCAAACATTGAAAATTTTAATGGATTTTTAGAACCTGCTTTATTTTTTGTTACGGATTTAAGTGGATTATATGGACGTAAAAACAACTATTCGGAAAAGTATGTATATTCAAACAAAAGACTTGAAGAATTAACAATACCTGATTTAAGAAATATTGATCAATATACATCAGATACAACCAAAACATATAAAGATCAAAGAAAAATGTTTCAAGGACAGGGTGTAAAAAATACTAAGCTAGTGGATTCAAAATATATACCCGAAACAGGTTCTTTGCTTTTTATTTTTTTAACTGAAAGTACAGAAATAGCAAAAGATAAAGTATCTCACAAAACAACAAATGCAAAAGTTGATACTAAACAACAATATGACAACGAAATGGATAAATTAATAAATAATCCATCAAAAACATATGATATGTTACTTCAGTTGGAAAATGTTTTCCCAAATAATTCATATTCAGATTTATCCTGGTTAGAGGTTTATAACGGTGAGGTTGTAAATACTAAAATGATGAAGGATTTATTAGAGGTTGCCGACGTTAAATTGTTTGATAATACGCCAGCTTTTCAATTTCAGGGTTTTAGATATAGATTAACTCAATTAGATGCATCCATATATCCAGAAAGTAGACCAGATAATGTTTGGCGAAAAAAACATGGAAACAACGGGCTTTTAGATAAACATTTTAGTCAGCTTTTTGATAAGGGCACCTTTGATATTTTCATAAATCAAATGACCTCTGTTTTAATAAAACACTGCAAGTCTTTAAATTACTATAAAGATAAAAGAATAGTAATTTAACTATTTATATATGATAAACTTTTTTAAAAAACACTTAAACACAATAGTAATAGTATTATGTATTGTTTTAGTGTTAAATTATATATTCAATCCTCTTATACCAAAAGACATTAAAAATACGATCGAAGAAAATAAAAATTTAATTGAAAAAATATCTGAACTTGAAAAAAATGTTAAAGATCGTGAAAAAGAAATTGAAGCCCTTAATGTTGAAATTTCAAATCAAAAAGTTGAAATAATAGAAAAAGAAAAAATAATTTATAAAGATGGCAAGTTAATTATACCCGAAGATTATGAAGAGTTGAAGGATAAGTATATTGCCGCTTCCAATATTATAAAACTAAAAGATTCTGTTATAGATAAATTGGAAAAAAAGTCTAAAAAAGATGATTTGCTTATCATAGATTTATCAAATGCTTTAAAAGACGCTGAAAACCAATTATCAATATCGAATGATATTATTACCTCTCTTTCAAAAAAGAAATGGTTTCAGAGTGTTATAATTGCTGGTTATGATTTTGAATCTGTTGACGCAAACTACATGATTGTTATAAAAGAAAAGATTTTTTCCGGGATTGGTTTTACTTCAAATTCAAAAATAAGGGTTAGCGTAGGAGTGAAATTATAATGCCAAGTTTTTACCCACAAGTATCAAGCAAAGCCTATGTAAATATATTCTACTCAATGTGTATTCATTTTGATAATTTAATATCTAAACTCATTTTAAACGAAGATGATTCAAGAATAGTTTATTCCTCAACCGATTATGCATTAATTAAACGCTCTGGAAAAGAAGAATGGAATAATGCAAATTTACCTTTTTTAAATTATAAGCTTAGTGGAAAATCAATTGGTGGAACAAGAAATTGGTTTTCAATGCAAAATTTTTCTCAAGGTGTTTTCATTCCGGAACTTAGAAAAAAAATAAGAATTGCTCCAATATCAATCGAGTTAGATTGCACTTATTGGACTTCAAGAGACGATGATTGGCAATATGCAGTAGATACCTTACTTATATATGACTTCGGAGAAACAAAGTTTTCTTATGATATGGATTTTTCAGGAACAATAATTCCAAATATTGCCATAGTTGAGTTTAATTTAGACACTTCACCTAGATATACAGAACAA
>ERZ795052.2670-NODE-2670-length-21088-cov-23.240955_pt1 | contig 21088 bp, 16 predicted proteins | sample MGYA00375136_ERZ795052 | MGnify/ENA primary metagenome ERZ795052 (study PRJEB30181, sample SAMN05720156) | activated sludge metagenome | isolation source: Anaerobic digester | place: Japan | collected 2015-05-26 ... | reverse complement strand
GCTCCCGCTTGTCTCCAGAAAACACTTTCAGGCCTTAATAATAAAGTATCAATTATTCTGCCCGCTTTGAAGAAAAGGAGGTTTGAATGCACTATCTGACCGCTTTGGATTACACACTGATCGGACTGTATTTTCTAGCTTTAATCGCCTTAGGAGTTTTTCTTCAAAAACGTGCTTCCAGCTCTATGGAAGAGTACTTTTTGGCAGGGAAATCCCTACCCTGGTGGGCCATCGGCATCTCCGGCATGGGCTGGTCACTCGATATGACCGGTACAATGCTGATCACTTCCTTGCTGTTCCTGCTTGGACCGCGAGGACTTTTTCTCGAATTTCGCGGCGGTGTTCCTCTCGGCTTAGTCTTTGTGATGGCCTGGACCGGAAAATGGCACCGCCGAAGCAATTGTATGACCGGAGCCGAATGGCAGGCTTATCGTTTTGGAACAGATCTGGGCGGGCACGCTTCCCGGATTCTGTCAGCCGTCGCCGGCATCGTCTTTACCATCGGAATGCTCGCTTACCTGGTCAAAGGTTCCGGCCTTTTTATCTCAACTTTTATCCCGCGGCTGTCTCCTGCTGCGGCTTCCCTGATTCTGGTTCTTGTAACAACATTCTACACAGTAACTTCGGGCTTCTACGGCGTGGTCTATAGCGATATCCTTCAGGCCTTTCTGATTCTGGTCGGCGCAGTTCTGGTCATTGTAATCGCTGTTTCAAAAATCGAAAGCGGCACAGAATTATCCCAACTGGCCCTTGAAGTGACCGGAAGCCCCGACTGGATGACATCTTTCCCGCAAATCAAGACATTCATGCCGGCCGGCTATGAAATGTATGAATGCTTTCTGATGTTCACCGTCTTTCTGCTTTTACGCAATATTATCATCGGATTGGGAACCGGCAATACACCGCAGTATTTCGCCGCTCGAAGCGACAAAGAGTGCGGAAAAATCGCCTGTCTCTGGTCTGCTCTGCTGACCTTTCGCTGGCCCATGATGATAGGCTATGCTATTCTCGGCCTTTTCCTTGTCAAACAGATGTTTCCCGGGGCCGATCAGATCTCTGCCGCCGCAGAGCAAATTCATCTTGCCTTGCCCAATCTTTCCAAGGCCCAGTGGCCTGACATCCTTTCCGACATTGCCAACACGCCGGCAATCCACCCTCCCCAACTTTCCCAAAATCTTGAAGCCATTCTTGGAAAGGATTGGAGAGTCTATTTGCCTTATATAAGTTATGAAGGCACCGTACTGGCGGAAAAGATATTACCGGCTGCCTTGCTGTATATGATTCCGGCCGGCCTCCGAGGGCTGATTTTAGTGAGTCTCCTGGCCGCCAGCATGTCCACATTTGATTCCACCGTCAATATGGCAACAGCAATGTTCACACGGGATATCTATCAGGCCTATCTCCGGCCGCGGGCAGCCATACGGGAACTCCTTTGGGTCAGCTATCTCTTTACGGTTCTGATGGTGGCTGCCGGCTTTGTGATGGGCTATTACGCCAAAAGCATAAACGATGTGTGGGGATGGATTACCATGGGACTTTTGTCCGGATTGGCCATACCCGGCGTTCTCCGACTCTACTGGTGGAGATTCAATGGAGCCGGATTTGCCATCGGCACATTCTGCGGAATGGCTGCCGCCGTTCTTCAGCGAATCTTCTGGCCGGACTGGACAGAACAGACCCAATTTATCGTACTTACGCTTGTCTCGCTCATCTTCACCATAGCGGGAACCTATATTGCCAGCCCAACCAGCAAAAAGACGCTTGAATATTTTTACTCCACTACAAAACCCTTCGGATTTTGGAGACCTTTTTCCAAACGCCTTTCACCGGATATCAAAAAACGACTTCAGCGTGAACACAGAAACGACATACTATCCCTCCCTTTTATTTTTCTTGGAATGGTCTGTCTTTATTTACTCCCGATGCAGCTGATAATTGGCACTTTTAAGGCCTTTGTCATCACCTTTTTTCTGTTTCTCGTGGGCGTTGCCGGCATTTACCTGTTCTGGTATAAGAATAATAGTGATTTACCCGACATACTCCCTCTTGAGGAGAAACAATAGCCATGAAGCCCGAGCATCTTCTGAAGACCGTTCTGCTCCTCTCATTCTTTGGGATAAACTTCTCTGAGGGACATCCAGGCCGGAATTATCCCATTGGCATTCTCGGGGATTGCCCCGCCGCCGAACAGTCTCTTCAAAAGGCCGGCTATTCTCTGTCAGAAATAACCTGGGACGATTTTCTGAACGGTTCCGTATCTGTTCAGCGGTTTTCCTGTCTGCTTTTTGCACAGAGCCGCCGATTTCCTTATGCAGCACGCCAATGCCTCCTGCAATATCTCAAATCGGGCGGAGATCTCATTATCCTTTCCGGGCCGGCCTTCGAAATTCCTGTTTATCCCTATGGCGGCGGATGGTATAGCCAAGAGGAACTTCTGCCGCGATTAGCTGCCGATGCGGAGGACAGACGGATATCTGTCGATTTCGCCAACGAAGACCCTCAGCGATGGACTCGCGATGCTGACAATCTCAATCTGCCCAGCACCCTGACCAAAAAAGAGGAAAAGGGCCTTTTTTATTTTCAGGCCGATATTCAGCACTTTTCCCGCTGGGATACTTTTCGCGGTCCTTTCCGCTCCTCGCCAGGCCACAACGTGTTCTGGCTGAAGGCCAAGGGCTCGGACAATCTTCGACAAATGGTGGTGGAAATCCGCGAAGACGACGGAAGCCGCTGGGTGGCCGTTGCCAACCTGCCTCACCAATGGCAGGAAATCGCACTTCTCCAGACGGATTTTCAATTTCTTTCAGACGGCTCTCCGCACGGACGAGGAGGCACGGAAGATTGCCTTGCAATCGAAAAAGCGGCTTGGCTTCAATTTGGAATGTCCTATGACTTCTCCCCCCACGCAGCCGCCGACTATCAAATCTGCATTCAGCAGGCCGGTACGGCAAAAATTGAACTGCCGGAGGGCTTTGGCAAACCCCTTTTTGAAAAAGTGCTGCCTGTTTTCTCGATTCAGCCGTTTCATCAATATACAGACGCCGTGTGTGTCCGTCCGGCCCCCTCTCAGCCCTTCATCGCCGGTCAGACGGCAATGAAAATGCCGCTGAAAGGCACCTCCGCTATCGGCTTTCCCTATGTGAATGAATCCAAATACATTGGAATCTTGGAAGTGTTGGATTCAATCGATCGGCCAAGAGGATTTGCTGCCGGCATTCTGCTGCATTACGGCGGACCTTACAAAGGGGGACAATGGCTGCTGTTCGGTGTCCAGAACGAATTATTCTATCAGACCGAATTCTTCACAGAATGTTTGCTTCAAATCGTCGAGAAAATGCAAGAACCATCTCTGCTCAAACAATTGGCCCAAGCGGAAATCGACGCAAGATCCAAGCGGAAGCCGCGTCCGAAAAGCCGTCTGCAGCCCATCCGCCGCAGCACAGACGGAAAACATCTGGTCTATACAGACGGAAGCCCTTTTTTCATGCTGGGTGTTAACTATATCGGCTCATTCGACTGCAAGACCACGCATGCCTCTTCCAATTTTTTCTATGACAAATGGGAAACGGATTTCCGCAAGGCCCGCGATGCCGGCATCAACTGCATCCGTCTCTGGATTGAAGGCCTCGACGGTGACAAGGCAAAACTGGACAGCATCCTTTATTTGGCCGACAAATACGGCATTTATTTGCTCCTTCATCCCACAGCCCACCCCGCAGAAAACGGCGAAGAACTCACCGAACTGTTCACAAAACTGGCGGAGCTTGCTGCGGAAGAGCCGGCCGTTCTTGGTTATGACTTAATGAATGAGCCCTACATCACCACCGTCGGTTCTATTCGGATCGGGGGCCGTCCCAGTGCAATTATCCGCCACGACCCTTACAATGCCTACATCGCAAAAGGCCTTTACGACCCCGATTGGGTCAACAGCAGGGTTCAGCATGGCAGCACCTGGCCGCCGCTCAGCAGATGGTCTAAAGACGCTCAAGCCCAGGCCCTCTTAGCCGCCTATAATATTCTGTCCCAATACAGCTCCCGCTCCATCGCACCCAGAGACTATTCGTCTCTCTACGGCATCAGCGGTCCCCTCCCCATTACCGAAGAGCTCGCTCCCTTTTTCGAGGCTGTCAACCAAACCTTTGCAGACTGGCTCAATCTTCATATCCCCGCCATCCGCTCCAGGCACCCATCGGCCCTGATCACCGTTGGATACAACACCATCCTCACCGCTCTGCCCGCCAATCAGCAATTGGATTTTGTCAGCCATCATCTCTATCAGCCCCCGACTTCTTTTGAAGATATTCAGAAGGCCGTTACAACCTTCGATCGTCTTCAAAAACTCTGGCCTGATAAACCAATCACGCTTGGTGAATTTGGCATCAGCTGCGGCACACAACTGCCGGATGGCTCCACCATGGACATCTACAATGCCGCCGTCAATGAAATATTGATCTGGCTTTATGCCTGGGTCAATGGCTTTGATGGAGCCATGTCCTGGATGATCTCCGACTGGCCGGTTGCTCTCATGGATTACGCCGCACCATGGATCTCCAAAAATCGCCGGTCCTATGAAGCCGGTTTCGGAATGTATTTTTATGACGGCACAGAAACAGGACAGGCCAAACCCATTGTCGGAGCCGTTCAAACGCTGCGGCAATACCTGGACCTTTGCCCGCCTTCAAAAGGAAACTTGCGTTTGGTTCCCTCCCCAGAGTTGCAGAGCGGCTGCGGCTATCTCTATCACAATCAAAATGCCCTCTTTGTCGGCGCCAAAACCTTCCAAAATGAACACCTTCGCTTCCACTCTCCTCAGGCGGCTAATCTTTTTCTCTACTGGAACGGAAAGGAAATGAGAATCCTTTCGACTGCGGATGGGGAACTGTCCATCCAAAACTCTTTTCTGCAATCAATTCTCGGCGCAGGGCCGTGGAAGTTCCGCGGCCGCGTGAAAACACCCCGGCAGACTGAAACAGGATGGCTTTTGAATTTATTCGAAAATCAACCTTGCTGGTTTATCACGCAATAATCCCTATGACAACAGGAGTTTATTCCATGAAATTAGTACGTTGGAAACACAATCCTATCCTCAAACCAAATCCTCAAAATCAATGGGAAAACTTTGTAACAACCAATCCTGGCGCTTGGTATGATGCCGAAGAAGGACAAGTCAAACTTCTTTATCGAGCTGCCGGCGATGAAGAAGACCATATCATCCGCTTCGGGCTGGCTGTCAGTCCAAATGGCTGTGATTTCACACGAGTTAGTGAACAGCCGGTTTTTGGACCCAGTATCGACGGCTTTGACGCCGGCTGTGTTGAAGACCCCCGGATTGTCAAAATCGGCGATTATTACTACATCACCTATGCCGCTCGCTTCTACCCGCCGGGACGATACTGGATGGCCGCCGGCAAGCCGAAGGTCTGGAGACAAAGCCCGCCTGAATTCCCTTACCTTCTCCGCGAAAATGCCGCAGTTTCCGGTCTGGCTGTCACAAAAGATTTCAAAACATGGATTCGTGCAGGCCGCATTACCAACCCCCTTGTAGACGACAGGGACGTCATCCTCTTTCCTGAAAAAGTCAACGGAAAATTTGTCATGCTTCACCGTCCGATGAATTGGGTCGGCCCCCAATACAAAACGGCCCATCCTGCAATCTGGATTTCCTTCTCAGAAGATCTTCTCCATTGGCCGCAAAGCACCCTCCTGGCGGCAGCCCGGCAGGATTGGGAAACCAAAATCGGCGGCAACACCCCTCCCATCCGTACACCCTACGGCTGGTTGACGCTTTATCACGCGGTTGGTCCCGACCGATACTACCGCCTTGGCGCTTTCCTGCTGGACCTGGAGAATCCGGCCATAGTTACCCATCGGACAAAGGATTGGATTTTTCAACCCGAAGAATGGTATGAAATCGAAGGATGCTATGACGGCGGCGGCGTCGTCTTCCCATGCGGCAAGGTTCTCATCAGAGATACCCTTTTTGTCTACTACGGGGCTGCCGACAAATACATCGGTCTGGCCACATGCAAACTGGATGAACTGCTTGACTACCTTCTGGATTGTCCGGCAAACTGAACCCCTCCCCATTGTCCAGACAAAAAATGTTCTTTAAGGCGGATTTATCGCCTTGTTTCACGCTGCCGGTATGGAACAGAACAGCCCGGCCGTTCCGCCGCTTCTTCTTCACGAATGCGCCTTCCCCACCATCCATACTCGATGAATCCTTCCCCTGTCCAATTTTAGGGACACGCTCATCCGCTTTAGGTATTACATTCTACATAGGAATCAAATTCCAAAGACCATCAATCGAAATTAAAAACATTCAAGAGATCAAGGAACTAAAGATTGTGACAGCATTCGTTCGTAATAGAGTTTCCACAGGCCAAGAGTTCTACCAACTCGATGATCCAACAAAAATAAAAGAAGCTCTGTTGAAGTGTGAGAAAAAGCCACAATCCTTTACTCCAACCCAAAACTTGGTTCTGATTTTTTACGAAAGATTATGTCCCAGCCGTAGTTGAAGGTTTGTGACGGCTCCATTGCTTTAGCCTATCCTATCTTTCGTTTTTCTGCAAGCGTCTGTTCGTTTTCCAGTTCATCCAGATATGATTTCAGCATCCATAGCTGTTTATAGCCTCCGATTCTCTGGAAGCGTTTCTCGGTCTCCAGGAAGGCGGCCGTCGCCCACTGCCGCACCATCTGACCATCCTGCCAGTTGCACACCCGACGGGTTCGCATCCCCACCCCGGAATGTGGTGACTCCATGATATTCGTCGTACACAGACAGCGGCTCAGGGCTTTGGGCAATCGCATCGCATTGACCTAAACAATTCATCCAATCCTTCCAGCAGACTGCCCGCCGTCGACGGATGCAGATCTTCCAACTGCCGGGCCTGGTGCCGAATCTGCTTCTTGCCTTCCTCCGGTTCCATCCGCCAAGCCGCCTGCAGGACTCCTTTGACCTGATCCTTCAGGGCCTCCGGCAAATGATCCATCACATTGGTCATCTTGTGTTTGCGGCACCATTGAACCGGGGTGGCCAAACCGAACACCTCATCGACGGCGGCCTCGGCCTGCTCGATCAAGTCCAGCATCGGAAGCAGAAACTGACCTTCCCGGGCTAACCATTGCGTCAATTCTCTGCTGTCTTTTTTGCTCAAAATCTTGTACGATTCCTCCATGGCGGTTCCTTTCAATTAAGGTTGAAAATCGGTTTTTACGTTCAAGGCAAATCGTATCCAATTTGCCTCGGAACCGCCATCTTTTCAACCTTCAACTATGAAAGGGACACCCTCCAAATCGAGATTTTTATGAAATTTTCTGTGAACGGTTAAGTTTGATTCTAATCTTTGCCTAATTAGCACCTAACAAAAAGATCTTAAAAAGTCTGCAACTTCAGATCTACGTGCTGATTGTGAAACAAACGATGAAATTTGGCTTTTCGGACAGAGAGGGTGGTTAAACGTGTGAAGTGTGCATAATGAGTGTGTGATGAAATTCGAGGATTGTACTTTTAATGAAAGGATTTGGTATGAAGAAAGTGGTATTATTAATTGGTTTGCTTGGGTTGGCTCTGGCGGGAACAACCGGTGCGGTAGGTACTATCGTCAGTGGCGAGATTACCGGCGATGCCCACTGGACCAAGGCCGGCATGCCCTACTCGCTCAGCGGGATCGTTTATGTTCGTCCGGGCGGCTCTCTGACCATCGATGCGGGTGTGGTAGTGGCGACCTATAAGGTCGGCCCGGGCTTGCGAGAAGGAACGCTGGTTGTCTGTCGAGGCGGCAAACTGTATGTGAATGGAACGCCGGATGAGCCGGTGATCTTTACTTCCGCTGAAGACGCGGCGACCTGGACCGGCAGTGTTGTAACCCGCACCGGAGTCCCGGCGCCGGGGTATCCAAACGGTTATGTGACGATGATTAATACGCTGGGCGATCCCAAGACCGGCGTATGGCGAGACAAATGTCTGGAATGGGGTAGCATCGCGATTCTGGGGGAAGGCTATATCTCGGCTTCCCATTATAAGAATAGTGTCCGAACCTGGGACGAGAGTCTGGATGGCGGATTAACCTGGACTACCTACACCAATACCAAGTGCCCTAGCGGCACCAACAAGGTAAGGATGGAAGGAACTGAATCTCTGTATACGGGAGATACCCGAATCCTGTACGGCGGCAGCGACGATAACGACGACAGCGGTTCGATCCGTTATCTGTCCATTCGGTACGGCGGCAAGGTGATCGTTGATACCGATGAGCTGAATGGTCTGTCCCTGGGCGGTGTCGGACGCGGTACGGATATCAGCCACGTGGAAATCATGAATAACGTGGATGACGGTATTGAGATCTGGGGCGGCACGGTCAATCTCAGCCATGTGAGCATCTGGAATATCGGGGATGACAGTCTGGACATCGACCAGGGCTGGCGCGGCAGCGCCCAGTACGGCCTGATCGTACAGGGTTATAGCCAGTCCGCCAGTCAGGGTTCCGGAGTGGGTGATAACTGCTTTGAGATAGACGGCGCTGAGGATGCCGATGCACAGCCGGTTACTACGGCAAAAATTTCATACTTTACGGTTGTAGGTCAGCCGGGTACGGAAGATAATCCGGGCGGCGATGGCGGAACGGCCTGGCGAGACAATGCTCGCGTTCAGTTTGACCGCTGCATCTGGATGGATCTGGACGATCAATTGATTCTGTTTGACTGCCAGGACGGTGATGGAGCTGATGGGTATGATGGAGACGGCAGCGATGCCACGAAACTAAAAAGCAATACTCCGCCGGACGGTACCCTGAATTGGGATCAGCACTGGACCACCAGTTATAATACCTGGAAGGCCTCCGCTTACGCTGATCCGCGCGGCTGCGGCATCAACTTTGCCGATCTGTATGAGCAGTGGATGGGGATTGATCCGGATGGAATGCTCTGCCAGATTACCAACAGCGTAATCCTGAATAATGCGACACTAAATCCAAACTGCTACAGTGAATATGATCGCCTGGCCGGTCTTGGCGCCAACTTCACAGGGAATGTCAAGACAACTTTAATGCCGATCATGCAGTTGAATCGGGGTCCTGTTGTAACCGTAGCGGCAGCTTATGATATGGCCCCTGTAACGTTTATCAATCCGTTGCCCGCCAATGACGCTCTGGCCATCGGAGCTGGCGGATTCCGCAACTGCAACTGGCTGGCCGGCTGGACCGCGGCCTATGCCTTTGGAATGACCGCAGAGGCCTATGCGGCCGGAAATGCGGACATCAACTGTGATGGAGTTATTGACATGACCGATTTGGCAGCTCTCAGCGGCCAGTGGCTTCAGTAAGCCGTTTGTAGTTTAGACCCAACATGGATGGCAGAACCTCCGCGTCCTGCCATCTTTTTTTATGTCATTTCACAAGAACTATGTTAGTAAGCTTTCGTATTTTTGTTAACATTTTACGCGGCCGGAGCTAAGGCCTCCAGCAAGAACCGGAGTTTTTATCATGTACGGCCGAATTTCCGAACATCAATTTTATTCGTTCCCGCCAAAGCCAGCGACGCAGATACGCCATCGCATCGGCGAAGCTGCCCTTGGGGCCGCAGGTTTGAATCAGCAACCGGGCCAGCATCTGCCACAGGCGATGCATGTCCCATCGCGCATCCGGCAGAAAACGATGATACGCGTCGTGGGCTCGAAACCCCAGCGGATCGGCAAATGGAAGCATGCCGGCGACGGTTCGCCGCCTTGTACACAGCACCCAGCCGGTTATCAGCCGAACGAAAATGTCAGCTCCCGGGGCCGTAAAAATCGGAAAAAACTGGCCAAGAAGTTCCGTCCATGTCGAAATATTCGTATCCATATCGACCTCCCTGTCTTCTTTTTGTTTCCAAGAAAGACATCGGATGGTCGATATGTTTTTGTTGATAAACCATTAAAATCAGCCGCCTAAAAAGTGCGAAAGTTTACTGTTACAAATCTGAGAAAAATAGAAATAAAGTTTTTTGTTCGGCTTCTAACAAGATCATAACACAAGTAAAATCTTTTCTTAATTTGTACAGGATACACTTCCGCTCTAACCATTGCCCGATGTGAGATTGTCCATGGCGTCTATACGGTACTGCTTGTCCCCACTTAAGGCAGGAAAACGAGGTCTTTCAGGAAAATCAAAATGCACATAAGATACTTTTGCTGGATACTGTCTATGCTGACGGCGGCGGCCATTTTGATCGAGCTTGCCGGGTGCGGAAAACGGACAGATAATCGGGTTCAGTCAACAAAATCTTGCACAACCGAAACGGCGAATCCGATCCTATCGGCCCAAGTTCTTCAAAAACCAAAGGATTGGCCGCTAACGGAATTTCAGGTCCATTTGCTAGACCTGGCTTTTGAGGCCGCCACCCTGATTCCGGTTCCTCCTTTTGCCAAAGACCGCTCACTGGCCCAGGAGAAAGTTGTTGAGACCTGCCTGCAACTGCATCAGCCGGTTCGTGCGATTCGGTACGCCGATCAGATTGGCGACTGGCGGCGCGGTTTATGCTATGCCAAGACGGCTTTTTATCTGGCCGGACAGGGATACGGAGCCGAGTATGTGCAGCCGGGACTGGATCTGGCCGAGCAGATTGCCAGGATGGACCACGGTCAACAATGGCGCAACGACCGGATACGGGCCAAAATTGCCCAGACCGATCTTTTGCTGGGGAAAATAGAGCAAGCCGAACAGATCGGCAGACAGATAGAGGACTCTGAAGCAGCCGTCCTGATGCAAACCCGAATACAGGCAGAGGCGGGTGATCTGTTTGATGAGCAGATCAAACAGCTGGATGCCTTGGTTGCGCTGCTGAATTTCGATATAACCCAAAGTGCTCTTCATGCCTATGCCGGATTGTTTGATCGGTATTATGACAATCCCCAACGTCGTGCCCTGACGGAAGAGAGGATCAAAGTTGCATGGGGCAAGCTGCCGATTCCGATCCGTTTGGAAGTGTTGAAAAAACTGGCCCAATCCGCATTGGACCATGGAGATTCGGACAAAGCGATAGACCTGCTCAGGCAGGCCGATGAATACCTTAATCCCTGCCTCTGGCCGCTGGAGAATTACCTTCCGCTTTCTGCGGAATGGATTGAAATTCAATACAAAGCCGGTAATGTCGAACAGGCCCGAACTAATGCCGATGCGCTTCGATCTATGGTTGATCAAAAGGGAGAGGGGATTATCGATATCTATCGGGCTAGGGCGATTATTCCCCTGGCAAGGGCCTATCATACAATCGGAGACCCCGAGACGGCGCTGACCATATACAAACAGGCGGTTGAAGCCGGAATGGTCAATCCCAACAAAAGGCCTCGCGCTGAGGATTTGTCCTCGATTTGCTGTTCAATGGCACAAGATGGCATTCAACCGGATGCTGAATTATGGGCAAGGATGCAACAGATTCTAAAGGAATTGGGATCCGAATGAGCAAGGGCAGATTCTTCGGACTGGCCGGGCTTTTATTTTTGCTTCCCCCAGCGATTGCACTTTGTCAGGAGCAATTCGGTGGGATTCGAGGCCTGATTTCAGACAGCGACTTCGAGACCCCTCTCCCTGCCACTAAGGTTTTCATCGCGGAAACGGGGCAGACGACTGTTTCTACCGACGAAGGAAATTTTGTTTTTCCCAACATTGAACCGGGAATCTATACCCTTGTTTTTTCAAAGGAGGGCTATACCCGGCAGGTCAAAGCCAATGTGACTGTCTCCTCGGGACAGATGGCAGAAGTCAATATTTCTCTGGCCGGTGAATTTGAAGAGATGGAAGAATTTGTGGTTCAGGATTTGCTGATCGGTGTTGGCACCGAAGCGGCCCTGCTGGAACTGCGTTTGGAAAGTCCGGCCCTCATGGACTCGATAAGTTCGGAACTGATGAGTCAGGCCGGAGCAAGCGATGCCGCCAGCGCCCTGAATCTGATCTCGGGAACTACTGTTCAGGATGGCAAGTATGCAGTGGTGCGGGGACTTCCGGATCGGTATGTGAATTCGCAGATGAACAGCGTTCGCCTTCCGACAGCCGATGCCGAGAAACGGGCGGTCCAACTGGATCAATTCCCTACAGCCGTCATTGACAGCATTCAGATCAGCAAGACCTTTACTCCCGACCAGCAGGGGGATGCCTCCGGCGGCGCCGTCAATGTGATTCTCAAGGGGATCCCGGCTGAAACCGCTCTGAATCTGAGCGGTCAATATGGATTTAATACAAATGTGATGAGTGCCGGCAGTAAGTTCCTGTCCTATAAGGGGGGGGGCGTGGATCGCTGGGGTCGAGATGATGATTCCCGGGATATACAGCCCATCGGAACAGACTGGGGCGGGGCAGTAGGAGTCTGGCCGACAGACAGACCTATGGATTATAAATGGTCGGTTTCCGGAGGAGGAAAACGCCAATTTGAGGATTTTACCCTCGGCGGCTTCGCCAGTTTTTTTTATGAACGGGACAGTTCACATTATTCTGGTGGGAGTGAGAATAAATTCTGGGTTGATGTGCCCGGCGATCCGATGACGCCCCAGTACAGCCAGGGCGCACCGTCCGGAGATGATGCGCGATTTTTTACCTCCCTGTTTGATGTGACCCAATCCAGCCAGTCCGTTCGATGGGGAGGGATGGGGATGCTGGGGCTTGAAACTGAAAATCACTCCCTGAGTCTGCTGTATATGTACACACGCGATGCCACCGATCAGGTGACTCTGATGGAAAATACCCGGGGGAAAGCCTCGCTGCATAAATACTGGCCTGGCAGTTACCCGGAGGAATTCGACAATTATGATCCAACCGATCCGGCCCATCCGGGAAATAGTACAGAAGCACGATTCGCCTCTCCTTATCAGCGTAATGAGACTCTTGAGTATACAGAACGAACAACCCAGACACTCCAGATCAGTGGACAGCATACCCTTCCCGATTTGGAAGTAGAAATCGAAGGCCTGCTCTCTCTGCTGAATCCTGAACTGGACTGGACCGTGGCAGCCAGTTCTTCAACCTTGTACCAGCCGGATAAGCGGCAGTTTGCAACGTATTGGTATCCCCGATTTACGGGCTCTCAGGTACCTGGCGTGCATCGAATGTGGCGTTCTGCGGACACCTTCAATTTGGGAAATCTTCAGCGGGTGTGGAAGGATATTCAGGAGGACAGCGACCAATATTTCGTAAATCTTAAACTGCCGTTTGAGCAATGGAGCGGGGATGAGGGATATTTCAAATTCGGAATCTTTCATGACCGAGTAGATAGGAAATACAATCAGGATTCATTCAGCAACGTCGGCGTCGAAGCGTTTTATATAGGTGACTGGAAGGATTACTGGAGCCGGGTTTTTCCGGATCAGGAACATCTGATCTCCGAGTCGGAATACGATGTCGATTATGAAGGGAAACAGAAAATTTCGGCCTGGTATTACATGGCCGATCTGCCGCTTAATTCATTCTTTAATATAATTGGAGGGGTTCGATATGAAGACACCAGTCTTTCCATTGTTAATTTTCCTGAAAGCAAAGTCGAATGGTATCCGACTGAAACAGGCCCGGTGAAACTGAATCCGGGTGATGCCGATGTGGATCTGAAGCAAAAGGATATGCTGCCCTCCATCGGTTTTCAATTCAAACCCTGGGAATCTATAACCTTTCGCGGCACTTACAGCGAAACCATCGCCCGGCAGACCTTTAAGGAGCTAACCCCCATTAAGCAGCAGGAATACCTCGGCGGGGACTATTTTATCGGGAATCCATCGCTGCGGATGAGCGCCCTGGATAATTATGATCTGCGGTTGGATTATACCCCCTACAAGGGCGGATTGTTTTCAATCTCCTATTTCAAAAAGGACGTAACCGACCCGATCGAATATGTCCAGAAAGCAGGCAACGGCTTTACCTTTACAAAGCCGGTAAACTATCCGAAAGGAAAGATCGAGGGTTTTGAGCTCGAGGTTCGGCAGGACATAGGGCGTTTTTCCGATCGGATGAGCGGTCTTTCGCTGGGGGCCAACGCCACGTTCATCAATTCTGAGGTCATTCTTCCTCTGGATGAAGCCCAGCAGCTTCGGGATGTCCAGGCCCCGGAGCCCAAACGAGACATGACCAATGCGCCTGAGTATTTATACAATCTTTTTGCCTTGTACGAAATTCCTGAGTCCGGAACCCAGTTGGGTCTGTTTTATACCGTGCGGGGTGACACCCTCGTTGCCGGGGCCGGTGTGGACAACGGGCGATATATCCCCAGTATTTATGAAACTGAATATGGTACATTGAATTTTAGTTTGTCTCAGAAACTTGGTGAGATTTGGACACTGAAGTTTCAGGCCAAAAACCTTTTGGATCCGGATATCGAGACAGTCTATCGCTCCAAGTACATCGGCAGCGATGTTACGAAGACCTCGTATCAAAAAGGCATGGAGTTCTCTGTCAGTCTCAGCGCCCGGTTTTAAGCTTCACCGGATTTCCGTCTCTGTATCGAAGTTCTGCTTGGCGGCAACAGGACATGCCTTAGACGGGCTGACTTTAATGAAATAAAAATGGTTCGCTAATTATTTGCTAATCTTTCATGGATATCTTTTGGGACAGTGAATAACCTGCTCAATAATCGGAAATAAAATGTAATCGCATCAGAACACAACCGGATAGTATGGATGGTGAAACTATGAACAAAACATCTGGGATTGTTTCCTTCAAAGACAAGCCCCCGGAATACCGAATACTCGGAAACAATCGATGCATTGTACAGAGTCGCTGTTTGCTGGCTGGTATGGTCTGCCTGCTGTGTAGCGGTTTGCTTTCGGCCGAATCGGATTCGATTGAAAACACCCGCTCTGCCATGGAAAAATGGATTCAAACCAAACGAATCATTTCCCAGGAAAAACGGGATTTTACGCTGACCAAAGAGATTCTTAAGCAGAGAATAACACTGGTCCGCCAGGAAATAGAAACCCTGAAAGGCAAAATACACGACGCCGAGGAAAGCATTGCGGAGGCCGACAAAAAAAGAGCCGAGCTGATGGAGGAAAATGATAAACTCAGGAATGTTTTGGCCTCTGTAGTTCAAACAGCGTGCGATCTGGAAAAACAACTCAAACAGCTGCTTGTGCAATTACCCGAACCAATCCGTCAGCGGGTCAAACCCCTCAGCCAGCGGCTGCCTGATCAGCCCGAAGAAACCAAACAATCGCTTGCAGAGCGTTTTCAGAATATAGTCGGCATCCTCAATGAGGTCGACAAATTCAATCGAGACATCACAGTTACCAGTGAGATCCGCCATCTTCCGGACGGCAGTTCCGTGGAAGTGACGGCTTTTTATGTAGGCCTCGGCCAGGCCTATTACACCAGTGCCGATGGAATGGCAGCCGGAATCGGAACGGCGACCCAAGAGGGCTGGATATGGAAACCCTGCAATAAGGCTGCCGCCCAAATCAAAGAGGCGATTGACATCCTGAAAAATGAAAAACCGGCATCTTTTGTACATTTGCCGGTTGCTATCGAATAATCGGAACAAAAAAGTATGATCAAAGTAACATACATTGCAGTCTGTGGACTCCTTCTTTGGTCGGGCTTGCCGGCCTTTGGCCAGAAGGGGGATGCCCCTGCGTCTTTTGAACAGACCTCCCAATATATTCATCAGCAGCTGGCCGAATGTCTGAACGAACTGGCTGATTTACGAGAGCAGATCGCGGCGGAAAAGATCCCCCTCAGCCGTCAACTAAGCGAGATGGAAGCCGAACTGATCCAGGTTCGTCTTGATTATCAACAAACCTCTCGGCTGCTGGACAGTCGTGCCTTGGATCTGGGCAATCTCCGCTCCGAAATCAAATCTCGGCAGGAAGAGAGTGCTTATCTGTCTAACCTGCTGAACGAATACATCCGGAATTTTGAATCCCGTCTGCATATCTCCGAACTCCAGCGATACCGGCAGGCCCTTGACAAGGCCAAGTTGGCTACTGAAAACAACACGCTTTCGCAGCAGGAAGTCTATACAGCCCAACTCGAATTGCTGGCCGTGTCGCTTCAGCGGCTGCAGGAGGCTCTGGGGGGTGTCAGATTTGAAGGCACCGCTGTTGACGCAAGCGGAAAAGTTAAAACCGGCACATTTATTTTAATCGGTCCATCGGCTATATTTCGCTCCGCAGATGGACGGGATGTGGGAATTGTTGAGCAGCGGCTGGGATCTCTGGAACCTTCTTTGATCGCCTTCGGATCTTCTGCTGATGCCTTGGCAGCCGAAACTCTGGCATCTTCAACAACAGGATTTTTCCCACTGGATCCAACCCTCGGCAATGCACATCGAATCGAAGCCACACGGGACACTCTTTTGACGCATATCCGTAAAGGGGGACCGGTCATGGTCCCGATCTTTGTCCTGGCCGGAACTGCCCTGCTGGTCGCCCTGAGCAAATGGCTAGCGTTGAGCTGCGTCCGCATTCCTTCCGCCAGGCAAACCGCTGCTTTTTTCAAGGCGATTGCCCGCCGGGACAGCAAGGCCATCCTTCAAGAGATTGAAACCATGACTGAATATAAGGGTTTATCTCTTCGAGATTGGATGATCGGCGGGATGTTCGGCGCAGGACTGAGCATGCTGATTTTCCTAGTCCTCAGTCGGGTGGACCTGCATCTGCCGTCCGAGTTCCTGGCTCGGCTGGACTCAACGCGGAGTGTTTGGATTTTTGCAGGTATCGGGGCTGTTTTCGGAGGGGGTGTCCGATATCTGCTCCATAGGTGGCTCAGCTACTCTCCAGTCGGCATCATGCTGGCCGCAGGGGCAGAGCATCTCGATCAGCCGCGAGATCTCATCGAAGAAGTGATGTATGAAAAAGTGCTGGTCACGCGTCTTCAGCTTCATCGGTTTTTGCCCTTTATCTCCATCAGCGCCGCATCGGCCCCGCTGCTGGGACTGCTGGGCACCGTCACCGGAATCATCAATACCTTCAAACTCATTACAGTGTTTGGTTCCGGCGATGTAAAGACCTTGTCCGGCGGGATTTCTGAAGCCCTGATTACCACAGAGTTCGGTCTGATCGTGGCGATTCCGTCGCTGCTGATTCACGCCTTTCTTTCCCGCAAAGCCAACGGCGTAATTAGTCAGATGGAAAAAGCGGCAGTGACATTTATGAACCAGATCAGCAAAAGTGAAAAACCCCCGCAGGAACCGGTTCAAAAACCTCTACCCGCTCCCGCCCCGATCCGCATCCATACCACCGAAAGCGGAAAATCTTCAGGGCCTCGAATTCCGATTCATGAGTATTCTCAAGGAGTTGCTGCCAGCCGGATGCGGACTCAGATCATGCCTATCGCCAAAACAGCGACCGTAGGAGAGATCCTCGGGAAAATCCGGTCTACCGAAATCGGAGAAGAGGCAGATGCGGTGTTTATCGTAGATGAACACGGTAAATATGCCGGCCATGTGCCGATTCATCGTCTGCTGACACGGCCCGATCAGACCCGTGTGGATTCTTTGGTTGAAAACCATCCGCTGTTTGTACGGGTAGATACCGATATGAGAGAAGTTCATGCGCTCTTTGCCAAACATCAGATATTGCACCTTCCGGTTCTGGATCACGAGGACCGTTTGGTAGGGCGAATACCCCGCAATGGAAATGGAGATGTAAAATAATTATGATTCCTGAAGGTCTGACTAAAATGTGGGAACAGGCCGTTGCCATCTGGATTTCAGGGGGATGGGCGATGATCGCCATCGCCGCAACGGCACTAGTTATGTTCGGATTGGGAATGCAGATCTGGCTTAAACTCTATGCAACCGGATTTACCGTAGTAAAAGAACAAACCTGGCGTTTCTGGATCGATCACCAGGATCAGCGGACAGGACCAATTGGACGGTTGCTCGACTTTGTCACAGGCGGAACTTCGCTCCAGAACACGGTCGTTTTTTTTGATGAATTACGGGCCACGGAGATTGAACCTTTCGAACGGGATTTACGAGTAATGAAAATCTGTGTCAGCGTAGCTCCCTTGCTCGGATTGCTGGGAACGGTCACCGGCATGCTCGCCACCTTTGGAGCGCTGGCCTCAGGAGCCGGGGGAGAAAAGACCATGGCATTGGTTGCCCAGGGGATTTCAGAAGCCCTAGTCACGACGGAGACCGGGCTGGTGATCGCGCTGCCGGGACTGTTTTTCCAGTACCACCTGGTACGCAAGCATGAACGATACAAGGCGTTTCTGGCGCATCTGGAAACCGTCTGTACACAAAAGTTCTATAAACAGACCGAATCGGCAGAAGAGCCGGAGATTGATTCCTTTGAACTTTCATCGCTCCCTTCAGACCGGAAACCCTGTTTGGAGCCGGCGGCCATCTGTCCGGAATGGGGATCCAAGATCCCCTGTCTGATCCATTAACAACGAGGATTTGATGGGACGTTTTCGTCAAACAGCATTCAGCGACAATAATGAGAACGGAATTGATATTTCTCCTTTGATCGATTGTGTTTTTATTTTGCTGATTTTCTTCATTGTGACCACCACATTTGTTGAAGAGACCGGCATTGAAGTGGACAAACCGCAGGCCGCCTCTTCCGTTCAATTGGAAAAAACCAGCATTTTGATTGCCTTGACCGAAAAAGGAGAAGTGGTCTATGGCGGCCGTGACATCGGAATCAGCGGAGTCCAGCCGCTAATCAAACGCATGCTTCAGAAAGAGGATGTTCCCGTCATTATCCAGGCAGATGCATCTGCCCAGTCCGGCCTGCTGGTCCGGCTGATCGACGAAGCCAAACTGGCCGGAGCGGTAAAAGTCAGTCTGGCCACTCGCAAACCCAAAAACTGAATATGGGTACACTGTGGAAACATAAATCAAAGTCCTTCCGGTCCATTGCAGATTTTCTGGGCCGTCTGATAGTTCTCGCAGGAGCCGTAGGGCTGACGCTGCTCTTTTTTATGGTGCTGCCTTTCATGCAGACGTTGGCCAAACCGCCCGCCATGGATCTGATTGTTCAGGCCGTTGATACAGCTAAACTGGAGGCGCCACCGCCGCCCCCGGAATCCGAACCCGAACCGGAAGAGAAATCGCCCGAAAAACCCCCTGAATTTATCGACGAGGCGCCCCCGCTGGATCTGGCTCAGATTGAACTGGCCTTGGATCCGGGATTCGGCGAGGGATGGCTCGGCGGCGATTTTGCGGTCAAACTCCATTCCATCGTATCGGAGCAGGCAGAAGTTGATGCCTTATTTTCTATTGCAGACCTTGACCAGAAACCTCGTATTCTTTATCAGCCAAGCCCCACCTTGACTTTAGAGTTGCGGAAAAAAGCCCCGGCCACTGTGTATATAATTTTTATTGTCAATCAATCAGGCCGGGTCGAGAATCCTGTTGTGCAAAGTTCTCCGGACCCGATTTTTGAAAATCCTGCTTTGAATGCCGTCAAACAATGGAAATTTGAACCCGGAAAACGCGGCGGTCAGCCAGTACGCTTCCGCATGCGTGTACCCATTACCTTCCCGAAAGGATAATCCGACAATGAAAACCCTCCCAGCCCGTATTTTTGGGGGAGCCATTCTGCTGCTGGCTTTATCGTGTCCGGTATGGTCTAACGAACCGGAATCCTCTGTTTCATACTCCGGTCTAAATGAATCTATCTTGTTTGTGTGGAATGATCCAGTATTTCAAAAACGTTTCGCGGAAAGTTATATAGCAGAAACCGAGATCGAGCCGCGGGTGACTGAATCAGAGCGAAAAATCATGCTGAAAATCCTTGAACTGATTGCTGCTGACAAGATGGAGGAGGCAGCCAGGCAGCTGGAAAAGTCAACCAGTCCTTCTTCCAGTGCAGTCTTTGATTTTACGCTGGCGAATATTTACTTTCAACAGGCCGACCGTGACCAAATCAATCAGGACGAAAAAACAAAAATACTCAATCAGGCCGCCACCGCTTATCAGTCGGCTGTGGAGAAATATCCCAAATTTCGCCGTGCCTGGCGAAACTTGGGATTAATCTATATCCGCCAAGGGCAATATGACAAATCGTTGCCGGCCTTGACCCAGGTGATCGCCCTCGGAGGCGGGAATGCGATTACTTTCGGGCTGCTTGGATTTGCTTATGCTTCCGTGGGGAATAATCTGTCGGCCGAATCGGCCTACCGGATGGCCATCCTGCTGGACCCAAATACAATAGACTGGAAAATGGGACTGGCCCGTAGCTTTTTCAGGCAGGAACGCTTTTCCGATGCAGCGGCTCTCTGTAAACAGCTCATCCGCGAAAATCCCGATCGTGCTGATCTATGGCTTTTGGAGGCCAACGCACGGATTGGTCTTAATCAGCCATTGCAGGCCGCGGAAATTTTTGAGTTGGTGGATCGCCTCGGGAAGTCCACAGCGGACAGTCTGAATATGCTGGGGGATATTTATGTCAATCAGGAACTGTATGACATGGCCGCCGAAGCCTATACGCGGGCCATGCGAAAAGATGAACCGGGCAATCCGGATCGTCCGATTCGTTCAGCCCAAATCTTAATCGCCCGTGGCGCCTTTGAGGAAACCCGTCTGTTAATTGAGCAGATCGAGACTCGGTATGGCAGCCAATTAACTGATGCAGCCCGCAGAGAGATACTCAAATTACGTGCTCGGCTGGCGGTGGCGGTTGGAACAGATGACATGGAGGAAGTGCGGGTTCTGGAGGAGATTGTTGCCCTCGACCCCCTGGATGGAGAAGCGCTGATCCTTCTGGGCCGTCGATCCTCTCGTACCCAGGACTTTGAAAAGGCCATCTTCTATTTTGAGCGGGCCGCTGCCATTGAAAAATACGAAGCGGATGCGAAAATTCAGCATGCCCAGTTGCTGGTTCAGCAGGGCAAATATAACGAGGCGCTCCCGTTGCTGCGGCGGGCTCAGCAGATCAGCCATCGGCAGAATGTTCAGGAATATCTTGAACAGGTCGAGCGGTTTGCGAAAAGTCGTTAGAAAAACGGATTTGTCCGGATGAAAAAGCGATTGTCTATTCTAACGGGCTTGCTCCTTCCATTATCTTTGCTGGCATTCAGCACAGACAACAAAGACTTCTCCGGGCTTATCGCAAATGAAGATCCTCAGATTGCGGATCTCTTAATAGAGGCCGAACAGGGAGATGCCGGAGCACAATACCTTC